>Ga0247713_1000286_pt1 | contig 34309 bp, 44 predicted proteins | sample 21E_NmetaG_FD_189936 | JGI IMG/M metagenome (GOLD analysis project Ga0247713, IMG submission 189936) | Soil microbial communities from hillslope of Landscape Evolution Observatory, University of Arizona, Oracle, AZ, United States - 2-1-E_N | ecosystem: Engineered > Artificial ecosystem >...
CTGCGGAACTCCGGTATCTCGGTCTTGGCCCAGGAATAGACGAACGCCTCGACGCGCGCGGCCGCCTCCTTCTCGTCGGCCGCATCGTAGATGCCGTAGAGCTGTTGCAGCAGGCGCCACGCGTGCCACAGCTCGGGATCCTCGACGAGCGCCAGCGAGAGCCGGGCGAACTGCTGGGAGTCGAGATTCTCCTTGCGCGCCAGCTGCAGATAGCGGGTGCGGAAGATCACCGGGGAGAACGCCGGCGACTCGCCGGGCTCGCCGACGCGCTGGACGCGTCTCCTCACCTCGATGAGCCCGGCGGCGAACCAGCGTACGACGTGAAAGTGATCAACGACGTGGGACGCGCCCCCGAGATGTTTTCTGATCGAAGAGCGATAGGCGAGCGATCCGTCGGTGACGACCACCTTCACCCCGTTGCACCAGCGCTGCCCCTGGGAGACAAAGAAGCTGCTCAGGGCCTTGGAATCGCGATGCTTCACGACGCCTAGGATCTCGCCGGTGTCGCCGTTGGAGATGACGGTGACGTAGCGGTGCCTTCGTCTCAGCGACGTCTCGTCGACCAGCAGGACCCGGCACCGGCGGGCGCGTCGGTGGGCCTGCGCGCGCTCCGACCACGCTTTGATGATCGCCATCACCGTCGACCACGCGATCCCGTAGCGACGCGCGATCTCGGCGGCCGACAGCTGGCGGGCGTCCTTCTCGATCGCCCGGATCAGACGGGTGGTCATCTTGCCCTCGAGATCATGGGGTGCGTTTCGGTGTGGCGCTCGCCGCAGTTGGTGCAGGTGAAGCGGCGTCTGAGCCACACGAGCGTCGTTCGCCGGCCCGAGACGTCGAGATCCTTGACCTTGACCCGGCGCGTCTCGTGGATCTTGGTGGTCTTGAACCCGCACCACGGACATTTGACGACCGACCGCAGATCGCGGATCACTACCTCGAGGCGGTCGGGCAGATCGGTGAGCACCCCGATGACGCGAATGCGGTATATGTGCAGCCGCACCGTCATAGAGTCGGGCACGGAGCCTCTCCTTTCGCTCGGTGGTTTGGTCACTTCCGAGCATGGAGGGGCTCCACGTTTCTTAGCCGGATTTCTCCCGGCTGGTCAACGTGTCATCCCATGATTTCGCGTGGTCTCAACAAATCCCTCTACGCCCCGATTAAGCTCCAGGCATGATGAACCACGAACGAATCGCTACCGAAGACGAAGCCACGGTCCTTGAAGCGATAGGTCCGCTCCTCTAATCAGTCTCGGGTCACCCAGCTTCAGATTCGGTTACCTCTTCCGTTTCTGCCTGGGCGAGTGCGTGCATCTCAATCTCAAGCGGCAACCGCAGCAGTTTGTCCTTGAGAATCTTGATTGTGTCAGGATCGAGTTGCGAAACGCGACGGGTAGCCTGCCACTCGGCAATCGCGTCATACGTACAGTGCCGGAGGTAGTTGAGAAATCCCTCGCTGCCGACAACGTTTTCGAGGTAAGGGTGATTCATGTTCACGACCACCAGGATCCGGTCAGCTGATGTGGAGTCGCTCAAGACGTAGGGGTCATTTGGTGATGGGTCGTGAGCCAAATAACCCTTCACCGTCACTCCTCTGAGGTCCGCGGTGTACGTAGCTTCGTCATGTTCATCGATACTCTCCAGCAAAGGCCGGAAGCCTTCCTTTACAACTTCTGGAGGCGGAACTTCATCTACTGCAACCAGATCGATGATCTCGCTTGAGGTCAGTTCTTGCTGCAACTCCTCGACCGCCGTCTGGATCTCCAGGTCCGTAGGACCACGCTCGTCGTCGGCACCCTTTCGACGCTGACGTGCGATTTCCCTGTAGTCCCAGCATTCTTCCTTCAATTTCTCCTGAACCTCGTGTTCCTCATCGCCAAACCAATCGATGTTGTCCTTGGTGTGACTAACCTCGAACTGATCCAAGTTGATCTCGCCGGTGAGCCGCTGATTCACAAGATCGTTGGACCCTAGAAATTGGCCGAAGAGGGCTTCGGGCCTCCACGAGTCCGGGTATCCCCTGATGACTCGACCTCGCCGCAGGATAGAGAATCCCGCCTTTTCGCGGCTCCCGCGATCCAGGACTCCCACCCATCCATGGACGGGCTTGTCCTCGATGGTGAAAGCGAACTCCTTCTTGTAACGACTCCCATCGGCAGCCTTAAGGAATCGTTCGTCCGACTCTTCCCAAGGAAGTGGCTCGTTCTGCCACAGTAAGCGCAGCTTGCCCGTGCGAATGTCGTGGCGATACATCGACGCGAGGAACGTACGGATTCGCCCAACGGTCCGGCCATGCAGCTTTCGATGAAGCCGCTCGATAGTGATGATCGTGTAGTGCTTGTCGGGATCCCGATCAGGCACTTCTTCATACGGCAGATCGTTCTCACCCTCGGCAACAGACTCGACGTCCACGGTCACCTTGTACTCAGTGGTTTCGCCAAGCTTCTTGGTGCGAACCGACCACAGATCGCCAAACCAACAGGCGGCCGTTTTCAAGCCCATTCCGAACTGGGAGCGGCCCGAGGTGTTTGCAGGGCGAGCTCCGACGTGGAGCGCACGGTCGAGCTCTTCGAAAGACATCCCCATTGCGTTATCCGCCACACGAAGAATGTCGTCTTGGCGGCTGTAGACGATGCTCACCTCTAGAAGATCATTCTCGCGCTCGTAGGCGGCGTCGAGCTCGGTTTGATTGTCGGCGTAAGACTGCGTTGAGTTATCGACAAACTCGGCTAGAGCGTGCCAGGGACTGTATGAAAGACGCTTGTACGAGCGAATGATGTCTAGGCCTAGGTCAAGTTGAATCGCCATAGCTCTCCTCCAGGTCGCCGGCTACTCGAAACATTAATCGTTCTCCCTCGATCCGTACCAGTTCGTAGTTGCTCCCAGGAGGTAGAGGATTACGACCACCAACCGGACCAAGCCACACACGATCCGCGCGACTCATGCGCACCCACTCGGTTAGCCCGCCTTCAAATTCGATCGCGAGGCGGCCGCTCTCGGGAACATCAAGACGTCCTGGCGAACGCACAACCAGGAAGCGGCCGATTAGCGGATCAAAGTAGCACGTCGTGATTACGTCTTCCGGAGAGATCTCCCGTGGATAGTCCCCGTTGAGACGAATGACATGGCGTTGCTGTTCACTTCGAAACACCTCCGCCACCGACAGAAGCGCACCGTAGCTCTCAAGCGGCACCCGCCACTCCGGCCGTGGATGGTTGACGATCACTAGCACTCGGGGTTGCTCTCCTCGCATCATCTCGCGCAAGCGATAGCCGTCGAGCTCAGACGATTGTTGTTCGAGATATGCGGCATCATCCGGTCCATATATCGCTCTGGCGAATACCGAGACTTGCGGAATGATGTGTCCCCATAGCGAATGATGAGCGAGCTCCACCTCAACGATCCACCAGGAGGAGTAGTTCTTGTCGATCAGCGCAAAATCTGGTTTCTTGATGCCCTCCTCGACCTGGACGCTTCGTGTGAATTTGACAGCATGGAATTCAGGAAACAGAAGTTGGGCATGGCCCAAGATCAGACGTTCAAACTCTCCCTCTAGGAAAGCGTCTGTAGAAAGCCCCTCGTACCATGTGTCACCAACCAGGATCCTAGCCATCGTTGCGCGTTGAGCTCTTCATCCATTGAATGCTGTTTGCTGAGTCAAGGGACTCTGCTTCTTGCAGAAGCCGCCTCTCCTCAACCTCTGTGGCATACAGGGTGTAGACGACGGCTCGATCCTTTCCCGGGGCAGGTCGGAGAACGCGCCCAAGTCGTTGGATTCTTTGACGGCTGCTCGCGGTAGAACTGGCAACGACCGCAACCGTGGTTTCCGGAATATTCACTCCCTCGTCCAACGCTCGGCAGCTCACCAGGGTGTCGAACTGACCTCGCCTGTACATGCGCAAGTTGCTGCGACGCAGAGCCGGGTCAATCTTGGAATGATAAAGGGCTACACGATGGCGTCGTTCAGCGAGCCTTTCGCTGATGATCTCTGCCGCTCGGATCTGCTCGTGAAAAATCAAGACACGCTCGCCGCGATGACCCTCAACCAAGCGAACCGCTACGGGAATCCGCATGAGAGCTGTTGCTGAGAGATTCGCTCTCTTCCTAAGCAAGCGCGTCAGCTGATGTTCAACGTCATATCCGGCTCTGCGTTTGCCGATCAAGCTCGAGACCTTCTTACTTAGTGCCTCATACTCCTCTCGTTCATGAGGCTGGAGAGGAATAGCGACATTGATCAGATCGAATGGCGCTATTACCCCATCAGCGTGGGCCTGGTTGTAGTCATACGAATAGATGACTGGACCTAAAGCTGGCACTACCAGTTCCTCGAATGCTGAGTCGTACTCCCGTTCAGGTGTGGCAGACATTCCAATGGTCGCCACATGTTCACCAACCATTGCTTGCGCGTTTACCGGACTCCCAATGCGATGACACTCATCGACTATCAGCACGACCGAATGTTCTTGGGCGATACGAGAGGCAGCCTCACGGGCTGTATTCAACGTCATTATGTTGATCGGCGCGGGCGACGACGACTTGCCCTCTCCCGAATATGTCGCGATGTCGGACTGAGAGACCTGGAGCTCCTCCTGAAGGGACACGTACCACTGGTCAAGTAACGCAAGGGTTGGGACCGTAATCACAAAGATGGCACCCGGGAAGGTCGACCGCGCAAGTTCAATACACATCTCTGCAAAAACTGTCTTGCCAGCTCCGGTTACGACCTCGATAATGCCGCGGTGGCCAGCCGACACCCATGCGTTTAGGGCAGCGCGCTGCCAGTTCCGCGGTTCAACCGCCAGCTTCCACGTCAATACCCTGGCCTCCGCTCATTCTCATCGAAGGGCACGCTTGCTTCGTAAACGCGCGTGTGCTGCGTCGGGTCCTGCGTCCCGGTAAGGTTCGTCCCAGTCCACTGTCCGCCACTCGATACTCTGGGGACCGTCGGCGCGGCCGAGAATCAGGATTCGATCGCAATCGGTAGCCTGACCCTTGGTATCTCCCCAAATCCGGCTGACTTTATTCTGCGGTTGAAGACGGTCTTCGACGGTATCAAGCAGCACGAGTCCCGTTTGTTCACCTACCGCCTCCCAGAGCCGAGTCGCCAATTGAATCGTCGGCCGATCCGGCTGCGTCACGTCCCCGATAACAAAGACTGCGATGCCGTCACGTCGCAGCACTCGCCTGGTGCCACGGAACACGCGGAGCATGAAGTCCTTATATGAATCGAGAGTGTGCTGATGATCGAGACGTCTATCGAGTATCAATCGACCTCTTCCTCGTTGCCGGCCAACTTCATCCGTACCCAGCCACCACAGTCGGATCCAGTTCGCCGTGCCATAGTTGACAACCTTCAGGTACGGCGGCGAGGTGAGTAGCAACCGCACCGATCCGGACCGAATTGCATCTCTATTGCGCATGAGTGCTACAGCGTCGTTGAAATGAACAACCCCGTTTGGCTTGCCCGGCCCATCGAGAAAGAGTCGCGCCGCTTTATCCTTCACGATCTCAAAGACTGACACGCGAGGAGGCTTGAGCCTCTTCTCTTTGATGTAGTTCTTGACGTAAGTAGGAGACATGCTGAAGGTGTTCGGCATGCTGATACTCAGATAGGCTGAAGAGCCATCGCTTCGGTGGGCACCATGCAAGACACCCGCGACGCAGCCGGCTAGGAAGAAATCATTGTCCGACCACTTTGACCAAGGCTTCGCCATCAGGAAGTTTCTAAGAAACAGGAGCTGCCGAAGTGTTTCCTGATCAAACAACATTGCTACATCAGGACTGACATCCTCAAGAGTACTGGTACTCCGCGAGTAATCCGCCTCAAGGTTGTCTAGATACGAAAGCAGACGGGGCCATTTCGGTGGGCGAGCCTTAGCACGAGAAAGAACAAAGGCAAGCGGGTTCAGGTCGTTACCCAACGCATCTCTTCCCTCGACTCGGGCTTGAAGTACAGCTGTCCCTCTGCCGCTGAAAGGATCGAAGACGAGGTCGCCGTGCGCCGAAAAGCTTTGGATGAAGAAATGCGCCAGCCGAGCGGGAAACATCCCATGGTAGGAGCACATCGTGTGCATTGAGTGCCCCCATCTAGGGCTAACCGCGTGCCACAGAGGACCCCGGTCAGTGGCTCCGCCGTCCCGTGATGAAGGACGAGGGACTTCGAAATAAGGATCGTCCCACCACTTTGCGATCCTCATTTCAGGAAGTTCCTCAGAGACATCGCTGCCGTACGTAGAACAGGGTCATGAGTTCCTCGCAGGACTCGGGTCAGGTGTGTTGTTGCCTCACCGACAGGGGGCAGTCTCTTCTTCCCCACTGCAGCGGCCCGCCGGAGGCCCAGGTTGCGCTTGAGTGCTCGGGCGTTTTCCCCCTGTCGGTAACAATCTGGCGGCAACGCATCGGTGGCCGCCTCTATGAACTTCAGCGGGAAAGTTGATGCTTGATCTTCAGCCGCGAGTAGGAGCTGCTCGTGGATCCAGATCTCTGCTCGAGTGCCCCCCGAAAACGAAGATTCGATCGCACGTCGGAGTCCCTTAGCAGTCAACCGCAACCATGCATAGGGGTTCGATGCTGGAAGGACTCCATGGTCCATCAAGTCAACAATCTGTTTGAAGAGGCCGCCCCTCTGGACAAGCCTCCACAGGCCCGTGTAGTTACGAAGCGTCGCGCTTGATACTCCTATGAAACGAGCGATTTCCTTCTTGTTGATTTGGGCCGTCTCGTGGAGATGCTCAACCAAACTAGCGAGCTGGCTCGGAAGCAGGTCCTGGTAGATGTCTGTCTGAAAGCGGATTTCGTATCGCTCATCGAATGGAACAACGTAGACAGGTACGCGTGCAAATCGAGTAGATTCATCTCTTCTTATCTTCTCGATGGCATGCAGCCTCATAACACCATCAATCACGACATAGGACCGATCCTTTGAGAGAGCCACTTTGAGTGGTTCCGATAGTCCGATCTCTCGAATGGAAGCAGTGAGATGCTCCTCGAATACTTTTGATCCCGCTGTACGTGCGAGATCCTTCGACACCTTCAATCGGTCGAATGGAACCTCGCGATACTTCAAACCGATGTCTCCTGGAGCTGCCCTGCGCGTATCTCATTCGGAAGGATGCACGACAGATAAGCGATTCGAGCTTTCGTTGACCCTCTAGGTGCCGCGGCAAGTGTTTCGCAAGCCCACCGGAGAAGCGCCACTCTTCTTTCTCCGTACGCCCTTCCCAGTAAGACCAACTTCCGCCATCCAAGAGCCAACAAGAGAGTCTGTAGTTCGGCTGAAGGAATCTTGGTACCAGAAATCGCCTCGATGACTTCGTCCCGATCGGACTTGGAGTCTAGGCGGGCGATCACGGCCTGAGTCGCGAGAGTCAAATCCCCTCGACGAAGGGCTGCGATTTCCGCGTCAGTCGCGCCGTCGAGCTGGCCTTCCAGTCGCCTCACCGTCGAGGCTGAGATTCCAAATCTTTCTGCGACCCTTCCGGTTTCTTCTCCCGCGCGGCGAGCATGAGCAATCAACAACGCACGGTCAACAGGCTTCATTCGGAGGCGGGCGACGTTCTCAACTAGGAACTGCTGCACCCTCTCGGTATTCGTGAATTGTTCGTCCATGACGAGAGCGGGGATGGTCTGAATACCGAGCCTGCGACAGGCGAGGGTGCGGCCCTGCCCCTTCACCAGGAAGAATTCGCCAGATCCGTCGTCGGCCGGTCTTACGGTGATTGGTGTGAGGACACCAAACCGCTCGATCGATCTACAGAGCTCTTCGTGACCCCTTCGATCTCGCTTGCGCCCAAGACCCTCCTCAGGACGAATAAGAGCTACCTCCAGGTTTAGGACGGGGGAACCTGTTCTCGAAGTGGCTCCATTACGCCGCCTCGCCCGCGCTCCAGTCAACCCGTCCCTCCCCTTCCTTCACTCTTGTGTGATGCGCGTCACTGCGTAGGACTCGTCCAGGCGTACGCTACAGGGGAGGTGCGACAAAAAAAAGGACCGCCGTCTAGCAGCACCGGTGCCCGTAGCCAAGGAAGCTGGAGGGCCACTTGTGAACTCTGCGGCCGTCAAGCCGCGCGCTTTTACACCACCCCGGCGGCATTGGACGTCTCGATGGTTTGTGCCGCTTGCGATGCCTATCTTCAGCCACCCGACGTAGATGGGCTCGAAAGGCATCTCCTGCAGGTCGAAGGAATCGACCCCGAAGCTGTCGATCATGGGGCAATCGCGTTTGGAGGTACCAGCCGGCGACGCCGAATTACCGAGGTCATCGCAAGCCTCATGAACACACAAGGTGTTAACTCGCGACGGAAATCGGAAAGGCACTAGAGCATCCCCATCACTCGTTCTTCACGTTGAATAGTCTCCCGTCAGATCGCGGATCTCCTGAATGGCGTCGTGCACCGCTTGATCTACGCTGGGCGGTCCGGGACTCGTAATGGAGATCACCAGCATCGTTCATGGCCTCGACTTCTACGGACTCAATTGATTTCGCCAGGTCCCTCGATCAGTAGTAGCATCTCGCACTTTGATCACGGTCACGCGGCCGACTCGGCTCGCGGAGCGTAAAGACACCTGAACTGTGACGGCGGCCACAGCCTGCCCGGCCCAGGTTCGGAACCCTGGAAGTATGGTTTCGGTCGATTGGCACGGCTGCGACCTGCCCGAGGATGATCTCTCCGGCCTCGCTCTCCTGGAGTTTGCCAGGGAGATAGCGGGCGAGGTCGCTTCCCTTTTCGTCCTCTACTGGGACGAGGGGGGGAAGGGCTCTGGCGCAAGCATTCTGATGCGAATCCTTCCCTCCGAAACGGGAGACGTGCTAAGGCACATCCGGAGAACGGCGACTAAACTTTCCGCCGCTCACGGCGCTGTCGTCGAGACAGGCGAACATCGATGGCTGCGTACACTTGCCACTACCGAAGAATGGCCGCGCGTTTTACGTCCAGTCAAGAATGAGGGTACTGATCATGTTTTGCGTTTCGGGATCCGTTGAGAAGATGGCACAGCCGCGCAGACTACGAGTCAGAAGGACCTTGTAAACATTGACCACGAGCTGATCGAAGTTCTCCGCGCGTCTCACCATGGGGTCGGCATGGGCCAACCTGTTCGACTTCCACTCTCCGTCTCGCCACACGAGATCGTCTCCCAGAATGACTCCACCGAAGTCGTACTCGAATCCCTGCGCCGTGTAGATGCATCCGACTTGATCAATCCCGCGGGGATCCGTGGCCCAGTAAGAGGCTGCGGGGGCATCCCTCACCTTCTTGCCCGGCTTTGCATTCCAGGGACGCCTCCACGATCCGATCTGAACGTCCTCCATTAGGTGACCGTCGGAGTCGGGATCGCTCCAAGGCCAGCAGAAGCCGGCGGCGAGACGGGCCGTGTAGCGTTGGCCGTGCTTGAGGAACAACCATTGCTCAAGGGCCTGTGGGGAGTTGGCCACCCGGAGTTCAAAAGCATCCTCCCTTTCCCACGGGATCGGGTCACCCTCGATCAGACCGAGCAGTCGTTCGACCCATTGCACATACGTCTCGGAACCCATGCAACGGAACTGCCCGTTCAGATCGATCTGAACGATCTCTGTTCGGTTCCGTCGCGCCGAGTCCCTGATCGACTCGACTGTGCCAATCTCCTGGGGACGGACAACCTGGTTCTGATCGAGCAGGAAGACGGGTACCTTGGCGACCTGAACCAGTTCGTCCACCTGGGGAAGGGATGACCTCTCCGTCCTTCTGGTGAATCGATCGTTCGAGGAGGCCCGGATACGGTGCGCCTCGTCGCAGACGAGGACATCGATCTCATCTGCCTCGGCGGTCTTGAAGCTATTGAAATACCTGAAGAGCGGAGCTGCCCTCCTACCTACAGTCTTTCGGAGAGTCTCGGTAAAGGACTTTGAGCCGGTCGCGTGGCTCACATTGAGGCCCTGCTTGGCCATTTCCCCCACGATCCGGGCGGCGATGACGCTCTTGCCGGTGCCCGGTCCCCCGGTCACGACGACGACGGTCTTCTGCGACGTCGCCAGGCTTTGTCTTACCGCTCGCTTGACTACCTCGAACGCCACCATTTGCTCGTCGAGCAGGTGGAACATCGGATGTCCCTCAATCTCCAGCGACACGTGATCGAGCAGCTTCTTCGACGGCTTGAGCGTGACGTCAAGATAGTCGCTCAGCACGTCCTCCCCGCCTCCCTCCCCCGCTCTCTTAACCAGGAATTCTTGGAGATCGCTGCGATCTTCCGCGGTGAAGAGCGGGAACTCCTGCAGATCTCTAAGGAAGGAGAGCTGCATGAGCTTGGCGTCTGTTAGATCAGCATTGTGAAGATAGGCGCCGCCGTCGATCAGGAGCTTTCGCCTGTCGACCAGAGGATGGAAGTCACGCAAATACAGAACGTACTGAGCGACCTGCTGTTGCGGATGAAGAGTGAGGTATCCGCCGAGATTGACCAGGCGGTCTTCGATACTCGTGATCTCAGCGCGACGCCATTGCTTTAGCTCTAGGACAGTGGCTCGCGAGCGACCCTCCTGATCCCGTCCGAGAATCACGGCATCCAATCGCTTCGAGGAGAGCGGCAACATGAACTCGACTACGATTCCCGCGTGATCCAGGTCGGCAGAACGAAGGTCTTCGTTCAGTACCGGAAGACTGTTAGCCCAGCTCGTTACCTCGGACGGACTGGGGCGGTGGAGCATCTGCTGCGCGAACGAATGCTCCAGCGACGTGATGAGTTGACCGGATGCGAGCCGGCTTGAGAATTCCGCGACGGTTCCAGCGAATAGGCGCACCAACAAAACCTACATGGGCATGGGTGCGTTGCCTAGCCACGAACGTCCCCGGAGATAGCCGGGCTTCTCCGTTGAGACAGGCGCAAACTCGTCGCCGTAGAAGCTGGGCAGCATCGGACCTCCAATCCGATGGCGTGCACGGCAGAAGCAAGGATGCGACTCGCGCCGTACTGCTTCACTTCAAGTCACGCCGCGAGCGAAGAAGCGGGTTTCCAGGTGCACGCCTGGCATTTACTTTGGCGACTGTCCCGGCAGAGTCTGCTTCGACCCCTGAGACTTTTTCTTCGGAGGTTTTCCTTCTTTCGCGTCTGCAACTGATTTCATGACGGCAGCAACCCCTAATGCACCTGCTGCTAGGGGCGCTCCGCCGGGCGTGACTGCTGCTGCTCCGGCCACCGCCGTTGCCGCTGCCGCAACTGCGTCTGGGTTTTGCATCGCGTAGTCGATGCCGTCCTTCACAACAGGGGCTGCCGCGCGGGCACCAGCAGCCGCACCCTTCGCAACTGTTTTCGCTCCGGAGGCAACTTTGGGAGCAGCTCGTTGCGCCACCTCGGCCGTCTTCTGACTGGCCTCCTTAGCCTCCTCAACCGCCCGCTGTTTGAGTTCTTTGGCACCCGCCGCGACCACTGGACCACGCGTCTTGATGACAGACGCTGATTTGCCACCGGCCGCCTTAGCTGCCGATGCGAGCTTCGGTGCTGTCTTTGCCGCGGCCTCCGCAGCCTTGCCCGCGAGCTCCCTCGTTTCGGCCGCGACCGCCGGGGCGTGCTCGGTCGCCTTGGCAGACAGTTCTTTGGCTTCATCCAAGATCTTCGTTGCGACGCGCTTAAAACCGCCGCCGCGGCGCTTTGGTTCCGACTGCCTCGCCGCTACCGCATCACTGTGCACCTGTTTTTGATCTTCCCGATCCTCGACCATGCCGTCCCCCACATTCCGTACTCGACTCACAGAACCCTATCGACGAGAAGGCGGGAAAGGAAGAGGCTCGAACAAATTGGATCTCACTGCTGAGTGGGTGAGCTGCGGCGTCGTACTACCCGCCTCTTGTGAGGCTCACCATTCTGCAGCTACGGCACGGTGAGCCGATTGGGATTTGCCTTCCCGCCGCAACGCAGATCGTGCAGCCCCACTTGCCGTAGAACCATATGGCGGGATCCAATGCCGCACATGTCCCTTGCAGCGCCTCGGGACCAGACGCTCCAGAGCCTCGCACGTCACGTCTCCACGCTTCTTGAATTCCTTCACGTACCGCCTCCAGAGGTCTGCCATATGTGTCCGTCAGGCCAAGGAACTCGCTGACCTTGCGGACCTGAACGTCCACGGCAACGGGAAGCGAATCGATCGAGGAAATGCGAGCGCGTCCGGGGTAGGCGAGGATTCTCACCCACATCGCAGCGATTTTGGGGCCGGAGAGAAACGGAAAGCGCCGAGATCCTGCAGCGGTCTCGCCCTCTAGATCTGTCAGAATGTCATTCGCGTTGCCTTCGCCTTCATGTATCGCTTGATGAACCGCCGGAGCGACTGCTGCGTCGACGAGCGATTCGGCAATCCGCCTCCACGCCGCCGCGTCCGGAAGATGACGCTGGCTAACTCGATGGGTCATGAGGACGTCCCCGAGGTCGGTAAAGGAACGCGAACTTACGCTCCGCGGGTCGTAAACCCACGGGTTCGCCAGAAAGAGGTCCCGGCCCGCGAACCACAGCCGGTCCGCGTCGCGGGCTCGATCCATCGCACTGATGAAGGTCAAGAACAGCCTGATCTGCTCGTCACTAGCCCCTTTCGCGCGAAGCTCCTCCGAGGTAGCGACTTCGGGGAGGGAACCCCATCCTGGTCTCGGCGCGCCCGGGCGCGCCGAAAAGTCGAGGTTGCCGCTCATGAACAGATCGGTAATCTCCTTCGCCAGTCCACGAATGCGGACGCTCCCCTCTTCCACGTTGGCGCTCCCCGTAGCGCGAAGACGGGGGGGTTCGGTAACAACGACCGGATTCGCTCGTGCCTGTTCGTCGTACCAGTGCAGCTGTTCGCCGATCCGCAGCCCTTGCAGCGGGCACCCCACACCAGCGCCGGCCGATCCGAGAAGCTCGACCAACGGGTGGGCGTACTCCTCGCCCGCATGCAGCTCGAAGACTGTGCCGCGCAGCTGGCCGAGGCGGTTCTGCAGCTGTGCGATTACCTGCAGTGCCCATTCCCGCCGTTCCGCTGTTGACGCTTCTTTGAATGAGACGTCGTACGGATCTATTACCGACCGCGGTTCCACGATGCCGTGGAGAGCCGACAGAATGAACCACGGCTTACGCGTCGCCTGTGCATAGGCTCGACGACGTTCGAACAGCGGTGAAATGTAGAGGTCCTCGGCCGCCGAAGCCTCTCCACGTTTAGTCGAAACGCACCCGACGAGGACATCGGCAGAAAGAGTGGCGATCGTTGAAGTCGGAGCCGGCGCCGCCGTGCGAACGCGCTGGAAGCCAATCTGATCAGTGGGCAGCCCGGCGCGGCTGACGATATAGCCCGCGTCACGCCACGCCGTTGAGTAGGCATTCTTGGAGCTGTTCGACCAGAACGCCGGATATCGACGAGCAGACGCAGGAAGCGGCGCGCCGAGAATCCGCTCGATCTGATGAAGCGTCAGCACAACCCATGGCTCGCCCGAGGCACGTAGGTGAGAAGTAAGGCTCTCTAGGCGCCGCATGCTAGCTCCTCATCGGTGATCTTTCGCGCCTCCAGCTCGCCAATTATCCAGTAACCACGGCTATCTATCCCCGTCAAGGAGTGTTCGGTAAGCTGGCGGGCCCTACATATAAAGAGGCCGAGATGCCGCGTTCGACACCCAAAGTTCCACGCTGATGCCAGCGATCTATGTGATGTCCGAGCAGGGCACGAGCCTGGTTGAAATGACCGAGCTGCCTTACGAGCTTGAGGATGTGCTCCAGGCGTTGCTACAGGATTACCCTGATCTGCTATCCGGAGACAGTTCGAAGGCCGATCGACATCGCTACCTCCTGATCGGACGGGAAGTTGGCCTGGCGTCTGAACACCAAGGCGCCGAACGATGGAGTATCGATCATCTCTTCGTCGACGAGGACGGAGTTCCCACCATCGTCGAGGTAAAACGAAGCACTGACACGCGAATTCGCCGCGAGGTTGTCGGTCAAATGCTCGATTACGCAGCGAACGCTGTTATCTATTGGCCCGTTGAGCGTCTTCGCCAGCGCTTCGAGGATCGCTTCGGCGATCCCGCGCAAGCCGTCGCCGAGCTAACAGCTCAAGACATGGACGTTGACGAGTTCTGGGATCGAGTCAAAACGAACCTGCATGCCGGGAAGGTCCGGCTGATCTTCGTGGCTGATCTCGTTCCGCTTGAGCTTCAGCGAATCGTCGAATTCCTCAACTCTCAGTGCCGGTCAGCAGAAGTCTTAGCACTTGAGGTGAAGCGGTATGCGGGCGAAAGCTTCCAGGCTCTTGTGTCACGTACGGTCGGCGAAACGGCAGCAGCAGCGGAGACAAAGTCGACAGGTCCGCGATCCGAGAAACGGCAGTGGGATGAGGATTCCTTCTTCGAGGCCCTCGCAGAAAAAGTCCCTGATTCGGTCGTGGCGGCGGGACGACAGCTTCTCGACTGGGCCAACTCGCGTGATCTACGCCTGTGGTGGGGGCACGGCGCGAAGGAAGGTTCGTTCATGCCGATGCTTGACGTTAACGATCTACCCCACTGGACGTTCGCCGTTTACACGTACGGGGCCGTCGAGATTCCGTTCATTCAGATGGCGAAGTGGGGTCCGTTCGCGAACCTTGATTTGCGTCGCGAGCTATTGCGTCGCCTTAATCAGATACCGGGAATCGACATCCCCGTCGAAAGGCTAACGAAGCGGCCGTCCGTGCCGTTGGGAATCGTCGCAGGGGCGACCCCCAGCTTCCTGAACGTCTTCGACTGGTACCTCGACATGACGAGAACCGGCGGCGCGCAGGACGGAGAGCCAACCACCGCGTGACGCAGTGAACCGCATCCTTTGGCGCAACTCTGGTTACCGTCCAACGCGTAGTGCAAATCTGGAATGGAACCCCGCTGAATGAAAACGAACAGCATGGACTAAATCCCTCGGCACCCTGTTTGGACCCAGCAGGAAAGCAGCGTTCATCCAGCCGGGGCAAAGAGTGGTCAGCGGCAAAGATGTGCGACTACCCTCAACTACCGCATGTCCTGCACTGCAGTAACTGTCCATCGTTATCCTTGGCGTAACGCGCGAGTTCATGTCGAGCCGTTGATGCCAACTTCGGGTTCTTCGTGATGTCGTCACCATGACCCGGTTGAATATGCTCGCATGAAGTCTTGTGAATTATCCAGTTGGATCCGCTCCTATTGAGAATGAAGCCACCCGGGTCGTGACGAATGATCCAGCTGGCGTACTGCCGCTCGTCCGATAGTCGCTCCATTTCCCTACCTTTCGGTCCTAAGCTCCCACTTCGTAACCTTCATGCACCCGGGAGGAGCGGTGCAACCGGCGGTCTATCCCAGGTCGTCGTCAGCTAGCCGAGCCTTTACGTGGAGAGCAACAGCTGCTAGTGGTTCTCGATACCGACGAAGCATTTCCTCAAGCCGAGTCAGCAGCTTCGTCCGATAGCCGTCAAGATCAGTCCACCAATTGCTGTGATACATCACGTATTCGAAGCGCGGCCATCGCGGGCTGACGCGATACGGATGCCCTCCGTCTGACAATTCTGACGTTTCCAGTCGTCCAAGGACCGCGTCGGCGAGTACCGAGTCTGGGTCTGCGTACACACCTGTGAACGGGCACGTCTCTGTTTCCTCTTCAGGTGTGGCCGGAAGCGCTTGATGCCAGCCGAGGGCGATTCCGACGGGAGGATGTGACCCAGCAGTGATGGCGAACGGCGTCACCATCAGACAACGGTATTTCCGCAGGTCGCCCTTCCAAAGATTCCAATCCCCGCAGCGCTCACTTACTTCTTCCTGTAGGGATTCCATGAATTGTGACGTCGCGGGGCCCGCCTCGTACTGCAGCTTCGCCCACTGCTCTATGGAAGCTCGGTACGTGAGATAAAAGACGACTCGTTCGGTGAAGAATTCGTGGCCGTGCCCGCTTGCATGCAGCAGTTCGTTCTTCGACTGATTCATGCGTGATGCGCCTCCAACGTCCTCAGAAACTCGCCAGCCGCCGATCGTCCTCGACCACTTCCGCCAGCTTTGAGCGCCTCTCTTAGGTGACGCGTTATCCTTCTCCACGTATTGGGGATCCACTCGCGATTAGCTCCTGTTTGAGGAATGCGATCACCTGCCCGCGTGAGGAAAACGAAGGTTGTTTCTCCGTCGTTCCAGTTCATTTCTAGACGTTTGGCTTGATCGGGTTGCTCATTTGCGAAGATTTTCGCCTCAACAACGATCGTCCACCCGAGGCCGTAGACGACTATGTCCGCTCGAGTATCCGCGCGACAATCCTCCGGCTGGACGCGAATATGGCCAGCTTCGATCTCTCCTAAGGAAAACCGGTCGCGCCACTCGTGTAGCAGGCGGCTGAGGAATGTTGAACCAAGTCCGTGCGAACCCTCAGGATCCAAGAGCTACGCCAAGACACGGCACAGCCGCACCTCATCGTTCGTCAACCAAAGGATTCCCATAAGATCATGCGGACCCTTGGCCCATGATCCTGTTCGTCTAAGAGATTCCTCGACGTCTTGTAGATCGTGAACTAGACCCGCCCAGTCGCCGGGGACGACGTGGGCACGACTCTGCACACGTTGCCATGCCACAGATGCGGCTAACAGATCCCCCTGCCACGCCCGTGGAAGTTGCTCCGTCTCCACGCTGTCATTCTGCCAGGAGACGAGAACGATTCCCACCCGGCCTCCGAGCGGAATGGGGCGTCCTGAAGCGGCTATCGGATCTCATAGTCTGATTGCGCAATTCGAAGTCATAATGAGCTAGACGTGCCGACCTGCAACGATTCTCTGCACGCAGGATGTACAACGTATCGCCCATTTCCAACTTCGAGCGGGTACACCAGCCTCTGAAGGTTCGAATGCACCGCATACGAATAAGCTTCTCTTGCAAGTACCTTCTTTGCAACTATCGCCGCCTCATCGCCCTCGCGCTGCGAGTTTCGCTACTGCCGACATAAAGGAACCAAAGGTTCGGCGGGCAAGCCGAAGTCCTGGATCAGTTGGCGTCTGTGTCTGCCCGGATAAAGTCGTGTTCGTCATATGCGGCCCGGGCGTCGGCCGTCATGTTCACTTCTATCATCGCGATCTTGAAGGGCGCGATCGCGCCCTCGTCAAGCGCCCTCCGGTAGTCCACGCGGAAGATTTTGTGGTTGAAGTAAGGGTCGAGATGCTCTTCCACACCTTCGTCCTCGCGCTCATACGGATTCGGGGTGCGTGTCCAGCGCAGCAAGCGTGCTGTGCGTCACCGCATCCGGCGCCTTCTCGACTTCGTCCACGTGAAGGCGGCACACCACGCGTCGGCGACCAGCCGGGCGCGGCACAATGATCTGCCCGCGTTGCCGGGCCAAGACGTGGGAGTTTCTGATTCTGACGCGCCCTGAATCGATCGGTCAGGAGCCGCCAGCCCGCGTGCCACGCCAGTCGGTAACGATCTATCTTGACCTCATGGGCGCCAGCTGATGAAGTATCCACATGATGGGGAGAAGAAAGGGTCCAGTCCACGTTTGCAGGTGTGGTCACTGGCTCGCAGAACACGGGCCGAACAAGGGGAAGTGCGTGATGGCTGAGTGCTCCTGCAATCGGTTCGGCTACCGGGCCAGCGCTCCTCGAGAAACAAGAATTGTGTCGGGGGGCCTTCCTACCCTCGGCAAACACCACCGGTAACGTGCCGTACGCGACCCCCCGACGGCCGAAGGGCTCCGCTGGCGGAATGGTTCCCGCCGGGCGCCGAGATCGCACGATCTACAACGGTCAGCGCTCGATTTCCAAGGCCCGGTCGGACTGCGGGCGATGTCACGCGCCCGATCGAGGCTACCGCTGGTACGTGTATCGCCAGGGATGGGTTTGCCAACATTGCTTCATCCAGACCATGGAGAACCTCACTGTGAGGGCGCTCGACGTAAGGTGGGCGACGTTGCCTGCGACATGATCGTGACCGACCTCGTTACGAAGAAAGGGGGGCCGAAGTTCTTCGGAGTGGGGATTGTTGCCTCAAGTACGAGCCAGGACACTCGCAAGGCCGTCACCGTCGAGCCAGATCGAGAGGTGGCGATTCAGCGTCCTCGGTCTAGTTACCGAGCTCCGTCACGCTTCTGATCCTGGCCTCCAAGCTCGGGCCTGATCCGCAAGAGCCTTCCGTGCCTGTCTGATTCTCGGCGCCCACGGCGTGTCAACGTCCTTCAGATTGAGCGGGGGTTGCAACCGTGCCAGGACAGCCCGTTCGACTGCGATGAGCGAACCCGTCAAACCCGCCGGTTTGGACCAAACGGCGAGACGTAGGTGGCGCTCCATCCATTCAGTGAGCTTTTGGTCGTCCTCCGAAGATAGCCCGTAATTGGAATAGTGGCCGGGAGTCGTCGGATTTCGTGGCATCCCTCGAAGGCCGAGCCGGTGCGCGAGAAGTGCAGCGAAGGAGCGTCTCACAGTCGACTGGCCCGTCCGCCCATTGCCGAAGTGGGTCTTGATGTCTCTGGCGGCCAAACTGTCTTCCGCCTTGCCTACATACAGCGGCCGATCGTCCGGTGCCTCGCCGAGCCCAAGCTCTTGCCAGACCTCGTCGCCGTAAATCGCGTAGAGGCCAGGCCGTGCAGGCACATTTGCTTTCTGTTGAGCTAGCAAGACGGCGCGTTCGGGCGATAAGGAGGCGAGAGCGTCCAGGATCTGGCTCGCGTTCTCTGACAGTTCATCGTCCTTGAGAGCAGCGTTCTGATCTGCCGATCGTTGTTGCGAAGCCGGCGCAAGGTCGTGGTCTGTACGTCGTGTCGGAGTTGAGCTACCCAGGAGCTTGATGACCCCGCGCGAGACGAGTCGATCTACGTCGGAGCTTGTGAATCCCATCTGATCTGCGGCGTAGTCTGTAATGTAGAAACCCATCCGGCGCAACTGTGCCCGAAGCGACTTCTGGCGCGAACGATCTGAACGTCGCACCTCGTCGAGGAGCAACTTGATCTTCCCGATCTCCATCGTGGTGAAGCTGTGACGGTGCTCGCCCAAATCCGGACCCCCATGTTGGCCGGCCACTACGGCCCCGAAAGCACTGGTAGCTTGCCCTGCCACAACTATGAAGACAATCGGTTCCCCGGCATTTTACTCAGACCCACCCGCCACCATGAGGTGACGTTTTTGCGCCCGTTCTCGGCAGGCCGACTAATCTCATGTATGTAACTTCCGTCGCTCGACTGTAAAGCAATCAAAGACGTCGCACCTCATCCCTACGCTGGATCACGACAGAGAGGAGAGCGTCGTGATCGTCGGGCTGGGGAGTCACCACCAAGATGGGGTGACGGCATGGGCGTGGGCAAGCGAAAACGGACTGAAGGGTGGCGGGCTGTTCGTCGCCGACGGGCGACCGCCGCCCGAGGTTCAGGGACTCGTCGCCGCGCTCGATGAGGCGCTCGCCGCGCATGGTGATGCGGCCGAGCTCGACGTGCGCGTGCCCGACGAGCGCGTCGCAGCGGCCTTGGCCGAGTTCGGTTCCACCGCTGGTGGCGGAGCGCTGGCCGCGGCACTGCGGCTCGGGAGTTCCTCGACGCCGCTGCTCCAGGAGTGGCAGCGACGTCTCGGGCGCACCCGTTTGGTCACGCCGTGGCGGAACGGTCAGGAGACAGGCGTGCTCGTGCTGGCGGCGCGCCGGCTGGCGCGCTCGCTCGTCCGCGCGGCGGTCGGCGAACCGGCGCCCGCGCGGCTCACCCCGGCGCGCGTGCGCATCGAAGTCGACGGTCACCCGCTGACGATCGCCACCGACGGCTCCAAAGGACGGGGTCCGGGCGGTTCGTGGGGCTGGGTGTCGGACCACGGCCACTACGGCCACGGCACCACCTCGCACGGTGAGATCGTCGGGCTCGAGCTGCGCGCCGTCCTCGCCGCCCTCGAGGCGGTCGACCGGCGCCAGCCACTCGAACTGCTCGTCGACTCCCGCGCCGCGCTCAACGAGATCGAATCTGTGTACGTCTACCGACGTGAGGGCTGGCTCCGCCGCGGGCGGCCGGTGAAGCACCGCGAGCTGCTCGAGGCGATAGACGTCGAGCTGCGGGGTAGGCCGGCGCGCCTCAGCTGGGTGCCGGCGCACCGGGGAATCGAGCTCAACGAATGCGCCCACCGCATGGCGCTGTTGGCGCGCCGGGCACACGACACGAGATACGGCGGGCCGCCGTACGACGCCGCCACTTTCGAACGACTGGCGCGGGGGATCGCGACGGATGCCATCGGGCATGGAGCCGTCCGAGTCGCCTGAGAACAAACAGAACGCACGGGGGGAGGAGAAGACATGGGGAGCATCAGGGGACGACTGCACGAGTACTCGGCGCGCCGCGCCGGGCGCAAGGACGGGCGCAGGGGGATCCCGGCGGGAGACGCGGACACTCATCCGTTCGAGCTGCTGGCGATCAAGCAGCGGGGCGACGAGGCGCTGTGGACGGTGGCGAAGGCCTGGAAGGAAGCCGACGCGGCTCCGATGGGGCGGGAGCACGCCCTCGACGACGAGGTCGGTCGCGCCGAGGCGGCGCTCGCCGAGCGGCGGGAGCGGTTCGCCGTGTCGGAGCGCGAGCGCACCGAGGAGGAGAGGCGGGACAAAGAACACCTTCGGACGCTCGAGCCACACGCCTCTCGTCGGTCGACAGGAACTTAGGCAACGGCTCGGTCCCGATCCGCCACAGGTTGAGCCGGTCGGCGTCCCAGCACACCCCGAAGGTCGGATCGGACGTGGGGCCGGCCGAGGTGTGGAGCTCGCATGCCGTGCACAGCACTTCGAGTTGGCCGACCGAGATATCGGGCAGCGCGCCGGGGATCAGCTCGCGCGCCAGCTCCGCGCCTCGGATCCCGTGATCGGGATCGCGATGTTCGTTCTCGCGCTGGGAATCGTGGAACAGCCCGAACAGAAAGACGACGATCGGATCGGCCGCCGGAACGGTGCGCAGCAACTCGAGTCCTGTCCACGCCACCAAGCGCCAGTGATGGGCGCCGTGGTGAAACGAATGGGCAAGCGGCGCCCGCCCTTCGATCAGCGCAGCTCGAGGCGACGCTCGAGCGGGAAGTCGATACTGGCGGCCGGACGAGTGGGTTCTTCCACTACTTGAACAGCCGGCCGAGCCCGCGCCCGGTCGCCTTCCCGACGATCCGGCGCGCCACCCGCTTGCCGACCGTTCCCCGCTTGACCGCGTTGACGTCGCCCAGGAAACGTGCGAGGAGGTAGAGGAAGCCGCGCGTCTTGTTGATGCTCATGGTGCACTCGCTTTCTTACGGCCCCAGCTCGGGGAAGTCGGACGGGTCGGTGGCGTTCGGTTCGTACCGGTCGTCGTAGGAATAGCGGCGGCGGGGAGCGGTCGGCCGTCCCAAGAGGTAGTTGCGGACGTCGATCAGCCACCTCAAAAGCAGCAGCGCCATGGGGATGACGATGAACCAAAAGATTGCCCCCAACACCATCAACCCAACGAGGCGCTGCATCACTTTCCCCTTTCCCTCACCTCCCACCATACGGCGGCCCTGCGACACAAAGAAGCTCGCTGGGGGCGTCGCACCCTTCCCGCTAGGCTTCGGAAGCCGGATAAAGGAGCGCAACCGATGGCCGACGGGAGCCCCCGGAAGGAGCGCCGGCGCGAGCCAACCCGTAAATCGATGATTAGCGCGAAAGGAACTTCGAAAGATGCCTCCGGTAACCGAGCCGGCGTTGGGTGAACGTTTCCGAGAAGCACTGCTGTATGCGGCGGAGCTCCACGCAGGGCAGACGCGAAAGGGCGGCACGATCCCCTATGTGGGGCATCTCCTCATCGTTGCCGGCACCGTGATCGAGTGGGGCGGGACCGAAGACCAGGCGATCGGCGCAATCCTGCACGACGCGATTGAAGACCAACCGCACCAGAATCCCGAGGGAGTGATACGGCGTCGGTTCGGTGATGCCGTCGCCGATGTGGTGATCGGGCTCAGCGACGCCGACGTGCTGCCGAAAACGCCGTGGCTCGAACGGAAGCAAGCGTACTTCGAGCGCCTCGAGAAGGAGCCGCAAGACGTGGTCGTCATTTCCGCCGCGGACAAGTTGCACAACGCGCGCGCGATCCTGGCGGACTTCGTGGCCGAAGGCGAGTCTCTTTGGCCCCGCTTCTCGATTCCGGACCAGGGAGCCGTTCCCCAACTGTGGTATTTCAACAACCTGCTCACGATCTACGAGCGGAGGCTGCCGAAGAAGTTTACTTGGGAGCTTCGCGCTACGGTTGAGGAACTCGCTCGGCGGACGAACTTGTCTCTCAACGACCTTCCCACTCCCGAGCGATCGCCGGGCGAATAAGATCCGACGGTTGCACGCTATTGGTGGACTCCTCGCCCGCCGCGGCACGTGCCTCTACCGGGACCTACGACTACTCTTAGCGAGCAAGGGGGAGACGCAGGTAAAGGGGGGTTTGCGTGGATGAGCCTTTGAAGCACATCGTCTACGGCCGGCTGCGCGACGCGGACCTATTGAAACAACCATGGAGCAGTCTCGTCATCGGTGCCTGCGAGGGCGCCGAGTATCTCGCCCAGTCGCTCGGCCGGTCGGCCGCTCCGGCGACGGCGCTCCCGGAGATACCCCCGGCCGAAACCCACCCCGTACGCGCCTTTCTCACCGACATCACCGTGCAGGGATTCCGCGGCATCGGGGCCGAGGCGAGCCTCGAGCTCACGCCGGGGCCGGGGCTCACGCTCGTGGTCGGGCGCAACGGCTCGGGGAAGTCGAGCTTCGCCGAGGGCCTCGAAGTCCTGCTCACCGGCGACAGCGGCAGATGGTCCGGGCGCGCCAAAGTGTGGAAGGAGGGGTGGCGCAACCTCCATCACCCGCACCCCGCCTTCATCGAGGCCGAACTTGCGCGGGAGAACGGCGCGCCGACGCGCGTGACCCGCACGTGGGCCCAAGACGCCGACGTCGACTCCGGCACCGTCACGGTCCAGGAGCACGGCAAACCGAAGGCGGGCCTCGACTCACTCGGGTGGGGCGCGGCGCTGTCGAACTACCGGCCGTTCCTCTCCTACAACGAGCTCGGCTCGATGCTGGACGAGGGTCCGTCGAAGCTGTACGACGCGCTCTCGGTCGTGCTCGGGCTCGAGGATCTGGTGCAGGCGCAAGGGGTACTGGCGGACGAGCGCCTGGCGCGCAAGAAGGCACTCGATCGCGCCAAGGACGTGGCGAACGAATTGATCCGGCGAGCCACCGAGCTGCAGGCCACAGGCGACGACGAACGCGTCGGACGCGCACTGGAGCTGCTCTCCGCCAAGACGTGGGACGCAGACGCCCTCGAGGAGCTGGCGATGGGCGCCGCCGGGGCGCCCGATGACTCCGTGGTCGAGGTGTTGCGGCGAGCGTGCGCGCTCGAAGCGCCGGCACGAGACGCGGTCGAGGCCGTAACCCGGGATCTGCGGGCGGCGGCGACTGCGCGGGAGGAGCTCCGGGGCACGGACGCGGCCCGGGCGTTCGAGGTCGCCGGGCTCCTCGAGAAGGCGCTCGCCTATCACGAGGGGCACGATTCGGAGACGTGTCCGGTGTGTGGGACCGAGAACGTCATCGACGAATCGTGGCGGGATCGGACTCATTCCGAGGTCGAACGGCTGCGAGCCGAGGCCCGGCGCGCCGAGGAGGCGGTGACCGAGCTGGCGCGCGCCACCGAGGCGGCGCGCCGACTCCTCACCCCCGCCCCCCGAGCCCTCGAGGACGCGGGGACCGCCGGAGTCGACGTGGGAGACGCCATGAGCGCGTGGACGAGGTGGTCCGAGGCCCCGTCGGTCACCGATCCCGAAGCGCTTGCGACCCACCTCGAATCCGAGATCGAGGTGCTGGGGGACGCGGTCGCCGAGGTGCGCAAGAAGGCCCACACCGAACTCAGGCGCCGGGAGGACCGGTGGCTGCCGCTCGCAACCGAGGTCGCAGGATGGGTCGGTCCCGCCCGCGATGCCCAGGCCGACGCCGCCCACATCACCGATCTGCAAAAGGCCGAGAGGTGGCTCAAGGACGCGGCCGGCGCGATCAGAGACGAGCGCTTCGCCCCGATCGCGGCCAAGGCCACCGCGATGTGGAAACAGCTCCGGCAGCAGAGCAACGTCGAGCTGGGCGCGGTGACGCTCGCCGGCAGCGGGCCGGCCCGCAAGGTGACGCTCGAGGTCACGGTCGACGGGGTCGAGGGCGCCGCGCTCGGGGTGATGAGCCAGGGAGAGCTCAACTCGCTCGCGCTCAGTCTCTTTCTGCCGCGCGCCACGATGGACGAGAGCCCGTTCGGCTTCATCGTGATCGACGACCCGGTGCAGTCGATGGACCCGAGCCGCGTCGATGGCCTCGCCCGGGTGCTCGAGGACGCGGCCAAGACGCATCAGGTCGTGGTGTTCACCCACGACGACCGTCTCCCGGAGTCGACCAGGCGGCTCGGTATCGAAGCCCGGATCATCGAGGTGCACCGGCGCGCGAACTCGGTTATCGAGCTGCGGAAGTCACAACATCCGGTGACGACTTACATTGAAGACGCCCTTGCCCTCGCTCAGACTGACGAACTTCCGAGTGACGTTGCACGACAGGTGGTTCCGGGCTTCTGCCGGTCTGCGATCGAAGCCGCGTGCATCGAGGTAGTGCGGCGGCGGCGGTTGCGGAAGGGTGAAGGTCACGCCCAGGTGGAGGCAATGCTCGCCATACATTCGAAGTTGCGCGATCTGCTGGCGCTCGTGTTGTTCAACGATGCCCAGCGGCGCGGGGAAGTCGTGAACCGATTGGGCAACGACTTCGGACCGCGCGCGGCCCAAACCTTCTCAGCGCTCAACAAGGCGGTTCACGATGGCTACCACGGCACGTTGAAGGATCTAGCGCGCGACTCGGAGTCGCTCGCGAACAACATTCTCGGGATGAAGTCGTGACCGTCAACGAGCTCTTGAAGGCCGCCCGTGATCTCACCCGCTACTCGGATCCAACCACGGGCGGAAGGTGGCCTCGAGCCGCAGCCCTCCTAGGGCGCCAAGCACTTGAGCGCACACTGGATCAGTTCTGGGCGAAGACGGCCCGGGGGGTCGAGAATTGCAGTGCAAAGGCGCAGTTCCTGTGCCTACGGCGTTACCTCGGAGACGAGGAGCTCGCGGAGCGGGCATGGTTCGCGTGGAGCGCGTTGAGCCGTGCCTGTCACCACCACGTATACGAACTCGCGCCGACGGTGGATGAGTTGACGCGCTGGCTCGAGGATGTGGAAGCGTTCGTCAGTGCGACGGACTTCGTAGCACGGGCGCCGGCTGAGATAACCCGAGAATGAGTTAGCGAATGACGTTGGCGAGGGAGACAAATTGAGGTTAGAACACAAGAAAACGATTCGAAACGTCGAAGATGCACCCACCAAAGTGTATGTAAGCGTGGGAATTTCGAGCGATGACGAGTTCGTTCTCGAAGGGCAGGAAATAGGTGAGGGTCCTGAAACGCATTTCGGTGATTCCGATTACGAATACTGGATAACCGTAGACGCAGCACATCTTCATCGTTTGACCGAACTTCTCATAGGAAGGATGAGGCCTTCAGAAAAACCTCGCATTACAAGGAACAGGCTTCTCGATGCGGTTCATGGGTTGCTAAAGGGTAGTGACACGCCTTCATCCGATTGGATGGCGTGGCTGAAGGAACATGACATTCCGTACAGGTTCTTCTCGTATTGATGCTTTCTATCACCGGCAGGACCAGTTTGGAATGCGTACCAGTCGTGCGGCGCCGAAATCGCGCCCCAACATGGCTCGGCAGGCGACTCGAGCTAGAAGACCGTCGTGACAGCGAATTCTGGGGAATGGTCACCAAGGTGAGGAAACATGGTTAAGTGCCCGTAATGCCGAAGCGATGATCTCGACCTCGTCGAGAGACTTCGCGGCGATGCGCGCATCCTTAGATGCGCGACGTGCGGACATACGTGGCAAAGGGGCGAGGAACCTCCGCAGCCATCTAGTGGGGCGACGGGACCGGTGAGACGGCCTGTCCGGACACCGACGCCGGCAGAAGTGCGCGGGCATCAATACCGCCAGGATTACTTGGAGGCACTTAAACATTGGAGCGATGAAGACGATGCCTTGAGCCCGATCGCCCCGTCGCTCGATAACCCCTACTGCATCCAGCCGTACGACCCCTCGTTCTTTCGTCCCGGCACCAAAGGATACGTGCGGGAATGCACCGCTCCCGGAGGCCATCCCTCCGGCATCGATACCGAGCCCAAGTGGGCGTGCAAGCCTCAGAAGCCTCACTGGTATGCGATGTGTGACCACCACATGTCGCAGTGGAGGGGCTGGGAGAACCGGCTTCGCCCAGAAGAGCGCGAGATCGTTGCCTTCCGAGACGATGACGCCCTTTACGAGGAGTGGACGGCGCGGCAGGGCGGCTACGTGTTGGTCGAGCGTTCCCCGGACGAGTACATGCTGCATATCGCCGACTGCATGCATCTCGAAAGAGAAAGCGATGCCATTCGGATAACCCAGAACCCACGCCGGTGGTCGAGGAGTCGCCGCCCCCTGGAAAAATGGACAGAACTAAAGACGGGCGGTCCACCGGCGTACTGCGGAACGTGTATGTAGAGCGTTTCCCCATCGTCACGGGCCGAACGACCACACCTCTGCCTTGCTTATGCGGCGCGGCACAAACCTGAAGATCGGTAGGATCACGGCGCGCATTCCCATTACGTTTGGCTCGTGAAAGGAGCTCCGGTAGTGGGATTTCGAGTCGTCAATCAAGACACGGTCCTGGACGAAGCTCGCAAGCTCGTCAAAGGCGTCACTCGACGAGTCTGGATCACATCACCGTGGATCACCGGGCGCGCCGCCAACATGCTGCTAAGGGATGTCCTCCCTCGTATCGAAACCGATGGCATCGACGTCCGGCTCGTGTACCGGGTCAAGGAAGCGACCGATCTCCAGATCACCGATCTCGCCGCGCTGCAGAGCTTCGAGGACGCGGGCTGCGAGGTGCGTTACTCGACGCGCCTCCACGCCAAGCTGGTGTTGGTCGACGACCGCGCCATCGTGTCGTCGTCGAACCTCACGTCGACGGCCGGCTACGGGCGGCTCGACCCGTCGTGGCGCAATGAAGAGCTCGGCATCTACGTCGAGGACGACACCTCCATCCTGAACGACCTGGAAAGCGAGTTCGAAGCCATCTGGGACGCAGCGAGCGGCATCGATCCCGACACCCTCGGGATCGCCATGGATTTCCCGAGCGTCCACGAATACAAGTTCGTTGCGATAAGAGAGGTGAAGCTCGGCGAGTACGTGACGGCCGAGGACGCGTTCGGCAACATAATCCTGGGCCACATCAGCGGCATCACCGCCTACAACCGCTCGTTCCCCCAGATGAATCAGTCGATGTAGATCACCCAGGGCTACGGGGGCGCGGGTGAAGGACAACGCCGCACCGAGATCCCCGACCTTCAGACGCTGTTCTCGCATCCCTCCAAGGAGCACGGCTTTCTCGTCACCAAGACGTTCTTCGAGCCCGAATCCGTCTTCAGAATCGCGAACGTGCACGTGCTGAGACATCTCGTCGGCGACCGGCTCGTATCGGCTGCGGTCCCCATCGCTCCCGGATCCGACGTCATCCGTGCGCGCGGCGATCTGCTCCACAAGCTCCTGGGTCAGGGCGACATTCGCGTCGGGACGATCCGGCACCACCCGGAGGTCCAGGTCGCCCTGCGGGGCCGGGAGATCATCTCGAAGCACATGGCGGTGTTGGGGATGACCGGCTCGGGCAAATCGAACGCGGTAATGGTGCTGGTGCGAGAGTTCTTGACCTCACCCGGCTACGATGACCTGCGCGTTTTCATCGTCGACACCCACGGCGAGTATGCGATTCGTTTGGCGGAGCTATCACCCGATCGCCCGGCGCGCCTCATAGACCTCGATTTGCGACGGTCGATCCTCGAGGAAGACGTCATCAAGGAACTGGCGGGATTCACCCGCAGGGACCACAACCTGGCCAGCTTCGTCGCCCGTGTAGCGGACGCGGCCGACGCTCTAGACCCTTCCCAGGACCTCGACGAACTCCTTGCAGGCCTCGAGGCGGCCGCGGCGGGCGATCCTCAGGAAACGACGCTCAGGAGCTTCGTCGAGACAGCCAGGGAAACACCCGATCTGTGCTTGCGAGCGGACGACCGAGCGAGGGTCGTCGAGGATGGCGGCAGCTCGGTCGATATCGGCGCGCCGGGCCTCTACGTCCTCGATCTCCGTCAGACGTACAGCATGACCGAGCGCGCCCACAAGGCGGGTGCCCTCATGACGCGCGTGTTCAACCAGAAGCGAGCCGATCCGACGATCGGTCCGGCGCTCGTCGTGCTCGAGGAGGCGCAGAATTACGTGCCGGAGCGGACGACGGGGTGGATGGCAGAGACCCGCACGTTGTCGGGCGATCCTGCGATCATCATCGCCACCGAGGGCCGGAAATTCGACATCGGGCTCATCGTCTCCACCCAGCGGCCGGCGCGCGTGAACAAAGACATCCTCAGCCAGTGCAACACTCAGCTCGTGTTCCGGGTCGTGAACGTCGAGGACCTGAACCAGGTTCGAGACAGCTTCGAGGCGGCCAGCCGCAGCTACATCGACGAACTGCAGGCGTTCGAAACCGGCGTCGGGGTGGCCGGCGGAACCGCACTCGACATGGTTGTGCCACTTAAGGCCCCGCTCTTTCCACCCACCGAAGAGAGCTGAATTAGCCTCCGGCGAGGACTTCTCCAGCGAACGGGCACGATTTCCCACAAGACACCATTTCATTTCGCCCGGACTGTGCCGATAACTCCCGTAACATCCGGCGAGCGAGGAGCGAGCAAATGGCGATCAAGGCGAAAATCGGCGCCGGCGTGTGGGACATGCTGTTCTGCGAGAACTGCGGGTACCACTGGGCCGGCATGGACATCGATCTGACGTGGACCGACGACCCCGAGCCCGGAGGCATCCACTGCCCGAGGTGTGAGTCGGACAAGGTCGTTCGCGAAGAGCGCGGCTAACGTCTCCGCAGGCAGGCCTTAGGCGAGTCGCTCTTAGGCAGCTCAGGAGAACGATTTCCAGCACGCCTAGTCGTCGTCACCGACTGTCCCTGGGACATCAGCACCTGACATCCAGATCGCGATGTCGAGTACGCGGATGAGCGAGATGCGGTCCTCGAGGTCGGGAGGTTTCAGGTCCCGAATCTGAGCCCGAAGGTCACGATCCTCAAGCGCGACTGCCAGCGGCCACCAGAAACGTTCGGTCTTGTGTTCAAAGAAGGCGTCGACGCGAGAATCCCAGATGGGGAAGAGCTTCGGCCGCTTCCGCGCAAGGATCTTCGACACACGAGTCGGTCCCAAACCTTTGATAGATCGCAGAACGCTCCATAACGCATCTCCGGTCTCGTATTCATCCTGTGTCATTTCCCACAACTTGCGCCCGGTCGGCAGCTTCTCGAGGAGAGCACTTATCTCGTCCTCGCGACGCTTCAACTCACGGAACGATGCAGCCTTGATCGGTGTGTCGAGGAAACCCACGGCTAGGAAGTCCGCAACGTCGAGCCGATTCGCGGGATTCGATTTGATGGAATCAAACGAATGGGCAGCGAATGGTCCAGCGGGGTCGAGATAGCGTCGAACACTCTCCTTGACGTCAATACTGTCCGAACGAATAAGAGTTGCTATGCGGCCGCGATATTCAAGACCCAGGTCGCGACAGTCCTCACGCGTCGAACCCATGGCTCCCTCCCTTTGATCGCCCCAGTCCATCACTTTAAGCCAGCCTGGAACCCAATCTTTCGTTCACTCGTCACCCACGGCTCCGCAGCATCAAGAAGATCCTTCGTATTTAGTCCTCGGTTCTCAGATGCAGCATGGCACGCCGCCATCATGACCGCTTGGCTGATCTCGCCACCGGACAGCTGAAGTCGCGCCAGGCGATCGAGGTCGATCGTCTCCTCTACCGGGACCGACGACGGAATATGGAGCTCCCACAACCGGCGCCGCACGGGCTCGGTCGGTCGGGGAAACTCGATCCGGGTGGAGAGCCGCCGACGGAGCGCGGGATCCAAGACATCATCGAAGTTCGACGCAAGGATCGTGGGACCGGTCCTTCGCTCGATGAGAAGAAGCAACGTTTCGATCTTGTTGTTCCTGTAGGCGTCGGTGCTGTAGTTGACGCCAGTCCGCTGACCCAGCAATCCGTCTGCTTCGTCGATGAACAACAGGACGTGCCGGCGCGCCGCTTCCTTGAAGGCATCTGCCAGGTGCCTCTCCGTCTGCCCGACATACATGTCGTGGATCCTGGTGGTGTCGAGGATGAACAAGCCCAAGCCCATTTCTCCTGCGAGGGCTTCGGCGGCAAGGGTCTTACCGGTCCCGGGGGGGCCGTAGAACAAGGCTCCTCCTCCAGTCGCCGACCGATGTGCCGCACCGAGCCCCCAGTCCTCGAGAACGTTCGAGGAAGCGGTCAATCTTTGCGCGAGCCTGAGCAGTTTCCCGCGAACTTCCGGCTCCACCACAAGTTGGTCGAAAGTCACCCGAGGGTCGCGCACTTCGAAATACTGCCCTCGCGCCGCCGCGCTCTTCCCCATCTGGAGCAGTTCAGTCAGCGTCTCGTCTTTAAGAGCGCAACGGAACGTATAGACGTGCGTCGACAAGGCGTTGACCCGCGCCAGCGCCGCGAGCCTCTCTATGGGATCGTCGATGATGACGCTGAAGACCCCGTTCCAATTCAGCGATACACCTGTGCTGTCGCACGCGAGCGCGACGAGAAGGATCGTCGGGTCCAGTTCCGTAGCGCCTTCCCATTCACGAACGCACCTTCCCAATCGGGTCCTTGCAAACTTATGGGCCAGCGACCGAAAGCGAGCGGGCGCGCCAGTGACTCCGGCGGGAAAGAGCGCCAGCTGGCGGCTCGCCTCTTCGACCCCGTCGGACAACTGTTTCAGGTAGGCGGGAATCATCCTCATCTCCGCGCCTGCTTCCGTAAGCAGCCGGGAGACGGACTTACTGAACTGCCTGTTCAACTTCAGCGACCTCCTCCGGAGCGTCCTGATCGGTCTTACTAATGTGGTTGGCCTCGGTCAGCCAGTCGCACCTCGCATTCCGTCCATCCACACCGCGATATCGAAGAGGCGGAGGCGGGACGGAATCCAGCTGCCATCAAGGTCGCGCCCGAGCCTCGCCTGGATATCCCCGAGGGTGCGTCTGTTGTCGTCGAGGCGCAGATCGTCTCGGACGGCCTCTAAAAAGCCCCGCCCTCGCCCGAGCTTCTTGTCGCCCAACCCGAACGCATAGCGATCCGCGATGATTCGGTCGTACAGCGGGATCAGGCGGGGGCGCTTGCGGTGGAGGACCTTCGAGATCTGCGCGCGCGTCGCCTCGGGGATCTTGAACGCGTACGGCCCGGTGCCATCGCATAGACCGGCGAGCAGATCGTCGATCACGTCTAACTCTTCGTCCGAGGCCTCCTCGATAGAGAGGTCGATGGGCAGCCGCTCCAGACCTTCTCGGATCACGCCGCGGGCGGCGAGGAGCCCCTCTAAGGTCGCCCGGGCGAACCTCATGTTCAAGACGGCGGCGGCGGAGACGTCTTCTGGGGTGACCTCATCGTCGGCGGCAGACGGGCGAGCGTCGAAGTAGTGATAGCCCCAGACCTGCCGCTCGCCCGATTCGTCCGGTAGGCCGCAGTAGCGACGGATGAGGGCCTCCGCGTCGGGGATCGGTGAGCCAGCGACGACAAGCCGTGCGACGGGATCGGCACGGCGATCCTCATTACGGCCGTTCGATTCAGTAACCATGCTGCAACCTCCTCAGGAGCGTTCAGCGCCGGCTTCACTATGGCAGGAGCCTGTGACAAAGATGTCCCTATGGCCGACCGGCTCCTCCACCGGGTCTCGAGTCCGCACCGCTTCCACGAAAGCAAAACGTCGCACCCACTCCGTAAGCTGTATTGATAAGGAGGGGATGCCCTATGGAAGCCAATCTTCGGCTCGACGAGCTCCTGTCGGAGGCCGACCTGCTCGAGGCCCACGCGGAGCGCACGGTGCCGGCGACTTGGGACGCGATGTCGGCGAAGGCGATGCACTACGACTCGCGGCGGATGCACAAGTCGCGGCGCCGACCGCCGAAGCCACCGGATTCGGGCGGTACATCGTGAGCCTCCTGCTCGTCGCCGTGGCCGCGCTCGCCGGCGTCGTCTTTGCGATCGTGGTGATGATCGTGATCTACCGGGCGATGAGCAACCTGATCGACTGGCTGATCCTCACGTTCGGGAACGCCGATGCGGTCGCGCGCCTGAAGCGCGACCGCGTCTGGAGCTCGGAAGATGAATGATCGATGATCGAATGGCTCCTGTTGTTGCTCGGCGGTCTCGTGACGTGGCTGTGGTCATCGGCCGTGACGCTCCATTACCTGGCCGGGTTCTTCATCGTCGCAGGTGGGTTCGTGATGTTCGTCGGTAGCGTGATCCACCACTACTGGAAGCGATCTCGTGATCGACGAATGTCCGCCGCGCCGTTGCCCCCTCTCGTCGATGTTCACATCGAGAACCTCAACGTGACGCTCCAGCTCACCGAAGCACAGGTTCAGGAGCTGATCGCCCAAGCCCCGCGCAAGGCTCTGCCGCCGGCGAAAGAGCAGCGGGTCGAGGACGACCTGCCGTGAGGGAGCATCGGTTTGTGTCACAACCGCTGGCTATGGTGGATACATGATTCCCCTCGTGGTTCGGCTCGCTCATCAGTGCGGAGGCCCGGTTCCTGCGACACCTGCAAGAAGGCAGGTGGGACAAAGTGGTCCCCGCCGACCAGCAGGACGGCCTGATCCGGTTCATCACCCGGGCCGCCCTCACCCCCGGGCGCAACCACGTCGTGCTGCGCTTCGCGCTCGGCAAGCAAAAGGTCGAGTACCTGTGGGCGGAGTACGAGATCCTGTCGGCAGATACCGAGAAGTGCCAGCTCGCGCTGCGCGCGCTGTGCGTGCCCAAGGAAGGTTACGAGCTGGAGAAGCCGGACGAGTACCAGAACGAACCGTTCTTCGCGGTCGACGAAACTCACCGGCGGAGATCGCAGGATCGAAATCGAAAGGTGGCGTGAATGACGGTCATCAATGGTGAAGGCCAGACCCTATGGATCGCCGAACAGCTCGATCTCCCCGCTGGGGTCGTCGAGGCGGCTCTTGACCTCGAGTTCGAATACATGGTCGGCGTCGGCATCGTCGACATCCCCGACTACGAGTTCGAGATCTACAGCCGCGAGGAGCTGGGAGGTGCGTCGGACGTGGTTGATATCGATCGACTCGCGAGCGACGCCGAAGAGAGGCTCGGGATCATGAGGGAGATCGCAGCACCGATCTTCGAAAAGGAGACCGAGTTCCTCGAGATGCGAGGATTGATCGACTGAGTCCGCTGCCGGCACACTAGGGGGTGGGGACAGTGGATCCGAGGAGGGGGAGACGAAGCGGCAGTGGCTACATTGCTTCGTATCAACGATGATCCAGGCGAACAGCATCTTTAGAAGCACCGCGTCGGGAGGAGGGCGGCACGAACGTGAATACGAACCAGTCGAAAAGCACGGATTTCGATGACCCTAGCTACAAGTCGATCCATCGTTGTGCCGCGTGCGGCCACTTCCTCGATGTATCCCTCGTCAGCGACGGCGGCTTCCGCCGTCAGAAGTGTGATGTTTGTGGTTGGAAACCAGAAGCGGGGACGAGGGTCGATGCCGGCGAACCAGCAGAAGTCATAACCGAGACCCTGTCAGACGGCAAGGTCGTCGTGGCAGGTCCCGAGGGGGGCTACGTCCTCACGTTCAACAGCGCGGCGGCGCTGGGGCTCAGTACGCACTCGAAATATTGCTGTCAGAAGACACGTACCCGCCACTTCCTGAGGGCGGGCAGGGGTATGTCTCCTGGAGCGGCGATGGGTTCATCGTCATCAGCCAAGACGCTGCCAACGGAACGCACAGCGCCGCCTGGATACGCGATCGGATAGTGGAAGATGCTGATGACACATGGGAGTTCGACGATCCGATCAAGGACGAAGGTTTTCGGAAACATCTCGCTGAGGTAATTTACAGCGTGGAACAAGGGCAAGAGGACGCATACCTCGAATCCACTTAAACAAGAATCTTCACAGACAGAGATCAGATACCGGTAGGCAAGGTTACATCCGATCTCTCTCGTTTTGCGACATCACGTCCGCATTCGCGCCGGAGCCCGGACAATTCACGTTCAACCTTCAAGTCTCCCGGGTTTCGTCTCTGCTTGGAGGTCTGCTCAGTCTCCCCGTCCTCTGAGTGCACCGCATCGGAGTCATAGTCCGATGTGCCGAGGGAACGAATCCGCCTACATAGCTCTCTAGAGCATGGTGGAGGCTGCGGTGCCTAACCCTTGGACTTCCTTGGATCATGACCATAGGTGCTACGTTCCCG
>Ga0247713_1000287_pt1 | contig 34269 bp, 31 predicted proteins | sample 21E_NmetaG_FD_189936 | JGI IMG/M metagenome (GOLD analysis project Ga0247713, IMG submission 189936) | Soil microbial communities from hillslope of Landscape Evolution Observatory, University of Arizona, Oracle, AZ, United States - 2-1-E_N | ecosystem: Engineered > Artificial ecosystem >...
AGGCGGAGGAGGCGGCGTCACCGTTTGGTGGATGGTCGTCAGGTCTTCGTTTCGGACTTCGACGCGGGTGTCACCCACGAGCCCGGAGGCAAAGGCGAGCTGGTTGGTGGAGTTGCCCGGCTCCGCGGGAAGAGAATCGTGGTTGGGGATCTTCGTGGCAGTGACGGTGAAAACAATGCGGCAAACGTCCATGTCGGTCGAGATATCGGGGGGAGCAAGTACCACGGGTTCGCCGTCGGCGGGAGTAAACGACACCTCCCCGGTAGATGGGTTGACCATCGCAATGTTGAACGTACGGCCATGGCAGGCGCTTCCCGCCGCTCCCACTCCTGTGGGACTGAGGGTGAAGGTGCCCGGGTCGGCCAACGAGCCGGCGCCGCTGCAGCCGGGGGCGAAGTCCGAGCAGGATGGGACGAGCCTCATCTGTTCCACCAACATCGACTCGGAGGCTGCTTCGTCGGTCGAAGCGTTATGGACCGAGAACACGGCGTTTTGCGTATCGCCTACGTTCATCGTCGTGGGGAAGTCGATCAACACCCCGATGCGGATTTCTGCCAGGGCGGGTAGTACCGGAAGCAGGACCGCCAATGTCAACACGAACAACCCGGCTGCCTTGCGGCGGCGGCGCCATGTAGAAGAGGCGTCTTCGTGGACTCGTCCGGTCCTGAGGAACTGGAGCGCGCCGTGCGACCTCACAACGCGCCCGACGCGCTTCATAGCTACCTCCGCCAGTCAAGCCGAACGTGGGCCGAGTGCCCCGGCGCGCGGCCCCGACGACGCCTGCTGCGGAATCTAACAGAAGATGGCACAGGTGCGACAGATTGCCAGCGAATTGCTGCTTGATACAACGTGGGGCTGCCGTACGCTGGTAGGGCGGGAGCGAACGAGCCCTACGCCGGAAGGGCGAACCGGGATGAGGTCGACCATGGAAGGAGGGGAGCCATTTTTCCGAGCACCTTCAGCACCGTCGCGATGATCGTTGGAGTCATCTGGTTGATCCAGGGCTTGGGGATAGCCGATACCGGATCGTTCATGGATGGTCAGCCGGTATGGGCAGTGTCCGGCGGGATCCTGTTGTTGGTGGGGTTGGGCTCCTCCGTGGCCAAGCGACGGAGGCGCCAGACGGAGAAGCCGGGTTCACCCGGGTAGCTGAGCTATCGCCTCTATCTCGAAGAGTGCGTCCTTGGGCAAGGTCTTGACGGCGACGGTACTCCTGGCCGGGGGTTTTTCGGTGAAGTAGCCGGCATAGATTTCGTTCATAGCGGTGAAATCATCCATCGACGCCAGGAAAACGGTGGTCTTCACGACATCCGACGGTCCGGCGCCGGCTGCTCTCAATAGGCCGTCCAGATTTTTCAGCGCCCGTTCTACCTGACCCTCCAGTCCGCCTGCCAGCTCGGTGGTCTGCGGATCCATGCCCAGCTGCCCTGAACAAAAGAGCAGTCCGGAGACAGAGATGGCTTGTGAGTACGGCCCGATGGCGGCAGGCGCCTCGGCGGTGGCGATGACCTGTTTCATGGCGGAATCCTCCTCCTGTCGGGTTCGTCCATTGCCCCCCGAGTACATCACAGCGTCCGATTGCCGTGCGAGGTCCGGGCCGGGTATGTATTCACGGGACCTCCACATATCCCCGGGCTGTGCCTGAGCCTGTGCTAGCGTGGAAGCTCATTTGTGTGTAAATCAACGGCGTGAAGCCTTGAATGACGAGAGGAGCATTTAAATGGCGGAAGAGTACGAGGGCTACTGTGTCAAGTGCAGAACCAAGCGCAAGTTTCAGGGCGAGAAGAAGGACCTCCCCAACGGCCGCAAGGCAGCCCAGGGCACCTGTCCCGAATGCGGAACCAAGGTGACCCGAATGCTGGGCAAGTCGGCCTAGACCTCTCAGGCGTAACGGTCCGCCAGCGACCTGGCGGTGGATGTCAGTCGCTGTCTCAGGGACTCGGGCTCGATGACGCGGGCTTCGGGTCCCAGTCGCAGAAGCAGTCTTTCCAGCCAGGCGGTCCCTCCCGCCTTTAGCCGGATTCGTATCCAGCCGTCGTCGAGGGTCTCCTGGGACAACAGCGGGTAGTAGTCACATACCCAGTTGGCCCTCGGAGCTATATCCAGGGTTACCGTCGTCGCTTCGGCGCTCTCAAAGTAGACCGAGTCGTATCGGGAGAGGTCGAAGTCACCCGGAACCGGAGCGGGCTCGGAGAGTTGAACCACGCGCCGCATACGGTCCACCCGGAAGATCCGTTCGTCGTTGACCCGGTGGCAGTAAGCGACCAGATACCAGCGGCCTTCCGAGAGCAGCAGCGCCCAAGGATCGACGTCTCGTTCCGTTATCTCGTCCTTGGACTGGGACTGGTAGGTCAAATGCAACCTTCGGTGGCTCTCGAGGGCCTCCTTCACCATCGCCAGTTCCTGCGGCGACTCAAGACCCACGCTCACCCTTTCCAGGGCTCCGGGGGTTAGTGCGTCGGACAGGTGTTCCATCGCCCTCTCCAGGGCCGGGTCGGGTCCCGACACCGCAGCCAGCGCCTGGCCTCCGGCGTAGAGCATCAGTCCCTCGGCTGGAGTGAGGCGCATCGGCCGGGAGAAGTAGTCGGCCATTCGGATCCAGACCTGGTCACCGTCTATGTAAGCCTCGATGAGGTCTCCGGGCCCATATCCCGGCAGGCCGCACATGAACAAGAGATTCAGGTCGGCTACCAGTTCGCTCCGGGTGATGGCGAACCGCTCGCAGACCTCGTCCACCGTGGCGCCGTTGTGCCGGAGCACGTAGGGGACCAGCAGCAGCAACCGGCGAAAGCGGTCCTCCAGGTCAGCCACAGATTTCCTCCAGACGCTTCCGGGTGAGGTCTCGCAGCCTCTGGGGCTGCAACACCTCGGCCCCCTCTCCGAAGCCGAGCAGCCAGGAGATAAACCCCGAGTCGTCGGTCACCTCCACCACGGCAGTGGCGCTGAGGTCGTCATGGTGCTCCAGCCGCAGCCATGGTGAGCTGCGCTCAACCCACCAGGCGGTGGAAGGGTCGAACCGTACCGTGGCCTTTTCCGGCACGGCTCCCTGCACGAATGGCGGCCTCTCCATGTAACCCTGGAGTGTGAAGCCCTCGGGGATCTCGAACTCGGGACCCGGCCGGCTGGGATGGGTGAGGCGAATCGTTCCCTCAACCCGGTCCAGCCGAAACGAACGGATCTCGTCGCTATTTTCGTCATGGCCCACCAGATACCACTTGCCGCGTCGCTGCGTCAGCCCGTAGGGCTCGACGAGGCGGCTACGGACCGCATCCTTGCTTCGGTAGGCAAAGGTCACCTTTTTCCTGGCGGCAACGCTGTCGAGGGCGACCGTGAGGTTGGGAGCGGTGAGCCCCAGGTCCGCGGTCAGCCAGGAGAGATTCCCTTCGGTGGGTGGCGGCGCCCCCTCGGTCAGCTTCATCAGGGCGGTTCGGGCGGGCCCCGGATCGCTCATTCTCAGCAGACCGGCGGCCAGCCACAGGGCGGCCACCTCGTCGGGCGCCAGATCGAGGTCCGGCAGGTAGTAGCGGTCCTTGGGTATCCGGTAGCCCTGTTCGGTGTCCCAGGTGTCGACCGAGCTGAGCTCTACGGGGATTCCCATCTCCCGAAGCTCCTCCTTGTCCCGCTCGAACATCCGCTTGAACGTGTCCCAGCTGTCCTGGCCGTACCCGGGGATGGTCCGGTGGATCTGTTCGGCGGTTACCGGCTGCGAGGTTTCCAGCAGCATTACTATCAGGTTGAGGAGCCTCTCCGATTTACGAACGGCCAACGCCCACTCCCTCCCCGCTCGACCCGCATCCGCCCAACCGCCTGAGGGCTGCGTCCCGGCTTCTCAGTGCCCCATCGGCGCTAGCGCTAGTCCGTCTGGTACAGAAGCTGCCCGGCGAACAGCCCCGCCGCGCCGGCAGCCTCAAAAAACGCAGGGTCATCCTTCAGGGTGCGGCCCATGGACCTGATCGACTCCAAGCCGTACTTCTCCAATGCCGGGATGGTCTCCCATGAGTCGACGATGCGCACGTCGTGCATCTCGGTGAGCCCGTAGTCGATGAGGCCGTCCATCACCAGCGTCAGGTGCTCGACTGGGAGGTCGGGGACCGCCATGGTACAGCGGGCCAGAGCACCGAAGCGCAGGGCCGACAACGTCTGGCGGCTGACCGCGCGGTGGCGGGGCCGCGGATCGGCGAATGAGATCCGCAGGGCCGCCACCGGCCTCCCTCCCAGGGACGCCGCCGCCGAGATGACCTGTCCTTGTTCCATGGCGCTGTGGCCCAGGGAGGTCTGCGTTCCGGTGACCCCCGGTCCCATCGCCACGATTGCGATGTCGGCGGAGGCAACCTCATTGGCGGTGACCAGCCCGCTGAATATGTTCACGCTTTCGTAGTCACCGCCGAAGGCGTGGCCGCAGGTCACAGTGGCGTCGACCAGACCCTTCTCCTTCAGCAGCCGCACCATGTTGCTTTGAACGAGGGGTAGGGAACCGCCGTCGGTCATCACATAGGCAATGCGCAGGTCGGGATCCAGCAGCTTCAGCATCGCAGCGGCAGGTGCGATCTGCGAGTGCAGGCCGCACGCCACCACCGGCATGCCGTCCAGTGACTCGGCGAGCTCCAGCGCCTGGTGATGTTCGCTCTCAGGGGATTCGGCCGCAAGCACGTCCAGCTGGCACGGGCTGTATCTGAGCTTCATGATGTGGCCCCCCGAGCTGGACCGGTGCTCCTCCCGCTCGAGGTTCCACAAAACGAAGTCCTGGCCGCCGGTTCCCAGGTTCATGTCGACCGCGGTCGTGTTCAAAACGACCCGGTCGCCGACCGCTACCTCGCCGGTCATGGCGTTCAGGTTGGTGACGTTACGCAGCTCGTCGCCGATGCGGACGGAGACCCGCATGAGCCCGTCGAGGGACTCGGCTATGTCGGAGACGACTCCGGTACGAAATGTTGGCATGTCCCGATTGTAGTGGCCCGGCTTGAAAGACGTTTAGCGAAGGGTGCGAACGAGCCGGCTCAGGCGCCTGTCGGGTCCCCCTCTACAAAGATGCGATGAGCCGGGCCACTCGGTCGTCGGTGTGCTTAAACGGGTCTTTGCATAGCAGGGTCCGCTGCGCCTGATCGTTGAGCTTCAGGTGCACCCAGTCGACCGTGAAGTCCCGGCGCCTACGCTTGGCTGTCTTGATGAACTCGCCGCGCAGCTTTGCCCGAGTGGTCTGCGGTGGCTCGAGCTTGGCGGTATCTATCTCGGCGTCGGTCACATAACGCTCCGCCAGCCCGTTTCGCTCCAACAGGTAGTAAAGGCCCCTGCGCCGGCTCACGTCGTGGTAGGCGAGGTCCATCAGTGCCAGCTTGGGATGGCCCAGCCCCAAGCCGTGCTTGGCTCGGTAGTTCTGGAGCATCGTGTACTTCATGACCCAGTCGATTTTGGTGTCCAGCTTGGTGAAGTCGTCCTCCAGCAGCACCAGGCATTCCTCCCAGGCCCGGACGGTTTCCTTCATCTCGGGATCGTCGCGGCGGTCCACGTAGTCGGCAGCCCGGCTGAGATACTCCCACTGCAGCTCGATGCCCGAAGCTTCCCTCCCGTTGGCCAGGCGGACCTTGCGACGGCAGGTAATGTCGTGCGAGATCTCCCGGATCGCCCGTATCGGGTTTTCGAGCGAAAGGTCCCGCATGACGATGCCCTCCTCCAGCATGCGGAGCAGGACCGCGGTGGTGGCGATCTTGATCCACGCGGTGTACTCGCTCATCGAGGAATCGCCGACGATGACGTGCAGCCGTCGAAACTTCTCGGCGTCGGCGTGGGGCTCGTCGCGGGTGTTGATGATCGGCCGGGACCGGGTGGTGGCGGAGGAGACCCCCTCCCAAATATGTTCCGCCCTCTGCGATATGCAGTAGCGGGCCCCCCGGGCCGTCTGAAGGACCTTGCCGGCACCGGTGAAGATCTGGCGCGAGACGAAGAAGGGTATGAGGTGTTCGGCCAGCTTGCCGAACTCCCCGTAGCGGCTTACCAGGTAGTTCTCGTGGCATCCGTAGGAGTTGCCCGCCGAGTCCGTGTTGTTCTTGAACAGGTACACCTGCCCGGCGATCCCTTCCTCACGCAGCCGCATCTCGGCAGCGTTGACGAGCGCTTCCAGGATGCGTTCGCCCGCCTTGTCGTGGGCGATCAGCTGGCGGATGTCGTCGCATTCGGGGGTGGCGTACTCGGGGTGGGAGCCGACATCCAGGTACAGCCGGGCGCCATTTTCCAGGAAGACATTGGACGATCTGCCCCAGGAGACGACCCTGCGGAAAAGGTAGCGGGCAACCTCATCGGGGGAGAGGCGGCGTTGCCCCCGAAATGTGCATGTGACGCCGTACTCGTTCTCGAGGCCGAAGATCCGGCGTTCCATCAGGGGGCTACCGCTGATGCAAAGTGAGCCAGGCCGGGATAGTCCCGATGGTCTCCGGACCTGGTGCCGACGCTGCCGTTCAGGCTCACCAAATCAGTGTAAGGCCATCGGGTCCCGGCCGTCGGCGCGTCGTCCATTCCTCCCTCCGCCCACCGGGCGCACGGGAAGGCCGGCTTCAAGGGCCGGGAGCTTCGGGGCCCATCGCCGCCACTTCGCCGGCCGTCAGACGTGAGAACTTGCGCCGTTCCCTGGTGCGGTCCAGAACCGCCACCTCGAGGTTTCCGTTGGGCAGGCTCCGGTTCTCCACCTCTTTCAAGGCGGCGACTCCCAGCTTCACCGCCTCTTCCAGCGGCATGGCCGGTTTGTAATTCTTGTGAAGATACGCCGACAGGTCCTCCGACTGCCCACCCATGGCGACGAAGTCGGTCTCGTCCGCCACCGAGCCGTCGTACAGGATGTGGTAAAGCTCGTTCGGCTGTCCCGGTTCGCCGACGGCGGCGACCAGGATCTCGACCTCGAACGGCTTCATCGCCTCCGTGAAGATCTGGCCGAGTATCTGGGAGTAGGAGTTCGCCAGGCCCCGGGCGGAGACGTCGTCCCTGGAGTAGGAATAGCCTCGGACGTCGGCCTGCCGGATCCCGTGCATGCGCAGGCTCTCGAACTCGTTGAACTTGCCGACTCCCGCAAACGCCATGCGGTCGTAAATCTCGGAGATCTTGTGGAGGGTGCTCGACGGGTTCTCGGCGACGAACAAGACGCCGTCGGCGTAGTCCATCGCCATCACCGATTTACCCCGCTTGATCCCCTTGCGGGCGTAGTCGGACTTGTCCTTCATGAACTGCTCGGGGGAGACGTAGAACGGCAGGCTCATTCGGACACCGGCCTTTCGGCTCCCGGGACGTGCTCTTCGGTGGTTGTGTCGGTGGAGCGTTCCCGCAGCAGTTCCTGAAACAGCTCGGCAATCCGGTCGTCCCCGTACTTCAGGAAGCCGCCCTCGGTGATCGAGGCAATGTTCGGATAGATGCTCCTCAACACGTCCGGACCACCGGTGCCGACGTCTTCTTCGGAAGCGTCGAAGAGCGCCTCCAGCGCCACCTTGAGGGCGTCGTCGGCCGTTATGCCCGGCCGGTAGCGCTTCTTGATCGTGGCGCGGGCGTCCCGTCCGCCGGACCCGGTCGCCCAGTAGTCGCTTTCCTCGTAACGGCCTCCGGTGACGTCGTACTTGAAGATGCGACCCACCCTGGCGCGGTCGTCGTAGCCGGCAAAAAGCGGCACGACGACCAGGCCGGCCTGCAAAGCCAGCCCCAGGTTGGCCCGGATCATCTGCCCCAGCTTATTGGCCTGGCCTTCCAGGCTGAGTCGCTCGCCCTCGATCTTCTCGTAGTGCTCGAGTTCGGTCTGGAACAGTTTGGTCATCTCGATCGCCGGCCCGGCCGACCCGGCGATGGCCACGGCCGACCACCGGTCGGTCCGAAACACCTTTTCGATAGAGCGGTGCGCGATCGAGTACCCCTCGGTGGCCCTTCGGTCGCCGGCGATCATCACGCCGGTGGCGTGCTTGAGGGCGAGGATCGTCGTGGCGTGGGGGGCTTCGACCGGCGTCATGCCGCTTGAGCCTCCCGCCGCGTCCGGGTCCATCTTCCGCAACAGACTGCTGAACGAGGAGGAGTCCAGAGCGGCGCCGGGGGCGGCATCAAAAGGGAAGTGCGGTATGTCCATCGTCAGGCATTCTATGCGGCCCGGGGTGGGACCGTACTAGCGCGACTACCGTTGGGACGGCAAACCATGCGGATGCAGCCCGCTGCGGGCCGGTCTGCTTGAGACCTCCCCCTTCTGCGGGCGGTGAAACGATTCCTACTGGCCGCCCTTTTGGACATAGCTTCGAACGAATTCCTCGGCGTTCTCCTCGAGGACCTCGTCGATTTCGGAGATCAGCTTGTCGACCTCCTCGGCGCTGCGGCGCTCGGTCTTGGGGGGAGCCTCAACCTCGGCATCCGCACTCTGCTCGGACCTGCGCCTTACCCGTTTCTGTTCTTCTGCCATCAGCTTCTCACCCTGTCTCGATTGTAGCCCTCGGCGCCGGTTGCTTCAGGACTGAAGGCGACGGAGCAGATCGGCGGCATCCTCCGCTGCGTCGAACAACGGACCTATGGAGGCCTTCGTGCCTTTCAACGGCTCCATCATAGGGACTTTTTGCAGCGAATCGGCTCCCGTGTCGAAAATCACCGCGTCCCAGGACGCGGCGGTGACCTGAGAGGAAAACCGTCCGAGCGCCCTCCCCCGGAAGTATGCCCGGGTGTCGTCGGGGGGATTGGATATCGCTGCCTGGACTTCCTCTTCTGTTACCAGGGTGTCTATCTGGCCTCCCGCGACCATCTTGTAATAGACGCTGCGGTCCGTCCTGATGTCGTGGTACTGCAGGTCGACCAGAGCCAGCTTCGGATCGTTCCAGCCGAGTCCGTGGCGCTCGCGGTAGGCCTCGATGGTTCGCAGCTTGATCACCCAGTCCAGCTGGCGGTCCAGTGACATCGGGTCGGTTTCCAGGGCCGTCAGCACCCGCTCCCACCGCGTCATCACCTCGGCGGTCACCGGGTCGACATCCTGGTCGGCCAGGTACTTGCGGGCCCAGTCGAAGAATTCCCACTGAAGGTCGACGGCGGTCACGCTACGGCCGTCTGCAAGTGTCACCCTGGCCCGGCAGGTCGGGTCTCTCGAAATCGTCCGCAAGGCCGCTACCGGCTCGGCAATCCGCAGATCCGAGGTGATGAAGTTGTCCTCGATCATGGACAGCACTACCGCGGTGGTCCCGACCTTCAAAAACGTCGAGATTTCGCTCATGTTGGCGTCCCCGATGATCACGTGCAGGCGCCGGTACTTTTCAGGGTCGGCGTGAGGCTCGTCCCGGGTATTGATCAGGGGCCGGCGGAAGGTGGTCTCCAGCCCGACCTCGACTTCAAAGAAGTCGGCCCGCTGGGAGATCTGGTAGGGGATGTCGGCGGAGGCGGACGCTCCCTCCGACCCCACCTTTCCGGCTCCGGTGAAGATCTGGCGAGTGACGAAGAACGGCGTCAGCATCGTGACAATGCTGGAAAACGGCGTCGACCTGGACATAAGGTAGTTCTCGTGGCAGCCGTACGAGTTGCCCTTGCCGTCGGAGTTGTTCTTGTAGACGAGGATGCGGCTCCCGCGAGGCAGTGAGCGGCCGGCCGCCTCCAGGCTGCCGGCAAGGATCCTCTCTCCGGCTTTGTCGTGGATCACCAGGTCCCGGGCGTTGCTGCACTCGGGGGTCGAGTATTCCGGATGGGCGTGGTCCACGTAGTAGCGGGCGCCATTCTCCAGGATTACCGACACAAGCCCGCCCTCGTCCTCGAACAGGTCCAGACCCGCCCGCTCGAACGCTCCCCGGGCGTCCCGCAACGGCGTTTCCTCTTCGTAGTCCCATCTAACCCGCTTCAAACGGGGAGAGACGAAGGAGTTGATCAACAGCGACGAGGCAAAGATGGGGTTGTGTTCCTCCTCACCTTTGCTGATGATCCCGTATTCGGTTTCGATGCCCATTACTTTTGGAATCGCCACAACTACTCCAAGCTGGTTCGATAATTTGGCCGGTAGACCTTAACCGGAGCGGCAGTCGCAGGTATTGGCAGATGCGCCGGCACCTTCAGGCTGCTCGCCGGTGCGTGGGGCCAAGCCCCGGGCACTAGAGGTACTGTCCGGTCTGAATCTGCTCGATCGAGCGGGACTCGGCCTTTTTCTGCTCACTCACCAGAGTCCGGACGAAGACGATTCTTTCCCCCTTCTTACCCGAGATGCGGGCCCAGTCATCGGGATTGGTGGTATTTGGAAGATCCTCGTTCTCGTGGTACTCCTGGTGAATCGACTCGATGAGGTCTGCGGTGCAGATCCCCCCTTCGCCCTTGGCAATCAGTCGCTTTATGGCGATCTTTTTTGCCCGCCGGACGATGTTTTCGATCATGGCTCCGGAGGAGAAGTCCTTGAAGTACAAGATCTCCTTATCGCCGTTGGCGTAGGTAACCTCGAGGAACCGGTTGCTGTCTGCCACCGAGTACATCTCGTCCACCGTTGCCTGGATCATCGCCTTGATTGCAACGTGCACGTCGCCATGCCGGTCGATCTCGGCCTGGCTTATCGGGACTTCGGCGATCAGGTACTTGGAGAAGATGGCTTTGGCGGAGTCGATATCCGGGCGTTCCACCTTGATCTTCACGTCCAGCCGCCCGGGCCGCAGGATTGCCGGGTCGATCAGGTCCTCCCGGTTGGAGGCGCCGATCACTATCACGTTCTTGAGCTGCTCCACCCCGTCCAGCTCGGAGAGAAGCTGCGGGACGATCGTGGTCTCGATGTCGCTGGAGATGCCCGATCCCCGGGTTCGGAACAACGACTCCATCTCGTCGAAGAACACGATCACGGGCACGCCTTCCACCGACTTCTCTTTGGCGCGCTGAAAGATCATGCGGATCTGACGTTCGGTCTCGCCGACGTATTTGTTCAGCAGCTCGGGCCCCTTGACGTTCAGGAAGTAGGCCCGCACGTCGTCCCGGCCGGTGACCTCCTGGGTCCGTTTTGCCAGGGAGTTGGCCACCGCTTTGGCGATGAGGGTCTTGCCGCATCCGGGGGGGCCGTACAAAAGCACGCCCTTGGGCGGCGGGAGAAGGTAGTCGGAGAAAAGACCGGCGTACAGGAACGGAAGCTCCACCGCGTCGCGGAGAGCCTCGATCTGCTCGTCCAGGCCGCCGATGGCGTTGTAGTCGATGTCCGGGACCTCTTCTAGAACCAGCTCCTCCACCTCGGGCTTGGGAAGCTTCTCGAGCAGGTAGCCGGACTTGGTGTCGAGCAGAAGCGAGTCGCCTGCATGCAGGGTCTCGTCGATCAGCTGGGCCGACAGGGTAACGACCCGTTCGTCGTCGGCATGGGTGAGCACGATTGCCCGGTCGTGGCTGATCAACTCCTTTAGCAGGGCGACCTCGCCCTGCGTCTCATACCCGAGAGCCTGTACAACGTTGAGGGCTTCGTTCAGGCGGACCTCCTGTCCTTTGACCAGGGAGGGCAGTTCCACGGTGGGGGAGACGTTCACCCGCAGTTTGCGGCCGCCGGTGAAGATATCCGCCGTCCCGTCGTCGTAGGAACAGAGGAAGACGCCGTAAGCCGAAGGCGGTGAGGAGAGCTTGTCTACTTCCTGCTGGAGGGTGACCAGCTGTTCACGGGCCTGGGTGAGAAGGGTGGCCATGCGCTCACTCTGGGTACGGGAGCGGCCGGCCTCGTGACGGACCTCCTGAAGCTGGCTCTCGAGCTTGCGGATTTTGAGGGGGGCATCGAGCAGCTTGCTTCGCAGGACCGCAGATTCCTCTTCAAGCTCCTTGATATGCATCTGCAGCTCGCCGACTTCCTGCTCGAATGCGGCGATCCTGCGATCGAACTCAGATGATCCGCGCATAACCTAGGACCGTTCCTTGATCAAAAGCATCCGGTATCGAAGCAATCGCACCTTCCCAAGTATAGGGGTCTCGCCAAATGATCCTCAGCTTTGCCCACCTTCACAAGGGGGCAAACCCCCGTCCGTTGCTCGACCCCTTCCACTCCTCACTCTTTGGACCTCGGCTCCGCCACGGGTGCGGTGAGCCTTGCGAAGGTCAAAAATCCGGTATGGGCGATCATCCGGTGGTCGGGGCGCACCGACGGCCCCTCGATATGCCAGGTGCGGGTCAGGGTTTCCTGACTCCAAACCGACGTCCAGCGCGGGTCCGCCTCCAGCTCCTGAGTCAGGCGCTGCACCTGCAGGATGGTTGGCAGGAAGCACGCCAGAATGCCACCCGGCCTGAGGCAACCCCTGATTTGGGGAATGGCCCTCCACGGCTCCGGAAGGTCCAGGACGGCCCGATCTACCTCGACCTTTTCAATGGGCTCGTAGATGCTCGCCATGCGGATCTCGAGATTGTCGACCTTGCCCAGAAAATCGGTGATGTTGACCAGGGCGCGCTCGGCGAAGTCCTCCCTTTGCTCGTAGGCGATCACCCCCCCCTCCGGTCCTACCGCTCTCAGGAGCGCCATAGTCATGGCACCCGAACCGATTCCGGCCTCCAGCACGCGGGCCCCCGGATACAGGTCGGCCTGCATGAGGAGAATGGCCACGTCTTTCGGGTAGATGACCTGGGCCCCCCGAGGCATTTTCAGTACGTAGTCCGCGTAGGTCGGGCGGAAAACGGTCAACGTCTCCGAGCCCGTGGAGACCACATGACTGCCGTCGGGCAGGCCGATGATCGCATCGTGCTTCACAATTCCCCGGTGGAAATGGAAAGATGAGCCGGAACGCAGGGTTACCAGGTACCGGCGACCGCGGCGGTCTATCAGCAGAGCTTTGTCCCCTGCCTCGAAGATCACGGGTCCCACGGGTCGACGGATGTCATCCGGCCCGATCTTAGCCGCCGGACCGGCCGGGCGCGTACCCGCTTCGGGGGAGCGGCCGGGGCTGCCGCTCCCCCGGAAATCTCAACTAGCCCCTGACTGCTTCCAGCTGTGGTTCGGCCAGGGCGCCACAACAGGTCTCCATCAGAAGGCGGCTTACGACGTAGGGGTCCATGTTGGCGTTCGGGCGGCGGTCCTCCAGCCAGCCCCTCTTGGCCTTGGCCACTGCCCAGGGAATCCTGATCGAAGCGCCCCGGTCGGAGGTTCCATAGCTGAACTCATCCCATCGCTGGGTTTCGTGAGCTCCGGTCAGCCGGTCCTTGATTCCGTCTCCGTAGTTCTCGACGTGCCTGAGCGGATCCCGTCCCAGCGCTTCGCAGGCGGCAATGATGGCTTCCCAGCTTTCCCGGGTCCCTTTGGTGGAGAAGTTGGTGTGAGCTCCGGCACCGTTCCAGTCTCCGGGAACCGGCTTTGCAGCCAGGGTGACGAAGACCTCGTGCTCCTCGGCGATGCGGTAGAGCAGCCACCTGCCCATCCAGATGTGGTCCCCGATGTCCGGTGCGCCGAGGACACCCATCTGAAACTCCCACTGCGCCATCATGACCTCGGCATTGGTGCCCTCGATCGCCAGGCCGGCGTTCATGCATGCCAGCGTGTGCTCCTCGATGATGTCGCGGCCGACCATCTTCTGGCCTCCGACTCCGCAGTAGTAGGGACCCTGGGGCGCGGGGAACCAGCCTCCGGCAACCGGCCATCCGAGAGGCCGGCCATCCTGCATGAAGGTGTACTCCTGCTCAATGCCGAACTGCGGTTCCTGGTCGGCGTAAAGCTCTGCGACCTCGGCGCACGGGCGGCGGGTGTTGGTGGGATGCGGGGTCCCGTCGGGAAGGAAGACCTCACAAAGAACCAGGATGTTTTCTCCGCCACGGATGGGGTCCGGACAAATGAACACCGGTTCCAGGACGCAATCGGAATTGTCGCCGGGTGCCTGGTTGGTACTGGAACCGTCGAAGCTCCACGGTTCCGGTGACTTGCCGTCCGCAATGATTCGTGTCTTGTTTCGCATCAGGGCTGTCGGCTTCGTCCCGTCAATCCAGATGTACTCGGCCTGATAACTCAAAAGTTTCTCCTGTGGTCCGGGGTTCCGGCGGTGGGCGGCAACCCTGTGTGTGCATGAAGGGGGCAGCGTAGCAGCGCTGTGTTACGGGCCTGTTTCCAGCCGGGTGGGCCCTCCGGGACCGGCGCGCCGGCCGGCGTTCTTAACTGGGCCGTAACAATGTGGCAAAAGCGTCGAAACAATTGGCTCGTAAGGTCGAACCCGACTGCCGATCCGTCGGCGGTGGTCAAGACGCGACGGTTCGATAACACTTTAGAAACAGGTTGAGAACGATCTCGAAGAAGGAGGACGTAGATGCCGCATGTGGACATGAAAGACGCCAAGCAAGTACTTGAGCTCATCAGTAAAGAAGGCATCGAACTGGTTGACATACGCTTCTGCGACCTTCCCGGCCTTATGCAGCACTTCACAATGACCTCCGAGGGCCTTGACGAGGACAGCTTCGTCGAGGGATTCGGATTCGACGGATCCTCGATCCGGGGATTCCAGAAGATCCACGAGTCGGACATGATCCTGTTTCCCGACCCCACCACGGCCTTCATAGACCCGTTCATGAAGGACAAGACGCTGGTGATGAACTGCTTCATCGGCGACCCGGTCACCGGGGAGTCGTATTCCCGGGATCCCCGTTACGTCGCCAAGAAGGCCGAGGATTACCTCACCGCCAGCGGCGTCGCCGACCAGTCGTACTGGGGCCCCGAGGCCGAGTTCTACATCTTCGACGACGTGCGCTTCGACCAGACCCAGAACTCCGGTTACTACTTCGTCGACTCCGTCGAGGGAATCTGGAACTCGGGAACCATCACTGAGGGCGGGAACAAGGGTTACAAGCCCCGCTACAAGGAAGGCTACTTCCCGGTGCCGCCGATGGACCAGCACCAGGACCTTCGTTCCCAGATGGTTCTCAACCTGCGTCGCGTGGGCCTGGACATCGAGGTCCACCACCACGAGGTGGGCACCGCCGGCCAGGCCGAGATCGACCTGGGATTCGGCCCGCTGCTCAAGATGGCGGACGCTCTGATGCTCTACAAGTACGTCGTCAAGGGGACCGGCATGGCAGTGGGCAAGACCATCACCTTCATGCCCAAGCCGATCTTCCAGGACAACGGATCCGGCATGCACGTCCACCAGAGCCTGTGGAAGGATGGCGAGCCCCTGTTCTACGGCGATGGCTACGCCAACCTGTCCGAGATGGCCATTCACTACATAGGCGGGATCCTGCAGCACGCCCCCGCCCTGCTGGCTTTGGTTGCTCCTACCACCAACTCCTACAAGCGGTTGGTTCCCGGCTACGAAGCACCGGTCAACCTGGTGTATTCGCAGCGCAACCGCTCAGCCGCGGTCCGGATCCCGCTGTACTCCAAGAGCCCCAAGAGCAAGAGGATCGAGTTCCGTTGCCCTGATCCTTCCTGCAACCCGTACTTCGCCTTCTCGGCGATGCTGATGGCAGGTCTCGACGGAGTGAAGCGGGGCCTGATTCCCCCGGAGCCGGTCAACCGGGACATGTTCGAGCACGATGGGGACGCCGGCCCGGTGCCTACCGTACCGTCCAACCTGGAACAGGCGCTGGATGCCCTGGAGAGCGACCACCAGTTCCTGCTCGAGGGCAACGTGTTCACCCAGGACCTGATCGACACGTGGATCGACTACAAGCGGAACAACGAGGCGAAGGAGTTGAGCCTGCGGCCGCACCCCTTCGAGTTCTACATGTACTACGACATCTAGGGGGATGGGACGAGGGAAGGTCCTCATGCGGGCTCCGAAAGGCAAAGTCGCCCGCCTGAGGACCTCCCCTCTTTGCCCCCCAGGTACCGCAGAGGCTCCACTCCGAATGGTCCGAAGAACAAGTCGCCCGCCTGAGGACCTCCCCTCTTTGGCCCCCAGGTACCGCGGAGGCTCCACTTCGAAGGTCCGAAGGCAAAGTCGCCCGCCTGAGGACCTCCCCTGTCCTCCGGGTCGTTAGGGTTTGGGCTGCTTTACCACCAGAGTCTTTGCAATCATGTCGTGCAGCGCCTGCTTGCGCGGCGTGAACGCCACCATGATGAAACCGATAAATAGGATGAGAGCCGAAAGAAACCTGCCCACGTACCGAATGGCGGCGGTTCCCATCGTTATGCGAGCCCCTGCCATGTCGGTCACCTTGAGTCCCAGGGCCAGCTTGCCGAAAGTGGCCTGGCGGGTGGAGCTCTCCATGCCGACGTAGTAGGCGATTCCTAGAAGAAATCCCAACAGGCTGGACAGGTTTCTGATCGCCGTCTCTGTCGCTCCAGCGGTCCCTAGAACCACTCCGATGATGGTTCCGAGGATAGCTCCGACGATGCCCAGCAGGAGTGAGTCGATCAGCAGAGCGCCGAACCGGGCCCAGAACCCTGCGTACTGAACGGCGCCTTCTGCTGCGGGCGCCGAATCCTGATATGCGGTCATCTCTCCCCTCCCAGTTTTGCCTAGAGCCTACGCCTAAGGCTCACCCGCGTATAGAGCGGACTGGCGACGTCGACCCGCCTTGGACTGCCGATCCTCCGACCAGGTCGGGAAGTATCTGAGCCGGGCCAGGACCTTCGGTAATAAGCTTGGGGCATGAAGCGACTCTGTGTCTTCGCCGGCGCCAGTCCCGGCGCCAGGCCCCAATACGCCCGGGCGGCCCAGGACCTTGCCAAGGCACTGGTTGAGCGGGATCTGATCCTTATCTACGGAGGCTGCCGGGTGGGGTTGATGGGAATCCTCGCCGACGCGGCCCTGGAGGCCGGCGGCGAGGTTATCGGTGTGATCCCCGAGCGGCTGTTCGCCAAGGAGATCCCCCACATGGGCCTTACCGAGCTGCACATCGTGAAGTCGATGCACGAACGTAAGCAGGTGATGGCCGACCTGTCCGACGGGTTCATTGCTCTGCCCGGAGGCGTTGGAACCCTCGAGGAGCTCACCGAGATCTACACCTGGGGGCAGTTGGGCCTGCACCGTAAGCCCTGCGGAATTCTCAACGTGGAGGGGTACTTCACCTACCTGATCCAGTTCCTGGATCACGCAGTTCACGAGAGGTTCCTGAAGCCCACCCACCGGGACACGCTGCTGGTAGGAACCGAGCCGGGGCCCCTGTTGGACGAGTTCGCCTCCTACCGGGCGCCTCGCCTGGGCAAATGGCTGGATCGGGCGAGCACTTAGCCCGCCGGTTACTCGGGGCGGTACCGGTTGGTTATCGGTAGCCTGCGGTCCCGGCCGAAGGCCCGGGACGTGACCTTTATTCCCGGGGCGGCCTGGCGCCGCTTGTACTCCGCCCGGTCCACCATCTCCGCCACCCGCTTGACCATGGCCCGGTCGAAGCCGAGGGCGGCAATCTCGTCGATGCCGAGGTTGTCCTCCACGTATGCCTTGAGGATCGGATCCAGGACCTCGTAAGGGGGCAGTGAGTCGGTATCCAACTGCCCGGGGGCCAGCTCGGCAGTGGGAGGCCTTTCCAGGATGGACGGTGGGATGACCTCACTCTGGGAGTTTCTCCAGTGGGAGAGCTCGTAGACCAGGGTCTTCGGGACATCTTTGAGCACGGCGAATCCTCCGGCCATGTCTCCGTACAGCGTGGCGTATCCCACTGCCATCTCCGACTTGTTTCCGGTGGAGAGCACCAGCCGGCCGGTCAGGTTGGACACGAACATCCACAGGTTCCCCCGGATGCGGGCCTGAAGGTTTTGGTCGGCGACCGAGTACTCGGCGGCCGGGAAGTCCTCCTCCAGCGTCCGGCGCATCGCGGCGAGTGCCAGTCCGATGGGCATGGTGATCAGCTCGAATCCGAGGTTCTCGGCAAGCTGCTTGGCGTCCTGGGTGCTCTGGGACGAGGTGAATTCGCTGGGGTTGCATATCCCGAGCAGGTTCTCCGGGCCTATGGCATCGGCCGCAACAGCCGCGGTAAGGGCTGAGTCGATGCCCCCGGATATCCCGGCCAGCGCCTTGGAAAACCCGTTCTTGGCCATGTAGTCGCGCACACCTACCACCAGTGCGCCGTACACCTCCGCCGCCGGATCGAGCTCGATTGCGATCTTGGGCTCCAGGGCGGATTGCGGCGGTTGCACCCCGGAGTTGAGGTCGACGACTATGACTGTTCCGGGCTCATCCCGCTCGGAGGCGCCCTTTCCCACCAACAGTCCGTCGTCCGCCGCCTCCCAGTCCTCGGCGGCGACCTGTGCGTCCGGATCGAAGTCGAAGACCAGCAGCTCCTCATGGAACTGCTCTGCCCGGGACAGCAACTTGCCCTCAGCCGACACGACGAACGACTGGCCGTCGAAAATCACCTCATCGCCGCCCCCCACGCAGTTCACGTAGGCAACGGCGACCTGATGCTGCCGGGCCCGCCGCTGGACCAGCTTTAGCCGTTCCCGCCCCTTGCCGGCATGGAAGGGCGAGGCGTTGAGATTGATGACTATCGAGGCACCGGCGGCGGCGCAGTCGGCATGGGGACCGTTTTCAAGCCACAGGTCCTCACACACGGTCAACCCGAGTGTCAGCTCGTCGATCTCGGCGAGGATTACGTCGTCACCCGGGGTGAAGAACCGCCGTTCGTCGAACACGCCGTAATTCGGCAGGTGATGTTTGTGGTACATGCCCTTGATCCGGCCGTTGCCCAGCAGTGCCGCGGAGTTGTAGAGACGGCCGTCCTGCTCGTCGACGCAACCCACGACCGCGGATATCCCCGTGGTGGACGCTGCGATTTCCTCCAGGCACCGGCGACCGTCGGCCAGGAAGGACTTCTTGAGGAGCAGGTCGTCCGGCGGGTATCCGCTGATCACCAGCTCAGGAAAGGCCACAAGCTGCGCCTGCAGGGACTTTGCCTGTTCGATATAGCGTCCAACGAGCGCGCTGTTGCCCCAAACGTCGCCTATGGTCGGGTTCAGCTGGGCCAGAGCAATGCGGATCATGGTTAAAGATTAGCCCTTCGAGCCCGTCGATCGGAGGCCGCGTGGGTTTAGAAGAAAAATTTGGCGCGGTCCAGGCACATTTGAATCGCGGCTAATCCCTGAGCGTGGGACGGTCTACGGGGCAGCGATACCGGGCAGCTCGACCACCATGCGGCAACCCGAGGGCTGGCGGGACTCGACTCGAATCTGGCCGCCGTGAAGATCCACGATCCAGCGGGCGATTGCCAGCCCCAGGCCGGTTCCTCCCTGGGTGGAGGATCTTGCGGCATCGGCTCGGTAGAAGCGCTCAAAAACCCGGCTGGCCTCGTGCTGGGGGATTCCCGGGCCCTCGTCCTCCACTTCGATGGTGACCAGTCGCAGATCCCCTCGGGCAGAAACGAGGACCTCGGCGTCGTCGGGAGAGTGGCGGACCGCGTTCTCGATCAGATTTGCCACCACCTGATGCACCCGTTCCGGATCCCCGTCCGCGGCGAGGTCGGCGGGGTTCACCCTCACCGACAGATGCACATTGTGCGAATGAAGCTTGGACTCACGCACTGCCTGTTGGAGAAGGTCGTCCAGGCGGAAGTGGACCCGCTGCAGGGGAACGGCTCCCGACTCCAGTCGGGAGAGGTCGAGAAGCTGCGTTACCAGCCTTCCTAGTCTTCGAACCTGTTCGTGCATTGTCGTGAACGTGACCGGGTCGGGCTCCTCCACCCCGTCGATGAGGTTCTCCAGAACCGCCTGCAAGGCGCTGATAGGCGTTCTCAGCTCGTGCGACACGTTCGCTATGAGGTCGCGGCGCATCCGTTCGACCTGCTCCAACTCGGAGGCCATTGAGTTGAATGCCCGGGCGAGGTCACCCACCTCGTCGCGCGACGAAGCCGTTACTCGCCGGGAGTAGTCGCCTCTGGCCATGCTCTGGGCGGCCGACGCCATCTCCCGAAGGGGCGAGGTCATCCCGCGTGCCAGGAATTGAATCATCAGGAGCGCCAGAGCCCCCGATGCGATGCCCACCAGCACCAGCGGCACCCCGGCGCGGATGCCGAGGGTATGGACGGCTACGGTGACCGCCACCGAGGCTACGATGACTACCGTAAGTTTGGTCTTGATGGAGGACAGTGGGTCGAGCGGTCTCACTAGCCCCCAACTTCCACCGCGTAGCCGACGCCGTGGACCGTGCGCAACAGATCCGATCCGAGCTTGCGCCGCAGGGCGCCAACGTGAGAATCCACCGTACGGCCACCAAAGCCCTCCCGGTATCCCCAAATTTCCGAAAGCAGTTGTTCCCGGGTGAAAACCACGCCGGGACGCGCAGCCAGCGTGTACAGCAGCTCGAACTCTATGGGTGTGAGGTGGATAACCTCCTCCTCCCGGCGGACCTGCCGGCGAGCCGGGTCCACCTCCAGGTCGCCTACCCGAAAGATTGTCTCGGGGGGCGATGGGAACTTACGTACCCGCCTGAGCAGAGCCCTCACCCGCGCCACCAGCTCCCGGGGGCTGAACGGCTTGGTCATGTAGTCGTCGGCGCCGATGCCCAGGCCGACGAGCATGTCGGTCTCCGAATCCCGCGCGGTCAGCATGAGCACCGGGACCGGGCGTTCCCGCTGGATCCGCCGGCAGACCTCCAGGCCGTCGAAGCCCGGGAGCATGACATCAAGGACCACCAGGTCGGGCCGGGTTCTCTGACACAGTTCCACTCCGGAAGGCCCGTCGGGGGCGACCTCTACCTTGAACCCTTCGCGACGCAGGCGGGCGGCCACCGCAGCAGCAATGATCGACTCATCCTCGATTACTGCGATTGTCGGGAAATCCATGGTCTCAGTCTAGGAACTAGTTGTCCGAATCACCGGTGGACGGTGTCGAGATTTTGTAGAGATTGCCCGTGCCCTACTGAGTGCCGTCCTGAACGAACTCGAAGTGCATGCCGTCCGGGTAGCTCCAATGGCCGCCCCAGCTGAAACCGTGCCTCTCCATCACCTCGACCAGGCGCAAGTCCATGGTGGGCGGCTGACCGTAGAGGTTGCCCGAGACGTTGAAGTCGAAGGCGGCGCCCCACGCGTGGCGCGACAGTCCGGCCTCCTTACCCGAGCGGATGAATCGAGGCGAGAAACAGCCGCCGAATTCACCGGGCCGGATCAGACCCCCAAGGCCCTGCTGCTCCACCTCCTCGAGCGCCCGGGCGATCTGGGGTATGAGCTTTTTATGGCAGCGAAAGGTGCCCAGGAGGGGAATGGTGGCGATCTCGGTGTTTTCATCGATCCATGCCTGGTCGATTTGAATGTTGGTACCCGCGCCGGTCACGGCTGAGAACTCCCCAAACGTCGCTTTGATATGGGCAAGCGAGAGCAGCGGCGACAGGTTGGTAGATGCACCGCTTCCGGCGGGGCCGCGAACCCGCATCGTCGCTTCTTGGGGGATCGCAGCTCGTATCGTGTCCTCGACGAGCTTGCCTGCTCCGACCTCCCGGAGCCCGATCACCAGGTAGCGCTTGTCGTTCAGCGACAGGAGCCCCCCGGTGGCGTGGGAGATCACTATTTCGTGGTTGCGCACCAGGTGGTCATCCACGACGCCGACGACCGGAATGGAATGCACGGGAAAGTGCAGGACCCCGGTTTCGGTTATGCCGCGAAGCGCCGCCCCGGTTCGGGAAAGAATTGCACCGCCGTGGGCAAGCTCCGAGATCTTGTCACGAAAGGGTGCGGGCACCAGGTCCCGGAACTGCTCGGGATCCACCGACGCGACATCGACGGGCACCTGGTAACCGGGGGCCGGGGCAATGGGGGGATCGCCGGCATCGGTGGTCCAGGCGTTTAGCCACCGGGTGCCGCTGTTCACTTCGGCTACGCCGGTGACTTCGGAAAGGCTTTTGGCGGCCGCAGTAACCGCCGCCACGCGCTCGGGCCCGGGAAACGTCACCAGCGCGGGCAGGAGCTCGCGGGCAGCGGACTCCGCTGCCACCTTTACCTCCGCCTCGCGAGGCGGCAGCCGGAACCCGGTCAGCGCGAGCAGCATCAACGTTCCAATGAGGAACAGGCTCATTCCGGGCGCGATTAAGATCGCTCGTTTTTTCATGAGTACCCTTTTTGGGGAGTCGGGCTTTTGTGTGTTGATCCGGGTATATCGGCACAACCGGATCCGTCATTCAGCTTTTTGTGAAGGTGCGCGGCGAGCAGTATGCAAGAACACGCGTTCGTTGGCAAGGAAAAAAGGTGGCTTTAGATGGTTCAGGTCGTTTACGACGGCCCATGGCGGGGAAATTTATTCCGGATACGGCTGAGCCAAAATAGTGGACCGACCTCGATTTCATAGTGGATCAGGTAATTTTTGGGGCCGGCGATGGAGTTCGGCCGGGATTGTCGCGCCCGGACTGGACTTGCCCCTGATTGCCGTGTAACGCTACGCGGGTGACGGCTCTCCTGCGGTAAGGCGAACGTGTCTGGGATCTTCCCCGCCAGGCGGGTGGGAAGGCAGGTGCCCGCGTCCCGCAATGCCCTCATCGCGGCGCTTTGCTGCTGCCTGGTGGTCCTCCAATCGTGTGCCCTGTCCACCAACGCTGCCGACTCGAGGGTAAAAAGGATCGCATTCCTGAGGTCGGTTTCAACCCCCGGCTCGGTCACCGACCAGGCTTTCATCGACGAGCTTGCCACCCACGGATTTTTCGAGGACCGGAACCTGGTAATCGTCGGAGGCAAGGGAGACGAGGTGTTTCCCGACCCAGATTCGGCGAGAGCCGCCGTCAACCGGTGGCAGCAGGAGGGGATCGACCTCATCGTGGCTTACTCCACGAGTGGGGCGGAGATCGCCCGGGACAACGCACCGGACGCACATGTGCTGTTTTTGGTGAACGACCCCGTCGCGGCAGGTTTCGTGCGTGACGAGAACCGGCCCGACGGCAATATGACCGGTGTCACGTTCCGGATTCCGGCCGATCGAATGCTCTCTCTCGTAAACAGGATCATGCCCGGGGTGAAGCGAATCGGTCTGCCGTACCCTCCGGCCGACCCGGCTGCGATTCCCAGCCGTGACCAGTTTGCCCAAGCCGCCCGGGCCCAGGACCTTCAACTGCTGGCAGAGCCGTTTTCAGATGAGCCGGACCTGAACCGGGCGGTCGATGCACTGGTTGTGAGCGCGGGGGCCGAGGTGCTGCTGGCGTCTGTTTCGCCCACGGCCACCCGCGCGCTGCCGCAACTGGCCGAGGCTGCGGGCCGTCACCGGGTGCCGTTCGTGGCCAACGTCGGCTCGGCCGAGCGGGCCCTGCTCACTCTTTCGCCGGACGGACAGGGCATCGGCGAGCAGTTGGGCCGCCAGGCCGCCCGGCTGCTGAATGGAGCAAAGGCCGAATCGGTGCCGGTTGAGGACCCGCGCCGGTTCCAGCTCACATTGAACGAGAGTGTGGCGGCGGAGCTCGGGATAGCGCTGCCGGCCGACGTGGTGCGAGAGGCACATGTCGTCCGCCGGTAAGCCGGCTCCGTCGGCGGATGTCCGGATTAGCGGACCCTCGGTGCTGTCGCGCCTGGTTGTGGCGGTGGTGGTCGCTGGGCTCGTAACCGGAGTTGTGGGCAGCTGGCTGATTGCAGCATCCGCCGGAAGGGCTCTGAGGTCCGAGATCTACCATCAGAACGAAAGCCTGGCCAGGGGCATGGCGAAGAGGCTGGACGACCGGATCCTGACCCGGGTGGACGGTCTGCGCACCGTTGCCACCCGAAAGGACCTGCAGCAATCGGGTGTGATGGCCAAATCGGAGGTCAACGTCGTCCTGAAGACGATGCCGGAGATCAACCGGCTGGCGGTATTCAACTCCGCAGGCGATCCCATCGCCGCCGGGTCTGGGACCAGGCTGGTGGGCCTGGAGGAGCTGGGGAGCCGTCCCGACCTGCTCCGGGACATGTCGCCGGGATCGTTCAGTGCCCAACTGGTTGGAGCGGGCTCGGCAATGGTGGAGATCGTCGTTCCGATCGAAAGCCCTCCCGGGACCGTTCGTGGAGCGCTGGTGGCAGAGATACCGCTCGAAGAGCTGGCCAGTCACCTCGAGGAAGTTCAGACCGGCAGCTCCCGAACCGCTTTCCTGGTCCGGCAGGACGGCCGGATCCTGGTGCATAGGGACAAGGACAGGGTCCTGAGCGAGGAGCATTTCACCGTCCCCGAGCAGGCCCTGGAGCCGGCGGGCTCGTTTGAGACCCGCGCGTCCGATGAGGGTCGGTACCTGTACTCCGCAGCCGCCACCTCGATAGTCCCGACAATTGCCGTGCTCCAGCAGCAACGGAGCGAAGCCTTCGCCTCGGTCGCCGACAGCACCAGAAACCTTGCGATGATCCTGCTTGCCGTGATGGTTGTGACGGTGGCGACCGTTAGTGTCGTGGGCCGGCACCTCCTGGCGCCTTTGAGCTCGATGGCTGCCGCAGCCAGGAGCATCGGGCGGGGGGAACGGGGCGCGCGGGTTCCCGTAGGCGGCTATGGCGAAGTGGGCGGGCTGGGCGAGGAGCTCAACCGAATGGCAGATTCGCTCGAACAACGCATTGCCGAGCTGGAGGAACGCAAGGCTGCCGAAGAGGAGCTGCGTCAACAAAGCCTTCTTGCCGAGACCCTGTACGACGTGGGAAGGGTACTTACCGCCCAGTTGGACCTCAAGGAGGTCGTGCAGGCGGTCACCGACATTGCGACAGACCTGACCGGCGCCCAGTTCGGCGCCTTCTTCTACAACCTGGTGGACGACGAGGGCGAGTCCTACACGCTTTACTCACTGGCCGGGGTTTCTCCCGAGGCGTTCGCCCAGTTTCCGATGCCCCGAAACACCGACATCTTCGGTCCGACCTTCCGGGGGGAGGGCACGGTGCGTTCCGACGACATCACCAAGCATGCTTCGTATGGTCGAAACGACCCCTACTCCGGTATGCCCGAGGGTCACCTGCCGGTCTGCAGCTACCTCGCAGTACCCGTCGTCTCCCGGCACGGGGAGGTGCTCGGCGGACTGTTCTTCGGTCATGAGCGGGCCGGCTTGTTCACCGAACGGCACGAGCACCTGGCGGAGGGGATCGCCGCCCAGGCTGCCATAGCCATCGAGAACGCCAGGCTCTATGCAGCTCAGCGAAGTGCCTCCGAGATGTTGCAGCGCAGTCTTCTTCCCGGCAGGCTTCCCCGACTCCCCGGTCTGCAAGCGGCGGCGCGTTACCTGCCTGCGGTTCCCGGTGTGGAGGTGGGAGGCGACTGGTACGACGTGATCCAGCTGCCGGACGGCACGGTGGCCGTGGTGGTGGGCGACGTCGTGGGGCGCGGTATCGTAGCCGCCGGCACCATGGGCCAGCTGTGCCACGCCGTGCGCGCCTACGCGCTGGAGGATGCGACCCCCGGCGAGGTGCTGGCGAGGCTCAATCGCTTCCTCGTCCATGTCGGCGAGGACGAACAGATTGCCACGGTCGTGTACGCAGTTGTAAATCCGGCCGAGCAGACCCTATGCATTGCCAGCGCCGGGCACCCTCCACCGCTGCGCCTGGACTCCGATGGTTCCGCATCGTTCATCGAGCTGGAGAGCGGCCCCCCGGTCGGAGCCCTGCCGGACATGGTCTACAAGGAGGAGGTGGTCAGCATGGCCTCGGCGAGGCGTCTGATCCTGTACACCGACGGGCTGGTGGAGGATCGGCGGATGCCTTTAACCGAGGGTTTGGAGAAGTTGAGAACCGCCACGATGGAGGGCCCTAAGGACATCGAGGAGTTCTGCGACTACGTCTTGCGACGCCTGGCGCAGGGCCGGGACGTGCAGGACGACATCGCGGTTCTGGCGATAGGACCGGAACCCGAAGGGTAGTGCTAAGCGCCTGCTAGGAGGCCGCTTCCGCGATCAGCTCGGATGCCTCGCGGGTGGAGAGTTGATTGGGGGCGATCTTTCCCGCCACTGCCTCGACCGCCCGCTCCAGCCGGGTGGCCCCCTTTGCTTCGCCGAGGTGGCGCAGCATCATTGCGGCGGAGAGTATGGCGCCCACCGGGTTGGCAAGTCCGGTCCCGGCGATATCGGGGGCGGATCCGTGGACCGGCTCGAACATCGAGACACGCCCAGGGTGCATGTTTGCGCTGCCGACGAATCCGATGCCGCCTACCAGACCAGCCGCCAGGTCGCTGAGGATGTCGCCGAACAGGTTGTCCGTGACCACCACCCGGAACCGCTTGGGCTGGGTGACCATCAATAGAGCGGCGGCGTCGATGTGCTGGTAGTTGGTCTCGACCGCAGGGAAGTCGGCGCCGATCTCCTTCATTGCCCGCAGATAAAGGCTTCCGGCCCGCTCCAGGACGTTGGTCTTGTGGACCAGAGTCAGCGGCTGCCTCCGGCTCGCCGCAAGCTCAAATCCGTAGCGGACGATGCGGCTGACCGCCGGCCAGGTGTTCAGGGATACCTCGGTAGCCTGCTCCGACTGGCCGCCGGCGCCGCTGACCTCTCCCCGTCCGCAGTACAGGCCTTCGGTGTTCTCCCGGACAATCACAACATCCAGCTGGTCGGCGTTGTTCAGCACGCTTGTGACGCCGCCCAACAGCCGGGACGGCCGCAGGTTCACGTACAGGTCCAGCTCCCGGCGCAGCCGTAGGAGCAGGCCCTTTTCGAGGATGCCCGGCGGAACCCGCGGGTCGCCGACCGCTCCCAGGAGCACCGCCTCGTGCTCGCTCAGCCGCTGAAGGTCGTCGTCGGCCAGAACCTCGCCCGATTTCAGGTACCGGTTGGCTCCCAGGTCGTAGTTGGTGACCTCGAGGGCGAAGCCCTCGGCATCCGCGACCGCGTCGAGGGCCATGAGGGCGCCTTCGATGACCTCAGGACCGATACCGTCGCCGGGAATGACTGCAAGGCTATGGTTCTTCATCGTTTTCCGATCGCTAGGACGTCGCTAGAAGGACGGGGCGTCGAGTGCGGCCCGCCGGGTGCTCACGTTGGTAGCGCGGTTGACCGCGTTCAGGAAAGCTCGGGCCGAGCCCTCCACCACGTCGGTCGACACGCCTCTGCCGGAGTAGACCACCCCGTCCACGTCAACCTGCACCGATATCTCTCCCAGTGCGTCCGTTCCGGAGGTGGCAGCGCCGACCTTGAACGAAACAAGCTTGGCGTTGATCCCCAGCGCCCGCTGAATCGCCCCGCACGTAGCGTCGATCATGCCGTCGCCTTCGGCCGACTCCTCGAAGGTCTGCTCGCCGGAGCGAATCCGAACCTTGGCCGTGGGGTGGACGTGGGTGCCGCCCCGCACCTGCAGGTCTTCGAGCACGTAGTTGTCCTGGGCGGTGCTGATCTCGTCTGTCACGATGGCCATCAGGTCGGCCTCGGTCATCTCGATCTTGCGGTCGACCAGATCCCGGAAGCGGCTCCAGGCACGGTTGAGGTCTTCTCCGCCGAGCTCGTACCCCATGTCGGCCAGGGTCTTGGCAAAGGCATGCCTTCCCGAGTGCTTGCCCAGCACGATGCGGTTGGAATCCCAGCCCACCGAGGTGGCGTCCATGATCTCGTAGGTGGTCCGGTCCATCAGCACTCCGTGCTGGTGGATTCCCGCCTCGTGGGCAAACGCGTTGGCCCCCACGATCGCCTTGTTGGGCGGGACCTGGTAGCCGGTCAGCGCCGATACCAGCCGGGAGGTGCGGACTATTTGTTTGGTGTCCGCTCCCGTCGTGACCCCCTCGCCGGAGGGCGTGGGGAAGGACGCCCCGCGGGTCTGGATGGCCATGATGACCTCCTCCACCGAGCAGTTGCCCGCCCGCTCGCCAATGGCGTTCATCGCGCCTTCAACCTGACGGGCTCCTGCCTGTACGCCGGCCAGGGCGTTGGCCACTGCCAGGCCGAGATCCTGGTGGGTATGGGTCGACCAGATCACGTCACCAGATCCCTCGACGTTTTCTATCAGGTAGCGAAACAGGTCGGCGTACTCGTTGGGCAGAGCGTAGCCCACGGTATCGGGCACGTTGCAGGTGGTGGCTCCCGCCTTGATGGCTGCGCTGAACATCTTCACCAGAAAGTCGGGATCGCTGCGGGTTGCGTCCTCGGCCGAGAACTCGACATCCGGCGTGTAGCTGCGGGCCCGCTCCACGCCGGCGATTGCCTGCGCATACACCTCGTCCGGCGTCTTGTGCAGCTTCTTTTCCATGTGAATCGAAGAGGTGGCGATAAAGACGTGGATCCGGGCCCTCTGGGCGTCCTTGATCGACTCCCAGGCCCGGTCGATATCGTTGAACTGCATGCGGGCCAGGCCGCAGATGACCGGGCCCTTCACCCCCTGGGCCACTGCGCGAACGGCCTCGAACTCCGATTGGGAGTTGATCGGGAAGCCGGCCTCGATGATGTCGACGCCCAGGGCCGCCAGTTGGTGGGCTATCTCCACCTTCTCCTTGGCGGACAGGTTGATCCCGGGCGATTGCTCGCCGTCGCGCAGCGTGGTGTCGAAGATACGTACCTGTTCAGGCATTGTGAGAACTCCTTGTCTCTGTTTCGTTCGCTTTGGGTGTCTCTCAGGCTCCGGGTCGCACCTTCACAGCAGCGACCCGAGCCCTCAAAGCGCGAGTAAGAGCACAGTCGGGGGGGTGCCCCCCGACGACCCCCCAAAGACCTCGCAGGAGTCAGCGCACAGGGGGGTGCCCCCCGACGACCCCCCAAAGACCTCGCAGGAGTCAGGGGGGGTGCCCCCCGACGACCCCCCGAAGACCTCGCAGGAGTCAGGGGGGGTGCCCCCCGACGACCCCCCAAAGACCTCGCAGGAGTCAGCGCACACGGATAGTCAGTCCTTCCTCAGCCACGGCATCATGGAGCGCAGCTCCTTGCCGACGGCCTCGATTTTGTGGGCCGCGGCCTCGTCACGCATCTTCTGGAAGTTGGGAGCGCCGGAATCTGCCTCCGCCACCCACTCCTTGGCGAAGTTGCCGCTTTGGATGTCTACCAGGATCTTGTCCATCGCTTCCCTGGTCTGGTCGGTGACCACCCGCTGCCCGCGGGTCAGGTCGCCGTACTCTGCGGTGTCGGATATCGAGTGCCGCATCTTCGCCAGCCCGCCCTCGTAGATCAGATCGACGATCAGCTTCACCTCGTGCAGACACTCGAAGTACGCCACTTCGGGCTGGTAGCCCGCGTCGACCAGGGTCTCGAACCCGGTCTGGATCAGGCGGGTAAGGCCGCCGCAGAGCACGGCCTGCTCTCCGAACAGGTCGGTCTCGGTCTCTTCCCGGAAGGTGGTTTCGATCAGGCCGGCCCGGGCGGATCCGATCCCGTAGGCATAGGCCAGCGCGTAGTCGTGGGCTTTGCCGGAGGCGTCCTGCTCAACTGCCACCAGCGCCGGCGTGCCTATGCCCTCGGTGAAGGTCCGGCGCACCAGGTGCCCTGGACCCTTGGGGGCGACCATGAACACGTCGATCCCGGCCGGCGGGGTGATCCGCTTGAAGTGGATGTTGAAGCCGTGGGCGAAGACCAGCGCGTCCCCGTCGTTGAGGTGGGGAGCGATCGACTCGTCGTATACCGTCTTGGCGTGCTGGTCGGGGACCAGCATCATGATGACATCGGCTTCGGCGGCCGCTTTTGAGGTCTCCAGAACCTTCAGGCCTGAGGATTCGGCTTCTGCCCAGGAGCTGGAGCCGTCCCTCAACCCAACCCGGACGTCGAAGCCCGAATCCTTGAGGTTCAGGGCGTGCGCATGGCCCTGGGAGCCGAATCCGATGATCGCGATGGGTCGCGACCTCAAGACATCGGGATCGGCGTCCTTTTCGTAGTACTTCGTGGCCATGCAAAAGCCTCCTAGATTGTTGTTTGTTAGCCCGCCACCCGCAGCTGGCGGTCCTTGATCGATTTGGAACCCCGGCTGAGTGCCACCCGGCCGGACTTGACTAGCTCGATTATCCCGTAGACGGCTATCAGGTCCTCGAAGGAATGGATCTTCTCCGGAGAGCCGGTCACCTCAACCGTCATGGCGTCGGTGCCTACGTCGATGACCTTGCCCCGGAATATTTCGGTCAGCTCGATGATCCGGGCCCGTACTTCGGCCACGGCTCTGACCTTGATCAACATCAGCTCACGCTCCACCGAGGAGTCCGGCTCCAGCTCGATGACCTTCAGCACGTTGATCAGCTTGTAGAGCTGCTTGGTCACGTGCTCCAGAGGCCGCTCGGGCAGGTCGACGACGATGGTCATCCGGCTGACGTTGGCGCTCTCGGTGGTTCCGACCGCCAGGGAATGGATGTTGAAGCCGCGGCGGGCGAAGAGGCCGGAAACCCGGGAGAGGACGCCCGGCTTGTTCTCGACGAGGACGGCAATCGTGTGCTTCACAGGCCCCTCCCTTCGGGAGCGGCGGGTCGCAGCGGCACCAAAGGCGCCGATTCGCTTAGCGCAATCATCAGTCGATCACCATCTCTTCGTCCTGTGAGTACAAATGGTCGCCCTTCTCGTGCTCCACCTTGTCCGCCTCGAACTCGGGCCCCAGGATGATGTCGTCGTTGGAGCTGCCTGCCGCCACCATCGGGTAGCACATCTCCCGGGGGTCGCAGCGGAAGTCGATGACCACCGGACGGTCGTTGACCCCCCGGGCCTTCTCGATGGCGGTGTCGACATCTTCCATCGACTCCACCCGTAGTCCGATGCAGCCGTACGCCTCCGCGAGCTTGACGTAGTCGGGGATGTCCCAGCCGAACTCCACCTCGGAGTAGCGCTCGTCGTAGAAAAGCTCCTGCCACTGGCGGACCATGCCCAGGTAGGCATTGTTGATGATGGCGATCTTCACCGGAATCCGCTCTACCGCCATCGTCGCCAGCTCCTGGCAGGTCATCTGGAAGCAGCCGTCACCGTCGATGCACCACACCTCGTCTTCCGGCATGGCGACCTTGGCCCCCATCGCAGCGGGGACGCCGAAGCCCATGGCGCCCGATCCGCCGGAGTTGATCCAGGTCCGGGGCCGGCGGAAGGGAATGAACTGCGAGCCCCACATCTGGTGCTGGCCGACGCCGGCGCAATAGATTGCGTTGCCGTCGGTAAGGGCGGCCAGCCGCTCCACCACGTACTGCGGCTTCAGCGGCCCATTCCCGGTCTGGGTGTACTTGTAGGGGTACTTTGCCTTCCACTCGTTGACGGTGTCCCGCCATTGCGAGAAGTCGGGCTGAGGATCCTTGGCCCGCCGGGACTCGATGGTCTTGATCAGCTCGATCAGGACCGCCTTGGCATCTCCGACTATCGGCACATCGGCCTTGCGATTCTTGCCGATCTCAGCCGGGTCGATGTCGGCGTGGATGACCTTGGCCTCGGGGGCGAACGACGACAGCTTGCCGGTCACCCGGTCGTCGAAGCGCGGGCCGATGCCGATCAGCAGATCGCTGCGCTGCAGTGCGGTGACCGCGGTGTAGTTGCCGTGCATACCCGGCATGCCCAGGCACAGCGGGTGGCTGTCGGGCATGACGCCGCGTGCCATCAACGTGGTGACAACCGGGATGCCGGTCATCTCGGCAAGCTGAACCAGCTCTTTTGAAGCCCCGGCCTTGATGATCCCGCCGCCGGCGTAGAGCACAGGGCGCTCGGACTGGGAGATCAGCTTGGCCGCCTCAACCACCTGACGGTGGTTAGGTTTGGAGGTCGGCTGGTAGCCCGGCAGTTCGATCGGACCGGCCGGCTTGTACTCGAACTTCGCCTGCAGCACGTCCTTGGGGATGTCGACCAGCACAGGACCCGGGCGGCCGGTGCCGGCGATATGGAACGCTTCGGCAATGGTCTGGGCGATGTCTTCCGGCTCCATCACCAAGAAGGTGTGCTTGGTGACCGGGGCGGCGATACCGGTGATGTCGGACTCCTGGAATGCGTCGTAGCCCATGGCCGGACGAGGTACCTGACCGGTGATGGCGACCACCGGAATGGAGTCCATGAACGAGGAGGCGAGGCCGGTAATCAGGTTGGTGGCGCCGGGGCCTGAGGTGGCCATGCAGACGCCCACCTTGCCGGAGGCTTGAGCATAGCCGTCGGCCGCGTGGGCGGCACCCTGCTCGTGACGGCACAGAATGTGCTTGACCGTTGAGTCGATCAGTGGATCGTAGGCGGGGAGGATAGCCCCGCCGGGTATGCCGAATATGTGCTCGACCCCAACTGCTTCGAGCGCAAGGAAAAGGGCCTTTGCCCCGGTGACCTCGCTCATAGTTCTAGTCCTCTCCTTATCGCACTTTTCAGCAGTGGGTGCAGGCGGAACGGGATGATTCAAAAGGGTGAGTCGACTCGTCGGCCCGAGATAGGGGGAGTCTGCAGTGTCCGGGAAACAAAAAACCTCTCAGCCTGAGAGGTTTCGTAGCGCTCGCCGGAAACTGCAGGCGCGCGCTACCGCGATACGAGGAGAAGGCCCAGCTGCCCCTGAGGGCTCCTTTCCGATCCGCCGCGCGTCACTGTCAGACTCCTGTTCGTTGCCTTGCGTCAAGTGTGCCGCAGGGGTAAGGGGGTGTCAAGCCAAGCGGGGCTCCTCCCGTGGATGGCCGTTAGACTGCGGGACATGCCGCTCAACTACGTAAAATCGAAAGCTTTCGCCCCTCCGGGCGGCTGCAGATGATCGCGGGTCCGGTTTCGTGACGGCGGTTGAAATCCCCTGGGCGGCGGTGGCCCCCGCCCTGCTCCTGGCGGTCGCATTCGTCGGTTACTGCCTTTACGACCTGTCGCGCAGCGGGGTGAAGCACCTCCCCAAGTGGGCGTGGGCGATCATCTGTGTGGTTTCGATTCCCCTCGGCGGGATCGTCTACCTGCTGGCAGGCCGGGAGCCCGGCGAGAGGGGATGATCCGAACCACTGCTTTGACGAAGCGCTACGGCGCAGGCGTCGCAGTGGACGGGGTGGACCTTCAGGTTGACGAAGGTTCCATCTACGGGCTGGTGGGACCCAACGGGGCCGGCAAGACAACGCTGCTGGGCCTGGTGTCCGGCCTCCGGCGGCCGACCTCCGGCTCGCTCCATGTCGAGGCGCGTTTGGAGGAGATCGCGGTGCTCCCCGACACCCCGAAGTTCGACCCTTGGCTTACCGGACGGGAAGTCGTGGTTCTCGCCCAAAGTCTGTCCCAGTCGAAGGCGGACCGGGTAGACGAGGTGATCCACGACGCCGGCATCGAGCATGCGGCCGGGCGGGCCGTCGGCGGCTATTCCCGGGGAATGCTGCAGCGTCTGGGAGTTGCCTGCACCGTGGTCGGCTCACCGCGCCTGCTCCTTTTGGACGAGCCGGCCTCGGCTCTGGACCCGCTGGGCAGGCGAGAGGTTCTCGACCTGGTGGCCCGGCTGCGTGGAGTGGCCACGGTCCTGTTCTCCAGCCATATCCTCTCCGACGTCCAACAGGTCTGCGACACGGTAGGCGTCATGGACAAGGGAAAGATGCTCTTCCAGGGACCCCTCGAAGGCCTGCTGGTCGGTTCGGCACTGCCTCGGTACGTCGTTCGTTGCAGGCCGCCAATTGAACCCGTAGTTGCCGCTCTGGCGGCCGAGGACTGGGTTCAGCTGGTGGAGCAAACGAGCCCGGATGAGGCGTCGGTTACCGTCCGCAGCCTCACGGACGCCGAGAGCCGTCTCGCCGGAGCGCTTGCGGCGGCCGGAGCCCGGGTCATCTCCCTGGGACCCGAGGCGGTCTCCCTCGAGAGGGCCTTCCTTGAGCTGACCGGTCAATGAGCCTTTGGCGGCTGGAATGGCTGCGGCTTGTCCGTACCCGGCGATGGATTGCTCTCGTCGGCGTCTACGTCTTCTTCGGGTTGTTGGGGCCGGTGACCGCCCGCTACCTGAGCGAGATCCTGTCGTTCGCCGGAGGCGAGCTGCAAGGCGCCACCATAGAGTTCCCGCCGCCCGTTCCGGCGGACGGCATGGCGCAGTACGTCTCCAACGTTATGCAGATCGGGACACTGGTCACGGTGGTCGTGGCGGCAGGCTCGGTTGCCTTCGATGCTCTGCCGGAGATGGGAATCTTCCTGCGCACGAGGGTTCCGCAGGTGCTCCGCATCCTCATCCCCCGCATGGTGGTGACAGCGGTCGCGGTGGTTGTCGCCTTCGTGCTGGGCTCGCTCGCCGCCTGGTACGAGACCTGGGCGCTCATCGGCACCCTCGACGCGCGTGCGGTGGTGGCGGGGGTCGCGTACGGCAGCCTGTTTCTCGTATTCGTCGTGGCACTGGTGGCGGCGGTGGCCGGCAGGGCCGGTTCGGTGTTGGGAACGGTCATGGTCTCGATCCTCATCCTTTTGGTGATGCCGGTGATCGGGATCGCGGACGCGGTCGGGCGATGGCTGCCCAGCTACCTGGCGGGTGCGTTGGGGGCCCTGCCCTCCGGTGCCGCCCGCCCGGCCGACTACCTGGGCGCGGCTTCGGTCACGATGGCGGCAATCGCCGGCCTGACCTGGCTGGCAGTGGCTCTGGCGCGCCGGCGGGAGCTCTAGGAAGCGGTTCGGGCGAAGAAGGGCACTGACCCTTCACTCGTGGTCCGCGGCGCCCCCGTCCCCGGCGGCGGCCCGGAATAAGGCTAGGTCCCCGCCGGCG
>Ga0247713_1000288_pt1 | contig 34264 bp, 34 predicted proteins | sample 21E_NmetaG_FD_189936 | JGI IMG/M metagenome (GOLD analysis project Ga0247713, IMG submission 189936) | Soil microbial communities from hillslope of Landscape Evolution Observatory, University of Arizona, Oracle, AZ, United States - 2-1-E_N | ecosystem: Engineered > Artificial ecosystem >...
GGGGTGGCGGGGGCGAGCGGCGGGTCGCACGAGGCAGTGGCGCACGGCGAGACCGGGTTCGTCGTCGGCCGCCCCGAGGACCCCGTCGCCGTCGCCGCCGCACTGGCCCGACTCCTCGACGACGCTGACCTCCGCCGGGCCATGGGCGCGGCCGCCAGGCGACGGGCCGAGGTCCATTTTTCGTACGACCACCTGGCTGGTCGCCTGGCCGACCACCTGGCCGGTTTGGCATGACGGAGGCGCCCGGGCGGGGGGTACGGCGGGCGTCGTGGGCCGGCACGGCGGTCTTCGCCGCGACGGCGGTCGCAGGGGCCGTGGCGCCCTCTACGTTCAAGCCGGTCGCCCTGGCGGTGGCTGTCGCCCTGTTCACGGCGGGCTGTGCGGTGTTCCTGTGGGCCTTCGTCGTGGTCGCCGGCCGCAGTCGCACGGACCGCATGGAGCTGGCCCAGATCTGGTTCCTGACCGGCTCGCCGACGCCGGCCGGGGTGCGTCGCAGCCTGCTCGGCGCCCTCGCCGTCCAAGTGGTGGTCGGGCTGGCCACGGCGGGCGCCCGCCCGTACACGAGCCTCGCCGCAGGCGTCCTGGTGCCCATGTGGGGCCTCGGGTTGTGCGGGTTCTGGGCGGCACGCCACGCGGCGTTCCCGCCGCGGCCTACGGACACGGGGCGGCGCCGCCCGACCCCTGGCGGCCTCGGCCTACGATCGCCGCATGCCGATCAACGAGAGCAGGATCCGTGACTTGGCCGGGTTCAAGGGCGAGGACGCCCCGGTGACGTCGCTCTACCTCGACGTCGACGGTCGGAGGCGCATCCGGTCCCGAGACGTGGAACTGGCACTGGAGCGCATGGTCCGGCCGGTTCGCGAGCGCCACCACCAGGCAGGTCAAACCTCCGTCTGTGCCGATCTCGACCGGATCGAGGAGCACGTGAAGGCTGGCATCGACCGGTCGCACGTCCGCGGCCTGGCGGTCTTCTCGTGCTCGGCCCATGGTTTCTGGGAGGTGGTGGAGCTGGCGGTGCCCGTACGGGACCGGCTCGTGGTCAACCACACGCCCTACGTGCGGGAGCTCGAAGCAGTGGTGGCCCAGCACGAGCGGTTCGCCGTCCTGCTGGTGGACCGCCAGCGGGCCCGGCTGTTCCTGTTCCAGCAGGGGGAGCTACTCGAGAAGCAGGAGCAGTTCGACCTCCTGCCCCGCCACGACGACGACGGCGGCCAACTGGGCAAGGACCAGGTCGCCGGCCATACGGCCGCCGCGGCCCACCGGCACCTGAAGCAGGCAGCCGCCGCTGCGTTCGCCCTCTACCAGGACCAGGGCTTCGACCACTTCGTGCTGTGCGGCCCCGACGAGGTCACCGCCGAGGTGGAGCGCGATTTGCACCCGTACCTGCGAGAGCGCCTCGCCGCCCGGGTGGCACTGGCCGTGCACGCCGGCGGCGGCGAGATCCGCCGGATGGCGGAAGACGTGGAGACGGGCGTGGAGCGGGCTCGTGAGGCGGCCGTCGTCGACCGCCTGCGCCAGGCTGTCGGCTCCGGCGCGGGCGGTGCGGCGGGGCTCGATGCGGTGCTGGAGGCGCTGGTCGCGCGTCGCGTGGAGACGCTGCTGGTGTCGGAGGGCTTCGAGGCGCCGGGATGGCGCTGCCGGAGCTGTGCCTGGGTGGGCACGCTGGGGCGGGGGTGCCCGCTGTGCGGGAGCGACATGGAGCAGGTCTCCGACGTGGTCGAGGAGGCGGTCGAGGAGGCCCTGGCCCAGGCGTGCAAGGTCGCCGTCTGCAGCGACAACGCCGACCTCGATGTGATGGGCCGGATCGGCGCCCTCCTCCGGTTCTGACCCCGCCTGACGTGCGCACTGTAGGGGTGGACCTGGGCGGTACGAAGTGCCTGGGTGTGGCCCTCGAGGCCGGCACGGTCGTCGACGAGTGCCGGGTGCCGACGCCGGTGGGGGAGACCGCGCTGCTCGACGTCCTGGCCGAAGTGGCTACTGCGGTGGGCGGCGGAGCCGACGTGCTGGGCGTGGGTGTCGGGGTACCAGGCCTGGTGGACCGGGGCGGCGTGCTGCGGTTCGCCCCGAACCTGCCCGGCGTGGTGGACCTGGCCATACAGGCCGAGCTCGAGCGCCGCCTGGGCGCGCCTGTCCAAGTCGACAACGACGCTACCTGTGCGGCGTGGGGCGAGCGCCAGGTCGGCGCGGCCCAGGGCTACGACGACATCATCCTGGTCACGCTGGGCACCGGCATCGGCGGCGGCATCGTGGCCGGCGGGGCGCTGCTGCGAGGGGCGAACGGCTTCTCCGGCGAGATCGGCCACATGGTCGTGGATCCCGACGGGCCGGAGTGCCCGTGCGGTCAGCGGGGTTGTTGGGAGCGCTTCGCCTCGGGCGGCGGGCTGGGCCGGCTCGCCCAGCGGGCGGCCACGGAGGGGCGGGCCGGCCACGTGCTGGCCCTGGCCGGCGGCGACCCGGCCCTCGTCCGGGGTGAGCACGTGACGGCCGCCGCCGGCGAAGGCGACGTCGAGGCGCACGCCGTGCTGGCCGAGCTCGGCTGGTGGCTGGCGCTCGGCCTCGCCAATCTCGCCAACGTGTTCGATCCGCGGGCTTTCGTGTTGGCTGGAGGCCTGATCGAGGCGGGCGAGCTCCTCCTGAGCCCGGTGCGAACTGCGTTCGCCGGTCTGCTCACCGGCGCATCGCACCGTCCGGGCATCGCCATCCTGCCGGCCACGCTAGGTGAGCACGCCGGCGCCATTGGCGCGGCATGTCTTTTCGACATCCAGCGCGAGATCCGGCCTGGCTGAGCGTTGTAGGTTGGAGAGGGCTGCCGGTCCCCGGGCTCCCCAGCCCCCGGGGGCCGGCCGCCTTTTCTGCCCTCGCCCGGGGCGACCTACCATCGCCCGGTGCCTCGCCGGTGGATGTTCTCTGTAGCCGCCGTCCTGCTCTCTGCGTGTGGCGGAGGCGACGGCGATTCATCTTCGGGCGCCCAGTCGACCCCGCGGCCCAGCACCACCACGACTGTCTCCCCGATCGAGGGCGTGGAGACCTTCGCCGTAGAAGCCGCCCACACCGAGGCGCCTGTCAGCTACCCCCACGTCCCGCCGGTTGGGGGAGCGCACAACCCGGTGTGGCAGCGGTGCGGGTTCTACGACCAGCCGGTGCCGAACGAGAAGGCAGTGCACTCGCTGGAGCACGGCGCCATCTGGATCACCTACCGGCCGGACCTTCCGGTCGCCGACGTCGAGACCCTTGCCACCCTGGCCCGCAGCCGCAACCTTGTCCTGGTCTCCCCCTGGGACGACAACGGCCTGCCCGCCCCCGTGGTGGCGACCGCATGGGGACGCCAGCTCCGCCTCGAGTCGGTGAGCGACCCTCGCCTGATGGAGTTCGTGCGGCTGTACGCCAACCAGGGCCCCGAGCCGAACGCTCCCTGCTAGTTCGGCGGAGAGCCGCCAGAAAGGAGCGGTCGATGCTAGTTGGAGTCACCCTCCCGCAGTTCCGGCACGACGCGGAGGCCGCGGTCGCGGTCGCGCGCCAAGCCGAGGCGATGGGGCTCGATGGCGTCTTCGTGTTCGACCACCTCTGGCCAATGGGACAGCCGATGCGACCCGCCCTGCACTCCCTCACCCTGCTCGGGGCCCTCGCAGCGGAGACCGACAAAGTCGCCATGGGACCGCTCGTCGCCCGGGTCGGTCTGATGCCCGACGCGGTGCTCGTACACACCCTCGTCTCCCTGCACCGAATGCTCGATGACCGGCTGATCGCGGCGCTCGGGACGGGCGACTCGATGAACCGGGAGGAGAACGAGGCCTACGGTGTCCCGTTCCGGCCGGCGGCCGAGCGCCTGGCGTCGCTGAAGGAGTGCTGTCGGCAGCTCCGAGCCGCCGGAGTCAACACCTGGGTCGGCGGGCGCTCGTCCCGGCTCCGCGAGGCGGCGGGCGAGGCCGACGGGTGGAACAGCTGGGGGAGCGACGTCGCCACCTTCGGGGCCGAGGCCGCCACCGTGGCCCCCGGAAAGGCGCTGACCTGGGCCGGGCAGGTCCTGATCGCCCGCACCCGGGTCGAGGCCGACGCCAAGCTCCGGGCGCATGGTCCCCGCGCCGGACTGGTCTCGGGGACGGTGGACGACCTGGTCCGGCATCTCGACGGCTTGGCCGCGGCCGGCGCGTCCTGGGCTGTCTGCGCGCCCCTCGACGTGGGCACCGACCCGGCGGCGGTGGAAATGCTCTCGGAGGCGTCTGCTGCCTGCCGGTAGCCTCGTCGGCCATGGAGTTCCGCCGCATCAACGCCCTTCCGCCGTACGTGTTCACGATCATCGACGGGTTGAAGATGGCGGCCCGGCGGGCAGGCGACGACGTCATCGACCTGGGGTTCGGCAACCCCGACATCCCGTCGCCCGACATCGCGGTGGAGAAGCTGGCCGAGGCGGCACGGAACTCCAGGAACCACCGCTACTCGGCCAGCCGGGGCATTCCCAAGCTCAGGGCGGCCGCGTCGGCCCTCTACCTGCGCAAGTTCGGGGTGGAGCTGGACCCCGACACGGAGGTCATCAACGTGATCGGGGCCAAGGAGGGCCTCACCCACCTCATGTGGGTGCTGCTCGGGCCGGGCGACACCGCCATGGTGCCAACGCCGTCGTATCCGATCCACATCTACGCCCCGCTGTTCGCCGGCGCGGATGTCCGCCGGGTGCCCCTCGGACCGGACGAGGACTTCTTCGCCAACCTGATGGAACACTGGGAGAACGCGTGGCCGCGTCCCCGGGTGATCGTGCTGTCGTTCCCTCACAACCCGACCACCACCTGCGTCGACCTGCCGTGGCTGGAGCGCCTGGTGGCCTTCGCCCGCGAGCACGACGTCATCCTCGTCCACGACTTCGCCTACTCCGACACGGCGTTCGACGGCTACCAGCCGCCGTCGATCTTGCAGGTGCCGGGGGCCAAGGACGTCGCCGTCGAGCTCTACACCCTCACCAAGTCGTTCTCCATGGCCGGTTGGCGGGTGGGCTTCTGCGTGGGGAACCCCGCGATCGTCGCCGCCCTGGGCAAGCTCAAGTCCTATCTCGACTACGGCACGTTCCAGCCGGTTCAGATCGCGGCCATCGTGGCCATGAACGAAGCGCCCGAGTATCCCAAGCAGGTCAACGAGATCTATTGGAGCCGGCGCGACGCCCTCTGTGACGGCCTGAACCGCATCGGTTGGGCCGTCGAGAAGCCGAAGGCGACGATGTTCGCATGGGCCCCCATCCCCGAGCCGTATCGGGAGATGGGCTCGCTGGCCTTCTCGTCGTTCCTGGTCGAGGAGGCCAAGGTGGCCACCTCGCCCGGTGTCGGGTTCGGGCCGACGGGCGACGGGTTCGTGCGCTTCGCCCTCATCGAGAACGAGCAGCGCATCGGCCAGGCCGTCCGCAACATGAGGAAGGCGCTGACCAAGCTTTAGGGGCCCGCGCGTTGACCGATGCAGCCCTTGACGCCTTCCTCGAGGTCGACCGGATCGAGATCCGTTGCGATCCCGCGACCCTTACTTGGCGATGGAGCGCTGATAGGTCCGGACCGCCAGCGGGGCGCACACTGCGACGATCCCGATGATCCAGAGGATCGAATAGGCGGTCGGGTGGGCGATGGACCACGGGCTGTCCGGGGTGATGGCGGTAGTCGGGTTGCCGAACTGGATCCGGGCCGCGTTCGACAGACCGGTTGTCGGGTTCCACTCGGCAATGGTCCGCAGGAAGCTGGGCATGGTCTCCGTGGGGACGAAGGTGCTGGCCATGAACGTGATCGGGAACAGGACGGCGAATGCGATCCCCTGCACGCCCTCGGGCGTGGACACCAGGCTGCCGAGCAGTACGCCCACCCAGATCATGGCGAAGGCGAAGGCGATAAGGAGCAGGTAGCCGAGGGCAGCGTTCACCAGGCCGTCGCGGATGCGCCAGCCGATGGCCAAGCCGCACAGCGACATAAGGACTATCGGCAGGATTGCCTTGATCAGATTGGCGACGGCGTGGCCGCCGAGCACCGCGCCGCGGGCGATGGGGAGGGCGCGGAAGCGGTCGACGGCCTGGTTCTTGCGGTCGTGGGCGAGCGACATGGCCACCCCGAACGAGGTGAACACGATCGTCTGGGCGAAGATGCCGCCCATCAGGAACTCGCGGTAGTTGCCGCCGCCGGGCACGGCAATGGCCCCTCCGAACACGTAGGCGAACAGCAGCACGAACATGATCGGCTGGATGGTGGCGTCGGCCAGGGCCTCCGGTTGGCGCTTCATGTGCACCAACCCTCGTCGCGCGATGACCCAGGTGTCGTGGACCATCCCCCGCGCCGGCCGTGGGCCGTCGTGGGCGACGGTCTCGTCGGAGATGCTGATGGCGGACATGGTCTACGCCTCCTCGTCTTCGGTAGTCGATCCGGTCAGGGTCAGGAAGACCTCGTCGAGGGTCGGCTGGCGCAGGCTCATGTCGTCGACAGCGATCTGCGCATCGGTGAACGCCTTGGCGGCCAGGACGAGTGTCTCCACGCCCTGGCTCGTGGACGCCGTCACCGACCGGGCGGTGACGTCGACGTTGGGCTCGACGCCGGTGATCTCGGCGACAATGCGGCTGGCGTCGGGCAGGTGGCCGCGCTCGACCACCACGACCTGCACCTGGTCACCTCCGACCTCCCGCTTGAGCTTGCGGGCGTCGCCCCTGGCGATGATCCGCCCCCGGTCGATCACCACGATGTCGTCGGCCAGCCGCTCCGCCTCCTCCAGGTACTGGGTGGTCAGCACCACCGTCGTGCCCCGGCCGACCAGCGTGTCGATGACGGTCCACAGCTCGCTCCGTCCCCGAGGGTCGAGCCCGGTGGTGGGCTCGTCGAGGAAGAGCACCTCGGGTCGGGCGACGAGGGTGGCGGCCAGGTCGAGACGGCGGCGCATCCCGCCGGAGTAGCCCGACGTTCTCCGGTCGGCCGCCTCGTTCAGGGAAAACTCACCGAGCAGCTGGGCGGCTCGGGCGGCGGCGTCGGAGCGGCGCATCTGGTGGAGCTCGCCGAGCATGACCAGGTTCTCCCGCCCGGTCAGGAGCGGGTCGACGGTGACGTCCTGGGCGGCCAGGCCGATCCGGCGCCGAACCTCATTGCCCTGGCTCCGGACGTCGAAACCGGCCACGGTGGCCTGGCCCTCGTCGGCATCGGTCAGGGTGGTGAGGATGCGGACGGCGGTGGTCTTGCCGGCGCCGTTGGGCCCCAACACCGCGATGACGGTGCCGGTCGGGACCTCGAGGTCGATCCCGGCCAGGGCGGTGGTCGGCCCGTAGCGCTTGACCAGGCCTTGCGCTTCGACGGCGTAGTTCGTGGACATCAGTTCCTCTCGCTGCTGCTGCTCATGCAAGGTGTCACATAGGTCGGACGTCGGGCCGGTGGTTTTCTCATCGGCCGCGCGCCATCCTCTCGCACGGGTTCACGAAACGTGACCGGTCGGAAACAGCCCGTTCACGTATGACGCCTACCTTGCCCTCATGGAAACCTTCGTCGTCCGCGTCTGGGTGCCCGACCGTCCCGGGGCTCTCGGACAGGTGGCCAGCCGTATCGGCGCGGTCCGGGGCGACGTGGTCGGCATCGACATCCTCGAGCGCGGCGCCGGCCGGGCGATCGACGAGCTGGTCGTGGAGCTTCCCGACGCCAGCCTGGTGTCGCTGCTGCTGGCCGAGATAGACCAGGTGGACGGTGTCGACGTAGAGGACGTGCGACCGGCGCCGGCCGAGCTGGTCGACCCCCGTCTCGACGCCCTGGAGACCGCCGGTTTCCTGGTTGGCGCCGCCTCGTTCCCAGAGCTGCTGAACTGCCTGGTGGCCCACGCCCGCCGCGACTTCGGGTCGGAGTGGGCCGTGGTCGTCGACCTCCACGAGCGAACCCTGCTCGCCTCCCACGGCGCCCCGCCGCCACCGGCCTGGCTGGTGGCGTTCGTTTCGGGCAGCGAGTCGTCGCCCGCGGTGAGCGCGGGCGAGTGCGGTCCGGACGACGTGGCATGGGCCCCCCTGGGGACGTCCTGCCTGGCTCTCCTCCTCGGCCGCCAGGGCCGTCCGTTCCGGTCCCGCGAGCGGCACCAGTTGGCCGCCCTCTGCAAGATCGCCCGGTACGTGATGACGAACCTGGGCGTCGACCGGCCGCTGTCGGTCCCTGCCGGCCAGGTCTAGGCCCAGCGCCGGGAGCGGTCGACGGCCCGGCGCCAGGTGGCATGGCGGCTGTCGACGACCGACTGGGGCGCCCGGGGGGTGAACGTCGCCTCCTCCCGCCACAGGGCGGCAACCTCCTCGGTCGACGACCACACGCCCTCGGCCAGCCCGGCCAGGTAGGCGGCGCCCAGTGCGGTGGTCTCCCGGACCGCGGCCCGGGCCACCGGCACCCGGAGCTGGTCGGCCTGGATCTGCAGGAGGAGGTCGAGCACGGACGCGCCGCCGTCCACCCGCAGCTCGGTCAGCGGATGGCCGATGCCAGCGGTCATCGCGTCCACCACGTCACGGGTCTGGTACGCCATCGCCTCGACCGCGGCCCGGGCCAGCTGGGCTCGGCCGCTGCCCCGGGTCAGGCCGACGATGGTGCCCCGGGCGTTCGGGTCCCACCAAGGGCTGCCCAGTCCGGAGAAGGCGGGCACGAACGTCACTCCTTCGGAGTCCCGGACCGACTCGGCCAGCGGGCCGATGTCGGCCGGCGAGTCGATCACGCCCAGACCGTCGCGCAGCCAGGAGATGGCCGCGCCGGTGGCAAAGATCGACCCCTCCAACGCGAACACCGGTGGCCGGCCGGGAAGGGCCCACGCCACGGTGGTCAGCAGTCCCTCGACGGGATCCGGACACCGCTCTCCGACGTTCATGAGGACGAACGAGCCGGTGCCGTAGGTGTTCTTGGCCATGCCCGCATCCAGGCAGGCCTGGCCGAAGAGGGCGGCCTGCTGGTCACCCACCAGGGCGCTTACTGGGATGCCGTCGGCAGTTACGCCGAAGCGCCCGCTCGTAGGGCGGATCTCTGCGAGGGCGGCCACCGGCACGCGGAACAGGTCACAGAGCTCGGTGGACCACGCGCCGTGGCGGATGTCGTAGAGCATCGTCCGGCTGGCGTTGGACGGGTCGGTGGCGAACACCGCGCCGCCAGTGAGCTTCCACAGGATCCAGGAGTCCACCGTGCTCATGGCCAGGCGAGGGCCGGCGTGCACGCCGCCCTCTGTGAGCAGCCAGGCCATCTTGGTGGCCGAGAAGTAGGGGTCGAGCACCAGGCCGGTCGCGTGGCGGACGAGCGGCAGGTGCCCGTCGTCCTCGAGACGCTGGCAGCGGGCCGCGGTGCGCCGGTCCTGCCACACGATGGCGTTGTGCAGGGTCTCGCCGGTGTGCCGGTCCCACGCCACCACCGTCTCCCGTTGGTTGGTGACGCCGATGGCGGCCACCGGCTCGTCGAAAGCGGCCTTCAGCTCGGCCAGCGTGGTTTCGACCGCGGTCCAGATGTCGTCCGGATCGTGCTCGACCCACCCCGGCTGGGGAAAGTGCTGGTCGAGCTCCCGGTACGCCCACCCCACCGGCTGCCCCGCCTCGTCGACGGCGAACGCCCGCACGCCGCTGGTCCCGGCGTCGATGGCGATCGTGACTGGCATCACCGGTAGCGTGACATCCATGCGAGTAGGGATGCTGACCGGGGGAGGGGACTGTCCGGGGCTGAACGCCGTCATCCGGGCCGTCGTACGGAAGGGCGAGCGGCATTACAGCGACGAGCTGGTCGGCTTCCTCGACGGGTGGAAGGGCGTCCTGGACCGTGAGACCATGCCGCTCGACGTCGAACGGTGCCGGGGGCTGTTGCCGAAGGGCGGCACCATGCTGGGGACCTCGCGCACCAATCCGTACAAGGTCGACGGCGGGTCGCAAAAGGCCCTGGACAACCTGCGGGCCGAGGGCATTGACGCTCTGATCGCCATCGGTGGCGACGACACGCTCGGCGTGGCCTACAAGCTGGCCGGTGAAGGCCTCATGGTGGTGGGCGTCCCGAAGACCATCGACAACGACCTGTCGGCCACCGAGGTGACCTTCGGGTTCGACACCGCGGTGCAGATCGCGACCGACGCCATCGACCGCCTGCACACCACGGCCGAGTCGCACGACCGGGTCATGGTGGTCGAGGTCATGGGCCGCCACGCGGGCTGGATCGCCACCCATGCCGGCATCGCCGGCGGGGCGGCGGAGATCCTGATCCCCGAGGAGCCTTTCGACATCGAGGCCATCTGCGATCGCCTGCGGGGTCGACACGACCGAGGCCGGTACGCCTCGCTGGTGGTCGTGGCCGAGGGCGCGGTGCCGGTGGAGGGCACCATGGAGGTGCAATCCGGTGAGGTCGACGCCTTCGGGCACGTCCGGCTGGGCGGCATCGCCAACCGGGTGGCCCAGGGCATCGAGGAGCGCACCGGTTTCGAGACCCGGGTGACCATCCTCGGACACGTGCAGCGGGGCGGCACGCCGACGGCCTCCGACCGCATCCTCGCCACCCGCTTCGGGATCGCCGCCATCGACGCGGCCCACGCGGGGGCCAGTGGCCAGATGGTGGCCCTGCAGGCCGGGCACATCGTCCTGGTCTCACTGGAGGAGGCGGTCGGGAAGTCGAAGACGGTGGACCCCGAGCTGTACCACGGGGTCGCCGAAGTGTTCTTCGGATGAGACGGTTCTTCGGGTGAGGACGGTGAGCGGCGAGCGGGTCATCGCCGCGCCGGCGCAGGCGATCTTCGATGTGATCGCCGACCCGGCGATGCACCCGGTCATCGACGGCTCTGGCACGGTACGGGCGCCGATGGCCGGCAACCCTGCTCGGTTGCAGATGGGCTCCAGGTTCGGGATGGACATGAGGATCCTGCGGCCCTACCGGATCAGCAACCAGGTGGTGGAGTTCGAGGAGGGGCGTCGCATCGCCTGGTCGCACTTCGGAGGAGCCCGTTGGCGGTACGAGCTCGAGCCGGTGGCGGGCGGTACCCGGGTCCGGGAGACGTTCGACTACTCGCAGATGACTGTGCCGCTCGCGCCGTTGTTCCTGGAAGTCGCCGGTTTCCCGCGGCGCAACCGGGTGGGCATCGAACGGACGCTCGACCGCCTGGCCGACCTGGTCGTGGCCGACCGGCAGTAGGCGAGCACGAGGTGGCTGCGGCCGAGCGGTGGGCGTCGGAGCTGGCCGCGTGGGCCATTCCGGAGCGCATCATGGCCCAGGCGCCCGAGTCGCCCTGGGCGTTCACCCCCGCCCTCTTTCGTTCTCCCGCCGAGCCCGGGCCCGACACGCCGTCGCGCCTGCGGGCCTTGGAGGCCCTGCCCGATGGTGGGTCGGTGCTCGACGTGGGCTGCGGCGGCGGGGCGGCCGGTCTCGCCCTGGTCCCACCCGCGGCCCGCGTGACCGGCTTCGACCAGAGCGAGGAGCTGCTGGCGCTGTTCACGGAACGAGCCCGCGACCTGGGCTTGGAGCACGAGACGGTGCAGGGCAGCTGGCCCGACGACGCCGCCCTCGTCGGCCCCGCCGACGTGGTGGTCTGCCACCACGTGGCGTACAACGTGCCCGGCCTGGGAGCGTTCGCGGCCGAGCTGACGTCGCACGCCCGGGCTCGGGTGGTGATGGAGCTGTCCGGCCAGCACCCTCGGGCCGGTGTGAACCATCTGTGGCGCCACTTCTGGGACGTCGAACGGCCGACCGGCCCCACCGCGGACGACGCCATCGCCCTGCTCGTCGAAGCCGGTATCGAGCCATCGGTCGGGCGGACCCCCCGCTGGACCCGCGTGGTTGACCGGGAGACGCGGGTGGCCTCGATCCGCCGCTACCTGTGCCTGCCTGCCGAGCGAGACCCGGAGATCGACGCCCTCCTGGGCGACGATCCGGGGACGCCGGGGGAGACAGTCACCCTCTGGTGGGCCGGTACCGCCTAGTACTCAGCTGAGGCGGCGGGGAGCACGGCGCATGGCCGCCTCCTTGGCCAGGGCGGCCCGCGTCTTGGCCTTGTCGAGGGCCATGGCCGCCCACGCGAACTCGTGGGCCAGGATGGCGAGGCCGGCGATGATCACCAGCAGGCCGGGACCAGGGGTGACCAGGAGCACGAGACCGACCGCCAGCACGGTGAAGCCCAGGGCGGCCACGGACAGCCGCACGGACTGGTGGGCCATGAACCGCAGAACGGTGACCACCCTCGCCACCCTGACATCGTTACATACTGCGAGGTCGCTAATCGTCGGTTTTGAGCGGAATCGCCGCGCCGGCGCCGGTCAGCAGCTCGAACAGGGCAGGGGCCACGCCGGGCGCGGCCACCATGACGGAATCGGGAGCGACCGGCCCGCGGTCGAGGCCGCTGGCCACCGCGCCGGCTTCGGAGGCGATGAGCAGTCCGGCGGCGACGTCCCACGGCTGGCCGCCCGCCTCGAAGTAGCCGTCGAGGCGACCACACGCCACCCAGCACAGATCGAGCGACGCCACGCCGTTGCGCCGGATGTCGCGCACCGCGGGGAGCAGGTGGGGGAGGACGGCGGCCTGCAGGGCCCTCCGTTCGGCCACGTAGCCGAAGCCGGTGCCGACGAGCGCGTTGGCCAGGTCGACCGCGTCGGAGACGGCGATCGGGTCACCGTTGAGCCACGCGCCCCCGCCCCGGACGGCGGAGAAGGTCTCCTGGAGGCCGGGGGAGGCGACCACGCCGGCCACCACCTCCCCGTTGACCTCGGCGCCCACCGACACCGCCCAGATCGGGTGGCGGTACAGGTAGTTCGTGGTGCCGTCGAGGGGGTCGATGACCCACCGCACGCCGCTCGTGCCGTCGCGGGAACCGGTCTCCTCGCCCAGGATGGCGTCGTCGGGGCGCTCGGCCAGGATGCCCTTCACGATCAGGGCCTCCGACGCCCGGTCCATCTCGCTCACCATGTCGGTGCCGCTCGTCTTGGTGGCGACGTCGACCCGAAGGCCGTCGGCGCCGGCGAGCAGCATCTCACCCGCGTCGCGGGCGACGCGCTCGGCCAGGTCGAGGAGCTGGGCCGCTTGTTCTGGTGAGGTGGGCAAGTCTGCCATCGTACGGGGGATGGCTTCGGGGCTCGTCGACCTGCGCTCGGACACGGTCACCCAACCCACGCCGGAGATGCGCAGGGCCATGGCCCACGCCGAGGTGGGCGACGACGTGTACGGCGAGGACCCCACCGTCAACGCCCTGGTGGAGGCCTTCGCCGGACGGATGGGCAAGGAGGCGGCCCTGTTCGTGCCCTCGGGGACGATGGGCAACCAGCTCGCCCTGCGCCTGCTGGCGCCGGCCGGGACGACGGTGGTCGCCGGGCGCCGCCAGCACGTGGTCATCTACGAGAACGGCGCGGCAGGGCGCAATGCAGGCGTCCAGTTCTCGACGGTGGACGACGCGGACGGCACGATCGACCCTGCCGATGTGACGTGGGCCGTCGACGCGGCCGCCCACCACCACGTTCGCCCGGGACTGGTCTGCCTGGAGAACACCCACATGCCGGCCGACGGGGCGCCCTGGCCCCTCGACCGGCTGGAGGCGGTGGCCGCCGTCGCCCGGCAGGCCGGCCTGCCCGTGCACCTGGACGGCGCCCGGCTGTTCAACGCCGAGGTGGCGGCCGGTGTGCCGGCGGCTGCGTACGCGGCGGGGGCCACCACCGTCATGTGCTGCCTGTCCAAGGGGCTGTGCGCCCCGGTCGGCTCACTGCTGGCCGGCCCGGCCGACCTGATCGCCGAGGCGCGGGGCGAGCGCCAGCGCCTGGGCGGCGGCATGCGCCAGGCCGGGGTGATCGCCGCCGCCGGCCTCGTCGCCCTCGAGCACATGGTCGACCGCCTGGCCGACGACCACGCCCGGGCCCGCCGGCTGGCCGAGGCGGTCGCCGCCCAGTGGCCGGACGGCGGATGCGACCCGGCCCGCGTCCGCACGAACGTGGTGACCTGGCGACACCCCGATCCGTTGTCGCTGGTCGACCACCTGGCGGCCGAGGGCGTGCTGGCCGGCACGATCGCGCCCGGGGTCGCCCGCCTGGTCACCCACCACGACGTCGACGACGAGGGCTTGGAGCGGGCGGTCAAAGCGTTGGCGGGCGCGGCGTAGTGGCGGCCATGTACGAGGACGCGCCGGCCCGGGCGCTGGCGGTCTACGCCCACCCCGACGACCCCGAGATCTCGTGTGGAGCCACGCTCGCCCGCTGGGCCGCCGCCGGCACTCAGGTGCACGTGCTCGTCCTGACCCGGGGCGAGAAGGGCTCCCATGACCTGGAGACCGATCTCGACGAGCTGGCCGAGCGGCGGAGGGGCGAGATGGCCGCCGCCGCCAAGGTGTTGGGTCTGGCCGGGCAGGAGCAGCTCGGGATCGACGACGGGGAGCTGGTCAACTCGCGGGAGGTGCGCCAGCAGATCGTGGCCGCCGTCCGGGGCGCCCGGCCCGACGTCGTGGTTTGCCCGGATCCGACCGCCGTCATCTTCGGCGACACGTACTTCAACCACTCGGACCACCGGGTCGCCGGGTGGGCCACGCTCGACGCCGTCTCACCCGCAGCCGGCAACCCCCACTACTTCCCCTCCGCAGGGGCGGCGCACCCGGTGGGCGTCATCCTGCTCTCGGGGACCCTCGAGCCGAACGTGTGGGTCGACGTCACCACCAGCCTGGAGACGAAGATCGACGCTTTGCTGTGCCACACCAGCCAGCTCGACGGCTCCGAGGAGCTCTTCCGCGCCGTCCTGCGGAACCGGGCCGAGGCCGAGGGCCGTACTGCCGGCGTCCGCTTCGCCGAGGGCTTCCGCCGCCTGACTCTCTCCGGCTAGACCGGGGCGGCGGCGGCCCAGCTAGGAGGAGACGACAGGCGGTCGGGCGGATCAGAGGGGTCGGAGAACGGTGGGAGGCGTCGGGCGGTAATGGCGATAAGGCCGATGTAGACGGCGATCACGATGGCCAGGCCGGAGTAGGCGGCCACCGCCGCGCCCGGCGGGCCGTCCTTGACCTCTCGGAGCAGGATCGTGGTATTCCGCACGAAGCGCTCGGTGCGCTCCGGGACGGCGGGCACCTCGGGGGCGCCGATCTCGGGATCGGGCGGCAGGTAGACCGGGACGGCCATCACCTCGTTGCCCCGCTGCAGGCTCACCATGGTCTTCCAGCTACCGGTGACCGGCACCGGCCGGGACGACACGTAGCGGCCCATGGCGACCTGCCTCAGGTCGGCCTGGACCGTCTGGGAGCCACCCTGCCACGCAGACACCGCGAAGGCGGTGGCGGTGCGGGCCGCATCCGGCGGGTCGAGGGTGACGTCGACGTTGGCGAGACTGCCGACCTGCTCGAGCCGGATGGTGGCCGTGACCGGGCCGACGTCGCGGGGGAGGGGGAAGGCGAGCGTGCCGATGAGGGCCACGCCCGCCGCGGCCAGGGCGGCAGCCGGGATCCGCTCCTGGGCCTTGGCGATCGCCCCACCGAGGGCGGTGCCCACCAGGGCGGCGGCCATGGCGGCGATGGGCCCGAGGATGGCGATCTTCAGGGCGAGGGCGGCGGGGAGGCGGGCGGAGGTGGAGAAGCCCCACAGGGTCACCCAGCCCAGCTCGGTGATCAGGCCGACCGTGCCTACCAGGGCGCCGGTGACCAGGGCCAGGCGTAGCGGCCGGCGCGTGCCGAGCCAGAGGAACGCCCCCTCGACCACTAGGGCGGACCCGAGGTAGAGCGGGAAGTGGGGGACGGTGTGGTTGAGCACTCCGCCGATGGAGAAGGCGAGGAACGCCCGCAGGACGAGGTAGACGCCGACCACCTTCACCGCCCCCCACGGGCCAAGGGCCCGCCGGGCGGCCATCAGGGTGAAGCCGGCGGCGATCATGATCAAGATGGGCAGGTACAGGACCTGGAACTGGGGGACGCCGTAGTCGAACTCGCCCTGAAGGGTGCTCATGCCCACCAGGACGGTGCCGGCGGTGAGGACGTGGATGCTCTTCCCGAGAAGGGTCGCCTCGGCCCACGGCCGGGCCTCGGCGAGCATGAGCCAGAGGGCGATGGTGCCCAGTGAGCCCGACGCCACCAGCTGGATATGAGGCGGGCTCCAGAGGGTGACGTCGACCCCGTAGGCGTCGTGCCACATGGCGTCGAGCGGGAAGGCGACCACGCCGCCGATGCCGAGGGCGGTGAGCAGCACGGCCGACCACGGGATGCGGAGGAAACCGAGCTTCAGGGCCGTGTGCGCCTTCTCGATGCTGGCGAACAGGACGGCGATGGCTGCGGCGTAGATGAGCCCGCCCAGGCCCACGAGGATCATGACGTGGGATGGCGTGAAGAGCTCGTCGTCGCGGCCGTTGTCGATATGCCAGGCAACGTCCCAGTAGAAGCCGATCACCACGACGAGCAGCATCATCAGCCCGCTCAGCACGCCGGCCATCGACCATCCGGGGTAGCCGGTGATGCGCTGCAGGGTGTCGCCGATCTGGCTGAAGAAGAACCTGAGGGGGTTGGTCTCGTCGGTGCGACCGAGGGCGAACAGGGTGAGGCTGGTCAGGCCGTAGATGGCCAGTGGTATGACCAACCAGGCCCAGGCATCCCAACCCCACTCCGTCGCGGCGATCATGGTCCGAACCTTACATGGATCGATGTCACCGAAACAAGTGCAACGTTCGGGTACGCTGCGCGGGTGGGCATGACCATCGACGAGCTGGCCCGCGAGTCGGGGGTGACCAGCCGTAACATCCGGGCCTACCAGACCCGCGGCCTGCTCCCGTCGCCCCGGATGGAGGGGCGGGTGGGGTACTACGAGCAGGGCCATCTGGCCCGGCTGCGCTACATCGCCGGCCTGCAGGAGCGAGGCTTCTCCCTGGCCGCCATCCAGGCCCTGCTCGAAGCGTGGGACGAGGGGAGGGGCCTCAACGACGTCCTCGGCTTCGAGGAGGCGCTCACCGCGCCGTGGATCGACGACAAGCCGGAACGGGTGTCGGCCGACCGGCTCATCGAGCTTTTTCCTGAGGCGGCCGTCGACCCCGGGCTGCTCGATCGCTCCCTTGGGCTCGGGCTGCTGGTGGTCGTCGACAACCAGTTCGAGGCGCCCAGCCGCATCCTCCTGCAGGTCGGCGCCGAGCTCGTCGCAGCCGGGATCCCCCTCGCCGCCGTCCTCGACGAGTACGAGCGGCTGGTGGACGACGCGGACCGCATTGCCAGTCGGTTCGTCACCCTCTTCGAGTCGAACGTCTGGGAGCCGTTCGTGGCCGCCGGGATGCCACCGGAGCGCCTGGGGGCGGTCACGGAGGCCCTGCAACGGACCCGTCCGACGGCGCTGGTGGCCATGGACGCCGCCCTGGCCCACGCCATGGAGAGGGCGGTGGCGGCCTCCGCCGCCCGTCAGGTCGCCCGGTTCCTGCCCGGGGCCACCGATTCCTGACTACAGGTGTCCGCCGATGCCGCCGATATTTGTGGCATGAGAGAGGAGCAGCAGCTCGAGGGAATGAGCCCCGCCCGTCTCCGGCGTACGGAAGCAATGTCGCTCCGTTCAGTTTCGCCGGCGCCACTGGAGCCCGCCTCGCGCTTTGTGCTGGCCCTGCCGTCCGTCAGCGTCGATGGACTCCAGGGCCAGCTCGCCACTCACCCATGGCGCGAAGTACCAGCACTGCCACCACTGCCACGCCCCCGGCGCCCAGCACGGCGCCCACAAGGGCCCCTAGGCCGGTTGGCGTCGAGCATTCTCCGTCGCACTGGATCCGCACCAGGGCAGCACCGATGAGCAGGCCGCACATCCCTCCCACCACGATGGTCAGGAACGCCACCACCCGGGCCTTGACCGGGGGCAGCGCCGTGGGCCCCCGTTCCGGCAACCGCAACGACTCCTCCGGGCCTGGCACCCGGAGATCGTAGGCTCCCGCCGTGCGCGCCCTCGTCGTTCTTCCGACCTACCAGGAAGCGGAGAACATCGCCGAGGTCCTCCGCCGTCTGCGCGCTGCCGCTCCTGCGGTCGACGTGCTGGTGGTCGACGACTCCAGCCCCGATGGCACCGCCGCCATCGCCACGGCTGCCGGCCACGAGCTGGGCGGTGTCGACGTCCTCGTCCGCCCCACCAAGTCGGGCCTGGGCAGCGCCTACCGGGCGGGTTTCGCCGAGGGCCTGGCCCGCGGCTACGACGTGCTGGTCGAGATGGACAGTGACCTTTCGCACGACCCGGCCCGGCTCCCCTCCTTGCTTCGGGCCGTGGAAGCCGGGGCCGACCTGGTGGTCGGTTCCCGCTACGTGCCGGGCGGGACGATCCCGAACTGGCCGTTCCACCGCCGGTTCCTGTCCCGGGCGGGGAACCGCTACGCCGACCTCGTGCTCGACCTGTCGGTGCGCGACGCCACCTCGGGCTTCCGGGCCTACCGGGCCGACATGCTGCGCCGTATCGACATGGGCTCTGTCCGGGCCGACGGCTACGGCTTCCAGATCGAGATGGCCTACCGGGTCGCCGCGGCCGAGGGCCAGATCGTCGAGCTGCCCATCGAGTTCGTCGACCGGCAACGGGGCACGTCCAAGATGTGCTTCCGGATCATCGCCGAGGCTCTGCTCCTGGTCACCTGGTGGGGTATCCGTGACCGGGTCGTGGGTCGCCGCCCGCACCGCCCCTTCCGCCTGCACCTGGCCCCAGACCCCCGGCCCTCGACATCGAGCAAAGCTTCGCAGGTGGCCTAGCAAACACCTCGTTCTTTGTCCTCCCGACTACATCTACGGTGGTCCAGCGGCCAAAGAACGGCGCCATGACCCGACGCAGGGCTGGCACACTTCGAGCATCGACGGTTCGGTCATCCTCCATGTCGACATGGACGCCTTCTTCGCGGCTGTGGAGGTGCTGGTCGACCCGTACCTGGCCGGGAAGCCCGTGATCGTGGGCGGGGCCGGAGCTCGGGGGGTGGTGGCGTCGTGCTCCTACGAAGCCCGGTCGTACGGGGTCCGCTCGGCCATGCCGTCGGTGCGGGCCCGGCGGCTGTGCCCGGTGGCGGTGTTCGTGCCGGGCCGCTACGACCTCTATCAGGAGCACAGCCGGCGCCTGCACGCGGTCCTGATGTCGTTCACCCCCCTTGTCGAGGGGATATCACTGGACGAGGCGTTCCTCGACGTCACCGGGGCCCGGCGGCTGTGGGGCGAGGGGCGGGACATCGCGGCTGCCATCCGGGCCCAGGTCCTGGCCGACACGGGCCTGTCCTGCTCGGTGGGCGTGGCGCCCAGCAAGTTCCTGGCCAAGCTGGCGTCGGAGGCGGCCAAGCCGCGGGCCGGGCCGCCCGGTTCGCCGCCGTCTCCAGGGCTCGGCGTGAAGGTGGTCGCTCCGGGCGACGAGCTGGCGTTCCTGCACCCGCTGCCGGTCGGCGCCCTCTGGGGGGTGGGCCCGGCCACCCGCAAGCGCCTCGACCGCTTCGGCGTCAAAACGGTCGGCGACCTGGCGGCCATGCCCCTGACAACGGTGACCGGTGCGCTCGGCGAGGCCCAGGGCCGTCACCTGCACGCCCTCGCCTGGGCGCGCGACGACCGAGCCGTGGAGCCGGACCGGACGGCCAAGTCGGTGGGGCACGAGGAGACCTACGCCGTCGACCATCACAGCCTCTCCACCCTGCACGACGAGGCGCTGCGGCTGTCCGACGCGGTGGCCAACCGGCTCCGGGAGGCCGGGGTGGCCGGGCGGACGATCACCGTCAAGGTCCGGTTCGCCAGCTTCCAGACGATCACCCGCTCTCGCACGTTGCCCCGTCCGGTGGATGGCGGCGCTGCGCTGGCCCGGGTGTCGATGGAGTTGCTGGAGGCGGTCGACCCGTCGCCCGGTGTGCGGCTGTTGGGGGTCAGCGTGTCCAATCTCGCGCCCCGCCCGGGCGAACAGATGCGCCTGGGCGAGGGTGACGGTGGGGACGGCGAACGGGAGCCGGCGGTGGCCCGGGCGGTCGACGAAGTCCGCCGGCGGTTCGGAGACACCGCGGTGGGACCGGCAACGCTGCTGCGGGGCGACGGCCTGGCCGTCAAGCGCCGGGGTGACCAGCAATGGGGCCCGGAGGCCGGCACGAAGCGGGGCCAGCGCGTTGTTGACTCTCCCGGGCTGTGCGAAGATAGCGGGAGTAGCGGACCGGGTTGAAGGGGTTAGTGCGTGCCGCTTTCCGAGGACGAGCAGCGAATCCTCCACCAGATTGAGCAACAGTTCTACGAGAGCGATCCTGCCTTCGCGCGCGGCGTCGAAAAGACCACGCTGTATCGCCATGCCGGCCGCAACCTGAAGTGGGCGGCCTTCGGCTTCTTTGCCGGTTTCGTCCTGCTGGTGGGGGCGTTCGCCACGTCTCTGTTCCTGGGCTTCGTGGGGTTCGCGGTGATGCTGGCCTGCGCCTTCTTCTTCGAGCGCAACCTTCGCAAGATGGGCCGGGCGGGCTGGAAGCAGGTGACCGGCAACCTGAAGACCACCCAGGTCAAGGAGCAGTTCGGCGACGTCGGGAAGCGCTTCAAGAAGCGCTTCCGCCGGGAGGAGTAGGGCCCGGCAGAGCGCTCAGGCGGCGCGACGGCCCACGTTGGCCCGTGCCGGTGCGGAAGACCGGGCGCCATCCCTCGAGACGAGGGGGCGGGGATCGAGAGCCCGCATGAGACGTTGGCGCCGGGTGGCGCGGGCGTCGAGCGCAGCGGAAATCCCGGCCGCCTCGGCCTCGGCCCGAGCCGCCACCTCGGGCGCCACCCCGCCCGCGGACCACGCTGCGGCCGAGGAGTCGTCGGCCAAGCGCACCAGTCCCGCCCCGGCCGGGCCCGCGGCCCGGCACACCCGGTGGGCGAACTCGGCTGCGGTCTCCTCGGGCCGGGCGGCCATGCCGGCCGCGGCCATGGCCTCGGTGGCCTCGGCCCACGCCACCAGCACTCGGTCGGTGGGAGTCGTCGCTGCCGCGCGTCGCGTCCTTCGGCGGCGGCGCTTCGCCATGGGCACCCCGGCCCCGTAGAGGGCGACCAGCGCCACGAGGGAACCGGCCACCGCCCAGCGGCCCCTCGTCGCCGAACGTTCGGTCGGCAGCGGAGCGGCGGGCTGGGTGACGTCCGGCTCGGGCGCGGCCTCCTCGGCCGGGGCGACGGTGTCCGGGACCGTGTCGACGGTCGTTTCGGCGGCCTGGTCCGGCGCCACCTCGGTGTAGCCCTCGGCGCCGGGAAGGCCCCGGCCAGGCGTGGGCTCGAAAGCCACCCAGCCGTACCCGCTCAGGTACACCTCCGGCCAGGCGTGGGCCTCTTTGCCGGTGACGTGCCAGCGCCCGTCGGCCGACCTGGTCCCCGGAGTGAACCCCACGGCGACTCGGGCCGGCAGCCCGAGCGACCGGGCCATCGCCGCGTACGTGCCGGCGAACTGCTCGCAGTAGCCCTCGCGGCTGGCGAGGAACTGGTCCATCGCCTGCTCGTCATGGCCGGGGGCAACCTGGAGGTTGTAGGTGAAGTTGTCGCGGAACCAGTCCTGCAGGGCCTTGGCCCGCCGGTAGGGCGAGGCCTCGGTCCCGGCCACCTGCCTGGCCGTCAGTCGGACCTGCCCGGACATGTTGGGGAGCTCCAGGTACCGGGCCGCGATATCGGGAGGAACAGCATTACTCACCGGGGTGAGGTCCTCGGCGGTCAGGCGGGGGAGGGCCGACTCGACGGTGTAGCGCAGGCCGTCGGAGGTCTCCTTGTCGGTGGCCAGGCTGCCGGACTCCGGGTCGAAGCGGACGTTGCCCGAGGGGCTGAGGCGCTCCGGGCGGTAGGCGGCGGGCAGCCAGATAGACGACAGGCCCGAGATCTCGAACTGCTGGGTGGATTTGGCCGCCTCGCCTCTTGCCGCGTCCGGCCCGAGGCCGGGCAGGCGCGTGCCGGCCGGGCGGTAGTTGCTCAGCGACGACCAGATGGTGCCGTCGAAGCGTTCGAGGGAGGTGATCCGCCAGTAGGTAGGCGTGTCGGTGGCCACGGTGAAGAGCTCCACGCCCGACTGGTCCACCAGGCGGCCCCGGATGTCGACCAGCGGGCTGAGCGTCACCCGGGTGCCGCTCTTTCGGCCGTTGCCGTCAGCGACTCCGAGCACCCCCTTGGCGTAGGCGCCCGGCAGCTGGGGCCCCACGACGACGGCCAGCGCGACGGCGACGGCGGCCATGCCGAGGCCGGAGCGCAGCAGGGCCACCTCGCCCGGGCGGCGCCCGCCCGCCAGCCAGGGCCGGGCCCGGGGAGCAGCGGAGATCTCGGCCAGCACCACGAACGCCAGGACCGCGCCCAGGTAGAGCAAAGCGGCCCCGAGACGGTGGCGATCGGAGCCCAGCAGGGCGCCGAAGAGGAAGACGGTGAACGACGGGACCACGGCCTCGACCCGGGTGCGGGCCCGGAAAGCGAACAGGTCGGCCACGAAGGCGCTCACCCACGACCCGAGGGCGGCGCCCAGCACGAACCCCCGGGTGACCTTGGCCGGCGCCACCACCTCGCTGAAGCGTCCCCACGCCTCGCGCATGTCGAGGGACGCGGCCCGCCACGTGTCCAGGCCGGGTAGGAGGGAGACGTGGGGCTCGATGACCCAGGTCACGAACAGGACCAGGCCGGTGGCCGAGACGGCCAACGTGGCCAGGGGACCGAGGCCGCGCCGCCGGCAGGCCATCGACAGGCCATGGCTGACCAGCACGGCCAGCAGGACGACCGGCAGGAACGACCCGTCGGCGAACAGTCGGCCCATGCCGATGGCGGCGGCTACGGACATGGCGATCAGGCCGACCTCCGCCGGCCATCCCGGAACGGTTGTGGCGTCGTAGCTTTCGGTCTGCTCGGTGGTGGTGCTCATCCGGCCGCGCCCTTCAGGACACCGGCTCCCGGCCTACCCATGCGGGTACGCCGGGAGGTGTCTTCCCGGCCGGCCTCCCGGGCCCGCCCTGGCCATGGCACGGTTCCATGCCGGCGCAAGGGGCTGGTCCCGCCCGACCACGACCATGGTGCCGGGCGCGGCCGCCGGCGCCTCGCGGCTGTTGTGGGCGACGACCACCAGGGTCAGCGATCCGGGGCGGCCGCCGAGCCGGGCCAGGTGAGCCAGGTCGCCGGATGGGACGTCGGCCGTCACGACGATGGCCACGGCCCCACTGGTCTGTGGCAGGTCGGGGAGCTCTCCCGGGCCGGCCTCGATCCGGGCCAGCCGCTCGAGCAGCGCCTCGAGGTGGGCCGGCCCGTTGCCGAAGCCGCTGTCGTCGCCGTCCGTGGTGATGAGCCGGAGCAGGGACCCGCCCCGGCTGGAGGCGGCGCCGATGCTGGCCGCGGCGGAGACGGCCTGCTCGAGGGAGTCGGCGTCGTGGTAGCGCGCCCGCACGTCGAGCACGACCGTGGCCCGGCCCTGCCAGGGCACGTCGTGCTGGCGGACCATCAGCTCGTCGCGGCGGGCGGTGGAGGGCCAGTGGACCTGGCGCAGGTCGTCGCCCACCACCCAGGGCCGCAGGGCGTAGAAGTCGTCGCCCGCCGCGCCCACCACCGTCGCCCGCCGGAACCCGCCGCGGCGGTCGTCGCCCGGGGCATGGGGGAGCGGCAGCAGGTCCTCGACCGCGGGGTACACGACCAGCTCGGACACCGACGCCACCACGGTGGCCCGGGTGCACAGAGCCAGAGGGTCGAAGCGCCGGGCTTCGAGGGGCCCTACGGACAGCACGCCACGGCGCTCGGTGGGGATCCGGTAGTGGGCCCGCTCGACCCCGCCGGCCCGCAAGGGGGCCATCAACAGCCTTGCCCGGCGAGGGCCGCCGTCGACGGGGTCGCGCAGCTCGACGACCGGGGTCGCCCGGCGGCCGCGGTTCGACACGGTCAGCTCGACGACGCACTCGTCGCCCGCCTGCACGCGGTGCGGCGTGAGGGTGCGGCGGGCGTCGACGTCGGCGGGACGGGCGGCGAGGAAGACCAGGGCGACAGCCATCAGCCCCCAGCACCCGGCAGCCAGGACGTACAGCTCCAGCAGGCCGAGCAGACGGCCGGCCAGGGCCAGTAGCAGCCCGCCGACCGTCAGCGCCCACCCGCGCCGAGTGAGCATCGTTACCGGACCGCGGGGACGGCCACGCTGCCCAGGACCTCCCGCAGGACGCCGGCGCGCGTGATGCCCCGCAGCTGGGCGTCGGGCGTGAGGGCCAGTCGGTGCTCGAGCACCGGGCCGGCGAGCATCTTGAGGTCGTCGGGCACGACGTACTCCCGCCCGAGCGAAGCAGCGCGGGCGCGGGCCGCCCGCAGCAGGCCCAGGGCGGCCCGCGGGGAAACGCCCAGGGCCAGGCTCGGGTGGTGGCGGCTGGCTGCGGCCAAGTCGACGATGTAGCCCTTGAGGCTGGGGTTGACGTGCACGGCATGGGCCATGGCCACCATGGCGGCCACGTTGGCCGCGGTGGCTACGGGCGAGAGGCGGTCCATGGGGGGCGCGGCCCGGGCGTGAGTGTCCAGGATGGCGATCTCGGCCGCCCGGGCGGGGTAGCCCATGGCGATGCGCATGAGGAACCGGTCCAGCTGGCTCTCGGGCAGCGGGTAGGTGCCCTCGTGCTCAACCGGGTTCTGGGTGGCGATGACCATGAACGGCGGCGGGAGGCTGTAGGTGGTGCCGTCGACGGTGACCTGGTGCTCCTCCATGGCCTCGAGCAGGGCCGACTGGGTCTTGGGGGAGGCCCGGTTGATCTCGTCGGCCAGGACGAGGTTGGCGAAGATGCCGCCGGGCCGGAACTCGAAGGCGCCCGTGGCCCGGTTGTAGATGCTGACCCCGGTCACGTCGGAGGGCAGGAGGTCGGGGGTGAACTGGATGCGTCCCCATGAGCAGTCCAGGCTGGCCGCCACCGCCTTGGCCAGGCTGGTCTTGCCCACACCGGGCACGTCCTCGATCAGCAGGTGGCCCTCCGCCACCAGGCAGATCAACGCCAGCTTGATGGCCTCGTCCTTGCCCTGGACGACAACGGCCACGTTGTCCACGATGGCGTCGAAGGCCTCGGAGAACGACTGGACGGTTCGGGCCGCCACCCGTGGTTGTGACGACATGGAGTGCGGCCCACGGTACCCGCTGCGGGCGCCGGAATAGCCTCGGTCGCCATGCCGAGCAACGAAACCAGCGCCCTGGCCATCGACATCGGCGGGACCAAGCTGGCGACCGGGCTGGTCACCGACGACGGCGAGGTGGTCGCCTCGGCGACCGCACCCTCCCGGGTCGACGACGGCGAGGCGCTGTTCTCGGTCCTGTTGGCCCTAGTCGACGCGGTCGGTGGGAACGGCGAGGTGCGACGCCTACGTGGCCACGGAGTGACCGTGTGTGGCGTCGGGTGTGGAGGGCCGATGACCGCGGGCGGGGAGACAGTGTCGCCCCTCAACATCCCCGCGTGGCGGGACTTTCCGTTGCGCTCCCGGCTGGCGGAGGCCACCGGGCTGGACACGTTCGTCGACAACGACGCCAAGGCCCTGGCTCTGGGCGAAGGCTGGAAGGGGGCGGCCGCCGGTTCGGAGAACTTCATCGCCATGGTGGTCTCCACCGGAGTGGGTGGAGGCGTCGTGCTCGACGGCCGCCTGCTCGACGGCGCCGCCGGCAACGCCGGTCACATCGGCCACGTGAACGTGGAGCCGGAGGGTCGGACCTGCAGCTGCGGGGCGCGGGGCTGCCTGGAGGCCGAGGCCTCCGGCACCAGCATCGCGGCCATCACTGGTCGGCCGGCCGCCGAAGGTGGGCCCGAGGTGGCGGCCCGCACCGGCCGGCTGGTGGGACGGGCGGTGGCGTCCGTGGCCAACCTGTTGGATCTGCGCCTGGCGGTGGTGGCCGGGTCGGTGGCCCTCGGGTACGGCGAACCGTTCTTCGCGGCCGCCCAGGCCGAGCTCGACGCCCAGGCCCGGCTCGCGTTCTCCACCGGCGCCCGCATCGTGCCGGCCGGGCTGGGCGCGGCCGGGCCGTTGGTGGGCGCGGCCGCGGTGGGCTGGCGCGGGATCGGGCGGCTGTGAGCGGAGCGGCGCCCTCGGAGTCGGGATGGGTGGGACCGGCCGCGCTGGCCGTCGCCCGACGACCTCGTCTGTGGGGAGTGGCGGTGCGCCAGTGCCTGCGCATGGCGGTCCCCGGCTGGTGGCGACGGTGGCCCCCGCTCCCGCTCCCGGCCCCGGACTACCTGCGGTTCCGGCTGCAGACCGCGTTCGGTGATCGGCCGGAGGGCCCCACGCCGGCGGACGTGGTCGCCTATCTGGAATGGTGCCGCCGATTTCCCGCCTGATGTAGCCTCGACGCTCATGCACCTGCCACCAGCAGGGGCCGGTACCGGCCCGGGACGAAGCTGAGAAGCTGAAGGCGCCCCGATGTCGAAGGCCCTTGTCCTCAACGCCACGTACGAGCCTCTGTGTGTCGTCCCTGTCCGGCGGGCGGTGGTGCTGGTCCTGAAGGAGAAGGCGGAAGTCGTCCACGCCAGCGACCGCGAACTGCACTCCGAGCGCACGGTCATGCCGGCGCCGTCGGTCATCCGGCTGACCCATTTCGTGAAGGTGCCGTATCGAGCCCGGGCCGCCCTGAACCGCCGGGCCGTCTTCGCCCGTGACGACAACCGTTGCCAGTACTGCGGGGCGGCAGCCGAGAACATCGACCACGTGATCCCCCGCAGCCGCGGCGGCCTGCACGTCTGGGAGAACGTCGTGGCTGCCTGCCGCCCCTGCAACAGTCGCAAGGAGGACCGGTCGGTCCACGATGCCGGGCTGGTCCTGCGCCGGCGGCCGACCGCGCCGAAGGAACTGACCTGGATCATCGTGGCCGTCGGCCACGTCTCTCCTCTGTGGGAGCCCTACCTACAGGGCAGCACCGCGCTGTCGGCCTGACCACCTCCCGCTGGGTCGTCGAACGGGAGGCGGTGGACGTCTTCGACCGGCCGTGGCCGGAGCCTGCTGTCCCCACCGCCTGGGTGGTGGAGGTCACCGAGGCGGTCGTCGTCCTCGGGAGTACCCAGCCCCGGTCGGTGGTGGCTCCGGGGGTGAACGCCGTGCGACGGCGGAGCGGGGGAGGGGCGGTGTTGGTCGAGCCCGGCGGGCTGGTGTGGGTCGACGTGCTGGTGCCCGCCGGGGACCCCCTCTGGCAGCACGACGTGGGTCGGGCGTTCGCGTGGTTGGGCCGGGCCTGGGCAGGCGCCCTGGCCGACGCCGGAGTCGGCGGGGCCGCGGCGCACGAGGGGCCCCTGGTCATCAGCGCGTGGTCGGGAATCGTCTGTTTTGCCGGGCTGGGGCCGGGCGAGGTGACCCTCGACGGCGCCAAGGTCGTAGGGATGTGCCAGCGCCGCGCTCGGGCGGGCGCCCTCTTCCAGTGCGCGGCGCTGCTCGACTGGCAGCCCCGGCGCCTGCTCGACCGCCTCGCCCTGGATGACGACGAACGGGTCCGGGGCACGCATGAGTTGGCCACCGCGGCCCGGGGCCTCGACCTCGACCGCTCGATACTGGTCGACGCCTTCCTCGACCGCCTCCCCTGAGCGGGCTTTGAGCGCGTGGAGGGCCCCTTCCGGGTGGAAGGGGCCCTCCTGAGCGCGTGGTTTCCGGCTTCCTAGAGCAAGAAGAACAGGAAGGGGAAGAGCACGATGACGATGCCGAGCACTGCCGTGTTGGTGGCCGTCGGATTGCGGACGACCGGACCGGTGCTGCCGGTGGTTCCGGAGTTCCCGGAGACCGCCAGCGGGTTGCTGACTGCTCCGGAGACCGCGGAACCGGTGCGGCCGGTGTTGGTGGCACTCGACTGAGCCGAAGCGGCGCCCGTGTTACCGGACACTGCCCGCGGGTTGGCGGTGACCGTGGTGGTCCCACCTGCCCCGCCGTTGGCGGAGCCGGCGGCGACACTGTGGCCGCCCACCGCGATCGACCCACCGATGATCAACAGAGGGCCGTTGACCACCGGTCCCCCGGGCCCAGCCCGGACCAGGGTGATGCCGGCGTCGCCGCCGAGCCCGCCGAGGGCGAAGATGCCGGTGCTGTTGACCGCGTTGCCGGTCGTGCCGGACGTTGCGTTCGCGTTGGCTCCCGCCCCTGAGTTGGCGCTACTGACTGCGTCGCCGAGGGAGATTGCTGGACCGGTGTTCCCGGATCTTCCCGAGTTCCCCGATCTGGCATTGCCCCCGAAGACGAATGCCCCGCCCAGGATGGCGTTGTTCAACGCCGTCGGATTGGACGTGGCTGCGCCAGTGTTGCCGGTGCTCCCCGAGTTTCCGGAGAGCGCCACAGGGTTGCTGACGGCCGCGGACGACGCAGGGCCGGTGTTGCCGGTGTTCGTGGCACTGGACTGTGCCCACGCGCTCCCGGAATTCCCGGATGTTGCGATGGGGGTGACATTGACGTTCACCCCGCCTCCTGCTCCTCCGTTGGCCGAGCCGACCGCGATGCTGGAGCCACCGATGGCTGCCGACGAGCCGATAGTCCCCAACGAAAGGTTGAGGGCCGGCCCACCTGCACGGGAGTCAGCGACGGCAATGCCGCCGTTGCCTCCGCGGCCACCGAGGGCCACGACGAGAGTGTCGTTCACCGCCGCGCCCGTGTTGCCCGACGCCGCGTTGCTGGTGGCGTTGGCACCCGAGCTGGCGCTGCTGTTGGCATTGCCGACGGCGATGGCCGCGCCGGTGTCCCCCGAGTTTCCGGAGTTGCCTGACGTGGCATTGCCCCCGACGGCGACGGCCCCACCCAGGATCCCTGAGTTGGTAGCCGTCGGGTTCGACGTCGCTGCGCCGGTGCTACCGGTGTTCCCGGAGCTCCCGGACACCGCCACGGGATTGCTCACGGCCGACGACGACGCAGGCCCAGTGTTTCCAGTATTGGTTGCACTCGACTGCGACTTCACCGCACCTGAACTGCCCGAGGTGGCGACGGGTGCGACGTTGACCGTCGAACCTCCGCCGGAACCTCCGTTGGCCGACGTAGCGGCCACACTGGATCCGCCAGTGGCGGTCTTGTTCCCGACAGTGCCTCCCGACACGTTGGTGGCTGAACCACCTGCACCTGACCCGGCGGTGGCTATGCCGCCGCCGCCCCCGCTTCCGCCGGCTGCGACCACGGTGGTCTGGTTCACTGCGGCCCCACTGGAACCGGATGCGGACGTAGAGCCCGAGCCGGCGCCCGATGAGGCGTTGCTGGTGGAACCTCCTGACGCGATCGCCGCTCCCGTCGTTCCCGAGTTTCCGGAGCCCCCAGAGGTCTGGGCCCAAGACGGAGTCGACTGCAGGAGCAGCACGGCGAAGACGGCAGCAGCTGAGACCAGAAGGGCCCAGCCGAGCCGGCTGATGTTTCGGATGGTTGCGATATTCATGCGTATCACCTCCCTCCCGACCCGGTCCCCCCGGTTCGCACCGATCGGTCCCAGGTTTCGGCACCCCCGCCCCGTGGTGGAAACCCACCAACGCGTCCGTCGCAAGCGAGAGGGTGATGCGCTGGCGATGATACCTCCGCGTCAGCGTTAGTTCGCGCGTTTTTTTCGGCCCGCGGAATCGGGCCGTCTAGCCGGTCGTCACCGTCGAACCGGGGGCGACGAGGTGGACCCAGGTCTGGCCGGGGGGAAGGAGGATGGGGGCGCCGCTGGAGTCGGTGAAGGTGGTCACTGCGTCGGCCGATGGCTTCGACCAGGTGCCCCGCACGAGCAAGCCGGCGGCGAACACCCACACGTCGCCGGAGCCCACGACCTCGGGATAGATGACCGAATAGTCGTCGACGAAGAACACGTACGGGGTGAACTGCACGATCACCGTGGTCGGCGCGATGGGGCCCTCCTCGGTGAGATGGGGCCCACCGTCGGTGGAGCGCATCCAGGCGCCGGCGGTTGCGTCCCAGTTCCAATCCGCCACGATGTAGTCGGCCGGGACCAGATGCAGGCTGGACACCGGCGTGGCGTCCGGCCCGGTGAACGCCGGCCCTTCCCGAAGGAACTGGGCGAACGGGCGCGGCGTGCCAGCCTCGGCCGGCATCCGGGAGTACAGGCCGGTCGTGGAGGTGTAGAGGTTGTGGGGGGCGACCCTCCCGGCCCGGCGGTACATCACCGCCTTGTCTTCTTCGGTGACCAGGGTGAGGGGCGTGTTCCGGGCCAGCGCCTCGGCTCCGGGGCTGCCGCCCGAGAATGCCAGGACGCCGCCCAAGGGGGTGACGATGACCGGATCGGCGGGGCGGACGGAGCGCACCGGACCGACCACCTCGGCGTCGTTCGACTGGTAGACGGCGATGAAGCGGGTGACGCCCTCCGTGAGCTCCTCGTAGACCACGTCGGCCGCCCGGATGCCCGACTGGGGCCGGGCCTGGGCCGCGTTGTCTATCTTGACCGCCAGCGCAGCCCTGGCTGCCGTGGCGGCATCCGGAGCCGGCAGCCCGGTGAGGGGATAGGTGGGCGGGACCGTGGTCGTGGTCGTCGGCGCCTCAGTGGTCGTGGATTGCGGGACGGGTGCGGCCGCGGGCTTCTTGCCGCCGGAACAGCTGGCGGTCATGAGGGCGGCGAGGACCAGGAGCACCGCCACGAAGGCGGACGGAGGCTTGCGGGACAACGGGCTCAGTTGCCCCGGAACAGCCGTCTCCAGCCCGAGAGCTGGGGCATGTGCATGTGGGGATGGCGAGCGGTGTGAAGGCGCTCCTTGCGGAGGGCGTCGACCTCGGGGTCCTCGAGGGGCTGGAGCGGCCCGAGCACCGATGCGAGGAGGTGATCGGCGAGCGCCGGGTTGCGGGCCAGGACCGGTCCGTGCAGGTAGGTGCCCACCACCCGGCCGTTGACGATGCCCTCCGTGCCGTCGCCCCCTGCGTTGCCGTGGCCGACGACCACCTGTCCCAGCGGGCGGGCGCTGGGCCCGAGGGTCGTGACGCCGCCGTGGTTCTCGTAACCGGTGAGATCGGGCAGGCCGAGGTCGGGATCGGGCACGACCACGACTTCGCCAACCCGGCGGGGGCCGTCGCCGCGATGGGTCTCGCAGTCGAGCAGTCCGAGCCCCTCGTGCGTCTTGCCGTCCTCCCCGGTGAACCGCTGCCCCAGGACCTGTAGGCCCGCGCACACGGCCAACACCGCGGCACCGGCCTCCACTGCGTCGACCAGGATGGATCCGCTTCGCAACTCGTTGGCGGCGAGGGCCTGAGGGGCGTCCTCTCCACCGCCCATCACGTAGATCTGGCACCCGCTGGGGATGGCCTCCCCGGCGTGAACGTCGACCACCTCCGCCGGGATGTCGCGCCACCGCAGGCGCTGGGCCAGCACCGCGGCGTTGCCGCCGTCGCCGTAGGTGCCCAGCAGCTCCGGGTAGAGCAGGGCGATCGAGACCGGCTCCGTCACCGGGCGGAACCGGAGGTCAGGGCCCGGCGGGCGTCCTGGAAAGAGGTGTAGTTGGCCACGAAGTCGATCTCGGGCTGGTTGGCCCCCGAGCCGGCCGACGCCAGCGCCACCGCCTTGCGGTAGTCGTGCTCGTAGGTATGACGGACGTCGGCGTAGCGCAGGCGGACGGACAGGTCGCGTCCCCGGTCGCCGGTGGCGACGACCACGCGCCCGCGCAGCCGCTCGAAGGGGACGTCCCAGAGCCACGACGGGTCTCGTCCGTCGGCCACGCCCGCGTTGATGCCGATGACGACCGGCGTGGGTGGCGGACGGATCAGGTCGAGGGCCTCGGCCCAGCCCGCCGGGTTCTTGGCCAACAGGAGCCGGACCCGGGACCCGGAGACGTTGAGGACCTGGTAGCGCCCGGCCACGGCCCGCACCCTGGACATGGCCCGTACGGCCCGGGCCGGGTCGACGCCCAGCGCCATGGCGCCGGCCACGGCCATCGCCGCGTTGGACACGTTGACCCGCCCCGGGAGCAGGAGGCGGATGTTGAACCGCCGACCGTCGGCCAGCACCAGGTCGGCGCCCTCCAGCCAGGCGTCGGGGCGAGGTCGGGCCAGCGGGCACGACGAGCACGCCCAGTGGACGCCGCCGCGCTCCGGACGGTCGTCGCTCCACCGGATGCGGCTTCCGCAGTTGGGGCAGGCCGAGGCGTCGGCTCGCCAGCGCTGGCCGGTGCCGACCCAGGTGACGCCGCACCGGTCGCCGTTGGTGCCGGGCTGGCAGGCGCCGGCGGCCCACGTGACCAGGGGGTCGTCGGCGTTGGCCACCACCACGGTGCCAGGCGAGGCGGCCAGCGCCAGTCGCCAGTCGGCGGCGTGGCGGCGAACCTCGCCGAAGCGGTCGAGCTGGTCGCGGCTCAGGTTCAGGAGCACCACCGCCGTGGGATGGACGGCGGCCACCGCCTCCGCGAGGTGGCCCTCGTCGACCTCCAGGGAGACAGCGGCGCCCGCCCGGCCCCGGAAAAGGCTGCTGACCAGGCCGGGGATGAGGTTGGCGCCGGCGGAGTTGGTGCTCACCGGTCCCCGTGACGCCAGCGCCGCGGCCAGGAGCCGGTTGGTGGTGGTCTTGCCGTTGGTGCCCGACACCACGACCGACTGGTGGCCGGCGGCCATGAGCTCAAGCGCTCGCTGGTCGATGGCCAGGGTGACCCGGCCACCGATGACCGAGCCCTCGCCCGCGCCGACCCAGCGGGAGGCGTCGGCGATGGCGCGCCCGGCCATGGCGGCCACCCGGGTGCGCAGAGGGAGATCCACCGTTCGCATCTTGGCCCAGGAAGAGGTCGGAGCCCTGCCGGCATGGCGCGGCGTCTGGAGACCGCGCATTGACCCCTGGGGGCCAGGGGGTTAAAGTGGGGCTCCGTGGTTGAAAGTGGTGGGAGCCGACATGCCGACGATCGTGACGACTTGGACGTCCTCTCTGGCCGTGCTCCTTCCTGCGGCGCTCTCGTCGAGCAGTCGCGTACGAACTGATGTTCCTAGGAGAGTATACCCCGACGCTGGACGAAAAGGGCCGGGTGACGCTGCCGGCCAAGATCCGCGAGCAGTTGGACACGGCGGTCCTGACCAGCGAGGTGGAGCGGTGCCTGGCCCTGTGGCCGCTGGCGGAGTTCCGGCAGCGGGCCCGCGAGCTGCAGGAACAGGCCAAGCTGGACGGGGCCAGCCACGACCGGGCCAGGTTCTTCTTCGCCGGCGCCCAGGAGGTGTCGCCGGACAAGCAGGGCCGCATCGCCATTCCGCAGTCGCTCCGGGACTTCGCCGGCCTCTCGGAAGGCCCGGTGGCCGTGACCGGGTCGTTCGACCACGTGGAGATTCGGTCCGTCGGCTCGTGGCAGGAGAAGAAGAGCCGGGGCGAAGAGGCTTTGGCCCGGCAGCAGTTCACCGGCGCGGGCTGAACGGGCGGTCCCGCCCGTGTCTCTGTGGGCGGTTCCGCCCGTGCGCCACCTTCCGATCGGAGAAGACCCCCCTCTTCGCCAAGGTGTCGGGAACGTCTCCCGGCGGTCCGTCGATCGGAAGGTGGCGGATGGGCGGAGCTGACTCCCGTCACCTGCCCGTCATGGTGGCCGAAGTGGTCGACGCGTTGCGGACGGTGCCGCCCGGGCATATCGTCGACGCCACCCTGGGTGCCGGCGGCCACGCGGCCGCCCTCCTCGACGCCCTGCCCGAGCACACCCTGATCGGCCTCGACCGCGACGACGCGGCTCTCGAGCTGGCGGGCCAGGCCCTCGCCCGCTTCGGGAGCCGGGCCGTGCTCCGCCGGGCGAACTTCGACGAGCTCGGTGGCCTCGGGCTCGACGGCGTGTCGGGGGTGCTCTTCGACCTGGGTGTGAGCTCGATGCAGCTCGACGACGCCGACCGGGGCTTCAGCTACCGGGCGGTCGGCCCGCTCGACATGCGGGCCGACCGTCGCCAATCGACGACCGCGGCCGACGTGGTGAACGGGTACGACGAGACGTCGCTGGCCCGGCTGCTTGCCCGCCACGGCGAGGAGCGCTTCGCCCGTCGCATCGCCCGGGCCGTCGTCGCCGCCCGGCCCCTTACCACCACCGGCCAGCTGGCCGACGTGGTTCGGGAGGCCATCCCGGCCCCGGCCCGGCGCCGGGGTGGCCATCCGGCCAGGCGGACGTTCCAGGCGATTCGGATCGAGGTCAACGGCGAGCTGACCACCCTCGGCGCCACCCTCGACCGGGCCATCGACCTCCTGGTCCCCGGCGGGCGCTGCGTCGTGCTGGCGTACCACTCGGGCGAGGACCGGATCGTCAAGGACCGCTTCGTGGAGGCGGAAACCGGCGGGTGCATCTGCCCAGCTCAGCTGCCTTGTGTCTGTGGCGCTGTGCCTCGGGTGCGGCTGGTGTGGCGGGGGGCCCACCGCCCCGGCCCCGCCGAGCTCGCCGCCAACCCCCGTTCTGAGAGCGCCCGCCTACGGGCGGCGGAGAAGTTGGAGGTAGCGCCATGAGCGGTCCGGGAGACCGGTCCAGTGACGTTCACCGGGCGGAAGCCCGGTGACGGCGCCGACGTTCGCCCCCCGTCCGCAGCCCCTCCGCCGGAC
>Ga0247713_1000289_pt1 | contig 34208 bp, 35 predicted proteins | sample 21E_NmetaG_FD_189936 | JGI IMG/M metagenome (GOLD analysis project Ga0247713, IMG submission 189936) | Soil microbial communities from hillslope of Landscape Evolution Observatory, University of Arizona, Oracle, AZ, United States - 2-1-E_N | ecosystem: Engineered > Artificial ecosystem >...
ACCCTGGCCATCGACCAGCGGGCCCTGGAGCTCATGGCCGCCGGCCACCAGTCGGTGGCCGTCTCGGGCACCAACGGCAAGACCACCACCACCCGGCTGCTGGCCGCCGCCCTGTCCACCCGGGGCCCGGTGAGCACCAACTCGGCCGGCGCCAACCTCATCCCCGGCCTGGTGAGCAGCCTTTTCCGGCGCCGGGCCGGCGCCGCCGTCGCCCTGGAGGTCGACGAGGGCCACCTGGCCGAGGCGATCGCGGCCGTGCACCCGACGGCCGTCGTCCTCCTCAACCTCAGCCGCGACCAGCTCGACCGCTTCGGCGAGGTCCGCCGCCACGCCGCCGACTGGCGCCTGGCGCTGGCCGCCTCCCCCGGCACCGTCGTCGTCGCCAACGCCGACGACCCCCTGGTGTGCTGGGCCGCCGGCGCCTGCGAGCCCGCCACCGACGGCCAGCGTTGTGGCGTGACCTGGGTCGGCACCGGCCAGCGCTGGCGGGCCGACGCCTCGGCCTGTCCCAACTGCGGGAGCCGCATCCGCTGGGCAGAGGGGCGCTCGGAGCGGGGCGGCGTGCACTGGGCGTGCACCTCCTGCACCCTGGCCCGGCCCCGCCCCGAGGCCTGGCTGGAGGGCTCCGACCTGGTGCTCGCCGACGGGCGCCGGCTCCCCATCCAGCTGCAGCTACCGGGAAGGGTCAACGTGTCGAACGCGGCCATGGCGGTGGCCGGCGCCATGGTGCTGCGCGTCGACCCCGGCCGCGCGGTCCGGGCCATGTCCCGGGTGCGGGCCGTCGCCGGCCGCTACCAGGTGCTCAACGTCGACGGTGCCCGGGTCCGGCTGCTCCTGGCCAAGAACCCCGCCGGGTGGGCCGAGGCGCTGGGCCTCATCCGGCCCCCGCCCACGCCCGTCATCATCGGGATCAACGCCGGCGTCGCCGACGGGCGCGACCCGTCCTGGCTGTGGGACGTCCCCTTCGAGCAGCTCCGGGGCCGGCTGGTGGTGGCCACCGGCGAGCGGGGCCGCGACCTTGCCGTGCGCCTGCGCTATGCAGATGTCCGCCACACCTACGAGCCCGACTACCGCAAGGCGGTAGCGGTGGGAGCAGCCGGCCTGGCGAGCGCGAGCAAGCAGCCGGAGATCGACTTCGTCGCCAACTACACCTCCTTTCAGGACGCCCGCCGGGCCTTGACCTCGGGGGCCAGGGGCGCCGGCGCCGCCGTGCCGGCCGGATGAGCACTGTGCCTGAGCCGGTCTCCATCGCCCTGCTGTATCCCGAGCTGCTCGGGACCTACGGCGACGGTGGCAACGCTACGGTCCTGGCCCAGCGCCTCCGGTGGCGGAACATCCCGGCCGAGGTGGTCGACGTCCACGCCGGCGAGCCCATCCCGTCCTCGTGCCAGATCTACGTGATGGGCGGCGGCGAGGACGCACCGCAGGCCCTGGCCGCCCGGGAGTTGCGGTCCGGCTCGGCCCTGGTGGACGCGGTTGCCGGCGGTGCCGCCGTCCTTGCCGTGTGCGCCGGCCTCCAGGTGCTCGGCAACCGCTTCGCCGGCGAGGACGGCAAAGCGCACGACGGCCTGGGGCTACTCGACTGCGAGACCCACCGCGACGACGGACCCCGCCGGGTGGGCGAGGTCGTCGTCACCCCGGACCCGTCGCTCGATCTGCCCGACCTCACCGGCTACGAGAACCACGGCGGCGTGACCACCATCGGTCCCGACGCCCAACCCCTCGGCCGGGTGGTCGTCGGCCATGGCAACGACGGCGGCGACGGCACCGAGGGCATCGTGAACGACCGGGTCGTCGGCACCTACCTCCACGGCCCCGTGCTCGCCCGCAACCCGGCGCTCGCCGACCATCTCCTGACCTCCGTCCTGGGTGCCCTCGACCCCCTGGACGACGGGGAAGTCGACGCCCTCCGCAAGGAGCGGCTGCACGCCGCCCGCCACCCCCATATGCACATGCCGCAGCTCACGTCGGGCTGGCGCCGGCTCCTCCGGGGCAACTGAGCCCGGTGCCCGCCCGACGCCGGCCCGCCCCCGTGGCGGTGCTCCTCCTGGTTCTCGCCGCCCTGCTGGGTGCCGCCTGCTCGAGCGCCGGCAAGGCGGCCGCGCCGGCCACGACCACCACCGCGGTGCCCGAGACGACGACAACGACCGAGGCGCCCACCACCACGACGACCGCCCCACCGCCGCCACCGACCTATCCCCTGACCGGCCTCCCGGCCACCGACGTCGGCATCGCCGGGCGGGCGGCAGTGGCGGTCAAGATCGACAACATCATCGACGCTCGCCCCCAGGCCGGCATCAACGCCGCCGACCTGGTCTACGAGGAGTTCACCGAGGGCGTCACCCGCTTCATCGTCGTCTACCACTCCCAGGACGCCGAGGTGGTGGGGCCCGTGCGCTCCGTGCGGCCGGCGGACCCGGTGATCGTGTCGCCTCTCGGTGGGGTCTTCGGTTTCTCCGGGGGGAGCCCGGGAGCGCTGTTGCTCGCCGCCGACACGCCCCTCACGCTGGTCATGGAGGACGACGTGGCCGTCATGTACCGCCGGCCCGGGCGGGCGGCGCCCCACAATCTCTACACCTCGACTGCCGGCCTGTTCTCCAGGGTGCCGGCCGAGGCGGGTTCACCCCGGCCCTTCGCCACCTTCCTCACCGAGGGGAAGTCCTTCGGCGGCCCCGGCGCCATGCCGGTCGCCAGCATCGCGCTGGTGCCTGCGCCCTACGTCACCGCCGCCTACGACTGGGACGCGGCCAGCGGCACCTGGCTACGCAGCACCGACGGCGCCCCCCACATGCTCGAGGAGGGCCGGATGGCGCCGACGACGGTCATCGTGCAGTTCACCCCGTACCAGTTCTTCATCGACGACTACGACGTGCAGTACCCCGAGGTCGTGGGCACCGGCGAGGCCTGGATCTTCGCCGCCGGCGCCATGGTGCCGGGCACGTGGCACAAGGAATCACCTGGCGCGGTCACCAACTTCGTCGACTCCGCCGGCGCCCCGATCGCCATCCCCCCCGGCCAGACCTGGGTCCACCTCGTCGCCCCCGGGTCATCGGTGACGACCGGGTAGATCGGGGCTGGCGGCGGCGGGGACGGCGCCGGCCGTGCTCTCGCGGCGATGCTGGTCGAGATGGCCCCTTCGCCTGCACCCGCTCGCTCGGCGGGGCCACCGACGTGAGCGGCGGTGACGGTGACGCCCGGGCGCTACTACGGTCGCCCGGTGCGCATCCTCTTCTCCTCCACGGCAGGCGCCGGGCACTTCGGCCCCCTGGTGCCGTTCATCCGCTCCTGCCTGAAGAACGGGCACGAAGCAATGGTGACGGCGCCGGCATCATTTGAGGCGAACGCCAAGGCGACCGGCGCCGCCTTCTGGGCGTTCGGCGACCCACCGCAGGAGGAGATGGCCGCAGTGATGGCCTCGCTCGGACAGGTGCCCCGAGAGGAAGCCAACCGGCGGGTGGTTGCGGAGATCTTCGGTCGGTTGGACGCGACGGCGGCCGTTCCCCGGCTTCGCGAGGCGATCGAGGAGTGGCGACCGGAGCTGGTGGTGCGAGAGTCCGCCGAGTTCGGGGCGGCGGTGGCGGCGGAGCTGCACGAGCTGCCCCAGGTATGCGTCGGTATCGGGGTCGCCGAAATGGAGAGGTACGTCCTCAGCGTGGCTCAGTCCAACGTGGACACGCTGCGACGCTCGTACGGATTATCGGCCCCGAACCGCTACGGGGAGACGCCCCACTACACCCTCTTCCCGGCAGGGCTCGACGGGGATCCCTTCCCGGCATTGCGGTTCCGCGACCCGGCGTGGGTCCGGTCCACGGGGGGTGACGCCTTCGTGTACGTCACGTTCGGCAGCGTCGCCGGTGCGATCCCGATGGTGACCCGGGTCTACGGCGAGGCGATGGAGGCGTTGGCCGGCCTGGACGCCGAGGTGCTGGTGACCATCGGGCACGCCGCCGATCCCGGCGTCGTCGGCATCCCGCCGCCGAACGTCCGGATCGAGCGCTGGGTGGACCAGAACGACGTGTTGCGGCGGGCCACGGTCGTCGTCTGCCACGGCGGAGGCGGGACGACCCTCGGAGCCCTGGCCGCCGGCGTGCCCCTGGTCGTCGTGCCGCTCTTCTCGAGTGACCAATACGTCAACGCCAGCCGGGTGGCGGCGACGGGGGCCGGCGTGGGCGTGGCACCAGAGGCGAGAGACATCCGGGAGGGACTGGACAAGGTGCTGGGCGACCAGTCGTACGGGCGCGCGGCGTGCGCATTGGCCGACGAGCTCGCCGGGCACCCGAGCACAGACCGGGCCTTCGCCGGCTGAGGATCGACAGCCGTTGTCGCGGGTCAACCCGCCAACCCCTGCCACTGCGGACGGCAGATCGCCTCGAGTGAGGCGGCAGGGATCCTCCGGCGATCGACCGCCGCTCGTCGAGCAGCCCCGAAAAGAGGTCCGGGCCCGGATCGAGCCGGCGGCGAAGCAGCTCGTCGCGGTGGTCGCCACCGCCAGGTCCGCTACCCGGAGTTGCTCGCCGGCTGACCCTTTCGACGACGGGCACGAACCGCCTGTCGTGGGTAGAGAACGGCGAAGTGGACAAGCATCCTCCGAGCGTCCTGCCCCACGAGCTGTTGGCGGTTCGGCGACGGCGCGTCGGCAAGTCCCTGATCGAGGCTCTGTCGCTCACCATCTGGGCCGTCATGACCCTGGGGACGGTGATCGGCAGGCACCTTCAGCGGTTCGTCGACGCCCTGCCAGGACGGTTGCCCCGCCGGCGCGTGGGCGTGGTGGCCGGCGCCACGGCTGCCGCGGTCGGCGTCGCCGCCCTGTGTACCGGGCCGGTGCTGCGCCTCGCCGCCCGCCCGCTGGCCGCCACCATGGCGGCCAGCGGCTTGCCCGCCATCGATCAGCGCTCGACCGTCCTCGCTGTCGACGGGAGCACGCTGGCCTCGCTCCACGACGGCATCAACCGTCACGTGGTCCCGCTGGGCGAGATTCCCGACGTCGTGCGCCAGGCGGTGCTCGCGGCCGAAGACAACCATTTCTGGGAGCACGGAGGCTACGACGGCGGAGCGATGGCCCGAGCGCTGCTGGCCAACCTCCGGGCCGGCGAGGTGACCCAAGGCGGGTCCACCATCAGCCAGCAGCTGGCGAAGCAGAACTTCTCCGGAGACGAATTGAGCATGCTCCGCAAGGCCAAGGAACTGCTCTACGCGGTGGCCCTCGAGGAACGGCTCAGCAAGGAACAGCTGCTGGAGCGGTACCTGAATCAGGTGTACTTCGGCTCTCAGGCCTACGGGGTGGTGGCGGCGGCGGAGGAGTTCTTCGGAACCGGCGTCAGGCAGCTGACCGTCGAGCAGGCGGCGCTGCTCGCCGGCCTCATCCGGGCTCCCGCAGCCCTCGACCCTCGTACCGACCCGGCGTCGGCGACCATCCGGCGCAACCAGGTGCTGAGAGCCATGGCCTCGGTCGGCGTTATCCCGCCCGACATCGCCGACCAGGCGGCGGCCAAGCCGGTCGAGGTGCTCCCCGCCCGGCCGGTCGACGACACGCACCGCTTCGTGGTCGAGGCGGTGAAGCGGGAGTTTCTGGCCAACGGTGCGTTCGGTGCGACCGAGGGCGAGCGGCGTGACCTCCTCCTCACCGGCGGCTTGGAGATCCGCACCACGGTCAATCCCCACCTTCAGCAGGCCGCTCGCACCGCTCTCGGGTCCGTCTCCGAGCGTCTCGGCTCGGCGCTGGTCGCCATCGATCCCCGCTCGGGCGCAATACGCGCCGTGCACAACGGCGGGACGGCGGCGATGGGCCAGTTCGACGTCGCCATGCAAGGACGCCGGCCGCCGGGAAGCACGTTCAAGCCTCTCGCCGCGGCGGCGGCGCTGGAGGCGGGGATGCCGCAGACGCAGTACCTCGTGGGCGACGGCCCCATCCAGATCGACTACCGGGGCGCCCCCCAGCCGTGGCGGGTGAGCAACTTCGACGGCGCCCGACACGGGCCCGTGCCGCTCGCCGACGCCGTCGTCTACAGCGTCAACACCGCGTTCGCCCAGATCGGCGTGGCCGTCGGCGCCGGGAAGGTTGCCGACGTCGCCGGCCGGCTGGGCATCGACGTCGACGGTGCCCTGGGCCCGCCTGAGACCCGGGGTCCGGCCGTCGCCCTCGGGGGGCTCCTCAACGGTGTTTCGCCCGTCGAGATGGCGTCGGCCTACGGGGCCTTCGCCGCCGGCGGCGCCCACACGCCGCCGTATCTCATCGATCAGGTCGTGGACCGCAGCGGCCGGGAGATCTACAAGGCCACGCCGACATTCCGGCGGGTGCTCGACGAGCCGGTCAACGGCATTCTCGTCGACATCCTCCAGGAGGCGGTGGCCGAGGGCACCGGCTCGGCGGCGGCGCTGGGCGGCTGGGAACCGTTGGGCAAGACCGGCACCAGCGAGAAGGGAGCCGACGCGTGGTTCGTGGGCGCCACGCCCGTGCTCTCGACCGCGGTCTGGGTCGGCCATCCCGGGAGCACCGAACCGGTGCGCAACCTGACCGGAGGTGGGGTGGCGGCGCCGGCATGGGGGCGGTTCATGACCGCCGCCATGCGTGGGGTGCCGCCGGTCACGTTCCCACCCCGATCAGCGGATCGACCGGCGACCCGCCCGCTCGAGCTCCCGGTGGCGCGGGCGTGCGCCTCGGCCTGTGTTCAGCGCGATGGGTGAGCACGACGGCAAGGTGATCGCAGTGGTGGGCGCCACGGGCCTGCAGGGGCGCGCCGTCAGCCGGCGCCTCCTGGAGCAGGGGTGGCAGGTGCGGGCGCTCACCCGGAAGCCCGACGGCGAAGCGGCACGGGCCCTCGCCGGCCTGGGGGCGGAGGTGGCCAAGGCCGACTCAGCCGACGGGGCCTCCCTGGAACGGGGCTTCGCCGGCGCCCACGGCGTCTACAGCGTGCAGAACCACCACATCAGCGGCTACGACGGGGAGGTCGCGCAGGGCAAGAACGTCGCCGACGCAGCCGCCGGGGCGGGCGCCGGCCACCTGGTGTACGCCTCGGCCGGGACGGGAGATCGCGACACGGGCATCGGGTCCTGGGACGTGAAGTTCGCCGTGATCGACCACATGCGGCAGCTGGACGTGCCGCTGACGGTGCTCCGCCCGATGGCGTTCATGGAGTTGATGACGGCGAAGAAGTTCTACCCGCCGGCGTCGGTGTGGCATGTGATGCCGAAGCTCATGGGTGAGGACCGGCCCGTCGGCTGGATCTCCGTCGACGACGTCGCCGTCATCGCCGAGAAGGCCTTCGCCGATCCCGTTGCCTACGCCGGCCGGGAGCTGAGCCTGGCCAGCGACGTGCAGTCCGTCAAGGAGTGCCGGAACATCTGGGGCGATGTCACCGGGAAGGCGCCGCGCCGGTTCCCGATGCCGGTGTGGCTGTTCGAGCGATTCTCGGGGACGGACGAGACGACGATGTGGCGCTGGCTGCGAGGCAACCACGTCGACCTCGACACCGGACCGACGTTCCAGGCCCACCCCGACGCCCGCACCGTGAGGGCGTGGCTGTCCGCTCGGAGCGCACCGTAGGGACCGACGCCCGCATCGGCCGGCGAGTCAGCCGCCGGCCGAGCGGTACCGGCAGATGACGACGCCGGTCGACGCCGCGGACGTCGAGACCAACTCCAAGCGGCGGGCTCTCCCGTCGTCGGGGAACAGGCGCTTGCCGCCTCCGAGCAGGATCGGCTCCACCATGAGGCGGTACTCGTCGACGAGGTCGTTGCTGATGAGCTGGGCGGCCAGCGTCGGGCTGCCCATGACCTGGATGTCACCACCGTCACGGGCTCGGAGCTCGGCCACGCCGCCCAGGGCGTCATCGCTCACACCAACGGGCAGCCGGGCCCTGCTGGGCATGCCGGCGCTTCGGTCCTTTCCATCGCCTCGTCGATGGCGGGGCCCATGGCTGCGTCGTCGAAGAAGGGCATCGACCACCCGCCGTGCTCAAAGCCGCTGTCGGTGTCCTCAGTCTCGCCTCCCGGCGCTTGGACGACTCCGTCGAGGCTCATGAAGTCACTCAGGACGATCCGCATCGTGGTCCTTCCGTGGTGGACACGGCAGTCTGGCGCGTCGGGTTCGGGCACCATAGGGGAATGAGCGGCAGCGCCTGGCTCCAGCGCCGGCCGGCGCCCGCGCTGCGGCCCTTGATCGACACCTACGTCGGCTACCGCTCGGAGGGGCTGGCCGCCGGGATCCACCGGGGCCTGCCCTCCCGCTACCTCACCGTCATCGTCAGCATCGGCGAGCCGATCGACGTGGCGGCCCAGACCGACCCCCGGCAGGCCCCGGACCGGTACCGGTTCGTCGCCAGCGGGCTGCAGGCCCTCATCGCCTCCCCGGCCGTCCAGGAGGGGGTGGCCGTCGAGCTCACACCAACGGGCAGCCGGGCCCTGCTGGGCATGCCGGCGGCAGAGCTGTGGGACACCTCGGTGGAGGCGGCCGACGTTCTGGGGCCGGCGGCAGTGGAGCTGTGGGAGCGCCTGCAGGACGCCGGCGGGTGGGCGGACCGGTTCGCCGCCTGCGACGACGTCTTCGGCCGGCTGGTGGCCGCCACGGGCTCCGCGGTGCCGGTGCCGGCGGTGGCCGGCGCCTGGGAGCTGCTCGTGGCGTCCGGCGGGAGGATGGGCGTGGCCGACCTGGCTCGGCGGGTGGGATGGAGCCGGCGCCACCTGGGCGCCCGGTTCACCTCCGAGTTCGGCCTCTCCCCCAAGCTGGCTGCCCGGGTGGTGCGCTTCGAGCGGGCCACCACGATGCTGCGGTCGCCCCGCCGGCCGGCGCTGGCCGAGGTGGCAGCCGGCTGCGGCTACTACGACCAGCCCCACCTCAACCGGGACTTCGTGGACCTGGCCGGCTGCCCACCCGGCGAGTGGGTGGCTGCGGAGCACCCATCCGTCCAAGACGCCGGCGCCGGTCAACGGGCAGGATCGACGCCATGAGCGACAACTCCCCTTCCATCTGGCCCGTCCTCACCTACAAGGACGCCCCTGCGGGGGCCCAGTTCCTCGTCGAGGCGTTCGGTTTCGAGATGCGGGGCCTCTACACCCGCGAGGACGACCCCAACGTCGTCGAGCACGCCGAGGCCCGCTGGCCGCTGGGCGGCGGGGTCATGTTCGGCACCGCCGGCAAGGACGACGGGCCCTTCGGCAGGCGCCAGACGGGCAACGACGCCGTCTACGTCGTCTGCGACGACCCCGACGGGCTCTTCGCCCGGGCCACCGCCGCCGGCGCCGAGGTGGTCCGGGAGCTCAGGGACGAGGACTACGGGTCCCGGGGCTTCACCGTCGCCGACCCCGAGGGCAACCTCTGGAGCTTCGGCACCTACCGGGGCGAGTAGGGCTCCAGGTCCAGCAGCTCGGCCCGCACCGTGGCCCACGCCGCCTCGCCGGCGGCCACCAGCAGTCCGCTGGTGCTCTGGTCCGGGCGGTACGGGGTGCCGTCGTGGCGCCAGGCGACGCCGCCCGCCTCCTCGACCAGCAGCGCCCCGGGGGCGTGGTCCCACGGCAGGGTGCGGCCGAAGACGGCGAAGTCCTGGTGGCCCTCGGCGATGAGGGGGTACTCGACCGCGGCAGCCATCCGGCCGGTCGTCACCTCGGCGAACCGGCCGGCGTTGCGGTCCACCGTGGCCCGCACGGAGTCGTCGAGAAACCGCCGGAGCACGCCGCCCCGCAGCCGGTCGGTCTCGACCGGCGGGTCTCCGCGCTCCAGGCGCCGGCCGTCGGCCCACGCCCCGCTCCCGCGCTCGGCCACGTAGAGGCGCCGGTCGATCGGCCGCCAGACCCAGGCCAGCACGGTCCGGCCCTGCTCGACGAGGGCCGCCATCACTCCCCAGTCGGCGGCGCCGGCCACGAAGTTCGACGTCCCGTCAAGGGGATCCACCAGCCACACCCGCGGCGCCGCCCCGATCAGGTCGAAGGGCACCTCGCCCTGCGCGGCGGTCGCCTCCTCGCCGACGACGGGGACGCCGGGCAGCAGGTCGCCGAGTCGGCGAACGAGGAGGGCCTCGGCCTCCGTGTCGGCGGTGGTGACCAGCTCGTTCGGCGCCTTCTCGTCGACGTCGCCGTCGGCCAGGTTGGCGAACCGAGGCTCGACGACCTCGGCCGCCACCTCCCGCAGGATGGCGGCGACCCGGTCGACCAGGGTGCCGGTGTCCACCCGGCCATCATGTCAACTCCGAAGTCCGGCCCTCCCACCGGGAGTCGACGGTCGACGGGGGTCGAAGACCCTGCGCTCGAACCGCAGTCGACGCCAAAAAAAGGGGCCGAAGGGGCCTTTCAGGCGTCCGGGCGCGCGAACTAACTGCGACGCGCAGGTAACATCACCGGCGCATCGCCTTTCCGCTTGCGACGACGCTCTGGAAGGTTCTTCCACGGGGCGGGGATGCCGAAACCTGGGACGATCAGCGCGGGCTGGGGCCCCAGGTCGGGAGGGAGGTGATTCGCATGAATATCGCAACCATCCGAAACATCAGCCGGCTCGGCATGGCCATCCTGGCCGCTGCCGCAGCCGCCATCGCCGTACTGCTCCTGCAGTCGACCCCGTCGTGGGCCCAGACCTCTGGGAACTCCGGTGGGTCCGGCAACACGGGAGCGGCGGTCGCAGTGGGAGGTGCCGACAGCGCCGCCTCATCGGGTGCCGGTTCCGGCTCAACCGCCGGCTCCGGCTCCACGGGGGCAGCTGTGAACCAGACCACGGTGATCTCCGCCGGCGGGAGCGGGGGCAGCGGGGGCCTGTCGGCCGCCGGGTCCGGCGCAGGTGGTTCAGCCACCAACGTGTCGGTAGGCACCGTCGGGACCAGCACGGCCACGGGCGGCTCCAGTGTGAGCCAAACGTCGGCCAACGGCGGTTCCGGCGGTGGTTCGACGGTCAACGTCAAGCCCGTCGCCACTTCGGGTGACTCAGGCGCGGCGAAGTCGCAGTCCAGTGCAACCAACACCGGGAACACTGGCGCGGCGACATCGCAAGCGGTGAGCAACCCGGTAGCGGTGTCCGGGAACTCCGGGAACACCGGAAACACCGGGGCGGCGACCTCGAACCCGACGGCAACCAACTCAGGGATCCTGGGGACGGCTGTCGCAGTCGGTGGAGGCGCTCAGTCCGGCAACTCGGGGAACTCCGGGGACACCGGTCCGGCCGTCGCCATCGGCAGTGCCAACAGCAACGCCAGCTCGGGTGCCAGCGCCACCAGCAACGCGGCGTCGGGCAACACGGGCGCGGCGGTGAACAGCACTGGCGTCGCAGCCATCGGGGGCGCCGGCGGCGACGGCGGCATCGCCGTCGGTGTCTCCGGCCCAGCCGGTCCGGCCCTCAACCTCTCGTTGGGGACCATCGGCTCGTCGGCGGCCATCGGCGGCCACAGTGTGGCCGTCGGCACGGCGAACGGAGCAGCAGGAGGCGGGGTGAACGTCAACGCCACCCCCATCGCAACATCCGGCAACACCGGGAGCGCGTCGGCACAATCCAGTGCCACGAACACCGGCCGTACCGGCCCTGCCTTCTCCAGCGCCGTCAGCAGCCCCTGGGCGGTCTCGGGTAACTCCGGGACCACCGGCAACACCGGTCCGGCCACGTCCAACCCGGTGGCGTTGAACAACGCCATCCTGGGCGGGGCCTTCGTCTTCGGTGGCAATGCCAGATCGGGCAACTCGGGAGCATCCGGGGACACCGGTGGGGCAGTCGCCATCGGGGACGCGGCCAGTGCTGCCAACTCAGGAGCCGGCGCCAACGCCAACGCAGCGTCCGGCACGTCCGGCAACGCGGTCAACGGCACCGGCATCTTCGCCCTCGGCGGGCTGGGCGGGGACGCCGGCATCACCCTGGTCCGGGCCGGGCCCGGCGCACCCGCGGTCAACATCTCCCTGTTGACCATCGGGGCGTCGACCGCAGTGGGCGGCTCCTCCGTCGCCACCGGTTCCGCCAATGGCGGGGCAGGTGGGACCACGACGGTGACCGTCGCCCCTGACGCCCTTTCCGGCAACTCGGGGGCCGTGTCGGCTCAGTCGAGCGCCACCAACACCGGGGCCACCGGATCGGCGACGTCGGGTTCCGTCAGTAACCCGGTCGCCGCTTCCGGCCACTCCGGCGGCACGGGCGCAACCGGTCCGGTGATCGTCTCCCCGACGGCCACCAACACCGCAGTGCTCGGCATCGCCATCGTGCTCCTCCCCTTCCTGTTCTTCTTGTTCTAGGAAGCCGGAGCCACGAAAGTCGAAGGGCCCCTCCTCAGGGAGGGGCCCTTCCTCGTTCAGGGGAGGCGGTCGAGGAAGGCGGCGACGTCGACATCGAGCCCCCGGGCGGCGCCGGCCACCTCTGCGGCGGCCTGCCGGCGCTCCTCCGCGGTGAGGGCCAGCCGGTCGAGGAGGCGTTCGGGGTGCCACTCGAGGAGGGCGGCGCACTGGAACAGGGCGCCGGCACGGGTCCGGCGCTGGCTCATGCCGACGACCTTGACCCCTTCGACGGTCACCTCACCGGGGCCGAGGCCGGCGAAGCAGACCAGGCGGGACCAGGGGGTGGCGATGAGGGGGCCGGCGTGGGCCTTGGCGCCGGCGCCGAGGGCGGCGGCCCAGGTGTCGCCCAGCCAGGCGAAGGCCCGGCCCACGTCGACCTCCCACAGGGGGTCGTCCGCCGGCACGAGCACGTCGATCCAGACCAGCCCGCCGGGCTCCATCAGCACCGCCCCGCCCCCGCTGCGCCGGCGGACCACCGGCGTGCCAGGTACGACGACGGCATCCGGCTGGGTGCTGCCGAGGACGACCGCCGTCGAGGTGGGCTCGAGCACCCAGGCGGTGCGGGTCGAGGGCCACTCGTGGTCGAAGAGGTCGGCCGGCGCCCCCCGCCGGCGCCGGACGTCCCACATCACCCCATCGTTCTGGTTGCACCTAGCCCCCGCATACGCGGGTAACCGCAACCAGAACGCGACGGGGGGGTCAGGCGGAGAGGGCGGCGGCGCCCTGGAGGTAGGGCTCCCACTGCGGCGACACGTGGCCCACGGCCACGATGATCCAGGTCAGCTCTTTGGGCGCCGTCGGCCGCCGGCGCAGGACCATGCCGGCGTCGTGCACGGAGCGGTCCTCCTTGCGGCTGTTGCAGGGCCGGCAGGCAGCCACCACGTTCTCCCAGACGTGGAGGCCGCCCCGGCTGCGGGGGATGACGTGGTCGATGTTCTCCGCCGGCGCCCCGCAGTACTGGCAGCGGTTGTCGTCGCGGGCGAACACCGCCCGCCGGTTGAGGGCGGCCCGGGTGCGGAACGGCACCTTCACGTAGTGCGTCAGGCGGATCACCGATGGCGCAGGCATGACCGTGCGCTCGGAGTGCAGTGACCGGTCGCTGGCGTGGAGCACCTCGGCCTTCTGCTTCAGGACTAGGACCACCGCCCGCCGGACGGGAACGACACAAAGGGGCTCGTAGGTGGCATTGAGGACGAGCGCCTTCGACATGTCGGCCTAACTCAGTTCCGTCCGGGCCGGTCGCCGGCCCCTGCTGGTGGCAGGTGCATGAGCGTTGAGGGTACCTCAGCCGGGGCCGGCATCAAGCAGGGAAACGACGGCACCATTCCAGGTAGGCGACCACGTCGGCCGGCGCCGGCGCCTTCGCGGGATCGCCGAACGCGGTCTGCAGCCGGAAGCGCACATAGTCGGGATCGGGCCGGGGCACCGGGGGCCACCGGCGCCACCAGCCGGGCACGGCCATGCGCAGGCCCTGGCGGAGCGCCACCCCCCACAGGCCCGGTCGGACGACCACCGCCAGCGCCGCCGGCCCCAACCATCTCCACCCCGGCTCGAACTGGTGACGTTTCGCGTCGCCAGGGCCCCCGTTTCCGTCACCGGTTCGCTGGGTCACCGTGCCTGCTGGTCCGCTGAGCTCAGCCGGCCGATCCCCCGCCAGCCCACCGCCGCCGCCCCCACGAGGGGGCCGGCGGGGCCCAGGCCGCCGGGCACGATCCGCGCCCCGACCGAGAAGGAGAGCTTGGCCTGGGCGTCGAGCTCGGCCTGGGCGGCGGCGAAGAACGGCTCGCCGTAGCCGAGGGCCACCGATCCGGCGACCACCGCCAGCCGCAGATCGAGCAGGTTGGCCGCCGACGCCACCCCCCGACCGACCAGCCGGCCGGTGCGGGCGATCACCTCCGCCGACGCCTCCGCCGCCGGCCGCCCGGTGACGGCGGCGATCGACGTCCCCGACGCCTCCGCCTCCAGGCACCCCCGGGCCCCGCAGGCGCACACCCGGCCCTCGGGCTCCACGCAGACGTGGCCGATGTGGCCGGCGTTGCCGCCGGCGCCGTCGAGCAGCCGGCGGTTGAGCACGATGCCGCCGCCCACGCCCGTCGACACCACCATGGCGATGAAGTCGTCGACGCCGGCCGCCGCTCCCTTCCAGCCCTCGCCCAGGGCCAGGGCCTTGGCGTCGTTGTCGACGAAGGTCGCCAGCCCGGTGGCGGAGGCCAGCCGGGACCGCAGGGGGAAGTCCCGCCACACGGCGATGTTCAGGGGCGACACCGTCTCGCCGCCGGCGGTCATCGGTCCCCCACACCCGACCCCGCAGACCGCCACCTCGGCACTGCCGCGCACACCGTCGACCAACCCCGCCAGTACGCCGAACAGGCCGTCGGCCGAGTCGGCCCGCGACGGCGCGGTCGCCGACGCCAGCACCTCGCCGTCGTCGCTCACGAGGCCGGCGGCCATCTTGGTGCCGCCGATGTCGACGGCCAGGGCGATATCCATCCCGGCGCCGACGGTAGTACCACCCTGACAACAGGTACCGTGGGCGAACTCCATGTCGTCGACACCACGGGTGGCGGCCCGCACCGTCCAATCTTTCTCCGAAGCCTTTGACGCCATCGTGGACAACGTGGCTTTGGTCGTCCAGGGCAAGGACGATGCCATCCGCCTGGCCCTGGTGTGCCTGGTGGCCGAGGGCCACCTGCTCATCGAGGACGTCCCCGGCGTGGGCAAGACGAGCCTGGCCAAGGCGGTCGCCGCCAGCCTCGACTGCACGTGGGGGCGCATCCAGTTCACCCCCGACCTGCTGCCCTCCGACGTCACCGGAGTCAGCATCTACAACCGGGCGACGGGGGCCTTCGAGTTCCGGCCCGGCGGCATCTTCGCCAACCTGGTGCTGGCCGACGAGATCAACCGGGCCTCTCCCAAGACCCAGTCGGCGCTCCTCGAGGCCATGGAGGAGCACCAGGTCACCGTCGACGGCACCACCTACACCCTGGCCCCGCCGTTCATGGTCATCGCCACCCAGAACCCCGTGGAGCACGAGGGCACCTACCCCCTGCCCGAGAGCCAGCTGGACCGGTTCCTCATGCGCATCGCCATGGGCTACCCGGCCCGGGCCGCGGAGATCGCCATCCTCGACACCCACGCCCGAGCGGCGCCGCCCATGGAGCAGCTTTCCCCCGTCGCCGGCGCCGGCGACGTGGCCGCCATGGTCGCCCTGGCCCACGTCGTCCACGTCGCCCCGCCGCTGAAGGGCTACATCGTCGACCTGGCCGCGGCGAGCCGCCGGCACCCGAGCCTGGCCCTGGGCGTGTCGCCCCGGGCCGCCCTCGGGCTGCTCCGAGCGGCCCGGGCCCGGGCCGCATCCCTCGGCCGGGAGTACGTCGTCCCCGACGACCTCAAGCTCCTCGCCGGCCCCGTGCTCGAGCACCGCCTGGCCCTCACGCCCGACGCCCAGCTCCGGGGCGTCACCCGGGCCGGCGTGTTGCGCGACGTCCTGGCCAGCGTGGCGGTCCCCTCGGTCCGGTAATGCTCACGAAACGAGGGTGGGCGCTGACCGTCGGCGGGATCGTCCTGGCCGTCGCCGGCCGGCTGCTCGGCCTGCTCGAGCTGTACGTGCTGGCCGCCGGCTGCTGGGCCCTGATGGCAATGGCCCTGGCCTTCGTGGCCCTGCGCCCGGCCGACATCGCCGCCCGCCGCACCCTCACCCCTCACAGCGTCCGGGCCGGCGACGAGGCCCGGGTCGAGCTGGCGCTCCAGAACCGGGGCCGGCGGGCCACCCCGGTCGTCGAGCTGCGTGACCCCGTCGACGGCGGTCCTCGCCGGGCCCGCATCCTGATCGCCCCCCTTCCCGCTGGCGCCAGCGAGCGCGCCCACTACCGCATCCCCACCGAGCGCCGAGGCGTGATCTCCGTCGGCCCCCTGGAATCCCGGCGCTTCGACCCCTTGGCCCTGGCCACCCGGGCGGCGACGGTGGCGCCCACGTCGGAGCTGGTGGTCCTTCCTCTCGTCGAACCGCTCCTTCCCCTCCCCCACGCCCCCGGCGACGACCGCCGGGGCGGGTTCCGGCGGGCCTCCGCCGTCGGCGCCACCGGCGAGGACTTCTACGCCCTCCGCCCCTGGGTGGTGGGCGACGACCTGCGCCAGGTCCACTGGCCCTCCACCGCCCGCCGCGACGAGCTGACCGTCCGCCAGCACGACGTCCCGTGGCAGGGCCGGGCCACGGTCCTCCTCGACGTGCGGTCGCAGTACCACGACGAGGACTCCTTCGAGCAGGCCGTGTCGGCGGCGGCGTCCATCCTGGCCGCCTCCGGGCAGGGCGGATCGCTGGTGCGCCTCCTGACCACCGACGGCGCCGACACCGGCTTCGGCGCCGGCGCCGGCCACCTGGAAGCGGTGATGGAACGGCTGGCCCGTCTGGATGCCGGCGCCGGAGACCTTCCCGCTCTGCCCCAGACCAGTGGTTCTATGGCTCTCGTGGTCACCGCCGACGTGCCCGCCGCCGACCTGGCCCACCTGGCCCGCCTGGGCGACCGGCCCAGCTCGCTCACCGTGGTGGTGGTGGACCGCACGAGCTCGCCCGACCGGACCGCCGCCCCGGGCACCACCGTCCTCGTCGGCCCCGGTCAACCGCTGGCGCCGGCGTGGAACCGGGTCATGGCCGCTGCCGGCGTCCTCCGCGGAGCCACCCGGTGACGGTGCAGACCGACCACGCCGACCACCAGGTCGACAACGCCCTCACCCCTGGATGGCCGGCGGAGGTCGGGCTCATCGCCATGTCGGTCGCCGCCGCCATCGGGATGGGGCGACTCTTCGCCGACGCCTCCTTCCTGCCCGTGGTCCTCCTCGCCGTGCTGGCCAGCCACGGCCTGTCGATGCTCTGCCGCCGCAACGGGATCGGCCCTCTGGGCAACACCGCCGTCTCGGCCGCGGGCCTGGTCCTGTTCGTCACCTGGGTCATCGAGCCCCACGTGTCCCTGGTGCCGAGCATGGCCGTCTGGGACGCCGCCGCCCGCGACCTTCACGAGGCGTGGGGACGGTTCAGCGAGGTGGTGGCGCCGGCCCAGGTGACCCGCGGGTTCCTGCTCGGTGCCGTCCTCGGCTCCTGGATCAGCGCCTTCGTCGCCGACCTGTTCGCCTTCCGGGCCCGGACCCGGCTGGAAGCGGTCGTCCCGTCGTTCACCGTGTTCCTGTTCGGCGCCCTGCTGGGCTCGGACCGCCACCGCCTGAGCGCGGCGCTGGTGTACCTGGCCGCGGTCCTCACCTTCGTGGTGCTGGCCGAGGTCGCCGCCGCCCCCCGGCCGCGGCCGTGGCTCTCGGGGCGCCGGGCCGCCGGCGAGCGGGCGCTGGTCCGCAGCGGCCTGGGGGTGGCCGGAGTCGCCCTCATCCTTGCCGTGCTGGTCGGGCCGCAGCTCCCGGGCGCCTACGCCAAAGGCCTCCTGGGCGTGGGCGACAGCGCGGGGAAGAAGAGCGGCACCCGGGTCACGCTCAGCCCCCTCGTCGACATCCGCGGCCGGCTGGTGGGCCAGTCGAGCGTCGAGCTGTTCACCGTCGCCACCGACACCCCGACGTACTGGCGCATCACCGCCCTGGACCGCTTCGACGGCAACATCTGGTCGTCGCTGAGCAACTACCGCCCGGCGGGCACCCGGCTACCGGCGCTGGGCCCCGACGCCAGCCGCGGCGGGACGGCGAAGTCGACCCAGGAGTTCGAGATCTCCGGCCTGGCCTCCATCTGGCTCCCGGCGGCCTACCGGCCCGAGCGGCTCGACGCCTCGGGCAAGGTCCGCTTCGACCCCGAGTCGGGCAGCCTGGCCACCGACAAGGAGACCTCCGACGGCATGAAGTACACCGTCGAGTCGGCGCTCCCCCGCCTGACCGCCAGCGACCTCGCCTCCGTCGGCGCCGAGGTCCCCGCCGAGATCGCCGCCCGCTACCTCGAGCTGCCGGCCAACGTCTCCCGCCAGGTGCGGCTCCAAGCGCAACGCATCGCCGGCGCCGAGCAGTCCCCCTACAAGCGGGCCAAGGCCCTCCAGGACTACTTCCGCGAGAACTTCTCCTACAACATCCAGGTGGCCGCCGGCCACGACGCCAACGCCATGGAGCAGTTCCTGGCCAGCAAGCAGGGCTACTGCGAGCAGTTCGCCGGGACCTACGCGGCGATGGCCCGCTCGCTCGGGCTCCCCGCCCGGGTGGCGGTCGGCTTCACCGCCGGGACCAGGGACGCCGAGGGCCGGTGGCACGTCACCGGCAAGGAAGCCCACGCCTGGCCCGAGGTCTACCTCAACGGCTACGGCTGGGTGGCCTTCGAGCCGACCCCCGGCCGGGGCCTGCCCGGGGCCGAGGACTACACCAACGTGGCGCCGGCCCAGGCCGCCGACAGCACCACCGTGGTCACCACCCCGCAGGCCGCGGCGCCGGCCGAGCAGCCCGAGCCCGAGGCCGAGGCCGAGGCCGCGGCGGCGCCGATCGAGGAGGAGGAGCGTTCGGCGGCGGGCCCCAGGCTCATCGTCGCCGGCGCGCTCCTCACCCTGCTGGCGCTCTATGTGATCGGTGTCCCCCTGGCCAAGCGCCGGCGGCGGCACGTTCGCCGGGAGGAGGCGACCACACCCGCCCAGCGGGTGCTGGTGGCCTGGGAGGAAGCCAGCGAGGACATGGCCGCCGCCGGCCTGGCCGCCCGCCCCGACGAGACCGCCGTCGAGTACGCCCATCGGGTCCGCAAAGCCGCCGGCCCCGCCGGCGCCCCCCTGAGCCGCCTGGCCGACGACACCACGGCCGCGGCCTGGTCCGCCGGCGGCGTAGCCGAGGAAGTGGCCAGGCGGGCCGAGCAAGAGGCCGCCGGCGTGGGAGCCGAGCTCAAGGCCCAGGCCAGCAGAAAAGAACGAGTAAAGAAGTTTCTCGACCCGAGAGTGCTGTTCAGAGGGAACAGAGCGGCGACGGAACAGCTGCCGCCCGCAGAGCGGGCGGCCTAATCAGCCGCCGGCCGCCCGGCGCCGCCGCAGGCGGCCCCGCCCGGCTGGCGGCGAGGGAAAGAACGGCGGAGGGCCGCCGGCTTCGCCGGCGGTCTGGAGCGCAACTGCCTCGCCGAGGAAGCTCCGCTTCCGACGGCGACTACTCTTCTCGCTTGAAGCGCTTCTTCAGCCGCTTGCCGACGTCGCCGAACTGCTCCTTGACCTGGGTGGACTTAAGGTTGCCGGTGACCTGCTTCCACCCGGCCTTGCCCATCTTGCGGAGGTTGCGCTCGAAGACGAAGGCGCAGCCCAGCATGATGGCGAAGCCCAGGAAACCCAGCAACAGCGACGAGGCGAACGACACCACCAGCAGCACGAACCCGCACAGGAAGCCCAGGGCCGCCCACTTCAGGTTGCGGCCGGCGTGGCGGTACAGCGTGGTCTTGCCCACGCCGCGCGCGAACGCGGGGTCGCTCTCGTAGAACTGTTGCTCGATCTCGTGGAGGATTCGCTGCTCGTCCTCGGAAAGCGGCACGTACGACCCCTTCAACCCGGTCCGCTACTGAGGCCTATCTTCGCACAGCCGAGCACCTTCAACAACGCGCTAGGCCTCGGGCTCGCGTCCCGGCCCCCACTGCTGGTCGCCCCGGCGCTTGACCGCCAACCCGTCGCCCCGGAGCAGCGTCGCCGGCCCCACCGCCGCATCGCCGAACCGCCGGCGGACCTCCTCGACCGCCCGGGCCACCGCCGGCTCGCCGGCGCCGGCGCCGGCGCCGTCCAGACGCAACTGCTCCCCCGGGCGCGGGGCGAGATTGGACACGCTCACCCCCAGGAGCCGGACCCCAGGCGACGGGTCGACGGCATCCAGCAGCTCCATGGCCACCTTGGCCACCGACGCCCCCGAGTCGACGGGCCGGGCCACGGTGCGCGACCGGCTGATGGTCTCGAAGCTGGCGAAGCGCACCTTGAGGGTGACGGTGCGCCCGGCCACGCCGGCCTCCCGGAGCCGGTTGGCCACCCCGTCGGAGAGGCGGAGCGCCTCCTTGCGCAGGCTGTCCTGCGAGTAGTGGTCCCGGGCGTAGGTCTCCTCGTGCCCGATGGACTTGGCCGCCCGGTCCGGCTCCACCGCCCGGTCGTCGCGCGCCCACGCCAGCTCATGGAGGTGGCGACCGTGGGCCTCGCCCAACGCCCCCACCAGCGTGGCCGGCGGCATGGCCGCCAGGTCGCCCACGGTGCGGATGCCGAAGCGGTCCAGGCGCCGGCGGGTGGCGGGGCCGACGCCCCACAGCGCCTCGACGGCCAAGGGGTGCAGGAACCCCAGCTCCTCGCCCGGGCGGATCACCTTGACGCCCAGCCCCGGTGACGGACCCGACCCAGGAGGCCCGGCCTTCGGCTTGGCCGCCTCCGACGCCAGCTTGGCCAGGAACTTGACCGGGGCCACCCCCACCGAGCACCACAGCCCGGTCTCGTCGTGAACCCGCGCCCGGATGGCGGCGCCGATCTCCGGCCCGCTCCCCCACAGGCGCTGGGCCCCGGTCACGTCCAGGAACGCCTCGTCGAGGGCGATGCCCTCCACCAGCGGCGTAAACGACGTCAGGACGGCGTGCAGGCGCTTGCTGTACTCCGAGTAGAGGTCGTAGCGCCCCCGCACGAACACGGCGTGGGGGCACAGCCGGCGGGCCCGCATCGACGGCATGGCCGAGCGGATGCCGTAGGAGCGGGCCTCGTAGGAGCACGACGCCACCACGCCTCGGGCCCCGTCACCCCCGACGATCAGCGGCCTCCCCGCCAGGGACGGGTCGGCCAGCACCTCGACGGCCGCGTAGAACGCATCCATGTCGACATGGAGGATGACGATCCTCCGAGTGTGGCAGAGGATCGTCCGGTCGATCCGGAAAGCTGCCTTAGGCCACCTTGGAGGAGTCGTGCGGCGCGGGCTTGGGGTCCCGGGCCATGTGCAGCTGGAACGGCCGGCGGGGGCGCCGGCGCAGCACCCGGTCGCGCAGACCCCACCACGTCACCAGCACCAGGGCCTCGGCGATGATGCGGAAGGACATCTTCGACGTCCCCCGCTCCCGGTCGACGAACTCGATGGGCAACTCGACGATCTCGCCGCCGGCGGACGCCACCCGGTAGGCCATCTCGATCTGGAAGCCGTAGCCGTCGGCCCGGACAGAGGTGAGGTCGATGCGGCGCAGGGCGTCGGCCCGGTAGGCCCGGAACCCAGACGTGGCGTCGCGTACGGTCAGGCCGAGCACGAAGGCGGCGTAGCGGTTGCCGGCCCGGGACAGGAACCGGCGGTGGAACGGCCAGTTCGGGATCAGGCCACCGGGCACGTAGCGGGACCCGACAGCCAGGTCGGCGCCGGCCTCGACGGCCCGTAGCAGCGCCGGCAGGCGGGCGGGGTCGTGGGAGAGGTCGCTGTCCATCTCGACCAGGACGTCATAGCCGCGGGCCATGCCCTCGGTGAACCCGGCCCGGTAGGCGCTGCCCAGGCCGGACTTGCCCGGCCGGACGAGGACGTCGATGTGGCCCAGCTCGGTGCCGGCGGCCTTGGCTATGGCGGCCGTGCCGTCGGGGCTGGAGTCGTCGACGACGAGGACGTCGGCGGTGGGCGCGGCGGCCCGGAGGCGGCGGAGGACCTCGGCGATGTTCTCCGCCTCCTGGTACGTGGGCAGCACGACGAGAGCGCGCACGGCGGGCAGCCTACGATTCCCGGGTGCCGGACCCGGAGGACACGTTGCGGTTGCCAGAACGCGGACCCACGGCGCTGCCCACGGTCAAGGCCCGGGTGGTGGCGTTCATCACCATCGTCGTCGGCGGCCTGTGCGGGCTGCTCATCGGGGCTGCCCTGGTTCGGATCCAGTGCTCCGGAGCATGCTCCACACCAGTCGGGCTCGGGGCACTCGTGGGCGCGGTGCTGGGCGCGGGCGGGGTGGCTGTGGTGGCTGTGCTGGTACTTCGAGCCATGGGTGAGTGGCGAGCTGGCCCCGGGGTCCATCGGCGCTGAGGGTCGGCGGGACCAGCACGAACGTCGCCGCCTGCTTCACCTGAGCCGGCGCCACGGTCCGCAACTGCATGGGCTGCATGCTCCGGAGCCGGGCGGGGGTGACGCCGTCGAGCTGCTGCTCTCTCATGAGGGTGTTATCGGCGCCGGCGCCGGCAAGCTGTAATCAGGTCTCCACGTCGGCCGGCAGGAACCTGGCCATCTGCCGCGCTGCCGAGGCGGCAACCGCCCGCTCCATGGCGTGGGCCAGGGCCGCGTCCATGGCCATGGAGGCCGTCGGGCGGGCCCGCTGCAGCGCCTCGGTCACCTCGGCCAGGCGCTCGGGCGGCATGCCGGCCTCCACGAACGGCTCCCACACGTTGGACTCGAACAGCTCCACGAACCGTCCGGCGATGCGGTCGGCGTCGGTCACCAGCCGCTCGTACTCGTCGAGGACGGCGGCCAGGGGCACGCCGGCGGCCACCAGCTCGGCACCGATGCGCAGCAGCCGGGGGCTGGGCGCCTCGAACTGGCCGTCAACCTCGGTCAGCAACCCCAGGGCGACGGCCCGCTGCAGCAGGTTCAGGTCGTCCATCGCCTCAGGGAACCGTTCCAGGAGCCACTCGACCGGCACCCGCTCGGGCGACTCGTCGCTCCACGGTGCGGTCAGGGCCTCCTCGAAGCCGAGGACGTCGTTGAGGCCCCGGCCCTCCTCCCAGGCGTCGAGCAGGCACTGGATGGCGGCCAGGGAGAAGCCCCGCTCCTGGAGGTTGGCGATGTAGCGCAGCCGGGCCAGGTGGCCCTCGTCGTAGTACCCGACCCGCCCCTCCATGCGGGGCGACGGCAGCAAGCCCCGGGTCTGGTAGGCCCGGATGTTGCGGGTGGTGACGCCGGCCTCCCGGGCCAACTCGTCGATGGTCATGGTGGCCGCCACGTTTTCCATCCTAGCCCGATGGTGACAATTGCTTCCGTGACATCAATCGATGTAAGGTTCGCCCCATGATCGATGCGCAGTGGGGTTGGAGTGCCTGGGCGTGGCTGGTCATCCCCCTGGCCATCTACGGGTTGACCTGCCTCGTGCTGTTCGCCTTCGGGCGTACCTACGTCGGGGAGACCAACCCGCTGAAGTTCTTCTTCGGCCAGATCGGCGACACCCTCCAGCGCATCACCGGCTACCCCGGCTGGTCGATGGCCGGCACCCTGAGCGGGCTGATGATGCTGCTGATCGTCGTCATCGGCTTCTACTGGGACGTCGCCTGGCACATCGACAACGGCCGCGACCAGGAGCTGTTCACCCCGTCCCACGTCATGATCCTCGTCGGCCTGGGCGGCCTCCTCTACGCCGCCGGCATCGCCGTCCTCTTCGCCAGCCTCGAGAAGGCCGAGACGGCCATGCGGTGGGGCTTCCTGCACGTGCCCTGGTCGGCCGTGCTCCTGGTGGCCCTGGGCCTCGGCGGGGTGACGGCCTTCGGGTTCGACGCCCTGTGGCACGAGGCCTACGGGGTCGACGTGACCCTCTGGAGCCCGCCTCACATCCAGCTCGTCGTCTCGGGCTCGTTGGGCACCATCGCCCTCTGGCTCATGCTGGCCGAGGCCCGCCCCTACGCCCAGCCCACCCTGCTGGGCAAGAGCATCCACGTCCTCACCGCCGGCACCATCCTCGTGGGCATGAGCACCCTCCAAGGGGAGTTCGACTACGGCGTGCCCCAGTTCCAGGTGCTCTACCTGCCCATCCTGATCATGATCGCCGCCGGCTTCACCCTCATGGCCACCCGCCGGGTGCTCGGCCCCTGGGGGGCGGTCAAGGTCGTCGGCGTCTACCTCGTGCTGCGGGGGCTCCTCGCCTTCGCCATCGGCGGCGTCATGCACCACACGGTTCCCCACTTCCCCCTGTACCTGGGCTCGGCCCTGCTCGTCGAGGCGGCCTTCGTGTGGCTGGGCACCGAACGGCCCGTACGCCTGGCCCTGGTGAGCGGCGCCCTCGTCGGCACCGTCGGCCTGATCACCGAGCTGGGCTGGGTGACTTTGTGGGGCTTCTCCACCTCGGCCCGCATGCCCCTGGACCTGGCCCTCAAGATCGCGGTCCTCGGCCCCATCGCCGCCGTGGCCGCCGCCCTGGTGGGCGCCGCCCTCGGGGGCGCCGTCGCCAAGGCCCGGGAGACGATCCCCGCCGCCGCGCTTGCCGCCGCGGGCGTCGCCCTCCTGGGCACCCTCGCCTTCCCCCTGCCCCGCGACGTCGGCCCGGTCACGGCCACCGTCCGCCTCCAGCAGCTCGGCAGCATGGCCAACGTCGAGGTCATCCTCGACCCGCCCGACGCCGCCCGCACCGCCACCGCCTTCGCCGTCTCGGCATGGCAGGGTGGCTCGGCGACCGTCCAGGCCGACCTGCAGCAGGTGGCCATGGGCCGCTATGTCGCCTCCCGGCCGGTGCCGGTCACCGGGAGCTGGAAGACGATGGTCAGCCTCCAGCGCGGCAGCGAGGTGATGGCCGTCCCCATCTACCTGCCGGCCGACCCCGAGATCGGCGCCCCCGAGGTGCCGGCGGTAGCCGAGCGCACCGAGCGGTTCGTGCGCAACACCACCATCCTGCTGCGGGAGGTGCGGGGCGGCCCTCCGGGCACCGCCATCATCGCCTACTCCGGCCTGGCCGTCGTGGTGGCCACCTTCATCGCCCTGATCGCCGTCACGGCCCGTCGGGTCCCGCCGCCCGGCGGGCCGGGCGACCCCCTCGCCCGCTACACCACGCCGCCGGCGTGGAAGACGCCGGCGAGGACCTGAATCAGGCGGACAGCGTGAGCCGGCGGAAGCTCTCGGCGTAGCGCACGCCGGCGGCTGACCCCTCGGCCTCGGCCCGGGCCCGCAGCACGTCGCGGAACAGCTCCTCGGAGCCGTCGAGCTGGCTGGCGTGGCACAAGAGGGCGTCGACCTTGGTGTCCAGCGAGGTGGTGACGTCGACCCACACGTTCGGCTCCAGCGTGCCGGACAGCAGCACCACGCTCACCGGGTGGGCGGGGCCGGCGGAGGGGAAGTAGTGGGGGTTGCCGGCCGCCGGCGACACCGCGTCGAGGGTGGCCCAGCCGGCTACTCGATGGTCGGAGTGGTTGAAGTAGGTGTCGCCGAAGATGACGGCGGTGGGGTCGGGGCAGACGACGACGTCGGGACGGACCCGGCGGATGCTGGCCACGATCTCGCACCGCACCTCGGGCGAGTTCACCAGCTCGCCGTCGTCGATACCGAGCTGGGCCCTGCCGGCCAGGGCGAGGACCTTGCCCGCGGCGTCCATCTCCGAGCGCCGGCGGGCGGCCAGGCCGTCCAGGTCGACATCGGGGTCGTGGGAGCCCTTCTCGCCCCGGGTCAGCACCAGCACGTGGACCTCGGCGCCGGCGGCCGACCACCGGGCCAGGGTGGCCCCGCAGGAGATCTCGGGGTCGTCGGGGTGGGCGTAGACGGCCAGGGCCCGGGCGGGCGCCTCCCCGTAGAGGGTGGCCACTACGGCGCCGCCGCCAGGGCGGCGACCGCCCGCTCCAGGCCGGCGTCGTCGACGTCGTGGTGGGTGACGACCCGCATGACGCCGGGGGCGATCGTCCCGGTCAGGACCCCTTCGCCCGCCAGCCAGTCGACCAGCTTGAGCGGGTCCGGATGCTGCCAGGTCACGACGTTGGTCTGCACCCGCTCCACCTTGCACGGCCAGCGCTCGGCGATCACCTCGGCCAGCCGGCGGGCCCGGCGGTGGTCGTCGGCCAGCCCCTCGACCATCGTCTCCAGCGCCACCAGCGCGGCGGCGGCGATGACGCCGGCCTGGCGCATCCCACCGCCCAGCCGCTGGCGCTCCCCACGTGCGGCCTCCATCACGTCCGCCGGCCCGGCCAGCAGCGATCCCACCGGAGCGCACAGCCCCTTCGACATGCAGCACATCACGGTGGTCGCCGGCGACGCGTAGGTCGCCGCCGGCACCCCCGTGGCCACCTCCGCGTTGAACAGCCGGGCCCCGTCGAGGTGCACGGGCAACCCCACCGCGGCCACCGCCTGCAGCCGGTCCAGGGGCCACGGCGCCCCGTCGGCGGGCATGTGGGTGTTCTCCACGCAGACCAGCCCGGGCCGCACGTGGTGGTGGTCAGCGGCCTCGACAGCCCACCGGATGTCGTCGACTGACAGGGTCCCGTCCTCGTCGTCGAGCGTCGTGAACTGCACGCCGGCGTTGCGCCCGCCGGCGCCGTTCTCGTAGATCACCACGTGCTGGCGCCGGCCGGCCAGCACGGCGCTGCCCGCCGGCGCCAGCAGGCGCAGGGCGATCTGGTTGGCCATCGTGCCCGACGGCACGAACAGCGCCGCCTCCTTGCCCACCCGGGCGGCGAAGGCCTCCTCCAGGGCGTTGACCGTCGGGTCCTCGCCGTAGACGTCGTCGCCCACCTCGGCATCGGCCATGGCCCGGCGCATCTCCGGCGTGGGCCGGGTGACGGTGTCCGAGCGCAGGTCGACCATCCCCGTACGATGGCAGACTTGCACGACACTTCCGAACTGCTCGAGCTCGCCGAGCGCGTGGCCACCGAGGCCGGCGACCTCCTGCTGGCCGGCGTCGACGACCTCCGGGTCGACGTCACCACCAAGACCAGCGGCACCGACATGGTCAGCGAGATGGACCGGGCCTCGGAGACCCACATCGTCAAGGGCATCCTCGCCGCCCGACCCGACGACGCCATCCTGGGCGAGGAGACCGGCGTCCGCGAGGGCACCAGTGGGGTCCGGTGGGTCATCGATCCTCTCGACGGGACCACCAACTACCTCTACCGCCATCCCACGTGGGCGGTCTCGGTCGGCGTCGAGGTCGACGGGGTGGCGCAGGTGGGCGTGGTCGTTGCGCCAGGGCACCACGAGGTCTTCACCGCCGTCCGGGGCGAGGGGGCGAAGCTCAACGGCGACCCGATCGCGGTCACGGAGGAGACCAACCTGGCCAGTGCCCTCGTCGGCACCGGGTTCGGCTACGGCGCCAACCGCCGGGGCCGCCAGGCTCAGGTCCTCCCCGAGCTGCTCCCGCTGGTGCGCGACATCCGCCGCAACGGCGTGGCCTCGCTGGACCTGTGCTGGGTCGCCTGCGGTCGCCTCGACGGGTATTTCGAGGCCGGCGGCCAGCCCTGGGACGTCGCCGCCGGACTCCTCATCGCCACCGAGGCCGGTGCCGTGGTGAGCGGGCTGGACGGCGGGCCGGTGACCCCCGACTCGGTGGTGGCCGCCACACCCGGCGTGGCGCCGGCCCTTTTCGAGCTGCTGATCCGGGCCGGCGCCGCCGACTCCCTGAACTACCGCGACTAACGGCGCCGCCTATGCCACGATGGTCCGGTGGTGAGGATGTTCTTGCTCATCGTGCGGTTCATGCTCCACCAGTCCGTCCGGCTCTCTGTCGCCGCCCTCGGGTTCACGGTGCTGACCGTCGGCATGGTCCTCCTCGTGACCCCTGGCCCCGGCCTGCTGGTCATCATCGCCGGCCTGGCCATCCTGGCCCACGAGTTCGCATGGGCCGCCACCGCCCTCGACCGGGTCAAGGCTCGTGCCGCCCAAGCCCGTGAGGCCGCCCTTCGACGGGCGCCGCGCACCCGGCGGATCGACTAGCCACTAGCACTAGCTAGCACTAGGCCGAGCCGTCCCACCAGAGGGTGACGACCTCGCCCATGGCCGACATGTCGTCACCGAGGAGGGCGTCGACCTCGGGCTCACGCTCGGGCGGCAGGCACAGGTAGCGGCGCACCGAGGTCACCCGGGTCTCGCGGTTGATCGACCGCCCGTGGCGCGGCGCCCGTTCCACCGACGGCTCGATGCCGACCTCGGCCAGCACGGCGATGGCGTCGTCGGCCGTCGGCCCTTCGGGACGGTCGACGTCCCAGAAGTGCCGCCACAGGTGGTTCACCCCGTAGCGGGGGTGGAACGAGCTGAGCTCCATCACCACCCGGTTGCGGGCGTGCGCGGTCAGCTCTGCGGCGAAGGCACCGAGCCCCGGCACGTTGTAGGCGACATGGTGGGTGACCACCACGTCCGCCGGTCCGACCTTGGCCGCGTCCTCCGGCCAGCTTCCCTGCACCGCCTCGAACTCGATGCCCAACTCCCCGGCCCGCTCGGTGAAGAGGTCCAGCAGGTCCTGGCTCTGGTCGAAGCCGGTGACCCGCCCCGCCGGCGGCACGAGGGCCAGGCCGGCGGCCCCGCCGCCACAGCCCACGTCGAGCACCGACCCCAACTCGGGCAGCGCCTGGCGAGCCCGGACCCTCGACGGCGTGTCGGGAGTCGGCTCCGCGGGCGGGCGGAAAAGGGCGGGCGAGAACTCCCAAGGGGACTCCTTGGCCTGGGCCATGATGTGCTCCGGGATGGCCCACGCGGTCAGCTCCGACGCCCAATGTTCGCCAGCTGTGGTCATCGGGGCACCTTAATGACGATGGTGCCGGCCGCGCGGTCGTGCAGCCCTCGCCGGCGGCGGTCCCAGATCAGCGACGCCATGATGGCCAGGCTCACCCCGAGGCCGATGACAGGTAGCCGGCCGGCGAGGCCGGGCAGCGCCCAGCGCACCAGCGACCGGCGCCAACCGGGGAGCAAGCCGTCGGCCTCGGTCACCACCCGGGTGCCGACGGCGATCTTGCCCAGGGTCTGGCCCAGCAGCGCGGTGGGGACGATGGTGTAGAGGGCGCCGAAGAGGAACAGCCCGGCCAGCATCGGGCCGGGCAGCGAGCCGTCGAACTCCTCCACGTCGACGAGGCCGAGGATCATGGGCACGACCACGACCATGCTGGTCAGCAGGCCGTCGACCAGGGCGCCGCCGATCCGCTGGCCGACCGACGCCAGCTCCTCGGACCGATCCTCCTCCATGCGCGCTCGCTGGACGCTGACCGTCCTAGCCAAAGAAGACTTCGGCCACGCCGTGGTACAGCGCCGGGTCGACCGTCTTGGAGCTCCCCACCGCCTCCGACAGCGGGATGCGCACGATCTGGCCCGCCTGCAAGGCCACCATCTGGCCGCTGGCGCCGTCGTGCACCGCGTCGATGGCGGCGATGCCGAAGCGGGTGGCGAGGATGCGGTCGAAGGCGGTGGGCGTGCCGCCCCGCTGGATGTGGCCGAGGATCGTCACCCGGGTCTCGAAGCCGGTGTTCTCGCCGATGCTCGCGGCCACCCGGTTGCCGATCCCACCCAACCGCACGTGGCCGAAGGCGTCGACCTCGCCCGACTGCACCTCCATGGTGCCCTCCTTGGGCACCGCGCCCTCGGCCACCACGACGATCGACGCGTACCGCCCCCGGTCGTGACGCTTGCGGAGGGCGGCGCAGACCACCTCGATGTCGAATGGCTCCTCGGGGATCAGGATGGCCGCCGCCCCGCCGGCGATGCCCGCCTCGGTGGCGATCCAGCCGGCGTGGCGGCCCATGACCTCGACCACCATGACCCGGTCGTGGGACTCGGCGGTGGTGTGCAGCCGGTCGATGGCGTCCGACGCGATCTGCACCGCGGTGTCGAAGCCGAAGGTCACCTCGGTGCCGGACAGGTCGTTGTCGATGGTCTTGGGCACCCCCACCACGACCAATCCCTCCCTGGACAGCTTCTCGGCCACCCCGAGGGTGTCGTCGCCGCCGATGGCGATGAGGGCGTCGATCCGCTCCGCCCGCAGGTTGTCGAGGACCTGCTGCGACCCGCCCTCGACCTTGTAGGGGTTGGTCCGGGAGGTGCCCAGGATGGTGCCGCCGCGGGGCAGGATGCCGCGGCACCGCTCGACGTCGAGGATGATGGTCCGGCGCTCGAGGACGCCCCTCCACCCGTCCTCGAAGCCGACGAGGTCGTCGCCGTACTGGAACTCGCCTTTGCGGACGACGGCCCTGATCACGGCGTTGAGCCCCGGGCAGTCGCCTCCCCCGGTCAGCAGTCCTACGCGCATGCGTGCCACGCTACCGGCCGTGCCAGTCACCATCGCCATCGACGCCGGCACCACCGGCGTGCGCGCCCTCGCGGTGGACGGCACCGGCCGGCCGGCGGGGTGGTCCTACCGTGAGCTCCCCCAGCACTTTCCCCGGCCCGGTTGGGTGGAGCACGACCCGGAGCAGATCTGGGAGGCGGTCGAGACGACGCTCGCCGAGCTCCGGGCGATGCTGGAGACGCCGGTCGCCGCCATCGGCATCACCAACCAGCGTGAGACCGTGGTGGCGTGGGACCGGCGCACCGGCCAGCCGTTCCACAACGCCATCGTCTGGCAGGACCGGCGCACGGCAGCCCGCTGCCGGCGCCTGGAGGACGGCGGGCACCTGCCCCTCGTCCGCTCGACGACGGGGCTGGTGCTCGACCCGTACTTCTCGGCCACCAAGATGGCCTGGCTCCTGTCCGAAGGCGGGGTGGCCACCGGGCCCCGGCTGGCCCTGGGCACGGTCGACTCGTGGATCCTCTGGAAGCTCACCGCCGGCGAGGTGTTCGCCACCGATCCGTCCAACGCCAGCCGGACCATGCTCTACGACATCCGCCACGGCGCCTGGTCGAGGGAGCTGTGCGACCTGTTCGGGGTGCCGGTGGCGTCGCTGCCCGACGTGCGCCGGACGAGCGGGCGCTTCGGCACCACCGCCGACGGGATCCCGGTGAGCGGCGTGGCCGGCGACCAGCAGGCCGCCCTGTTCGGCCAGGCCTGCATCGAGACGGGCATGGCCAAGAACACCTACGGCACCGGGTCGTTCGTGCTGATGAACGTGGGCACCCAGTGCCCCGAACCGGTGGAGGGGCTGCTGACCACGGTGGCGTGGTCGCTGCCGGAGGCGGCGCCGGTCTACGCCCTGGAAGGATCCATCTTCGCCACCGGCTCGGCCATCAGCTGGCTCCGTGACGGCCTGGGCATCATCGACTCGCCGGCCGACATCGGCCCGCTCGCCGAGTCGGTCCGCGACGCCCAGGGCGTGGCCTTCGTGCCGGCGTTCTCCGGCCTGGGCAGCCCGTGGTGGGACCCGCACGCCCGGGGCACCATCGTCGGGCTGACCCGGGGCAGCGGTCGGGCCCAGCTGGCCCGGGCCGCGGTGGAGGCGATGGCCTACCAGACCCGTGACGTGGTCGACGCCATGACGGCGGCCACCGGTCAGCCGTTGACCGAACTGCGGGTCGACGGCGGCGCATCCGTGCTCGACCTCCTCCTGCAGATTAAGGCCGACCAGCTGCGGGTGCCGGTGGCCCGGCCCGAGGTCCGCGAGACCACCGCCCTGGGAGCCGCCTTCCTGGCCGGCCTGGCCGAGGGGGTCTGGTCTTCTGTGGAGGAGGTCGCCGGCCTGTGGCGGGAGGAGGCCCGGTTCGACCCCCGGGCGCCCCAGTCGGTCGTCGACGACCGCCACGCCACCTGGCGCCGCGCCGTCGAGCGGAGCCGGCGCTGGTCGCCTTCGCAACCGTAGGTTGCTCGGCGAGGCAGTTGCGCTGCGGCCCGCCGGCACAGCCGGCGGGCCTCCGCCGTTCCTCCTAGCCGGCAGCCGAGTTGGGGCCGCCTTCGGCGGCTTGCTGCGGCCGCCGGCGATCTAAGACCCGTGTTTGGCGGAGATCGAAATCGCCCGGTCCGCTCCCAGGTTGGCCATCACGTACTGGGCGATCTTGCACAGGGCGGCGAGCTGGTAGCGCTCGCGGGAGCGGAAGGGGCGGCCCTGGCGGCCGAGGAGGATGGCCAGCCGGGTGGTGCCCAGCTCGGCCCAGGCCACGTCGTCGGGGCCGCACTCCCCCGAGCTCACCGCCGCCGACGACTGGCTGCCGGCCACGAACGCCACCAGCCACGCCGGTGGCGGCGGTGCGCCGTGGGAGGCCAGCAGGGTGCGGCTGTCCAGGTCGACGACCACCGCCCACTCGGCGCCGAAGTCCCGCCGGGCGTGGGCCACCAGGGAGCCGAGCAGTGCTTCCTGGGACTCGGCGCCCACCAGGAGCGCCGCAGTCTGGAGGGCGTCGAGGCGGGGGTCGGCCAGCTCGGCCGGCGCCGGCCGCACGTCCTCCACGTCGACCCCGTCCACCTGGTCGATCTCGGCCAGGAGGAGGGAGACCAGGCTCGAGTCAGGCAGCTCGACGACCAGCTCGTCGATGGCCCGGCCGGCGCCCCGCTCGAGGATGTCGATGCCCACCACGTCGCCGCGGACGGCGCCGATGCGGCTGGCCACCTGGCCGAGAGCTCCGGGGCGGTCGGGCACCCAGACGCGGACGACGAAGGTCTCCATCCCTGCAAGGTACGCGTCAGACGTGAACGCACGGTTTCGGTGCCGTCACGTTCTATGGACAGCGGCCCCGGATCCCACGTAGAGAGGAGGCGATGATGCACCCCGGCCCCTTCCTGCCCCGGGTGCAGGAGACCTACTGGGTCGACGCCTCCATCCTGCCCTTCGCCGGCGCCGGCGGCCAGCTCGAGGTGGTCGTGCTGGACGTGCCGGCCACCACCACCGGGACGATCGGCGTGGCCGTGGCCCCCGGCGCCGGCCGCATCCCCGTGCAAGGCATCCTGTGGACGCCGGCGAACGTGGCGCTGGCGTGAGCGCGATCGCCGAGCTGCAGGCCGGCGCGGCCGGCGAGGAGTTCGTGGCCCTGCTGCGCCGGACCGTCCGCGCCGTGGGCGTATCTCGCAACTTCCCGCCGCCCGAGGGGCACCGGATGTGGGACGCCGACGCCGTCCATACCGCGGCGGCCGAGTTCATGGCCGACCGCCAGACCCCCCGGCGCCTGACCGACCTGGCCACCCACTGCGGCTCCGACCAGGCGCTGCGGGCCCGCCTCCAGGGCGCGGTGCGGAACTTCCTCGCCGACCTCGGCCGGCGCACGCCGCTGGGCAAGCTGGTGCTGCGGGTCAACGACGTCCTCGGTGGCGAGCCAGAGTTCCGGCGGGTCGACGGCCGGTGGGCCCGGGCCGGCGGACCGGCCGAAGCGGGCAACGACGACCCCGACGTCCTCGCCAAAGCCATCCAGGGCCACGACATCGTGCCGCCCAACTGGGGCCACGACGCCCGCCGCGCCGCCCCGGTGGCCGACCGGGCCACGATCGTCTCCTTGTGTGGAGCCCTGCTCGACGCCGCCGGCGGCTCGCTCACCCCCCGGAGCCTGGCCCGGGCCATCGGCCACCGCCTCGGCATCGGGCAGGCCCCGGTGGCGCTGGAGGTCAACGCCCTCGACGCCCCGCCGGCGGCCCAGGCCGGCGGGGATCGGACCGGCAGCGAGGCGCTCCGCCTGATCCGGGCCACCGAGGTGCTGGCCGAGCTCAACGACGCCGAGCGCATGGCCGTCGCCCACCCGGAGTACACCGTGCGCCAGCTGGCGCCCGTCCTGGGCGCCAGCGCGTCGAAAGCCCACCTCATCCGCCAGCGGGCGGTCGACGTCATCCGGGTCGAGGTGCTCGACGACGAGGACGGGGAGGCCGTCGCCCTGTTGGTCATGGAGCTGGCCCGGGCCTGGCTGGCAGTGCCCGTTCAGGACAACAAAGCGCGGTCCGACGTACTGGCGGTGCGATGACCGGCCATCCCCTCGACGTCGACCTCGCCGACCTCGTCGACGGTGTGCTGGAAGCCGCCCGAGCCACCGAGGTCGAGGCCCACCTCGACGAGTGCCTCCTGTGCCGGCTCAAGCGCCGGCGGCTGGAGGGCACGCCGGCGCCGGCCCCCGGCGGCAGCCCCCTGCCGGCGCCGGCCTTCGATGTCATGGCCGCCGAGAACGGCGTCGAGCCCGCCGTGGACGACCTCTGGATCGCCGGCACCGACGACCGGCTGCTCGTGCTCGTGCGCAGCGTGGCCGGCGACCGGGTGACCGCCGCCCCCGTCACCCTCGACGTCGGGGCGGCCGACGAGGAAACCGTCATCGTCGAGGAGTCACCCTTTCGCACCGCAGTGGCCGTCCATCCCGCCCTGGCGATGGAGATCCCTCGGGCGGCGCTGACGGCCAAGGTCGGCGTGCTGTCCGTCGCCGGCCGGCGCGGGACGGCCATCGCCGGCCCCAGCGACCCCCGGATCGAGGTGCGCCAGCACCTGGCCGACCGGCTGGCCGCCTTCGCCGACCCGCCCCCGGCCGGCGACGGACAGCACGCCGACCTTGGC
>Ga0247713_1000290_pt1 | contig 34159 bp, 31 predicted proteins | sample 21E_NmetaG_FD_189936 | JGI IMG/M metagenome (GOLD analysis project Ga0247713, IMG submission 189936) | Soil microbial communities from hillslope of Landscape Evolution Observatory, University of Arizona, Oracle, AZ, United States - 2-1-E_N | ecosystem: Engineered > Artificial ecosystem >...
CCGCGACACCGGGCGGTCCCGCCGCCCGCCGGAGGACGAGACCCGGGACCACCGGCGATCGGCGACAATGACGGCATGCCCGACCGTGCCGGCCTCGCGCGGCTGCCCCGCATCGACGACCTCGTCGCCGCCGCGGGCGACCTCGTCGCGCGCTACGGGCGGGGCCCGGCGACCGCGGCCCTGCGCGCGGCCGTGGACGTCGCCCGCGCCCGCCTGCTCGACGCCGGTGGCGAGCCGCCCGACGCGACGGAGCTCGTCGCGGCGGCTGACGCCGACCTCGCTCGGCGGCGCCCGGGACCCCCGCGTCGCGTCTACAACGCCGCCGGCGTCGTCGTGCACACCAACCTCGGCCGCGCGCCGCTCTCGGACGACGCGCGGCAGGCGATGCTGGACGCGGCCGGGTACTGCGACCTCGAGTACGACCTCGCCACCGGGCGGCGTGGATCGCGCGGGGCGCGTCTCGACCCGCTGCTCGCCGAAACCGCCGGCGCGCAGGACGCCCTGGCGGTGAACAACTGCGCCGCCGCGCTCGTGCTCACGCTCGCGGCACTCGCCCCGGGCGCCGACGTCGCCGTGAGCCGCGGGGAGCTCGTCGAGATCGGCGGCTCCTTCCGCCTGCCCGAGATCATGGCGGCCTCGGGGGCCCGCCTCGTCGAGGTCGGCACGACGAACCGCACACGGGCCGTTGACTACGCCGTCGACGGCGTGGCCCTGCTCCTCAAGGTGCACCCGTCGAACTACCGCATCACCGGCTTCGCCGAGGCTCCCGGTGTGGCGGCTGTCGCGGATGTCGCACGCGACCTCGGCGTGCCGCTCGTCCACGACGTCGGGTCCGGCCTGCTCGTCGACAGCGACGAGCCGTGGCTCGCCGGCGAGCCGAGCCTCGCCGGGTCGCTCGCCGAGGGCGCCGACCTCGTGCTCGCGAGCGGGGACAAGCTTCTCGGCGGGCCGCAGGCCGGCATCCTGGCGGGGCGCGCCGACCTCGTCGAGCGGTGCCGACGCCATCCGCTCGCCCGGGCCCTGCGCCTCGACAAGCTCCGCATCGCCGGGCTCGTCGCGACGCTCGAGGCGCACCTGCGGGGGACACCCGTGCCGACGTGGGCGATGCTGCGCGCCGACCCGGTGGTCATCGCCGCCCGGGCGAAGGCGCTCGCCGCGCGCCTCGGCGGCGAGGTCACCGAAGGCGCGACCCTCGTCGGCGGGGGATCCGCGCCGGGCCTGTCCGTCCGGACCCCCGTCGTGCGCCTCGGCGCCGCACGGCCCGACGCCGCAGCCGATCGCCTGCGCGCCGGCGACCCGCCGATCGTCGTGCGGGTCGACGACGGGGCGCTGTGGGTGGACCTGCGCACCGTGCCTCCCGAGGCCGACGACCTCCTCGGCGAGCGCCTCGCCGCCGTGCTGGGGGCAGTCTGAGCTGACCGGGCCGGGCGTACGCTGCCGCACGATGGCGACGATCCGGCTGAGGGACCACCCGCTCGTCCGGCGGGTTCGTGGTCTGGCGTCCACGGACCGTGCCGGCGACGGGGTGCTCGTCGCCCTCGCGGCCGGTGTGGGGCTGGCCACGGGTCTGCTGGCCGTCGCGCTCATCGAGCTCGTCCGCGCCGTGCAGGCCGTCGCGTTCGCCGGCCCGGACCGCCTCGTCGTCGTCCTCGCGCCGACCCTGGGGGGCTTGCTCGTCGGCGTGCTCATCACCTACTGGGTGCCCGAGGCGCGCGGCGCGGGCGTCAGCCAGGTGATGACCGCGATCGCCCTCCACGGAGGGCGGATGCGCCCGGTCCTCGCGCTCGGCAAGCTCCTCACGAGCGGCCTCGCGCTGGGCACGGGCGCCTCCGGTGGCCGCGAGGGCCCGATCGTGCAGATCGGCGGGGCGGTCGGGTCGACCGCCGGCAGGCTCCTGAACCTCAACGAGGAGCAGAAGCGCGCCGTCATCGCCGCAGGCGCCGGGGCCGGGATCGCGGCGTCGTTCAACGCCCCCATCGGCGGGATGCTGTTCGCGCTCGAGGTCATCATCGGCGGCTTCCGCGCCCGCTACCTGCAGGTCATCGTCGTCGCGTGCGTCGTCGCCTCCGTCACCGCCCGCACGATCGTCGGGCCGGAGCTCATCTACTCCCCGCCCCCCTTCACCCTCGCCGACCCGCGGGAGCTGCTGCTCTACGCCGTGCTCGGCCTGACCGCCTCCGGGGTGGGGGTCGCGCTCGTGCGGGGTGAGGCCATCGTCACGGTGGTCGCCGAGCGGGCGCGGGTCTGGCCGCCCCTGCGCACCGCCGCGGGAGGGCTCGGCGTCGGGCTCATCGCGCTCGCCGTGCCGGAGGTGCTCGGCACCGGCGACCACCTGCCCCCGGTCCTCGGGGTCGTCACCGACCCCATCGCGGGCATGCTCGCCGGCGAGGTCGGCGGCACGGGCCTGTCCGCCGCCGGCGTGCTCCTCGTCCTGCTGGTGGCCAAGCTCGCCGCGACCGCGTTGACCCTCGGCACAGGCAGCTCGGCCGGCAGCTTCGCCCCGGCGGTGTTCATCGGCGCGGCGCTCGGAGGGGCGTACGGGCACGTCACCGCGGCGGTGCTGCCCGGCGCGGCTGTCGCTCCGGGTGCGTTCGCGCTCGCGGGCATGGCGGCCGTCGTCGGCGCGAGCACCCGCGCCCCGCTCACCGCGATCCTCCTCGCCTTCGAGCTCACCGGCGACTACGGTCTCGTGCTGCCGCTCATGCTGGCCACCGGCATCGCGACGTTCCTTGCCGACCGCCTCGACCGCGAGTCCGCCTACACCCTCCCGCTCACCCGTCGTGGCATCGTGTACGCCGAGCCCGAGGACGTCGACATCATGCAGACGGTGCGGGTGGGCGAGATCATGAACCCCGACCCGCCGGCGGTACCGCCGTCGATGACCGTCCCCGAGCTGCAGGCGGAGTTCCGCCGTACCCGCCGCCACGGTTTCCCGGTCGTGGACGGCGACCGGCTCGTCGGCGTCGTGACGATCAGCGACCTCGCCCGCGCCGTCAACCCCGACGGGGTCGACGAGGACGCCATGACCCGCACCGGCGACATCATGGCGCTGCGGGAGCGGACCGTCGGCGACATCTGCACCCGCCGCGTGCTGACCGTCACGCCCGAGGACCCCGTCTTCCGCGCCGTGCGGCGCATGGGCGCCATCGATGCCGGCCGCCTGCCGGTCGTCGCCGCCGAGGACCACAGCCGCCTCGTCGGGATGGTGGGCCGCGCCGACGTCGTGAAGGCCTACCAGCGGGCGGTCACCCGCAGCCTCGGCGTGCAGCAGCGCCAGCAGTCATCACGGCTGCGCGACCTGGCCGGCACCCAGTTCGTCGAGCTCGTCGTCGCCCCCGACGCGGAAGCCACCGGCCGTGCCGTGCGCGACGTGGTCTGGCCGCCCCGCACGATCCTCACGAACGTGCGCCGAAACGGCGAGGCGATCATGCCGAACGGCGACACCGTCCTCGAGGCCGGCGACGAGGTCGTCGTCCTGACCGACCAGCAGGTCGCGGGCGAGGTTCGCCGCCTCATCGCAGGCGTGGCGCCCGACGAGTAGGGCGGGAAGCCCTGCGCGACGCTCTGCCGGCCTCACCCGCGCCCGGGGAGATCGACGGGTCCCTGGGGCTCACCGTCCGCAGGGGCGGATGCCCAGACCTGTCTGCAAGGCGGCGATCTCCTCGTCGATGCGCGAGGACTCGGCCATGAGCGAGGCGCCCTCCTCGCGGGCGCCGCGCGCGTAGGACTCGCCCACCGCCTCGATCGTGCCGAGGTTGTCGTCCATCAGCGCCACGATCTCCTCGTGGGCCGCTTCGGCGCCGTCGGGCGGTTCGAGTGCGTCGATGGTCGACCGGTAGTCCGCATAGAGCGCGGCGATGTCCCCGGCCCGGCGCAGGAACAGCTTCTGGGAGGCGTCCTCGCGCGCGAGGTCGAGCTCCTCGTCGTCCTGCGCCAGGCTGAACAGCGCTCCGAGGTAGTACTCGCAGGCCTCGTGGGAGGCGGTCGCGTACTGCTCGACGGTCACCGCCTCGGCGCGGGGGTCCGGCGCGGTCTCTGCCTCCTCCGCGGGGTCCACGCCGCTCGAGCAGGCGGGGATCAGCAGGCCGAGCAGGACCACGGCGACGCACCAACGGCTCGGCATGGACAGCCCCTTCGGCTCGCCGGCGGGCATCTGGCGCCGCTTCAACCCGCGCCCACGTCGAGGACCCGCACGACGGCGGTCCCGGCCTCGTCGGACGCCGCGAGGTCGACCTCGGCGGTGATGGCCCAGTCGTGGTCGCCGGCAGGGTCGTCGAGGACCTGGCGGACCTTCCAGACGCCGGGCTCCTCGTCGACCACGAGCAGCCGCGGTCCTCGCGCGTCGGGCCCGGTGCCGATCTCGTCGTGGTCGGCGAAGTACGGCTCGAGCGCCTGCGACCAGGTCTCGGCGCTCCAGCCGTGCGCGCCGTCGAGCTTGCCGAGGTCCTCCCACCGACGGCGGGCCGCGAGCTCGACACGCCGGAACAGCGCGTTGCGCACGAGCACCCGGAAGGCCCGGACGTTCGCGGTGACCGGCGGGGGGCCCTCGTCGACGGCGGGCTTGGGGGTCTCGGCGCCCGCGCCGGGGGCGAGCATGGCCTCCCACTCGTCGAGCAGGCTCGAGTCGGTCTGGCGGACGAGCTCACCGAGCCAGGCATCGAGGTCGTCCACCTCGTCGGTCTTGAGCTCGTCGGGCACGGTCTGGCGCAGCGCCTTGTACGCGTCGGAGAGGTAGCGCAGCACCAGTCCCTCGGAGCGCGACAGCTCGTAGAAGGCGACGTAGTCGGCGAAGGTCATCGCGCGCTCGTAGAGGTCACGGGCGACCGACTTCGGCGACAGGGTGTGCGCGGCGACCCACGGCTGCCCCTGACGGTAGAGCGCGAAGGCGGTCTCGAGGAGGTCGGCGAGCGGGCGCGGGTGCGTGACGTCTTCGAGCAGCTCCATGCGCTCGTCGTAGTCGATGCCGTCCGCCTTCATCTGCGCGACCGCCTCGCCCTTCGCCTTGAAGGTCTGCGCACCGAGCACCTGTCGAGGATCCTCGAGGATCGACTCGACCACCGACAGGACGTCGAGCGCGTAGGTGGGCGAGTCGTGGTCGAGGAGCGCGAACGCCGACATCGCGAACGGCGCGAGTGGCTGGTTGAGCGCGAAGTTGTCCTGGAGGTCGACGGTGACCCGTACGGTGCGGCCCTCGGCGTCGGGCTCCCCGAGACGCTCGGCCACCCCGGCGGTCAGCAGCTCGCGGTAGAGCGCGATGGCACGGCGGATGTGGTCACGCTGGGCGGGGCGGTCCTCGTGGTTGTCGGTCAACAGCGCCCGCATCGTCGCGAACGCGTCGCCGGGGCGCTCCATCACGTTGAGCAGCATGGCGTGGCTGACCGCGAACCGGGACCGCAGCGTCTCGGGCTCCGCCGCGACGAGCCGGTCGTAGGTCGACTCAGCCCAGCTGACGAAGCCGTCGGGCGGCTTCTTGCGGGTCACCTTCCGCCGCTTCTTCGGGTCGTCGCCGGCCTTGGCGAGCGCCTTCTCGTTCTCCACGACGTGCTCGGGGGCCTGGACGACGACGGTGCCGGTCGTGTCGTACCCGGCGCGTCCGGCGCGGCCGGCGATCTGGTGGAACTCCCGGGCGTTCAGGTGGCGGGTCCTGACACCGTCGTACTTCGTCAGCGCCGTGAACAGGACCGTGCGGATCGGCACGTTGATGCCGACGCCGAGCGTGTCGGTGCCGCAGATCACCTTCAGCAGGCCTGCCTGCGCGAGCTGTTCCACCAGCCGCCGGTACTTCGGCAGCATCCCGGCGTGATGCACGCCGATGCCGTGGCGGACGAGCCGTGACAGGGTCTTCCTGCCGAACCCCGCGGCGAAGCGGAAGTCCGCGATGAGCTCGGCGATGGCGTCCTTCTCCTGCCGGGTGCACACGTTCACGCTCATGAGCGCCTGGGCGCGCTCGACCGCCGACGCCTGGGTGAAGTGCACGACGTAGATCGGGGCGCGGCGCGTCTCGAGCAGTTCCTCGATCGTCTCGTGCACCGGCGTGGTCACGTAGCGGAACTGCAGCGGGACGGGACGTTCGACGGAGGTGACGACGGCGACCTGGCGACCGGTCCGCCGGCGCAGGTCCTCCTGGAAGAAGCGCACGTCGCCGAGCGTGGCGGACATGAGGACGAACTGGGCCTGGGGCAGCGTGAGCAGCGGCACCTGCCAAGCCCAGCCGCGGTCCGCCTCGGCGTAGAAGTGGAACTCGTCCATTACCACCTGGCCGATGTCGGCCCCAGGCCCCTGACGCAGGGCGAGGTTCGCGAGGATCTCCGCGGTGCAGCAGATGATCGGCGCGTCGGCGTTCACGGTCGCGTCCCCGGTCATCATGCCGACGTTGTCCGCACCGAAGATCTCGATGAGCGCGAAGAACTTCTCGCTGACGAGCGCCTTGATCGGGGCGGTGTAGAAGCTCGTCTTGTCCTCGGCCAGCGCGGCGAAGTGCGCTCCGGTCGCGACGAGGCTCTTGCCCGACCCCGTCGGCGTGCTCAGGATCACATGCGAGCCCGAGACGACCTCGATCAGCGCCTCCTCCTGCGCCGGGTACAGGCGCAGCCCGCGCCCCTCCGCCCAGCCGGTGAAGGTCGCGAAGATCGTGTCGGCGTCCGCCGGCACCCCCCGGGGGGGCAGGAGGTCGACGAGGCGTGGGGAGACGGAGAGGTCGGTCACCGTGGCTGCCGCCCGCGCGCCCGCTCGAGCTGGCGGCGCTCCCGCTTGCTCGGACGCCCCGCACCGCGGTCCCGGACGGGGACCGGTCCGCGCTCGGGAAGGCGGGGCGGCGGGGGGCTGTGGTCGACGAGGCACTCGGCGGCGACCGAGGCACCGACGCGACGGTCGACGACCCGGGCCACCTCGACGACCCGTTCACGCCCACCGGTCCGCACCCGGATGGTGTCACCGGCCTTCACGAGGCTGGACGGCTTCGCTTTGGCCCCGTGGAGACGCACGTGGCCGCCCCGGCACGCGGCGTTGGCCTCCGCCCGGGTCTTGAACAGCCGGACGGCCCACAGCCAACGGTCGACGCGCGTCGAATCCACGCCGCCCATGGTTCCACGGCGCGCCGATCGCTGCCCAGCCCGAGGCGCGCCAGGCGGCCAGGTCCTTGCCTCCCCGCACCGCACGGCGGGCGGACGCGCCGGCGGTGCGCCTGCTAGGAGGTGGCGGCGGGCTCGCCGATGACCCCGCACGCCTGGCGGGGACCGGCGTCACCGGTCGCGAGGGTGTCCTCGTCGGGCGGTCCACCGTCGAGGTAGCGCTCGGGGACGTTCGCGTGATTGTCCGCCCCGGCATGGACGATGAAGGCGCCGCCGGCGGCCCTGAGGTCCCCGAGGGCGAACCGGTCGGTCGACACGGTCATCTCCGCGCGGCCGTCCTCGCCGACGAGCAGGTTCGGGAGGTCGCCGGCGTGCGCCCCGTGAGCGCCGCCTTCGGGGCTGTAGTGCCCGCCTGCGGTCGTGAACGGCCCGTCGGGGGCGTCAGGGTCGCAGTCTGCGTTCTGGTGGACGTGGAACCCGTAGAAGCCGGGCTCGAGCCCGTCGATCGATGCCGCGACGCGGGTCCGCTCGCCGTCGGCGGTCAGCGTCACCGTGCCCACCGGCTGGTCCTGCGCGTCGCGCATCTCGACCTCGACGCCGTCACCGGCCTGCGCCGTGTCCTCGCCTGCGGGCTCGCCCCCGGGCACCTGACCGGATTCGGTGTCCGCCGGGGCGGTGGCGTTCTCGCCGCAGCCGCCCAGCAGAGCCAGCGCCGCGAGCAGGGCGGGTACGGCTGCGCGCATCATGAGTCCGCCGTTTCGTCGTCAATGTCGTTCCGCAGCCTTCGCCGGCGGCGGCGTCGCCAAACACCGCCCCGCCCTGCGCCGTGGGACTGTGCCTGCGAGGGCCACCGCCCGCGGGCGGCAGTACGCTCCCGGCATGCGGGTCATCTGCACCGCCGGGCACGTCGACCACGGCAAGTCCGCGCTCGTCAAGGCGTTGACCGGCATGGAGCCGGACCGCTTCGCCGAGGAGCAGCAGCGCGGCCTCACGATCGACCTCGGTTTCGCGTGGACCGAGGTCGGCCGCCACACCGTCGCCTTCGTCGACCTGCCCGGCCACGAGCGCTTCGTGGGCAACATGCTCGCCGGCGCGGGCGCGGTCGATCTCGCCCTGTTCGTCGTGTCCGCCGACGAGGGCTGGATGCCCCAGAGCCAGGAGCACCTCGACATCCTGGACCTGCTCGGCGTCTGCCGTGGCGTCGTCGCGGTCACGAAGGCGGACGCGGTCGACGCCGAGACGCTCGACCTCGCCCAGGAGCTCGCCCGCGAGCAGCTCGCCGGCAGCGCCCTCGCCGACGTCGAGATCGTCGCGGTCAGCGCGGTGACCGGTGCGGGCCTCGACGAGCTGGCCGAGCAGCTCACCGCCGTGCTCGACGCGGCTCCCGCCCCGGCCGACCGCGGGCGCCCGCGCCTTTGGGTCGACCGGACGTTCACGGTGCGGGGCGCGGGCACGGTCGTGACCGGCACCCTGTCGGGCGGCCGCCTCGGCGTCGGGGAGGAGGTCGCCGTCCTGCCCGGCAACCGGCCCGCGCGGGTCCGCGGCCTCCAGTCGCTGAAGACCGCCGTCGACGAGGCGCTGCCGGGCAGCCGTGTCGCGGTCAACCTCTCGGGGATCGATCGTGCCGTGGTGGGTCGCGGAAACGCCCTCGGACTGCCCGACCAGTGGCTGCCGGTCACCGCCTTCGACGCGCACGCCCGCGCCCTGCCCGGTGCCGCGATCGACCGTCGCGGCGCCTGGCACCTGCACGCCGGGTCCGGCGAGTGGGTCGCGAGGCTCTACCCGCTCGCGGGGAAGATCACCGGTGAGGGATTCGTGCGCGTCGAGCTCGACGAGCCCGCCCCGCTGACCGCCGGAGACCGTTTCGTGCTCCGCGAAGCCGGACGGCAGGCCACCGTGGGTGGCGGGGTCGTCGTCGACGCGGACCCGCCGCCGCGCTCCAGGGGCTCGCAGCGGGCCGCCCGCGGCAAGGAGCTCGCCGCCCGCGTGGATGCGCTGGAGGCCGGCGACCGGGCTGGCCTCCTCGGACGCCACGTCGCCGAGCGCGGGGCGGCCGATGCGACGCGCACCGCCGCGGCTGTGGGAGTGGGCACCGCGGACGCGGCGGCGGCCGCCGCGTCCGGGGGGCTTCTGCGCCTCGGACCGGCGTGGGCGCACCCCGACGCCGTCGCGTCGTGGCGTGACGCCGTCGGTCGGGCGCTCGCCGGCTATCACCGGGCGCACCCGGTCGACCGCGTCGCCCCCAAGAGCCTCGCCGCCCGCGCCGCCGCCCGCGCGGGGTGCCCCGAACCACTCGTCGACGAGCTGCTGGCGCTGCTCGCACGGGACGGCGCGGTCGTCGCCGAGGGCCCCGGCCTGCGGGCGCCTGACCACGCCGTGCGCCTCGACCCCGCGCAGGAGCGGGCGAGGACCGCGCTGCTCGAGGCGCTCGACGCTGATCCGTTCTCCCCCCCACGGCTCGACGACGCCGCCGCGGGCGCCGGCGCATCACCCGCCCTCGTCCGGGAGCTCGAGGCCGCCGGCGACCTCGTGCGGCTGGCCCCCGACCTCGCGTTCACCGCAGGCGCCTTCGCTCAGGCGGTCGACCGGCTGCGGACGGCCTACGCCGCCGACGGCCCCCTCACCGCCGCCCGCGCGAAGGAGGTGCTCGGCACGAGCCGCAAGTTCGCCGTGCCCCTCCTCGAGCAGCTCGACCGGCGTGGCGTCACCCGCCGGGAGGGCGACGTCCGCCACGTCCGCCCCGAACGCCCGTAGGTGCGGGCAGACGTAGGCTGCCGCGGTCCCTATGCCACCTCGACGACGGCGTCGACCTCGACGGGGGCGTCCAGGGGCAGGGCGGCCACACCGACCGCGGAGCGCGCGTGCCGGCCGTCCTCGCCGAACACCTCGCCGAGCAGGTCAGATGCGCCGTTGGCGACGAGATGCTGCTCGGAGAACCCCGGGGCGCTCGCGACGAAGACCGTGAGCTTCACGATCCGGCCTACGGCGGACAGGTCGCCGACGGCGGCGCGCACCTGGGCGAGGATGTTCACCGCGCAGGCGCGCGCGCAGCGCTGCGCTTCGGGGACGCCGAGGGCCCGACCGACGAGGCCGGTGGCGAGCAGCCGGCCATCCTGGAGGGGGAGCTGTCCGGCGGTGAACACGAGGTCGCCCGAACGCACCCACGGCACGTAGGCGGCTGCCGGCGCCGGCGGCTCCGGCAGTGCGATCCCGAGCTCGGCCAGGCGATCCTCGGGCGTCACCGAGCGGCCGGGCTCAGCACGCTTTCAGCCTGGCCGCGAGGATGTGCTTGCGGTCGAGCTCCGAGTGCCCGCCCCAGACGCCGAACGGCTCCTCGGTGTCGAGCGCCCACTCGAGGCACTCGACCTGCACGGGGCACGCCGCGCAGATGGCCTTCGCCTTCGTCTCCCGCGCTTCCCGCTCCGGCTTCGGTTCGAAGTGCATCGGCGGGAAGAACACCGTGGCGTCGGTGGTGCGGCACAGGCCGTGTTCCTGCCAGGCTGTGGACAGCGTGGTCTGCAGCAGCGGCAACGATGCGATGCTCCGACCCACGACGATCCCTCGAATCTGCCGAGCTCCGGTTCCTCGAGCGCCGAGGGTACGACGATTCGTCGGCGGGCGAAAGAGGGTTTTTCACTCCTGACGCGCGCCCTGGCTCGCCCCCCGGAAACCCATGAGCAGCTCCATCGGTATGGGCAGCACAAGCGTCGAGTTGTTCTCCGCAGCGACCGCGTTCATGGTCTGCAGCACGCGCAGCTGGTAGGCGATCGGCTCGCTTGCCATGACCTGTGCGGCCTCGTGGAGCTTTTGCGCAGCCTGGAACTCACCCTCGGCGCTGATGATCTTCGCGCGGCGGTCACGTTCGGCCTCGGCCTGGCGGGCCATGGCCCGCTGGATGTCCGAGCCGAGGTTGACGTCCTTGATCTCGACGAGCGTGACCTTCACGCCCCACGGCTCGGTGAGCTCGTCGACGATCTGCTGGATCTGGGAGTTCAGCCGCTCCCGCTCGGCGAGCAGCTCGTCGAGCTCCGCGGTGCCGCACACGCTGCGCAGGGTCGTCTGGCACACCTGCGACGTGCCGAACATGTAGTTCTGGATCGCCACGACGGCCTTGACCGGCTCGACGACGTTGAAGTACGCCACCGCGTCGACGCGAACGGTCACGTTGTCACGGGTGATCACCTCCTGCGAGGGCACGTTGACGGTGACCGTCTGCAGGTTGACCTTCACCATCTTGTCGATGATCGGAACGATGAAGAACAAGCCCGGGCCTTTTGCGCCCTGGAGGACCTTTCCGAGACGGAAGATCACCCCCCGCTCGTACTCCTGGACGATCTTGATCGCCGCGACGGCGACCGCGAGGAGCAGCGCCGCGAGCACGGCGACGAAGAGCACTATTCCGTCCAGTTCCACAGCAACCTCCCGATCGGCGACGGGGTAGGGCTGCAGCCTACCTATCGGGCTGCCTCCTGGGGGGAGTCCACGAGCTCCACGTCGAGGGTGAGCCGGTCGTTCAGTCCGATGACCCGCACGGGGGTCCCCGTCTTTACCCTGCCGGCGGCCTCGGGGGCCCGTGCCCGCCACAGGGCACCGTCGACGAAGACATGGCCCTCGGGGTTGAGCATCGAGCGCACGACGCCCGACTTGCCGACCACCCGGTCCGCCCCCGCCATCGCCTGGCTGCTCTGTGCGCGCAGCACCATCGTCATCACCGGGACGAAGAAGACGACGGCGCTGGCGACGCCGAGCAGTGCCAGCCACCCCGGAAGGGTGACGAGATCGGGCCCGGCGAACAGGTTCCATGACCCGACGCCGAGCGCCACCGCACCCGCCGCCGTGAGGATCCCGAGACTGCCGATGGCGAGGTCGGCGGCGAGCAGGACGAGCCCGGCGACCACCAGGGCGAACGCCCACCACGCCACCGGCAGGGCCACGACCCCGTAGAGACCGAACCCGGCGAGCGCCATGCCCGACACGCCGGCGACGCCGAACCCGGGCTGGAAGATCTCGAAGGCGAGGGCCAGGGCGCCGCCGAGCAGCAGCACGTAAGCGAGCGACGGGTCGGCGAGGCCGTGGAGGACCCGACGGCCGAGGCCGAGGTTCGTGAACCGCACCGTCGCGGCCTGCGGGTCGATGTCGAGGTTCCTCGGGGCGCCCCGCACCGTCACGGTCAGCCCGTCGAGCTCGCTCAGCACGTCCTCGAGGCGTGGGGCCACGATCGCCGCCGCCCCCTCGTCGAGTGCCACCGACTCGGTCACGACCCGTGCCCCCGGCGGCGCCCGGAGGTCGACGTCGAGGCCCTCTGCGGTCACCGTGAGGGCCTCCCCGGACGGGGCCCCGTCGTGCAGGTCGGCGGGCTCGGAAGGTCCGATCGTCGAACCGGGTGCGAGCGCGAGCACGTGCGCCGCTTCGGCGACGACCGCTGCGGCGCCCGCCGCCACAGCCCCGGGCGGGCCCACCCAGACGACGACCGGCACCGCCGAGCCCGCGATGCGGTCCGCGAGCTCGCCGCCGGAGACGCGCAGCCCGCCGGGGCTGTCGAGGGTGATGACGACGGCGTCGACCCCCGAGGCCTCGGCCCGGGTGATGACGTCGGTGAGGAAGGCGGCCACCGGGCGATCGAGGGGCCCCTCGACCTCGGCGATCTCCACGGTGGAGCGCGGGTCCTGGGCGCCGGCCGCAGCCGACAGCAGGCCGAGCAGGAGGCCGGCGAGGAGCAGCACGACACCAGCGGCACGCAGCGGCAACCGCCGGGCAAGGGCGCGGGGGACCATGGGGGGATTGTACGGGCGGGCTGGCGTGACCGCGTGCGCGTCCCGGCCGTCGGGTACAGGATGGCCCTCGCGTCGAACTTCGCCCTGACGGAGTTTGCCCGAACGAGGAGACCGGAGCGACCGTGGAGGTGTCCAACCTGCTCGACCCGCGCGTGCTCATCGTCACGGGCAAGGGCGGGGTCGGCAAGTCGTCGGTGGCGGCGGTGCTCGCCCTCGCGGGGTCCCGCACCGGCCGGCGCACATGCCTCGTCGAGGTCGAGGGGCGCCAGACGATGTCGCGGCTGTTCAGCACCCAGCCGTGGGACTTCCAGGAGCGCGAGTTCCGGCCGGGCCTCTTCGGCATGTCGATCGACCCGGAGGCGTCGCTGCTCGAGTACCTCGAGATGTTCTACGGGGCCCGACGGCTGTCGAAGCTCGTGGTGGGCTCCACGGCGGTGGAGTTCGCCACCACCGCCGCGCCCGGCATCAAGGACGTCCTGCTCATCGGCAAGGTGAAGGAGATGGAGCGCCGCCGCGACGACGACGGGCGCTTCCACTACGACCTCATCGTCGTCGACGCCCCGCCGACGGGGCGGATCGTCAACTTCCTCCGCGCCCCCGACGCCACGACCGAGCTCGTGCACGTCGGGCCGATCCGCAACCAGGCGCAGTCGGTGGTCGACATGCTCCTCGACCCGGGCCGCACGCACCTCCAGCTCGTGACCGTCCTCGAGGAGATGCCGGTCACCGAGACCATCGAGAGCGCGGCGGCGCTGCGCGAGCTCGGCGTGACCCTCGGCCCGGTGGTCGTCAACCGCACGCTGACCGACGAGCTCGACGAGCCGGCGCGCAAAGCGTTCCGCGACGACCTCGAGACCCCCGACCTCGTTGCCGTGCTCGCGGGGGCGGGCCTCGATGTGTCCGAGGAGGCCGCGGCGGACCTGCGGGCACTCGCCGACCGCCACCTGGCCCGCCTCGACCTGCAGGAGCGCATGCGCGAGCAGCTGCGGGCGAAGCTCGACCTGCCGATCCTCGAGCTGCCCTACCTCTTCGCGGAGCGCTTCGAGGAGGCCGAGCTGGCCGTCCTCGCCGACCTCGTCGAGGAAGCGGTCCAGTGAGGCGTGGGGGAAGGCGTGGGGGAAGGCCATGACGAAGTCCGCGCTGGACGCGGCCCGCGGGCGGGACCTCTCGCCGGCGGTCGCCAAACGCCACGTGATCGTCTGCACGGGGTCGGGGGGGGTCGGCAAGACGACCACCGCCGCGGCGCTCGCGCTCGGCGCCGCGCGCGCAGGCAGGCGCACCATCGTGCTCACGATCGACCCGGCGCACCGTCTCGCCCAGTCGCTCGGGCTGCACGCCCTGGACAACACCCCCCGTGCCGTGCGGGGGGTGGAGGGCCTCGACGCGATGATGCTCGACATGCGCCAGACCTTCGACGAGGTGATCGACCGCCACGCGCCGAGCCTCGCCCGAGCGGAGGCGATCCGGTCGAACCGCTTCTACAAGCAGCTGTCCGAGTCGCTCGCGGGCACGCAGGAGTACATGGCGATGGAGAAGCTCTACGACCTCCACGAGTCGGGGCGCTACGACTGCATCGTCATCGACACCCCGCCGACCCGCAACGCCCTCGACTTCCTCGACGCCCCGAAGCGCCTCACCGACTTCCTCGAGGGTCGGTTCCTCAAGACGTTCCTCGCGCCCGGCCTGCGCGCCGGCAAGGCCTTCGGGCGCGCCGCGACGTGGGGCACCGGGATGTTCATGAAGGCGGCGTCGCGGCTGACCGGCGCGGAGGTGCTCCACGACCTCGCCGACTTCTTCCACTCCTTCGAGGGGATGTACACCGGCTTCAAGGACCGCGCCCAGGCGGTCTACAAGCTCCTGCAGAGCCCCTCGTCGGCGTTCGTCGTCGTCGCCACCCCCGAGACGCCGGCGCTTCGCGAGGCGCGCTACTTCCTCCAACGCCTCGCGCAGGACGGCATGCCGACCGCCGGCGTCGTGGTGAACCGCACGACGCCCCCGGCCGACGACAGCCTCGCGCTGCCGGACAGGGCGGCGGCCGAGGCGGCCATCGCGCGCCTCGGCGACGGCGGCCCGGAGGAGCGCGCCGCCGCCGCGCTGCTCCGTCTGCACGTCCAGCGCCGCGACGTCGCCTCGCGCCAGCGGCGTACGGTCGCTGCCGCGCTGCACGGCGTTGACCCTCGCGCCCTCGTCGAGGTGCCCCTGCTCGGGAGCGACGTCAACGACGTCGACGGGCTGACGGCACTCGGCCGCTGGCTGTACGGCGCCGCCGACGCCGCCTGAGGACGCCACGCCACGCGGCCGGGTACTATCCCTGGCCGTAGCGGTTGCGCAGGACCGAGGGTTTCCGTAAGCCGCTGTCGGCCATGCCCCGATCGTCATCGCCCACGAGCGACGTCACCGCGCAGCGGATGACGGGCCCCTCTGACTGGGGCCCGCTCGCGCTGCGCCTGGTCCTGCTCGGGGTGAGCATCGGCGGCGCCGCGATGCTGCTCGCGGCGAGCCTGGCCCCGACGGCGAGTCTCGCCGGTGGACTGCTCGACGTGGTGGACGGTCAGCTGATGGCGCAGATCCCCCCGCTGCCCGACGACCTCGGGGAGGCCGCCGAGCGCAGCGTGATCTACGACCGCAACGGCGGCGAGATCGCCGTGCTGCGGGCGGTGAACCGCCGCATCGTCGGGCTCGACGAGGTGCCGGCGCACGTGCGCGAGGCCGTGGTCGCGACCGAGGACGCGCAGTTCAGCGAGCACCACGGCGTGAACTGGCGCGCGATCGCCCGCGCCTTGGCCGGCAACGTCACCGCCGGCGACATCACCAGCGGCGCGTCGACCATCACCCAGCAGCTCGTGAAGAACCGCGTGGTCGGCTCCGAGCAGACGGTGGACCGCAAGCTGCGCGAGGCGGTGTACGCCATCGAGCTCGAACGCCGCTTCACGAAGGAGGAGATCCTCCAGGCCTACCTGAACGAGGTCTATCTCGGTAACGGGGTCTACGGGATCGGCACCGCCGCCGAGTTCTACTGGGGCAAGGACCCCCGCGAGCTGACCGTCGCCGAAGGCGCGCTGCTCGCCGGCATCATCCGCTCCCCCGCCCGCAACAACCCCGTCGACGACCCGCTGTCGGCGCTGCGCCGGCGCAACATCGTCCTCGACCAGATGGCGCGTGCCGGCTTCCTCGACAAGGCCGAGGCGGACGCCCTCGAGTCCTCACCGCTGGAGCTCGACATCCACGAGCTGCCGGAGGCGCGCAGCCCTTACCTCGTGGACTACGTGCGGGCGCAGCTCAAGGCGGACCCGGCCCTCGGCGCCACCGAGGCCGAGCGTGACCAGAGCGTCCTGCTCGGCGGGCTGGAGATCCACACCACCCTCGACCCCGCGTTGCAGGACATCGCGCACGCGGTCATCGCCGAGGTGCTCGGCGGCCCCGACGCGCCGCTCGGAACCCTCACCGCCGTGGACCCGCGCACCGGCGAGGTCCTCGCCGTCGGCTTCGGGCCGCATCCCTACGGTCCGGGCCCCGGACAGGTGGACGTGAACCCGGCCGTGCCCGAGGGCGGGGGGAGCGGTCGTCAGCCGGGGTCGGCGTTCAAGGCCTTCGAGATCGTCGCCGCCCTCGAGGAGGGCATCTCGCCGACGTACGCCTTCGACGCGCAGGCCCGCTACACCCACACGGACCCCGCCTGCCGCGGTCACCAGATCGGCAACTACGCCGACGCGAGCCAGGGCGTCCTCGACATGGGGACGGCGACCGCCCGCTCGAGCAACACCTACTTCGCGCACCTGCTCGACCGGACCGGACCGGCCAAGCTCGTCGACGTCGCCCGGCGCATGGGCATCCCGACGCCGCTCGAGCCGCTGTGCTCGCTCGTGCTCGGCGCGGGGGAGGTCTTCCCCCTGCACATGGCGTCGGCGTTCGGGACGCTCGCCAACGGCGGGGTGCACTGCCCGCCGTTCGTCATCGCGCGCGTGCTCGACCGCAACGGCCGCGAGATCTCCGGGGGCGGCGGGCAGTGCGAGCAGGCCGTCGACGCGGGGATCGCCGCCCGGGCCACAGCCCTCCTGCGCGGCCCGATCGAGTCGGGCACGGCCGCACGACGCGGCGGCATCGGGCGACCCGCGGCCGGCAAGACCGGGACCACCGACGAGTACTACAACGCCTGGTTCGTCGGCTACATCCCGCAGCTGTCGGCCGCGGCGTGGGTGGGCCACGAGCAGCCGCGGACGCTCACCGACTCCCGTTGTGGGGGCTCGGTGACGGGCGGCTGCCTGCCGACGATGCTGTGGCAGCGCTTCATGTCCCGGGCGGTGGCGGCGTTGAACCTGCCGGTCGAGTCGTTCCCTGCCCCCCCGCCGTTGCCGGTCGCCACCGTTCCCGACGTCCTGGGCAAGCGGGCAGACGATGCCGAGCGCACCCTGGCCGGCGCGGGGTTCGCCGCGATCACCGAGACGGTGACGGACCACCGGCCCGCCGGCACGGTCGTGTCGCAGACACCAGGTGGGGGCACGACCACCGAACAGGGGTCGGCGGTCCAGCTCGGCGTGTCCGACGGCGCGGGGGCTGCACCCCAGGTGCCGGGCGTCGTGGGCCTGACGCGGGAAGCCGCGCTGGCGAGGCTCGCCGAGGCGGGTCTCGTCGGCACAGTCGTCGAGGTGCCGGTGGACGACGCGGCTTCGATCGGGCGGGTCGTCGGCCAGCGACCGGGTGCCGGGGCGAGCCCCCCGGAGGGGCAGGCGGTCGTCCTCGAGGTGGGCCGCCAGCGCACGCAGGAGGACCCGGCTCCCCAGCCGACCGCGTCGCCGGCGCCGGCGCCGAGCCCGTCGCCCCCGGCAGGCGACCCCGCCGCCGAGCCCGTCGGCGAGCAGGCGCAGCCCGAGGACGAGCACCCCCTCGCGCCGCTCCGCCCGCCGCGATGAGGGCGGCGCGCGCCGCTGCCGGGCTCGTGGGCGCCGGTATCGCCGGCGTGGCCTACGCGGGCCTCGTCGAGCGCCGCGCCTTCCGGCTGCGCCACGTCACCGTCCCCGTGCTGCGACCGCCGGCCCGCCGTCCGCTGCGGCTGCTGCAGGTGTCCGACCTGCACCTCGTGCCCGGCCAGGACGCCAAGCTCGCCTTCGTGCGCCGGTGCCTGCGCGCCGAACCCGACGTGGTGGTCGCCACGGGCGACCTGCTCGGCCATGCCGACGCGGTCGAGCCCGTCGTCGAGACCCTCGCTGACCTCGCCCAAGGCCGCGTCGCCCTCGCGGTGCTCGGCTCGAACGACTTCTTCGCGCCCCGGCCGAAGAACCCGGCTCGCTACCTGCTCGGGCCGAGCACCCCCGACATCGGCAGACGCCTCGACACCTCGCGGCTCATCGCAGGGCTCGAGGGTGGGGGGTGGCAGCTGTTGGACAACCGGCGCCGCCAGATCGACACCGCCTGCGGCCCCGTCGACGTGGCCGGTCTCGCCGACCCCCACGCCGGGTGGGACCGCCCGAGCGTGGTCGACTGGTCCCCGCCCGACGCCGCCGTCGCGCTGCGCCTCGGCCTCGTGCACGCCCCCTACCTCCGGGCCCTCGACGTCTTCGTCGAGCGTGGCTACGACCTCGTGCTCGCCGGCCACACCCACGGCGGGCAGCTGCGCGTGCCCGGAGTCGGCGCGCTCGTCGACAACTGCGACCTGCCGCTGCGCCAGGCACGGGGCCTGTCCCGCCACCGGGCGTCGTGGCTGCACGTCTCCGCGGGCCTCGGCGAGTCGCGGTACGCGCCGGTGCGCTTCGCCTGCCCGCCGGAGGCCACGATCCTCGATCTCCTCCCCGCCTTTGAGGGCGCACCCCCGGACGGGTAGGCTGGCGGTTCGCACCAGCGGGATGTAGCGCAGTTTGGCAGCGCGCCACGTTCGGGACGTGGAGGTCCCGGGTTCAAATCCCGGCATCCCGACCACCCAGCACCGTCGACCGTTCCCGGCCATCCGCCGGTGCGGGCTCGTCGCGCCCACTCCCCCGGGCGCAGTCGGGACGTCTGCCTGCAGACACCGGGACGGTGCGCAGCGGACCATGCTCGCGGTGGCCGCTTTCGCGTGCCGGGTCGCTGGCTAGACTGCGGCGCCCATGAACCTCGACGACTTCCAGGCGCAGATGCGCATCCTCTACGGCGACCGGGACCGCGAGCGGGGGCTGGCGCGGACCTTCGCCTGGTTCACCGAGGAGTGCGGTGAGCTGTCCCGGGCGTTGTTCCGCGGCCACGACGAAGATCGGCGGCGGGAGTTCGCCGACGTGCTCGCGTGGCTCGTGTCGCTTGCCGACCAGGCCGGCGTCGACCTCGCTGCGGCTGCCGAGCGCTACGCCGGCTGCTGCCCGCGCTGCGGGGCGAGCCCGTGCGGCTGCCGGCGGTAGGCGCGGTGCGTCTGCGACCCCTGGGCACGGCCGAGGCGGCCGACACCGCGCGCCGGGCGGCGGTGTCCTTCGGCCAGGACCTCGACGACGAGGCGGTCGAGCGGTGGCGGGTTCGCATCGACGCGGGCGAGGTGTGGGGGCTCACCGACAACGCCGACCGGGTGGTCGCACACGGGCGGTTCACGCTCGTCGACCACTGGTTCGGTGGCCGGCGGGTGCCCACCCAGCACGTCGCGAGCGTGGCGGTGCCGCCCGAGCACCGTGGCGGCGGGGCGGCGGCCGCGCTCATGACGGCCGCCATCGCGGAGGGCGCGCGCGCCGGCGCCGGCCTTTCGCTGCTGTTTCCCGCCACCGTCCGTCTCTACCGGCGGGTCGGCTACGAGCACGCCGGCGACTTCCCCCGCTACCGCCTCGACGCGCGCAACGCTCCCCCGTCCGGCCCGCGCCTGCGACCCGCCGGCGGCGAGGCGGACTGGGCGGCGATCCGCCGCTGCGGGGATCACGCCGTGAGCCGGCAGCACGGCCCCGCGGTCCGTCCCGCCGACCGCTGGGAGCAGCTGCGGGCGACCACGTACCACTACGTCCTCGACGGAGCCGACGGCGAGATCGACGCCTACGTCCTGTTCGACCACACGCACGAGGCGGGTGACTGGCGCTACACCCTGTCCGTCACGGACTGGGCGGCGACGACGGCCGAGGGCCTCGCCGGCGTAGTCGGCCTTCTCGGCCGCCACGGCACGACCGGCAAAGCGGCTACGTTCCGTGGCCCGGTTCCCGACCGCTGGTCCATGCTCGTCGCCGAGCAGGACGTCACGCAGGTCAGCTCCCTGTGGTGGATGGCGCGGGGACTCCACCTTGCGGCCGCCGTCGCCGCGCGCGGCTTCCCGCCCGGGTTGCGCGGCTCGGCGGCCGTGGTGGTCGACGACCCGCTGCTTCCGGCGGCGCGCGGCCCGTGGCGGCTGGAGGTCGCCGACGGCCGCGGCAGCCTCGCGCCGACCTCCTCCGCCGCCGTGCGCCTCGACGTCCGCGCTGTCGGGCCGCTGTTCACCGGCTACCGCACCCCCGTCGAGCTCGCCCTCGCGGGGCTCGTCGAAGGGCCGGACGACGCCCTCGCGTGGCTTGCGGGCGCCTTCGCGGGCCCCGTGCCGGTCCTCCAGGACTTCTTCTAGCGGGCGATCGACGCAGCGGCAGCGTCAGACGACGAGGCGGCGGCGGAAGAGGTTGACCGCTGGCGCGTAGAGCAGCGCGGAGAAGACGGCGAGCCACAGCGCGTGGCCGGCCACGGCACGAACCTCGCCGGTGAGCAGGAGCGCACGGACGATCTCCACGCCATGGTGCAGGGGGGTCAGCCACGCGATCGGCTGGGCGGCGGCGGGCAGGACCTCGACGGGAAAGAAGATGCCGCTGAACAGGAACAGCGGTGTGATGAACAGGGTGAAGAAGTAGCTGAAGAAGTCGATCCCGGGCATGAGCGTCGTGACGATCATGCCGATGAGCGCGAACGCCCCGCCGATGAGGACGACAGCCAGCGGCGCGAGCAGCGCCGCGGGGCTCCGCACGTAGCCGAGCGCGGCGATGACGAGGAGGAACGCGGTGCCGTAGATGAAGGAACGGGTCGTCGCCCACAGCAGCTCGCCGAGGGCGACGTCCTCCGGCTCGAGCGGGGTGGTGACGACCGCGTCGTAGAGGTGGTAGTAGCGCAGCTTCACGTAGACGTTGTAGGTGACCTCGAACACCGCGCCGTTCATCGCGGCCGCCGCGGCGAGGCCCGGGGCGATGTAGACGACGTAGTCGACGCCGAGGATCTGCTCGCCGATGAAAAGGCCCAGCCCGAGGCCGATGGACACGAGGTACAGCAGCGGTTCGAAGAAGTTCGGCAGGATGTTGCGGTGCCAGGAACGCCGGTACAGGGTCATGTTGCGCCGCCACAGGCGGGTCGCGGCGCGCAGTGAGGCGTTCGGCGGGCGGAGAAGGCCCACGATGCCGTCTTCGGCGCGCAGGCGGGCGGGCGTGATGCTCATTGCGTCCCCTCGATGAGGGAGTGGCCGGTGAGGCGCAGAAAGACGTCCTCCAGGGACGCGTCACGTTCGACGAGCGTGGCGTGGGGCAGGCGGGCGTCGCGGAGCCGGGCGACGACGGCGGGGGCGTCGTCGGTGTAGACGACCACGCGGTCGCCGACCTCCTCGACGTCGTCGGCGAGGCCGTCGAGCAGCGCCCGCACGTCCGTCGCCGCGTCCTCGGCGCCCTGCAGCTCCACGACGCGTGGTGCGGTGTGCGCGTGCACGAGCACCGCCGGCGCACCCTCGGCGACCACCCGTCCGCGGTCCATGATGACGAGCCGGTCACAGAGCTGCGCCGCCTCCTCCATGTAGTGGGTCGTCAGCAGAAGGGTGACGCCACGGCGCTTCAGGCTTCGCAGCCGTTGCCAGACGTGGTGGCGTGCCTGGGGGTCGAGGCCGGTGGTCGGCTCGTCGAGAACGACGAGCTCGGGGTCGTTCATGAGCGCACGGGCGATGAGCAGGCGCCGCTGCATGCCGCCCGACAGCTCCTCGACTTTGGCGTCGTCCCGTTCGGCGAGTGCGACAAAGTCGAGCAGCTCGTCGGCACGGCGCGCGGCGGTCGCCCGGTCGACGTCGTGGTAGGCGGCGAAGGTGGTGAGGTTCTCGCGGACGGACAGGTCGACGTCGAGCGTGTCGCCCTGCGGAACGACGCCGAGGCGCCGCTTCAGCGCCCGGCGGTCACCCCGCACGTCACGGCCGAGCACCTCCAGGGTGCCCTCGGAGACCGGCGAGGTGCAGGTGATCATCCGCATGGCGGTGGTCTTGCCGGCGCCGTTCGGGCCGAGCACACCGAAGCAGCCGCCCGCCGGCACCTCCAGGTCGATGCCGTCCACGGCGACGAAGTCCCCGTAACGCTTGACGAGCCCACGGGCCCGGACGGCGGATGGCGCTGCTGGCATCCGCGCAGGGTAGCCCGCGCCGATGCTTCAGAGGGATCCGTGGATGAACGGGTCGGTCGTGGGCTGGTCGGGCGGCTCGGCATGCTCGAGGGTCACCGCGATCGCGGTGGCCGGCCCGAGCCGCTCACCGACCGCGTGGGTGGCCCGGCCACGCTCGTCGGGCTGCAGCACTCCGACGAGGGCGGGGGCCTCGGCGTCGATGACCCACAGGGCGTAGGCGTGACCGTCGGGGGCGGCCTGCAGGCCCTCGGTGACGAGGAGTCCCTCGCCGCGCTCCGCCGACCAGACGAACCGCGCGGTCGTGCCGGCCGGGGCGGTCAGATCGACGATCTGGGCGTCCGGGGCGGCGACGAGCTCGGCGAGCTGGTCCTCTCCCCCCGGCGGGCTCGCCTGGGTGACGACGACCACGAGCCCGGCCACGCCGAGCGCGATGACCGCGGCCACCGCCGGCAGGAGGCGGCGCAGCGATCCTCGCCAGCCGTCGCCCGACCCGGGGGTCACGGCGGGCGGCTGCTCGCGCTGAGTCGCGTCCGGCGGGCGTTCCTGCTCGGTCGCGGCGACGGCGGCCAGCACCCGCGCGCGCATCCCCGGCGGCGGTTCGTCGTCGGCTGCCATGCCGAGCAGCGCGGCGGTGGCCTGCAGCTCGTCGATCTCCGCGCGGCAGCCCGCGCAGTCGGCGAGATGGCGCTCGAAGAACCGCCGTTCGTCGTCGGGCAACGCGTCAACGGCGTAGGCGCCCGCCAGCTCGTGCATCTCCGTGTCCACTGGCGCCAGTGTGTGCCCCCGGGCGGCCCACGGCAACCGCCCTGTCGTCGCTCACCTGCCGGGACGCGGGCCTGCAGCGTCAGGGTCAAGATGCCAAAGTTGCACAGGCGACGGCCGTACAGTATCGGTCAGCACTCAATGGCAAAGGGTCGATCAGGAACACGCCGGAGCGTGTCGCACAAGAGGCGGAGGCCGGTGCAGGCGGTCGCTCTCCTACGGCTTCAATGCCCCGAGCTTGGCTTTGAGGGTTAGCAGTCGCCGCACCGAGTGGTCCAGCCGCGCTTCGGAGAGCCTTCCGGTCGCGACTGCTTCGATGATGCCGTGGATGGTTGCTCTCGCATCCGGAGGCATGAGGAGAACGTCGCAGCCGGCTTCGAGAGCTCGCAGCGCGACTTCCACGTCCCCGGCCACACCACGGACACCCTGCATCCATAACGAGTCGGTGAGGATGAGACCGGGGAACGCGAGCTGGCCTCTCAACAGACCCTCGACCACGTCGCGATCAATCGTGGCGGGGTCATCCCCGCCCAGCCCGGGTGCCAAGAGATGCCCCGTCATAATGGCGTCCACGTCCGCGGTTATCGCAGCAGCGAAGGGTGGCAGGTGCGTGAGTTTCCACTCTTCCTCGCTGATGTCGATCAAGGTCAGATCCGAGTGGCTGTCGACCGTCGCTGCTCCGTGACCGGGGAAATGTTTCGCCGTGGCAGCAACACCGGCGTCGTGATAGCCCCGGATCTGCGCGGTCACCATCGCCGCGACGAGCTCAGGAGAGTTGCCGAAGGAGCGATCACCTATGGCAGGGTTGTCGGCGACCGTGTTCACGTCGGCCACCGGAGCGAGATTGAGGTTGATCCCCACCTCCAGTAGCTCTTGACCCGTTGTCTTCGCGATGCTGCGTGCGAGATCGACGTCTCCTGTTGCGCCCAGCTCCCTACCACCGAGAACGACCGATGCAGGCGGTGGCAGCCTGCGAACAGGCCCTTGCTCTTGGTCGGTGGCAATCAGCAGGCCGGTGGCTGACGCGTCCTGTAGAGCCGTCGATAAGGCGCGGAGTTGGTTCAGGCTTTCGAGGTTTCGGGTGGGGATATCCGCGGCGGCAGCATCCTGCGGGTTCCGCTTGATGTAGATGACGCCACCCGGTTGAAGTCCCTCGATGACCTCGCGCGGAGACGCGACCCCGTAGAGCCGCTTGTTGCTGTCATCGAGCTCAGCCACTCCCCCGTCAGCGTGTCCCCCGTAGATGTGGACGAAGATGAGTTGGGCTGCCTTGTCTTCAAGGCTCATGCCCGTCAACACTTCCTCGACGGCCTGCGATGCCTGCGATGCCTCCGAGGCGTCGATGCCGGCGCTCGGGACGGGTGCCGGTGTCGCGGCTGTGGGTGGAGAGCCCTGGGCACTTTGCCCCCCTGAGCCCGCCGACGGGGGAGGAGCCGAACAGGCTGCCGTTATCAGGACAACCACGGCCAAGGAGCATGTCAGCCGCACGGTGTCCGCCCAGACGTTTCGTCGTGGAAGGTCTGCTGCGCAGCAATCAGTCCCAATGCATCGATGTCCTCTGCCATGGACGACGCCGCCGGCGTCAGACGAGGCCGCGCTCGACGAGGAGCTCGGCGATCTGCACGGTGTTCAGCGCCGCGCCCTTCAACAGGTTGTCCCCGGTCACCCAGAAGTTCAGGGCGTGAGGGTCAACGAGGTCCGAGCGCACCCGGCCGACGGCCACCTCGTCGCGGCCCGCCCACTCGAGGGGCGTGGGTACCGCGTCGAGGGCGAGCCCGGGGAAGCCGTCCATCGACGAGATCGCGTTCGCCGCGGTGACGCGCTCCTCGAACGTCGCCCGGATCTGGATCGCGTGGCCGACCATCACCGGCACGCGCACGCACGTCGGCGCCACCGCGAGGTCGGTGAGCCCGAGGATCTTGCGCGACTCGTTCTGCAGCTTCATCTCCTCGTCGCTGTAGCCGTTGCCGACATCGTTGCCGAGCCACGGCACGACGTTGAACGCGAGGGTCTTCGCGTGCACCGACGGCTCCACGAGCTTCGCGGCGGCCGCTCCGTCGGTGCGCAGCAGATCCCGGTGCTCGTAGAGCACCGGCACCTGCGCCTCGAGCTCGTCGATGCCCTTCTGGCCCGCCCCGCCGGCGGCCTGGAAGCTCGTCGCGACGAAGCCCGTGAGCCCGAAGGCGTCGTGGAGTGCCTTGAGCGGCAGCATCGCCGCCATGGTCGTGCAGTTGGGGTTGGCCACGATCCCACGACCGCCGTGGCTCAGCAGGTCGAGCGACTCGGGGTTGACCTCGCTCACGACGAGGGGCACCTCGGGGTCCATGCGCCAGGCCGAGGAGTTGTCGACGACGAGCGCCCCGGCACCCACCGCGCGCGGGGCCTCCGCCCGCGACGTCGACGCGCCGGCGCTGAACAGCGCGAGCTCGACACCGTCGAAGACGTCCGCGTCGGTGATCGCCCGCACGGTCACCTCGGTGTCGCGGAACGGGAGCCGCTTGCCCGCCGAGCGCTCCGTGGCGACGAAAACGACGTCGTCGCACGGGAAGGCCCGGGTCTCGAGCAGCCGCCGCAGGTCCTGGCCGACCGCGCCGGTGGCGCCGACGACCGCAACGGTCCGCCGGCGCGGGAGGCCTGTCAGCCGGCCCATCACCCAACACCCCCCGACCGCTGGGTCGCGCCGCTCGGCGCATCCCCGCCGAGGCCGAACCGCTCGTGCACCGCGCGCACCGCCTGCTCGACGTCGGCCGCGCGGACGACGACCGAGATGCGGATCGTCGACGTCGAGATCATCTCGATGTTCACCCCGGCCTCGGACAGTGCGGTGAACATCGCCGCGGCGACCCCCGGGTGGGTCTTCATCCCCGCGCCGACGAGGGAGACCTTCGCGACCCCGGGATCGAGGTCGATGCCGACCGCGCCGATCTCCTCCCGCAGCCCCTCGAGCAGCTGGAGCGCCCGGGGCCCGTCGTCGAGCGGCAGCGTGCAGGAGATGTCGGTGGTGCCCTCCTCCGAAACGTTCTGCACGATCATGTCGATGTTGATGCTGTTGCTCGCGAGCAGCGTGAAGATCCGTGCGGCGACGCCCGGCTTGTCGGGCACCCGCCGGATGACGAGCTTGCCCTCACCGGTGTCGTGGGCGACGCCGGAGATGATGGCCTGCTCCATGTGCTCCTCCTGTGGGACGACCCAGGTGCCCTCGGTGTAGGTGAACGAGCTGCGGACGTGGATGGCCACCCCGTGGTTGCGCGCGTACTCGACGCTGCGCACGTTGAGGACCTTCGCGCCGTTCGCCGCGAGCTCGAGCATCTCCTCGTGGCTCACCCGGTGGAGCTTGCGGGCGCTCGCGACGATCCGCGGGTCCGCGGTGTAGACGCCGTCGACGTCGGTGTAGATCTCGCAGACCCGGGCGCCGAGCGCCGCCGCGAGCGCCACCGCGGTCGTGTCGCTCGCGCCCCGCCCGAGCGTCGTCACGTCCTTCGAGTCGCGCGACACCCCCTGGAAGCCGGCGACGATGACGATGCGCCCGGCCGCGAGCGCCTCGGTGATCCGCCCGGGGGTGATGTCGATGATCCGCGCCTTGCCGTGCGTCGCGTCGGTGATGATCCCCGCCTGGCTGCCGGTGAGGCTCTGCGCGGACAACCCGTGCTCGTGGATGGCCATGGCGAGCAGCGCCATCGAGATGCGCTCGCCGGCCGTGAGGAGCATGTCGAGCTCGCGGCCGGGGGGGATCGGCGAGATCTCACGCGCCTGTGCGTGGAGGTGGTCGGTCGTCTTGCCCATCGCAGAGACCACCACGACGACGTCGTGCCCTGCGCGCTTGGCCTGCACGACCCGTTCGGCGACGCGGGTGATGCGATCCGTGTCGGCCACGGACGTTCCCCCGTACTTCTGGACGACGATCATGCGCGCGCGGGCCCTCGCGAGTAGACGGGAAGGGTTTTCCCGTCAAGACTACCGGTCGGTCCTGGTGGGCAGGATCGACGCGCGGACGAAAGGGCACACCATGCGGGCGCACATCGCTGCGCGCCTGGGGGCGGGAGCCGCCACGGCGCTGCTGTTGGCGGGATGCGGGGCGGGCCAGGACCCCACGACCGCACCACCACCGGCTGACGACGACACAACCGAACCGGCGCCGGTCGACACGGGCGCGAACGAGGTGAGCATCGTCGACCTGGCCTTCGAACCCGCGTCGCTCGACGTCGCCGTCGGCGACACGGTGGAGTGGGTCAACACCGGGGAGCTGCCCCACACCGTCACGTTCGCCGACGGTCCGGACTCGGGGACGATGGAGACCGACGACACGTTCAGCCACACGTTCGAAGAGGCGGGCGAGTTCGACTACCTGTGCTCCATCCACCCCCAGATGGAGGGGACGGTCACCGTCGCCGAGTGAGCCGGCGGCGCGGCTCAGACGTCGCGGCGGCCCGCGAAGGCCCGGCTCAAGGTGACCTCGTCGGCGTACTCGAGGTCGCCCCCGACGGGTAGGCCGCTCGCGATGCGGCTGACGCGCACCCCCATCTGCTTGAGCAGCCGGGCGAGGTAGCTCGCGGTCGCCTCGCCCTCGATGTTGGGGTTCGTGGCGAGCACGACCTCGGTGATGTCCTCCTCGCCGAGGCGTGCGACGAGCGCCTTGATGTGCAGCTGGTCCGGCCCGATCCCGTCGATCGGCGAGATCGCGCCGCCGAGGACGTGGTAGCGCCCACGGAACTCCGCGGTCTTCTCGATGGCGATGACGTCGCGGGGCTCCTCGACGACGCACACCACCGTCGGATCCCGGCGCGCGTCGCGACAGATGCGGCACTGCTCCGCCTCACTCACGTTGAAGCAGCGCGAGCAGAAGCGCACCTTGTCCTTCACGGCCACGATCGCCCGCGCGAGCCGGTCGGCGTCGGCACGGTCGACGGTGAGCAGGTGGAAGGCGAGACGCTGTGCGCTCTTCGGGCCCACACCCGGCAGCCGACCGAGCTCCTCGATCAGGTCCTGGATCGGGCCCTCGTACACGGTCGGCCTAGACGATGCCCGGCGGCAGGCCGAGCCCGGCTGTCAGCCCGCCGAGCTTCTCCTCCTCGAGCTGCTTGGCCGAGCGCAGCGCCTCGTTGACCGCTGCGGTGACCATGTCGGCGAGCATCTCCACGTCGTCCGGGTCGACGGCGGCGGGATCGATGACGATGGAGCGGACCTCGCCACCCCCGCCGGCGACGGTGACGCGGACCATGCCGCCCCCGGCGACACCCTCGACGTCGGTCCTCGCGAGCTCCTCCTGGGCCGCGGCGAGCTTGCGCTGCATGGCCTGGGCCTGCTTCATGATCTGGTTCATGTTGCCGTTGGCCATGGTGGGCCTCTCTTTCCTCGCCTGCGCGCCAGTCTAGTGGGACCTAGTCCTCCACGACCGTCGCACCGAGTCCCGACCGCAGGGCGCGGATGGCGGCGGCGCGCAGCTCTTCCTCGTCGGGCAGCTCGCCCGCCGCCTCCGCCGCCTCGGTCTCCGCGACGGCCGCCGCCTCCTCGTCGAACGCCGCGGTGTCCGTGTCGCCGGCGTCCGGGAGCGGGTCGGTCGCGGCGGCGAGGCGGCACCGCACCCGCAGCGGCACCCCGACCACCTGGGCGAACACGGCGGCGAGGTGCTCCTGCGCCTGCTCGTCCCCGCACTGCTCGGCGTGGAAGCCGTACTTCGCGCCGAACTCGAGGGTGAGCTCGGTGCCCCGCAGGGCGACGGGGTGACCCTCGGTCAGAAACGCGTGCAGGATGCGCTTGCGAGCCTTCGTCGCGTCGAGGACCGCCGGCCAGCTGCGTCGCAGCAGCTCGAGGTCGACGGAGTTCGCCTGGGCGGCGGCCTCCGGCTCCTGCTCCCCCGCTTCCTCGGGCTGCCCGGCTTCCTCGGGCTGCCCGGCACCTCCTGCCCCGCCTCCGGGGCGCTCACCCGCCCGCCCTCCAAGCCCCTCCGGCGGAGCAGGGGGCGGCTCCTCGGCGGGACGCGGGCTCGCGCCCTCGGTGATGCCGGTGCGGCGCTCGAGGCGGTCCATGCGGGCCGCGAGTGCGGCGGGGTCACCGCAGGCCTCGGGCAGGGCCGCCTTGACGAGGGCGATCTCCAGAGGCAGGCGCACCGACCCGCGTCGCATCTGCGCCTGCGCCTCCGCGAGCAGCTCGGTGGCGCGGAGCAGCTCGATGCGTCCGAGGCGCCCCGACTGCGCGCGCAGGCGCGCGAGGCGCTCCGGGGCCGCCTCGACGAGGTCGGCGTCGGGCGCGGACTGCAGCAGGAACAGCGCCCGGAGGTGCTCGACGGTCTCGCGGGCGAACTGGCGCAGGTCGTGGCCGCCGTCGGCCAGGCGCCCCACGAGCACGCACAGACCGGCGACGTCGCCGGCGGCGACGAGGTCGACGGCCTCGACGAGCAGCTCGTCGGGCACCGCGCCGAGCACGTCGGCGACGCCCCGCAGGGTGACCCGCGGCCCCGTGAAGGCGATCACCTGGTCGAGCACGCTGAGCGTGTCGCGGACGCTGCCGTCCCCGGCGCGCACGACGAGCTCGACGGCGCCCGGCTCGAAGACGAGGCCCTCCGCGTCGCCGAGCGCGCGGACGTGGTCGGCTAGGGCGCCGGCGCCGACGCGCTTGAAGTCGAAGCGCTGGGTGCGCGACAGGATCGTGTCGAGCACCTTGTGCGGCTCGGTCGTCGCGAACACGAACACGACGTGGCCGGGCGGCTCCTCCACGGTCTTCAGGAAGGCGTTCCACCCCGCCGTGGACAGCATGTGGCACTCGTCGACGATGTAGACCTTCATCCGCGCGGAGGCCGGGGCGAACGCTACCCGTTCGCGCAGGTCGCGGACGTCGTCGACCCCGCCGTGGCTGGCCGCGTCGATCTCGATGACGTCGACCGACGACCCGGCGGTGACGGCGACGCAGTGCGTGCACGTGTTGCACGGCTCGGGTGTCGGGCCGGTCACGCAGTTGAGTGACTTGGCGAGGATGCGCGCCGTGGACGTCTTGCCCGTCCCCCGCGGGCCGGTGAACAGGTAGGCGTGCGAGATGCGGTCCTCGGCGACCGCCTGGGCCAGGGTGGTGGTGACGTGCGCCTGGCCTACGACCTCGGCGAAGGTCTGCGGCCGGTACTTCCGGTACAGGGAGACGTACGCCACGTGGAGTCCTCCACGCCGGAGCGGGCGGGGTGGGGAAGGCGCCGCGGCCACCACCGGACGGGCGATGCAGCGCGGCTGGTCCGCGGCGCCCGCCACGAGCCGCTTATGGCTGCTGCCTTCCGGCCCTGACCAGGTTCACGGTGTGACGTCGCGCGGGACCGCGCCTCTCACCCGCCCGGTGCTGACCGCGCCGGACGGGGCGAGTGTAGCAACCCGCCGGGTGCGCAGCGGGCGGTGCCCCGGGTCCGCCCGCTCGTCAGGCCGCGAGCGCGAGCGCGCCGAGGACGGCGCGTCCCGACCCCTCGCGGAGCACGTGCAGGGCCTCCTCGAACGTCGCGACACCGACGACCTGCAGGGGGCTGCCGGCCGGCAAGGCTGCACTGGCCTCCTCGACCTGAACGGCCGGGGCGAGGAAGACGTCGGCGCCCTCGGCGGCGGCCGCGACGACCTTGAGGCCGATCCCGCCGATGGGGGTGACGGTGCCGTCGGCGGTCACCCCGCCTGTGCCCGCGATCCGCCGGCCCGCCGCGAGGTCCTCGGGCGACGCCTTGTCGAACACCGTGAGGGCGATGAGCAGGCCGGCGCTCGGCCCGCCGATCGGCCCCGAGTCGACGTGGACGGGCACGGGCAGCTCTGCGCGGGGCAGTAGGTCCTCGGCCCGCACGCCGAGGCCGGGGCGGTCCATGCCGGGCACCGGGCCGGGAGCCACCTCGACCCGGCGCTCCTCGCCGTTGCGCACGACCACGATCTCGAGCGTCGCGTCGGCGGAGTGGCGGACCGCCGCGACGAGCTCGCCGGCGCTGCGCACGGGTGCGTCCCCGACCGCGGTCACGATGTCGCCGGTCTCCAGCGCGCCCTCGGCCGGCGCGCCCGGCAGCACGCCGGCGACGAGCGCCCCGAGCGGCTCGGCGAGCTCGACGGGGTAGCCGGCCGCCCGCAGCCCGAGCGCGGCGGCGATGTCGGCGGTTGACGCGAACACCTCCCGCTGGCGGCCGAAGAAGGTGGCGTCGTCCACGCCGCCCGTCAACCGCGTGGCAGGGACGAGCTCGGTGTCGGGGGTGAGCATCCCGTGGACGAGGAAGACGAGGCTGGCCCTCCGCAGGGCCACGACGGTGAGCAGGTAGTCGCCGTCGATCTCGCCGGGGCCCTCGGCCTGGTCACCGGCTGCCACGTCGACGTGGTCGGAGAGGCTGACGAGGCTGCCCGGCCGCTCGACGAACACGGGCAGGGGGACGACCACGGCCGCGGTCAGCAGGACCAGGATCGAGAGCGGCAGGAAGAGCGCCTGCGGGCGGACCCGCATCAGCGCATCAGGTCCGACACCAGGCTCGGGGTGAGCAGGCCGATCGGGCGGCCCGCCTCGACGACGAGCAGCATGTTGCCGGGTGCCTGGACGATGCGCTCCAGGGCGACGTCCATCCCCGCGTCCGCGTCGACTGTGACGGCGTCGGCCCGGTGGGCGACGTCGCCGAGCAGGGTCGTCGCCCAGTGCTTCCGGGGCACGTCGTCGAGGCGCCCGAGCGTCACCCCACCGGTCACCGGCAGGCCCACCGGCCAGAGCAGGGACGGCCGCTGCTCGAGCTCGACGACGGCGTCGGACAACCGCAGCCGCGGGTCGAGGGCCGGCGGCGCCGTGCCCATGACCTCGCGCACCGAGCGGTCGGCGAGCCGCTCACGCACCCGCGCACGCGTGTGCGACTGGGCGGCGCCCCGGTAGAGGAACGCCGCGATGAGGATCTCCCAGATGCCACCGAAGGTCCCGCCGGACCGCACGAAGACCGAGACGCCGTAGGCACCGAGCAGGAGCGCGAAGCCCTGGCCGATGCGCGCCGCCATGCGCGTGGACCGGTGCGGCCGGCCCGTGACCGCCCAGATGACCGACCGCAGGAGCCGGCCGCCGTCGAGCGGGTAGCCGGGCACGAGGTTGAAGACGGCGAGCAGCACGTTGATCCAGGCGAGGTAGCCGGTGATGGCGGCGAGGACCGGCTGCCCGAGGACGATGACGTGGAGGAGCCCGAAGGTCGCGCCGAGCACGAGCGAGATGAACGGCCCTATGCCGACGATGACGAACTCGTCCTTGGCGCTGCGCGCCTCGCGCGTGGACTCCGTCACGCCGCCGAGCAGGAAAAGCGTCACGCCCACCACGGGGATGTCGCGGTCGAGGCTCGTGATCGCATGGCCGAGCTCGTGGGCGAGCAGGCTCGCGAAGAACAGCAGCGCCGCCACCACCGCCGCCGCCACCGCGACCCCCGTGCCCTGGTCGGCCAGCAGGTCGGTGAAACGGGTGAAGAGCATCCAGACGACGAGGCCGGCGATCACGAACCAGCTGACGTCCACGCGGATGGGGACCCCGCGCACGTGCGCGAGCGTCCAGGCGTTGCGAAACGTGCCGTCCCGGGAGGCCCGCGGGGGGCGCGAGGTCTCGTTCGTGTCCGTCACGTGATGCGCCCTGCCGCTCTGCTGCACGAGGTCCCGGTGGCCTCGGTGTCCGCGCCACCCCAGGGCTATACTGCCTTCCGACTCCCCGTCACGCTGGAGCTGTCGCCTAGTCTGGCCTATGGCGCGGTCTTGGAATGGCCGTAGGGTGGCAACACCCTCGAGGGTTCGAATCCCTCCGGCTCCGCTTCGATCCCAAGTCCCGGGTTCGCGCACAACGGCGTGGGCCCGGCGGCGCGTCGAGCCCCGGAGCTCTGGGCCGGCGCTGCTCGTGGTGGGTGGGATTCGAACCCACGAACCCTTGCGGGTTACCCGCTTTCGAGGGCGTTGAGGGCCGTTTCACGTTGTGCCGCCAGATGCCGAAATGTGCCTCTCACCCGGGGTTTTACACTGGCCGCACACCGGCGTGCGCCTCCCCATGGCGGCTGTGACGCGTCACATGTGATCCGGATGTGATCCGGATCACGGGCTTCCGGGATCGGGCCCGGGTGGCTGAGCGGCGTCGGATCGAGCCGCGTGGAGGATCCTCAGGATGTCGATCCGCCCGGGCTGCAGCCGGTAGAACACGACGTAGGGGAACCCGCGGACGACGGCACGTCGGACGTCCTCGTAGCCGGCGACGGGCGGCGAGCTGCGAGGGAAGGCCTCCAGGCGGGCGAACAGTTCGTCCAGGAACTGGGCGAAGCGCCTGCTGAGCCCGGCCTCGGCTGCGTCGTAGTACTCGCGAGCCGCGCGTAGATCGGCCACGGCCGCCGGCCCGAGGGCGAGAACCATCACCCTGGCCAGATGTCAGCCCGGACCTCCTCCCACGACCGTCCGGCGTCCGGTTCCCGCTCCAACTCGGCGAGTGCCTCGTCCAGCAAGCGACGCTCCTCGTCGGTCGGCTCGTACACCGGCTCACCGAAGTAGCGGCGAAGCGCGTCCTGGAACACCTCGGACCGCGAACGATGCTCGATGTCCCGCAGTCGCTCGACCATCTCGAACAGTTCCTCGGGCAGCGTGACGGCGACCTTCCTGACAGCCATCGGCGCCTCCAGACAGGAGTAGGGTATGACCCAATCATACCAAGCAACCGCGCCGCAATACGTCAGCCATTGTGGAAAACTTCACTATGCGCCGAGGTATTGACTTTGGCTGAGGTCTAATGGGTGACTGGACGGTCGGCATCCCCAGAGGTCAGGGCGCGGCGCGCGCTCCTGAACGTACTGCCGCGCTCGGTTGCCGAGGAGGCCCGGGTCGACGACTGACCGGGCCGATCTGGGTGGTTGCCGGGCAGCCTCTGCGCATCCACTGGGCCGGTGAGGGCAACCTCGGCGACGTTCGGGCCGTGGCCGCGCGACGCAAGGCACTACCCGACGTCATCGTGGCGCGGCGCCTGTCCCCCGCCCGCCGCCAGCTGCTGTCCGAGGCTGGGATCGGCTGGGTGGACGAGACCGGCGCGGCAGAGATCGCCATCGGCACGCTGGTGGTTTCCCGGACCGGCCGGCCGCAGCCGGCGGAGGGACTGAAGGGGTGGACCCCGGCGGCGTGTTGTCAGCCACGCTCGTTGACCTTGGTGTGGTCAGGTTCGGTGTCGTTGGGAGGGCGTGGGTGGTGACGGTGTGTGATGGACGCGGTCATCGGCTGAACAGGGGTGTGTCGAGGCCGAGCAGGC
>Ga0247713_1000291_pt1 | contig 34036 bp, 29 predicted proteins | sample 21E_NmetaG_FD_189936 | JGI IMG/M metagenome (GOLD analysis project Ga0247713, IMG submission 189936) | Soil microbial communities from hillslope of Landscape Evolution Observatory, University of Arizona, Oracle, AZ, United States - 2-1-E_N | ecosystem: Engineered > Artificial ecosystem >...
CCCACCACGTCGACCAACTGGTCACCCTGTCACGCCGCCGCCACACCCTGACCCACCACCACGGCTGGCAGCTCACCATCGACCCGCCCACCGGCACCGTCACCGCCACCCGCGGCCAGCGTTCGTGGCGGTCGCTGCCCCGCGGCACCCCACTCGCGCGGCCACCGGACAACCGGCCCCCGCCACGCGAGGCTGGCACACCCAGATCGACCCGTCAGGCGGTCGACCGGCCCTCGGATCCCGCCCTGCCCTTCTGACGTCCCTCACTCCAACCGAGGGACGTTCAGCGGAACGCGTCCACGCCCGCGACTGCGGCGACGCCGACGGCCACGGCCCACACCGCCAGGCCGGCCGCCATCCACCGCAGCACCCGGGGCCGGTCGGCGCCGGTCGCGAGCGCCGCGAGGGCAGCGATGTGCGTGCCTGTGGAGATCGGCGCGATGAAGGCCAGTCCCGGCACGCCGTAGCGCTGCGCCAGGTGACGGGCACGTTCGGCACGACGGCCCGGGCCCCCTGGACGCGGGGGCCGGCGGCGGCGCCACCACCCCAGCAGCCGGTCGCCGGCGACGACGGCGATCACGACGGTGGTCAAGTTGCCGGCGAAGGCGAGCACCGTCGCCGGCAGCGGCGCGAGGCCGGCAAGGACGGCGGCGGGGATGACGACGAGCACCTCGATCACTGGCGTCGCGGCGGCGAGGAAGACCAGCAGGTACGACCACCAGCTACCGGCGTCGAAGGTCACGTCCACGGCCGTTCCGCCGTGACGTTGCCGCCCCGGGGCAGGAAACTCTCGGAGGAAGGGGTCACAGCCGTTCGCCGGCCTCCATGCGGACGTCGAGCCGGCTGCCGGGCGGGGCGAGCGGGCAGCTCCACCGCGGGTCGTGCGCGCATGAGGGGTGATAGGCGAAGTTGAAGTCCAGCACCAGGTCGCCTGATCCGGTCGACCCCAGGTCCGCGCCCTTGACGGTGTCCAGCAGGTACCGGCCGCCGCCGTAGGTCGTGTCGCCGGCGGTCGCGTCGCGAAACGGCAGGAACAGCCCGCCGCCGTACCCCTCCAGCCAGTACACGTCCAGCGCGCCCCAAGGCAGCTCGACCCGGCCGCAGCGGCGGAACTGCACGACCGCGCCGGTCGACGTGCCCACGTCGAAGACGGCACCCTCGACCTCGGTGTCCAACGCGGCGACGACGGCGAACGAGGGGTCGTAGTCGAAGCAGCGCAGCCCCCCGAATCCGGCTCGGGCGTCCGCAGGCAGCGGCGACTGGGGATGGTGGCTGAACAGCTGGCTGCGGACCGCTCGCCAGTGCTCGTGCGCGCCATGCGGGCCGGCAGGGAGACGATCACGGACCTCTGCGTACAGCTGCGCGATCCGGCGGCGCCAGTCCAGCAACGCCAGCACATCGTCCACGTCAGACCTCCTGACGGGTGGGCGCCACCGGCGCCTCGACCGACGGCCGCACCCGCAGGCGTCCTTCGGCGATCGCTGCGCCCAGGAACACGACGGCGGCGCCGACGAAGATGTTCCACGTCAGGGGATCGTTTTGCACCAGGACCCCCAAGAACACGGCGACGATGGGGATCAAGTACGTCACCATCGACGCGCTGGTTGCCCCGACGTCGGTGATCAACCGGAAGTACAGCAGGTAGGCCAATCCGGTGCCCACCGCGCCCAGGACCACAACGCTGCCCAGCACCAGCGGGTCGGTAGACACCGGCGACCACGCGACGAATGGGGCCGCGAGGATCATCACGGCCGCACCGACGGACAGCTGGGCGGCCGAGAGGGACAGCGGTGCGAGGCCACGATGGGCCAGGAACCTGCGGGTGTAGACGAAGGCCACCCCGTAGCAGGCCGCAGCTGCGAGGCACGCCAGCTGTCCGGAGACGGCATTGACCCGCCCGTCGGTATTCCACGGGCCGACCACCACCACCACGCCGACGAACCCCAGCACCAGGCCGAGGGTGCGCTGCGGCGACCAGCGCTCCTCGGGAAGCGCGGCCAGCGCAACCGCCAGCGTGAACAGCGGCGTCGACCCGTTGAGGATGCCCGCCATCCCGGACGTGACCCGCTGCTCCCCCCAGGCGAACAGGAAGAAGGGGATGATGTTCGCCACCACGCTCATCACGGCGAGGTGCCCCCACACGGCGCGCTGGCGCGGCAGGCGGATGTCGCTCAACGCGACGATGACCAGCAGCACCGCGGACGCCGCGACCAGCCGGCCGAGCACCACCTGCGTCGGCGTCAGCTCCTCGACAGCGATCTTGATCAGCAGGAAGCTCGAGCCCCAGATCAACGCGAGCAGCGACAGCCGTCCCATGCTGGCGCGGGTCACGCGGCCACCACCGCGTCCGCGAGCCAGCGATCGACCGCCCCGGCCACCTCGGCGTACACCTCGGCTGGTGTGCGTCCGGCCCGCCGAGGGACGGCGAAGACGTGGTCAGCGTCGTCGACGACGTGCACGGCGACCGGCACCGTCAGCCGCGCGCGGTGGGCAGCAAAGACGTCGTCGGGAAACAGCCGGTCTCGCGAACCGTGGACGAACAGCACCGGTACGGCGAGGTCAGGCCAGTGGTCCACTCGTGGCCCGCCTCGCCCCGCCGAGGCAACCAGGGGGTAGTTGAGCAGCGCCAGGCCCGCCAGTGGCTCGCCCTGGGCTGACAGCAGGCTGGCCATCCGACCGCCCATGGAGCGCCCGCCCGCGACCAGCGGGCGGCCGGGATAGGCGTCGCGGACCCAGCCGAGCACATCGCGATAGGCGGTCAGCAGGCGGCCTGTCGCGTCCGGCGACCGTCGGCCTGCCTCGGCGTACCCGAAGTTGAACGTGACCACCACGTGTCCCGTCGCAGCGACAGCGGCCGCGACCCCCCGGTGGACGTGGTGGTCCAGACGCGACCCGGCCCCGTGCGCCAGCACGATCACGTGCCCATCCGGCGGTCCGGCGGCGAAGACCTCTGCGGACGTGTCGACGACCGACTGCGGCGGTGCGAGCGGGATGCGGTGCGAGGTGGGATCGATCGTCAACGGTTCTCCGGCGCTGGGGGCCCGCCGATGGTAGCCGCGGACGGTAGCGTTCCCAGCGTGAGGGGATTGCGCAGTGCGGGCCGTGTGGGGACCGCCGCGATCATGCTGGTGGCGGTCTACGTCCTGGCGACCGCCGGCCAGGTGCTGCTCGCGGCGCGCAACGACGACCGTGGTCCCGCCGACGCCATCATCGTGCTCGGTGCGGCGCAGTACGACGGCCGCCCGTCGCCGGCCCTGCAGGACCGCCTCGACCACGCCATCGCGCTGTACCGGGACGGCAAGGCCCCGGTGGTGTGGGTCACCGGAGGACGCAAGGCGGGCGACCGGTTCACCGAGGCGTCCGCCTCGTCGCGGTACCTGATCCGCAACGGCATCCCCAACGACGCGCTGGAGCTCGAGGTGCAGGGCGGCAACTCCTACGAGTCGCTGTCCGCTGCCGCGCGGTATCTGCGCGACCGCGACCAGCGCAACGTGCTGCTGGTCAGCGATCCGTGGCATGCGTACCGGATCCAGGCGATCGCCCGTGAGGTCGGGCTGCGGCCGAGGTTCTCCGCAGCCGGCCCTCGCGGCGTGACCGGGGACACGCTGCGGCGCGTGACCTACGAGACCGTGGCGGTGTCGGTCGGGCGGATCATCGGCTACCGCCGGCTGACCGGTCTCGGGCAGCGATGGGGCTCTCCGCTGACGGTCTCCTTGAGATGACAAAGGAGAACACGCTGCCCCCGTCCGGTCCCGGTGCGACGTCGAGGCGACCGCCGTTGCGCTCAGCGATCCGTGCGCACAGCGCGAGGCCCAGGCCCCCCTCGGCTGCGATCCGGTGGGCGGACGTGGTCAGCAGGCGGTCGCGCTCTTCCGGGGAGACCCCGATGCCGTTGTCCGACACGCAGATCTCCCACCCTTCGGGACGCTCCGCAGCGGCGATGCGAACCGTCGGCGTCCGCCCCGGCGGGACGAACTTGATCGCATTGCTGATCAGGTTCTGCATGACCTGCGTCAGCTGGGTGCGGTTGTAGCGAACGACCGGCAAGGGCTGCGCCTGCACGTCGGCACCGCGCTCGGCGATCGTGGCCTCCAGGGCGAGCAGAACCTCCGCCGTGACCTCGCTCAACGGCACGTCCTCGGCGGTCGCGTCCGCACCGGCCCGTGCGTAGGCCAGCATGCCGTCGATCAGCCGTTGCATGCGCTCGACGCCACGCTCGATCGCGCCCGTGATCTGCTGGACCTCCGGGTCGCTGTCGGGGGTGGTGTGCTCCCGCAGCAGCTGGCTGTACCCGGCGATGACGCGAAGCGGCTCGGCGAGATCGTGCGACGCCATCGCCGCCAGGTCGGCCAGGTCGGTATTGGACCGCTGCAGCTCCTCGGCCTGGCGTTGCAGCAATGTCGCTGCCGCCTCCCGCTCGGCAGCCACCACTGCGAGCTCGTCAGCCTGGCGGCGCAGCAGCCGGTTTGCCCGCGACAGCTCGAGAAAGGCCTGCACCTTCGATCGCAGCAGCACCGGGTCGAACGGTTTGCTGACGAAGTCGACGGCGCCGGCCGAGTACCCACGTAGCGCCGTCTGCGAGCCCGTCGTGGCGGTGAGGAAGATCAGCGGCACGTGGCGGGTGCGCTCGCGCTGCTTGATCAGCTCCGCCACCTCGAAACCGTCCAGGCCGGGCAGCTGGACGTCAAGCAGGATGACGTCGAACTCCTCGACCAGCAGCCGCTGCAGCGCCTCCTCGCCCGACTCGGCGACGGTGATCTCGCAATCCAGCGCCTCCAGCAGCGCCTGCAGCGCCATGAGGTTGCTCGGCCGGTCGTCGACGAGCAGGACGCGTTGTGGCTCGGTCATGTCAGCCCCTACCGGGACAGCCACATCCGCATCAGGGACACGAGCTGGTCGATCTCGACCGGCTTCGTGATGTAGTCCGAGGCGCCCGAGGCGATGCTCTTCTCACGGTCGCCGGTCATCGCCTTCGCCGTCAGGGAGATGATCGGCAGGCGCTGGAACTGCGGCATGCTGCGGATGGCGCGACAGGTCTCGTAGCCGTCCATCTCCGGCATCATGATGTCCATCAGCACGAGGTCGACGTCGGTGTTGCGCAGCAGCACGTCGATGCCCTTCTTGCCGTTCTCCGCGAACAGCACCTCCATGCCGTAGCTCTCCAGCGCGCTGGTCAGGGCGAACACGTTGCGCACGTCGTCGTCGACGACCAGGATCTTGCGGCCTTCCAGGGTGCTGTCCGCGGTGCGGCTGCGTTCGGCGGGCAGCGGCTGCGGTCGGCGGATCGGCATGGAACGCGCCGACTCGACCGTCGCGGTGGACGTGAGGAAGGGCACCTGTTCGTCCTCATCCGCCGACGGGACCTCGATGATCGGCTCGACGGCCTCCAGCTCTGACGGGACGTACAGGGTGAAGGTGCTTCCCCGGCCCAGCTCGCTCTCGACCCGGATCTCGCCGCCCAGCAGCCGGGCGATCTCCCGGCTGATCGACAGGCCAAGCCCGGTACCGCCGTACCGGCGGCTGGTGGTGCCGTCCTCCTGCTGGAAGGCCTCGAAGATCAGCTGCAGCTTGTCTTCGGCAACCCCGATACCGGTGTCGCTGACGGAGAACTCCAGCACCTTCTCGGCCTCGTTGAGGATCGGGTTGCGGAACTGCTCGTCGGGGTTCGCCAGGCCGATGCACAGCGTCACGCCCCCCTGCTCGGTGAACTTGAAGGCGTTGGACAGCAAGTTGCGCAGGATCTGCTGCAGCCGCTGGCCGTCGGTGGTGATCTGGTCAGGGACGTCGTCGGAGAGCTCGATGGTGAACGACAGGTCCTTCTCCTCCGCGACGGGGCGGAAGGTGCGCTCGACGTAGTCCAGCAGCTCGCCGGGCTCCACCCGCGCGGGTGCGATGTCCATCTTCCCGGCCTCGACCTTGGACAGGTCCAGGATGTCGTTGATCAGCTCCAGCAGGTCGCTGCCGGCGGCGTAGATCGTGTTCGCGAACTCGATCTGCTGGGGGGTGAGGTTCTGGTCGACGTTGTCGGCCAGCAGCTTGGTGAGGATCAGCAGACTGTTGAGCGGCGTCCGCAGCTCGTGGGACATGTTGGCCAGGAACTCTGACTTGTAGCGAGACGACAAGGCGAGTTGCTCGGCCTTCTCCTCCACGCCTCGTCGGGCCAGTTCGATCTCGCGGTTCTTGAGCTCGATGTCGCGGTTCTGCTCCGACAGCAGCGCCGCCTTCTCCTGCAGCTCGGCGTTGGTCTTGCGCAGCTCGTCTTGCTGTGTCTGCAGCTCGCGCGACTGGCTTTGCAGCTCCTGGGTCAACCGCTGCGACTGCTCGAGCAGCTCCTCGGTGCGCATGTTCGCCAGGATCGTGTTCAACACGATGCCGATGGTCTCCATGGTCTGGTCCAGGAACGTGCGCTCGGTGTCGGTGAACGGGCGCAGCGACGCCAGCTCGATGACCGCCAGCACCTGCTCTTCGAACAGCACCGGCAGCACCACGACGTTGACAGGAGCCGATGCGACGAGCCCGGAGGTGATCTGCAGCTGCTCGGCTCGGGCGTCGGAGATCAGGATCGGCTTGCCCTCGACCGCTGCCTGCCCGACGAGCCCCTCACCGAGCTTGAACGTGTCGGAGACCCCGTCGGTCGACGTGTAGCCGTAGCTCGCGATCAGTCGCAGGCGCGGATCTGTGTCAGTGGGGTCGAGCATGAAGAAGGCGCCGAGCTGCGCGGACGCGACGGGCGTCACCTCGGACATGATCAGCCGCGACACCGTGCCCAGGTCCCGCTGGCCCTGCAGCATCGAGGAGATCTTGGCGAGGTTGGTCTTGAGCCAGTCCTGCTCCGCATTGCGCTGCGTGGTGTCACGCAGGTTCGCGATCATCTGGTTGATGTTGTCCTTGAGCTCGGCGACCTCGCCCTCGGCCTGCACGGTGATGGACCGGGTCAGGTCGCCCTGGGTCACCGCCGTGGACACCTCGGCGATGGCACGCAGCTGTGTGGTCAGCGTGCGGGCCAGCTGGTTGACGTTGTGGGTCAGGTCCTTCCAGGTGCCGGCGACACCGGGCACCTCCGCCTGACCGCCCAGCTTGCCCTCCGTGCCGACCTCCTTGGCGACACGGGTCACCTCGTCGGCGAACGAAGACAGCTGGTCCACCATCGTGTTGATGGTGTTCTTCAGCTCCAGGATCTCCCCGCGCGCGTCCACGGTGATCTTCTGGCTCAGGTCACCCTTGGCCACCGCGGTCGTCACCTGCGCGATGTTGCGGACCTGGTTCGTCAGGTTGCCGGCCAGCTGGTTGACGTTCTCCGTCAGGTCACGCCACGTCCCGGAGACGCCGGGCACCGCCGCCTGACCGCCCAGCTTCCCCTCCGTGCCGACCTCGCGGGCCACACGAGTCACCTCGTCGGCGAACGACGACAGCTGGTCGACCATCGCGTTGATGGTGTTCTTCAGCTCCAGGATCTCCCCGCGCGCGTCCACGGTGATCTTCTGGCTCAGGTCACCCTTGGCCACCGCGGTCGTCACCTGCGCGATGTTGCGGACCTGGCTGGTCAGGTTGCCGGCCATGTTGTTGACGTTCTCGGTCAAGCGCTTCCAGGTGCCCGAGACCCCCTCCACCTCGGCCTGACCGCCCAGGCGGCCTTCAGTGCCGACCTCCTTGGCGACGCGCGTCACCTCGTCGGCGAACGACGACAGCTGGTCGACCATCGTGTTGATGGTGTCCTTCAGCTCGAGCATCTCGCCCTTGACGTCCACCGTGATCTTCTGGCTCAGGTCACCCTTGGCCACCGCGGTGGTCACCTGCGCGATGTTGCGGACCTGACCGGTCAGGTTGCCCGCCATGAAGTTGACGTTGTCGGTCAGGTCCTTCCACGTGCCCGACACACCTTCCACCCGCGCCTGACCGCCCAGCTTCCCCTCGGTGCCCACCTCGCGGGCCACACGAGTCACCTCGTCGGCGAACGACGACAGCTGGTCGACCATCGTGTTGATGGTGTCCTTCAGCTCGAGCATCTCGCCCTTGACGTCCACCGTGATCTTCTGGCTCAGGTCGCCCTTGGCGACCGCCGTGGTCACCTGCGCGATGTTGCGGACCTGGCCCGTCAGGTTGCCGGCCATGAAGTTCACCGAGTCGGTCAGGTCCTTCCACGTCCCTGACACGCCCTCGACTTCGGCCTGACCGCCCAGCTTGCCTTCGGTGCCGACCTCGCGGGCCACACGGGTCACCTCGTCGGCGAACGACGACAGCTGGTCGACCATCGTGTTGATGGTGTCCTTCAGCTCCAGGATCTCCCCGCGCGCGTCCACGGTGATCTTCTGGCTCAGGTCACCGTTGGCGACCGCGGTCGTCACCTGCGCGATGTTGCGGACCTGGCCCGTCAGGTTGCCGGCCAGCTGGTTGACGTTCTCCGTCAGGTCCTTCCACGTGCCCGACACGCCCTCCACACGCGCCTGACCGCCCAGCTGCCCCTCCGTGCCCACCTCGCGGGCCACACGAGTCACCTCGTCGGCGAACGACGACAGCTGGTCGACCATCGTGTTGATGGTGTCCTTCAGCTCCAGGATCTCCCCGCGCGCATCCACGGTGATCTTCTGGCTCAGGTCACCGTTGGCGACCGCCGTGGTCACCTGCGCGATGTTGCGGACCTGGCCCGTCAGGTTGCCGGCCAGCTGGTTGACGTTCTCCGTCAGGTCCTTCCACGTGCCCGACACGCCCTCCACACGCGCCTGGCCGCCCAGCTTCCCCTCGGTGCCCACCTCGCGGGCCACACGAGTCACCTCGTCGGCGAAGGAGCCCAGCTGGTCGACCATCGTGTTGATGGTGTCCTTCAGCTCCAGCATCTCGCCCTTGACGTCGGCGGTGATCTTCTGGCTCAGGTCACCGTTGGCGACCGCCGTGGTGACCTGCGCGATGTTGCGGACCTGACCCGTCAGGTTGCTCGCCATGAAGTTGACCGAGTCGGTCAGGTCCTTCCACGTCCCGGAGACGTCGGCGACCTTGGCCTGACCGCCCAGCTTGCCTTCGGTGCCCACCTCGCGCGCCACACGGGTCACCTCGTCGGCGAACGACCGCAGCTGGTCCACCATCGAGTTCACGGTTGTGCCGATGTTGAGGAACTCGCCCTTGACCGGCTGGCCCTCGATCTCCAGCGCCATCTTCTCCGACAGGTCGCCCTCGGCGACGGCGGCGATGACGCGGGCGACCTCGGTCGTTGGCCGCACCAGGTCGTCGATCAGCGCATTGATCGCATCGGCCGTCTCCGCCCACGCCCCACCGCGTTCGGGCAGCGAGACGCGCTCGGTCATCCGGCCCTCCCGGCCGATGACGCGGGCGGCGCGCTGCAGCTCCGCAGCCCGCGCTGCGTTGATCTCGGCGACCTCGTTGACCCGCTCGACGATCGCAGCGAGCGTCCCGTCGTTGAACTGCGGCAGCCGCATCGAGAAGTCACCGTCGCGGATGGCGGTCAGTGCCTCCAGGATCTCATCGAGACCGACCGGGCCCCCATCGCCGTCGCCGGCGGTCACGGGCGAGTCGGCGGGTACCGCGGCGCGATTGGGCGTCATCCCCTGCCCCCTTGTGTGTGCTGGTGCCCCAGCTTGACTGCGAGAACGGCTATGTCGTCACGCGGGGTCCCGTCCTGAAATGTCATCACGGCAGCCTCGATGCGCTCGGCGAGCTCTTCGGGCGGCCGCCCGGGAAACTCCGACAGCAGCGCACGAAGCCGGGCGTCGCCGTAGAAGTCGCCGCGGCTGTTGCGGGCCTCGAGGACCCCGTCGGTGTACAGCACCATGACGTCACCCTCCCGCAGCTCCACCACCCGATGGTCGATCTCGACGTCGTCGAACAGCCCGATCGCACCGCCACGGGTGTCGATCGGCTCCACGGTCCCGTCGGTCCGGACGACCAGAGGGTCCGGGTGCCCCGCGCACGCCACGACCAGCTCCGCCCGGTCGTCGAGCAGCCGCATCTGGACGTACACGACGGTGAGGAACCGCTCTCCGTACTCGGGTGCGAGGACGGCGTGGTTCAGCGCGGACAGCACCTCGACGGGCCCGTCGGCGCGCATGGCCGCGGCCCGCAGCGTGTGCCGCGCGAGCCCGGTCAGCACCGCGGCGTCGGTCCCCTTGCCGGACACGTCCCCGAGCACGAGGTTCCAACGGTTCTCGCTGGTCTCGAACACGTCGTAGAAGTCCCCGCCGATGTCACTGCCGGCGACCGCGGCGCGATAGCGAGCGGCCACTTGCACGCCGGGCACCTCCGGCAGCTCGGGCGGCAGCAGGCTGCGCTGCAGCACCCGGGCGACGTGGGTGCGGTCGGCATACAGACGGGCGTTGTCGATGCTCAGAGCGGCGCGCCGAGCGAGGTCGGACGCGAGATCGAGGTCCTCCGGGCTGTAGGCGATGTCGGAGTCGCTGATGGCGAACGTCATCGCCCCGAACGTCCGCCCGCGCGCGGTGAGCGGGACGATCATCAGCGACTGCACCCCGACGCGCGCGAGGGCAGCGCGGTGCTCGGGGTTGCGCGCGACCTGCGGCCATGCCGCGAGGTCGACGTCGGCGAGCAGGCGGGCGCGGCCGTGTCCCACGACCGCGGTGACGTCCGGGACCACACCGTGGCCCGCCCCGTAGCGCTGGCTGAGCGCGGTGATCATGTCCCGCCGCCCTGCGTCATGGTGGACCGCTGCGGCGGTCCGTATGCCCGTCGGCTCGACCAGGTCGATGGCGAACCAGTCCGCCAGGCGCGGCACGGCCAGCTTGCCGACCGCCGCCATCACGTCCTCGTCGTCCAACGACTCCGAGAACGCCGCGCTCGCCTCGGCGAGCAGCGTGAACCGGTCCCGACGGGCGCGCTCGGAGGCCAGGAACGCGGCGCGCTCCTCGTCGGCGCGGCGGCGCTCGGTGATGTCGAACGCCACACCGGAGATGGCCCTGGTCTCACCCGACCCGTCGTCGAACGTCCGGCCCACGCAGTTGATCCACCGCGTCGACCCGTCCGCGGTGGCGACGCGGTACTCCACATCGACCGGCTGGCCGCCGGATGCCGCGGCACGCCGGACCTCTTCGACCACCCATTCCCGGTCGCCCTCGTGGATCAGGCGCAGCCAGTCCCGCCGGGTGCCGGGGAAGGTGCCTCGGGGCAACCCGAACAGCGTCTCCATGTGCCCGTCCCAGGTGGCCAGGCCACTGGTCAGGTCGAGGTGCCACGAGCCGACGCCGGCGGCGTCCAGGGCGCGGCGCGCTCGTTCCCCCTGCTCTTGGCCCCGCTGACGTGCCCAGGTGGCGTCGGTGATGTCGATGACCACGGTGAGGATGGCCGCGACGTGCCCGAGGTCGTCAGTGAGGCTGATGTGGTGCACGCGCGCGAGGAACGCCGTCCCCTCCCGCCGCCGCAGCGCCATCTCCCCGGACCACTGCGGGTCGGCCTGGATGCGCTGCACCAGCTCGTCGGCGGCCGGCTGGAGCGTGACGAGTCCGTTCAGCGGCTGGCCGAGGGCGTCGTCGGAGCGCCACCCCAGGACCTGCTCGGCGGCGTCGTTCCAGAAGGTCACGACGCCCGCGGTGTCGGTGATGATCACCGGATGCCGCAGCACCTCAAGACCCGGGACCCGTTTCAGCAGCTCCTGCACATCCCGCCTTTGCCTCCCGGCACGGTTGACGGCTCCTGACACAGGGTCGGGGCGTCAGGCGAGGCAGAAGCGTACGCCAAATGGCCCACCCCTGGGGGCCGCCGTTGGGCCCCCCACCCCGAGGGCCACCGGGGCCTTTCGGGGCCCGCTGCCGGTGCCCGGGTGTGTCTGATTCGTCCCGTAGTCCGCGGCGCTCTGACTGCCCACAATGGTCGTGGACCCGGACAAGTGAGGCGACGGTGGGCAAGGACTACGCGGGCGATGGCATCGTCGTGCACTGGGACGCCTCCCGGTGCATCCACACGGGGATCTGTACGCGGGGCCTGCCGGGCGTCTTCGACGTCCGGCGGCGTCCGTGGATCTCCCTGGACGGGGCGCTCGCCGACGAGGTGCAGCAGGTCGTGCAGCGCTGCCCGACCGGGGCGCTGCGGTGTACCCGATCGGACGGTGGTGACCAGGAGTCCGGCCCTGCGGTGGTCACGATCGAGCCGGTGCCCAACGGCCCGTTGTACGTGCGTGGGCCGGTAGAGGTCCGCGCGCGCGACGGCAGCGTCGTCGCCGAAGACCGGCTGGCGCTGTGTCGCTGCGGCGCCACCGCCAACCCTCCGTTCTGCGACAGCGCCCACCGGCGAGTGGGCTACCGATCGGGCGACCCGGTCGCCCGCGCTGACGCCGACAGCCCCGAGCAGATCTGCCCGCCCCAGGACTTCTGAGCGCCGTCCGTGCTCAGGCGAACAGCCCGCCGTCGACCTGCAGCACCGCGCCGTTGACGTAGCCGGCGTCCGGCGAGCACAGGAACGCGACGGCGGCTGCGACCTCCTGGGGCGTCCCCATACGGGCCGCTGGGATGCGTGCGAGCAGGGCGTCGTCGTGCAGGTCGCGGGTCATCGCCGTGTCGATGAACCCTGGCGCGACGGCGTTGACGGTCACCCCGCGCTTACCGACCTCGCGGGCCAGAGATTTCGTGAGCCCGATGAGCGCGGCCTTGCTGGCGGCGTAGCTTGCCTGACCGGCGTTGCCGTGCAACCCGACCACACTGGACACGTTGACGATCCGCCCGGAGCGGGCGCGCAGCATGGGGCGCAGCACAGCGCGGCACAGTGCGAAGGCGGCGGCCACGTTGATCTGCCAGGTGCGCGCGAACGCCTCATCGGACAGCGAGATCGCCAGCCCGTCCGCGGTGACCCCCGCGTTGTTGACCAGCACCGTGACGTCACCGGCTTCACCGATCGCCGCGACGAGAGGGGCCGGGTCGTCGGCCAGGTCCGCCTGGACGACGACGGCGTCGACGCCGTGCTCGGCGCAGGCGGCGGCCGTCTTCTCGGCGCCCTGCCGGTCTGCGCCGTAGTGCACGATGACGTCGTGGCCCGCGCCGGCCAACGCACGTGCGGTGGCGGCGCCGATGCCACGCGAGGCACCCGTGACCACCGCGGTCATGCCGCCACCGCCAGATGGTCGGGCGCACTGACCGTCGTTCGGGCGGTCTCGGGCGCCACACGTTTGACCAGGCCGGTCAGCACCGGGCTCGCGCCCAGCTCGACGACGGTGGTCACCCCCATGGCCGTCAGCGTCATGACCGTCTCGCGCCACCGCACGGGCGCGGTCAGCTGGTCGGTCAGCAGCGCCGGCCAGTCAGCGGAGTCGGTGTGGGGGCGAGCGTCGACGTTCGCGACCACGGGCACCCTCGTCGGCGCGAACGAGGCACGCCGAACAGCCCGCGAGAACGCAGGAACGGCCGCGGCCATGTGGGGACTGTGATACGCCGCGCCGACCTGCAGGGGGACGACGCGGCCGCTGCGTCCCGCCAGCAGGCGGACCACCCCACCGAGAGCCTCATGGCTGCCGGCCACGACGACCTGGCCCTCGGCGTTGTCATTGGCCACATGGGCTCCGGCCTCCCGGCACGCCGCGGCGACGGCCTCGGTGTCGTGGCCCAGGCACGCGACCATGCCCCCCGGCGCCGCGTTGGCGGCGGCCTGCGTCGCGCGTGCCCGCGCGTCGACCAGCCACAGCGCGTCGGCAAAGCTCACTACGCCCGCCGCCAGCAGTGCGCTGTACTCGCCCAGGGAATGCCCGGCCACCGCCGCCGGCCGGCGGCCGGTCCGCTGCCAGGCCTGGGTCATCACCGCGTGGTGCACGAACAGCGCCACCTGGCAGTTGACCGGTTCACGCAGCTCGTCGGCGCCGGCGTCCAGGCCCAGTCGGGTCACGTTGCGCCCCAGCAGCTCGTCGGCGCGACCCCACAGCGCGAAGGCGGGATCGTCGCGCCACGGGGCGGCCATACCGGGGCGTTGGCTGCCCTGTCCGGGGAACACCAGCGCGGTCGGTTCGGTCATGGGGATCGGTGCCACGCAAACGCCTCCTCGTCCATCTGGACGTCGAGCCTTGTTGACATTGACGTCAGTGTCAACTATCCCTGAGTACATGACACCCGCCGGCCTCGCCGCCCCGCCGCGCCCCCCGGCCCCTGCCCTGGCTGACTCGACCGCCGAGCGGCTGCGGCTGGTGGTCGCCCCCGCCAACGGCCGGTTCCGGCCGCATGTGACCAGCGGCTCCGTGCTGCGCGGTGATCTGCTCGCAGTCCTGACGGGCAGCCGAGGCCGCGAAGTCGAGGTGCGCTGCCCCGCCGACCTGCACGTCGCCGGGCTGCTTGCGCTCCCGGGCCAGCTGGTGACGGCGGGGCAGGCCCTGCTGTGGGCGAGCCTGGGGGACGCATGCGCGCGGTGATCGCCGGGCTGGGCACCGCGGTGCCTTCGGAAGTTGTCACCAACGCCGATCTGGCCTCCCGGTTGGACACCTCCGACGAGTGGATCCGCTCGCGCACGGGCATTGCCCAGCGCCACGTGGCGCCGGCCGGCATCGCAACCGCCGACCTCGCGACGCAAGCCGGCGCCGAGGCCCTGAAGTCCAGCGGCGACACCCACGCCGACGCCGTCGTGCTGGCCACCATGACGCCGGACCGTGTCTGCCCACCGAGCGCGCCGACCGTCGCGACCCGCCTGGGTCTGCCCGCGGGACTGGCCTTCGACCTCAACGCCGCCTGTTCAGGATTCGTCTACGGGCTGGCCGTGGCCGACGCGCTCGTACGCGCCGGCGCCGCCCGCCGCGTCCTGCTGATCGGCGCCGACGTGATGTCGCGGGTGGTCGACCCCGACGATCGCAACACCGCCGTGCTGTTCGGCGACGGCGCCGGCGCCGTGGTGGTCGAGGCCGGCGACGACGGGCCGGGTGCGGTCACGGCCCTCGACCTGGGAGCAGACGGTGAGGGCGCGGACCTGCTGGCCGTGGACGCCGGCGGGTCACGCCTCCCTGCAGAGCTGACGACCGTCCTGCACGGCGGGCACTACCTGAGAATGGACGGCCGCGAGGTGTACCGCCAGGCGGTGACCGGCATGGCGGCGTCGTGCAGCCGCCTGCTGGCGGCAGCCGGGGTCGCGGCAACCGACGTCGACCACCTCGTCGCGCACCAGGCCAACGCACGGATCCTCTCCGCCGTCGCCGGCCGCCTCGGCATCGCACCCGAGCGGTGCGTCGTCAACGTCGACCGCTTCGGCAACACCACCGCCGCGTCCGTGCCGCTGGCGATGGCCGACCTGCACGACGCCGGCGCGGCTGCCGGAGCGCTCGTGCTGCTGACGGCCTTCGGTGCTGGGCTGACCTGGGGCTCGGCGCTGGTGCGCTGGCCCGACCTGGCGCGGCGCTGACCACGAACGAAACCCAACCAAGGAAAGGCACTGCCATGAGCACCTATGACCGCATCAGCACCATCCTCGTCGACCGCCTGGGCGTGGCCCAGGACGACATCAGTCCCGAGGCGACGTTCGAAGAGCTGGACCTGGATTCGCTGGACCTGGTCGAGTTCGCCCTGGGCGCCGAGGAGGAGTTCGGTGTCCGCATCGGCGACGAGGAGGCCGAGGGGCTGCGCACCGTCGGCGACGCCGTCGCGCTGCTGGAGACCAAGGGCGTCGGGGCGGCCACGGCGTGACTGCCGCGCAACGCGACGTCGCCGTCACGGGTCTCGGCCTGGTGACGCCGGCCGGCATCGGCGTCGACGCCAGCTGGGCCGGCGTCCTGGCCGGTACGGGCACCGCAGCGACGGACCCGTCGCTGGACGGTGTGCCCGTGGACATGTCGTGCCGGGTCCCTGGCTTCGACGCCGAGCAGCTGCTGGGCCGCAAGGCGTCACGACGGCTGGACCGGTTCGTCCAGCTGGCCCTTGTCGCCGCGGCCGAGGCCGTCACGGACGCCGGCCTGGACCCCGCCACCTGGGACGGCGCCCGTGTGGGCGTCGTGATGGGCTGCGGCATGGGGGGTGCCGCCACCTGGGAGCAGCAGCACGCACGCATGCTCGACAGCGGACCGACGAAGGTCAGTCCGCTGCTCATCCCCATGCTCGTGCCCAACATGGTGGCCGGGCACCTGGCGATCGAGCTGGGGGCCCTGGGGCCGAACCTGGTCACCGCCACGGCCTGCGCCTCCGGCGCCACCGCGATCGGCGTCGCCCGCGACCTGCTCCGCGCCGGCGCGGCCGACGTCGTCCTCACCGGCGGCACGGAGGCAGGGCTGACGCCGCTGTCGATCGCCGGGTTCGCCCAGATGGGTGCGCTGTCGCGCCGCACGAGCGACCCGCCGTCAGCCTCACGACCGTTTGACGCCGACCGCGACGGCTTCGTCGCCGCGGAGGCCGCCGGCGTGCTCGTGCTCGAACGCGACGCCGACGCGACCGCCCGCGGTGCCAGGGTGCGCGCCCGCGTGTCGGGGTACGGGGCTTCTGCCGACGCGCATCACATCACCGCCCCCGACCCTGACGGCGCCGGCGCAGCGCGCGCGATGCGCACCGCCATCGCCGATGCCGGCCTGGCACCCGACGACATCGTGCACGTCAACGCTCATGGCACGTCGACGCCGCTGAACGACGTGGCCGAGGCCCGGACCGTCCGTGCAGTCGTTGGGGACGAGGTGAGCATCACCTCGACGAAGGGCGTGACCGGCCACGCCTTGGGCGCTGCCGGCGCGATCGAGGCGGCCTTCACCGTGCTGACCGTGGAGCACGGGCTGGTCCCACCGACGGCCAACCTCGACAGCTGCGATCCCGAGGTGGATGTCGACGTCGTGGCGAAAGCGCCTCGTGAACAGGCCGTCCCGGCTGCGATGTCCAACTCGTTCGGCTTCGGTGGGCAGAACGCCGTGTTGGTGGTGACCGCGGCGTGACCCCCGTCGACGTCGCGGCCGACCGGCTGGCCCGCGTGCACGCCCTGACCGATGAGGGCACGTTCACGGAGTTCGGCAGCCAGGCACGGCACCGCGTGCACGCGTTCGACATGCAGCGCAAGCGCCCCGCCGGCGACGGCGTGGTGACCGGGACGGGTCGGGTCAACGGCCGTGTGGTCAACGTGTTCTCGCAGGACCCGACGGCGCTGGGCGGCTCGCTGGGCGAGATGCACGCCACGAAGATCGCCCGCCTTCTCGACCAGGCGCAGCGGGCCCGGTCCCCCGTCGTGGGGCTGCTCGACTCGGGTGGCGCCAGGATCCAGGAGGGGGTCGCCGCGCTTGACGGCTACGGGGCGATCTTCCACCGCAACGTGGCGCTGTCGGGCAAGGTGCCCCAGATCAGCGTGGTGCTCGGGCCGTGCGCCGGCGGCGCCGTGTACTCGCCCGCACTGACCGACATCGTCATCATGCGCCGCTCCGACGCGTACATGTTCCTGACCGGCCCGCGCGTGGTGAAGGCCGTCACGTTCGAAGACGTGACCCTCGAGCAGCTGGGCGGCGTTGACATGCACGCCGAGGCGTCAGGGGTCGCGCACCTCGTGGCGGAGGACACCGCAGACGCGCTGGACCTGGCCCGCCGCGTGCTGGACTACCTTCCCGGGTCGTGCTGGGACGCGCCGCCGGTCTTCGCGCCACAGGCACCCGATCCGCTGCCGTCGATCCCCGCCGACCACCGGCTGCCCTACGACGTGCGCGGCATCGTGCGGGGACTGGTCGACGGCGGCAGCTTTCTGGAGCTGCAGGAGCGCTTCGCCCGGAACATCGTCGTCGGGTTCGCGCGCGTCGACGGCCATGCGGTGGGGGTGGTCGCGAACCAGCCTGACCACCTCGCCGGTTGCCTGGACATCGCCGCCAGCGAGAAGGCGGCGCGGTTCGTCCGGATGTGCGACGCCTTCGGGTTGCCGATCGTGACGCTGGTGGACGTCCCCGGATTCCTCCCGGGCACCGGCCAGGAGGCAGGCGGCATCATCCGCAAAGGGGCGAAGCTGTTGTACGCGTACGCCGAGGCGACCGTGCCGCTGGTCACGGTGGTGCTGCGCAAGGCCTTCGGAGGGGCGTACATCGTGATGAGCTCCCGGTCGCTGGGCGCCGACGCCGTGTTCAGCTGGCCCGGCGCCGAGCTGGCGGTGATGGGCGCCGAGGGCGCGGTCGACGTGATCTATCGCCGTGAGCTGGCCGCCGACCCGTCGCGCCGTGACGAGCTCGTCGGCCGGTACCGCCAGGAGGCCATGGCGCCGCACATCCCGGCGGAGCGCCTGTCGATCGATGAGGTGATCACGCCGGACGCGACCCGGTCGGTGCTGGTCAACACCCTTGCGGGGCTGCGCGGCGCGGTCCGGCCGGGCTTTCGCCACGACAACCTGCCCCAGTGACGACGCGCGAGGTGACGATCCATGATCCTTGAGGGCAAGCGGGTGCTGGTGACCGGTGTGTTGACCGAGGCGTCGATCGCATTCGCCGTTGCCCAGACGGCCCAGCAGGCCGGCGCCGAGGTGCTGCTGTCGGGCTTCGGCAGGGGGCTGTCGATCACGCAGAAGGTGGCGACCCGGCTGCCGCGCACGCCTGACGTCGTGGAGCTCGACGTGACGTCTGACGAGCACCTGGCTGCCGCCGCGGCCGACATCGACGGCCGCTGGGGAGGACTGGACGGGCTGGTGCACGCCATTGGGTTCGCGCCCCAGTCGGCCCTCGGCGGCGCGTTCCTGCGTACGCCCTGGGAGGACGTGGCGACCGCGGTACAGGTCTCGACGTACTCGTTCGCGTCACTGGCGGCGGCGATGGCACCGTTGCTGAAGCAGGCCGGCGGCGGTTCCATCGTCGGGTTGGACTTCGACGCGTCGGTGGCATGGCCTGGCTACGACTGGATGGGCGTCGCCAAGGCCGGGTTGGAGTCGTGCTGCCGGTACGTCGCGCGGGACCTCGGACCCCAGGGCACCCGTGTCAACCTCGTCGCCGCCGGTCCGCTGCGGACCATGGCCGCCCGGTCGATCGACGGGTTCGACCGCTTCACCGCCCTGTGGCCCGAGCGCGCGCCGCTGGGATGGGACGTGACCGACGCCCAACCGGTGGGGCGGGCCGTGTGCGCGCTGCTGTCGGACTGGTTGCCGGCGGTCACCGGCGAGGTGGTGCACGTCGACGGCGGGGCGCACGCCGTCGGGGCGTGATCGCCTACGACCGCACGAGCGGGAATCCCGCCAGGGCGTTGAGCGTGCTGCCCCACACCAGCACCAGCGCGTCGACGACGTCGTCGCGGTCGTGCTGCTCACCCAGGACCAGCCAGCAGTAGCAGAACTGCTCGACCATCGCGACCAGGGCGGACGCGATGGTCCGGATGGGCGTCGCCGACGGGTGACCGGACATCGCCACAACCGTGACGAGGTTCTCGGCCACCCGGTCGATGTACAGCGCCCGCAGCTCCAGGTACAGGTCGGAGAAGCGCCGCTCGTCCCGCGCGGCCTCGAGCCAGCTGCGCAGGATGGGCGCGTCGCGGGCGTACAGGTCGATCAACCCGCCGATGATCCCCTGCAGGGCGCTGCGGACGTCGTCGGCCTCCCACGGTCTCGCGGCCAAGGCCGCCAGGTCCGCCTGGCTGTTGCGGACCAGGTCGTCGAGGACCGCTGCCTTGTTCTCGTAGTACGTGTAGAACGTCCCGTGGCTCACGCCGGCGCGCTGGACGACGTCCTGGACGCGGGTGGCCTGCCAACCCAGGTCGGCGAACGCCGCGCGCGCCGCGTCGCGAAGCCGTGCTGCGGTGGCGGAACCGCGCAGCGACGGCGAGCCGGTGGTGTTCCCGGCGGCGGAGGTCTCAGCGGCTGCGTCGGACGGCACGCGGCCTAGCCTACGTGGGCCTTTCCTCCGCGTTGCCCGGCTGGCAGCTGACCTCGGTCGGTTCGAGGTAATCGGGTGTGGCGTCGCCCAACTGCGCGAGCGTGCGCAGGAAGCGCAGGCCGACGGCGGTGTGCATGAACAGTCCCTTCGTGCAAGCGGGGCGCGGCGGAGGTACGAATGCCCCGACCACCCCACTATGGTCTTCCGAGGCATTCGCGGCCGCGAGGGGCAATGGGCCGATCGGACAGGGCCTTTCAGGCCATCCGGCGCTGTGCCGCAGCCCGGCCGGCGCGCACGATTGCGGTGCGATTCGTGCGGAAGCCAGGACATCGGAGGCGGTCGAGATGACGGCTGGGAAGATCGTTGCGTTGGTCAGCGGACTCCTGATCGGACTGGCGGCCCTGGGGGTGGCCGCTACCGGCGTCGGCATGGTGGGCGTCTACGCCGTCGACCGTGACGCCGACGGGTTCCTCACCAGCCCCGAGTTCACGCTGTCGAGCAGCGGGCACGCCGTGACCACCGAAGAGGTCGACCTGCAGGCACGGCCCGGCGACTGGGTGCCGTGGGTGGGGACCTTCGACGTGCGTGTCACCGTCGAGTCGACCAGGTCCGGGGACGACATCTTCGTCGGGATCGCTGAGGTCGACGACGTCCGTGCGTACCTGGAGGGGGTCCCCCGCGACGAGGTCACTCGACTCGACGACCGCGGCGCCCGGTACCGCACGCACCAGGGCTCGGCGACCCCCGCGCCGCCCGCGCGCCAGGACTTCTGGGACGCGGCGGCCTCGGGACCCCGGACCCAGACGGTGCGCTGGAGCCTGACCCCCGGACGGTGGGCCCTGGTCGTGATGAACGCCGACGCCGGGGCAGACGTCGACGTCACCGCCACCGCGGGGATCCAGTCATCGCTGATGCTCCCCGTCGGTCTCGGGCTGCTGGTGGGGGCGCTGGTGCTCGGGGCCGCAGCGGCCGCGCTGCTGGTGGTGGCCCTGGCGCGCACGGACGCCACCGAGGCGGTGGCGCCTTCCCGGCGGCAGGGGGTGCCGGCACCGGCTGACCGCGTCTATCCGCTGGTGCTCACCGGTGCGCTCGACGAGCCCCTGAGCCGCTGGATGTGGCTGGTCAAGTGGATCCTTGCGATCCCCCACTTCGTCGTCCTTGCCTTCTTGTGGTTGGCCTTCGTCGTGCTGACTGCCGCCGCAGGGGTCGCGATCCTCTTCACTGGTCGCTACCCGCGCGGCATCTTCGACTTCAACGTCGGAGTCCTGCGGTGGACGTGGCGTGTGGCCTTCTACGTCCACGGCGCCCTGGCCACCGATCGCTACCCGCCGTTTGCCTTCGACGCGCCTGACTATCCCGCACAGCTGGACGTCACGTACCCCTCGCGGCTGTCGCGCGGGTTGGTGCTGGTCAAGTGGTGGCTGCTGGCCCTGCCGCACTACCTCGTCGTCGCGATCCTCGCCGGCGGTGGCACCGCGTGGAGCGCCGGGCAGGGCAACGAGCAGGCGTGGCCGGTGATGACCACCGGCGGCGGACTCATCGGGCTGCTGGTGCTGATCGCCGGCGTGGTGCTGCTGTTCACCGCTCGCTACCCCCGTGCCCTGTTCGAGCTCGTCATGGGACTGAACCGGTGGGTGTACCGGGTGATCGCCTACGCCGCTTTGATGACCGACGTCTACCCGCCGTTCCGCCTCGATCCGGGCGGCGGAGAACCCGCGCCGGTGCCGCTCCCCCAGGCTCCGGACGCGGGAAGTGACCGCATGCCGGTCACGACCGGCTGAATCAGGACCGCCGGTCGGGGTAGAAACCTCGGCGCCCAGCCCCTGCGCCCGGAGAGCGTTCCATGAGTGTCATGCCCTTGACCGACGCGGTGTTCCTGATCGCCGAGGCGCGCGAACACCCCATGCACGTCGGTGGGCTCCACCTGTACCGTCCACCGGAGGACGCAGGCCCCACCCATGTGGCCGATCTGTACCGCACCGCCCTTGAACACGGTGACATCAGACGACGCCTTCGCCGGCGTCCGGTACGGCCGCTGGGTGGCGTGGGCGTGTGGCGTTGGCAGGACGATGCCGACTTGGACCTCGAGTACCACGTCCGCCACTCGGCCCTGCCGCACCCCGGCCGCATCCGCGAGCTGCTGGCCTTGGTGTCGCGTTTGCACGGCACCCTGCTGGACCGGACGCGGCCGCTGTGGGAGGCACACCTGATCGAGGGGCTCGCCGACGGCCGCTTCGCCACGTACACGAAGATCCACCACGCGATGATGGACGGCGTCGCGGCCATGCGTCTGCTCGAGCAGAGCCTGAGCACCGACCCCGACGAGCGCGACATGCCGCCCCCGCTGGCCGAGCGCCCACGACCGTCGTCGGGGCGTACCCGAAGCTCCCGCGGCCTGCTCGATGTCGCTGGCGGCATCGTCAGCCAGGCGGTCGAGGGCGCGAAGGGCGCGGTCGGCGCCGGCGAGGAAGCCCTGCGGTCACTGGGGCGCTCGTTCGTGGACGAGGCGGCGACGTTTCCGTTCCGGGCGCCGCCGTCGATGTTCAACGTGCCGATCACGGGTGCCCGGCGGTTCGCTGCGGAATCGTGGCCGCTGGAGCGCCTGCGCCACGTCGGCAAGGGGCTGGGGGGCACGCTCAACGACGTGGTCCTCGCGATGTCAGCGGGGGCGCTGCGGCGCTACATGGATGACCTGAACGCCCTGCCGGAGGACCCACTGGTCGCCATGGTTCCGGTCTCTCTGCGGGGCGAGGACGACGATGACGACGGCGGCAACCGCGTCGGACTCATCCTGTGCAACCTGGGCACCCATCTGGCCGACCCGCTGGAGCGGTTCGGGCTCATCCACGAGTCGGCACAGCAGGGCAAGCTGCAGCTCGAGGGGTTGAACCAGGCCGGTGTCCTGCTGCTGAGCGCGATGAGCTTCGCGCCGCTCAGCCTGGGCCCGCTGTTCCGGTTCGAGGCTTTGCGCCGGCCGCCGTTCAACATCGTCATCTCCAACGTCCCGGGTCCGCGACAGCCGCTGTACTGGAACGGCGCGGAGCTCGACGGGGTCTATCCGGCAAGCATCCCGATCGACGGGCAGGCGCTGAACATCACGTGCACCAGCTGGGCGGACCGCATCGGGTTCGGGCTGACCGGGTGCCGCCGTTCGGTGCCGAGCCTGCAGCGGCTGCTCGAGCATCTCGAGACGTCATTGGTCGAACTCGAAGACGTCGCCTGAGCGTTCTCAGAAGGGCCGGTACGGCAGGAAGCGTCCGGTGCGGTTGCTGACGGTGCGGTCGGCGTGCAGCGTCATCGTGCCGACCTGCGCGAACTCACCCACCATCGGACTGGACTTCGGACGATGGTCGCCGGTCTGCCACAGCAACTGGCCCGGCGCGGCGTTCGCCACGGGTGCGGTGCGCAGTTGCATGTCCAGGCGGTCCTCGTGGACGTCGACGACCAGGACGTTCATGTGGTCGCCCCAACCCACCGCTCCGCCGTGGGAGATCTGCCAGACGCCGCCGCGGCGGATCGCCGTCGTGTCGTGCACCTCCCCGCACAGGTACAGGTCGACCCCGTGGTTCTGCAGCGTCTGCCAGAACGGCGAGCGGGGACCGCGACGCAGGTGCAGACGGGAGGAGCGGTGCCACCGCACGGGACCGATGACCGGCACATGTCCCTGCACCGCGATGAACCGGATGGACGGGTCCATGCGCGCGCGCCGCAGCGTGGACCGCAGCCAGCGCAGCTGACCACCCGCCACCAGGGGGCGGACACGCAGCCCGTCGGTGTGGAACACGTCGACGGTGATGACCAGCAGCGGGCCACGGCGGATGGCGTACGCCGTGTCCTCCCACGGCGTTCCGTGTGGACGCTGCGAGTACGCCGGGATACCTCCCGGTCGCGTGAAGTGGCGTGCCCACGCCTGCTTGAACACGGGGGCCAGGGCGGCGGGGTGCGAACCCGGCGGCCACGGGTTGTCGCCGAGCTCGTGGTCGCCGACCGCCGCGTGCACCTCCAACCCTCGCTGCTCGAAGTTGGCCAGCCACTGCGGGTAGTACAGGTCGGCTGCGGCGTTGACGGCGCGGCGCTTACCCGCGAGGTCGGTGACGGAACCGAACATGGCGGCGCCGTCGGCGTCCTCGTCCCAACGGCCTTCCACGGCGTCTCCGGCGACCAGCACAAAGGCCGGGTCAGGCCGCGCGATCTCGTCGAGGATGGCGTCCGTCGCAGCCTCGTAGTGCTCATTGGTGCTGTTCGGGGACCCCTCGACGAACCCGGGGGCGGGAGCGAAGCCGGACGAGCCGCTGAGGTCGCCCACGTCGGTGTTCCACATGTCCGGCGCGCTGACGAAGCTGAACAGTGGCGCCGGCGGATTGGCCGCCACCGCCGCCGGGGCCACCATGGCCGTGCCGAGGACACCGACCAGCGTGAGAACGGCAAGGCCGCGCCGGATCACGGCACGCCCTGGATGGTCACCGCCACCGAAGTGGAGAACGTCCGGCCGGTGGCGTTGGACCAGACCACGGTGACGCGGTACCTGCCATTGGGAAGGACGCCGCCGGCCTTCGTCCGGCCGTTCCAACGCTGGGCGTGGTCACCTGCGCGCAGGTTGCCCTTGTCGATGGTGCGGCGCAGCCGCCCGTCGTGGCTCCGGACCTCGAGGCGGACGCGGCCCGCGGCCGGTTGCCGCCAGCGGACGACCGTCGCATCGCGATAGCCGTCACCGTCGGGCGAGAAGCGGCTGGGCGCGGCCGTGAGCCGCTGGATCTTTCCAGGCGACCAGATCGACCAGGTCAGGCGGTAGGTGCCATGGCCGGAGACGTCCAGCAGATGCTGGCCGTCGGTGGACGCGCGTGCCCGCAACCGCAGGGGGTCGACCTCGAACGCCGTGGTCACCTCCGACAGGGGACTCTTGGCCGCGTTCGTGACGTCGCGAGTTCCGGGGCTCCACAGCGCGAGGTCGACGTACTCGTCGCGTGTGACGCCCGCGGCGGTGGCGTCAAGTCGCTCGCCACGACGCAGCCACACCTTGAAGACGTCGTTGAGGTCGCGCTGGAGGTCGACTGCATCGGAGAACCGCCGCCCCGGAGGCTTGACGCCCGGGGCGTTGTCGTCGCGTGATAGGACCAGCAGCTGCAGCGGCAGCTGCACCCCTCCGGCCGTTGCGGTGATCGTCGCGACGGCCCCTGCCGCTGCGGGGCGGACCTCGACCGCGACCCGGCCGGCGCCGTCGGTGACCTCAGCCGACGAGGACGGGGTCACGTTGCCACCGGCGAAAGAGACCGGGACGCCGGCCAGCGGCGCCCCGCGCCCGTCGGTGACCTGCAGCTGGGCGCTGACCACGGCCGGTGCCGCCTTCATCGCTGCCGCCGGCGCCATGACCCGCACGGGCGCGGACCACGTCACCAGGGACTGCCGCCCCGAGGCTGTCGATACGGCGTTCAGGGCGTCCACCAACCCGTGGCCCCGCTCGAGCTCGACGGGCGAAGGCGGTGCCCCCAGGTTGGTCGTGCCGACGATCCACTGGCGCAACGGCATAGGCCACGACGTCCGCGGCACGTCGGCCAGGATGCCGGCGTGAGTCGGCGACGACAGCAGCAAGGCGGCGACGCCGGAGACGTGCGCAGCCGCGTATGACGTCCCGCTGGCGCACAACGAGACGGTGCTGTCGGGGCACAGGGAGCCGATCCGCCCCGCCGGCACCCCTGGCGCGCGCAGGACCTTGATCGCGCGGGACGGTGCAGCGACGTCGACCGCACCGAACGACCCGGCCGGATCCCACGAGCGGTTGCGTTGGACACCGCCGACGGAGATCACCCCAGGCAGCGCGGCGGGGTAGACCGGCAGGAGGTTGCCGAAGTCCCCTGCCGCCGCGACGACCAGCACCCCCAGGCTCTGGGCGTACGCCACGGCCTCGGCGAGCACCCGGGTCCGGGCGGTGCTGCCCAGCGACAGGTTGATGACGTCGACGCCACCTCCCTCAGGATCGGCAGCCCACCGGATGCCCGTGGCGATCGAGGCGTCGTCACCGATGCACGACCCCGTCGATCGGTCGTACGTCAGCACGGTCACCGGCACGATGGTCGCGTCGGGCGCCACACCGGCGGTACCGCCGTCCTCGACCGCAGCCGCAATGACGCCGGCGACGGCGGTGCCATGCCCGCAGGGGTCCTGTCCGGCCGTCCCCACGACCGCCCGTCCCGGCTCGACACGGCCCGCGAGCTCGGGGTGCGCTGCGACGCCGCTGTCGATGACGGCGACGCGGACGCCGGCGCCAGTCGCTCCACCCCACACCTGGGGCGCGCGGATGGCGTCAAGCCCCCAGGGGATCTCGTCGGCGTCGTCGCTCAGCGCCTGCCGGATGACGTTGGGCTCGGCCCAGGCGACCTCGCGCTGGACGGCCAGCCGCGCGGCGGCGTGCACCTCGTCGCCGGGCGGCACGGCGAGCGTGTCGAAGGCCTCGGTGCGTGCGCGGACGGTGCCGCCCACGGTCGACGCGGTCGCGGCACGGTCCTGCGCACTCACCCCGGGGCGGAACCCCACCAGGACCTCGCCGTGCACCACGTCCGCGGCGCCTCGCGCCGGCGAGGATGGAGCGGTGGCATCCGCGGCGGCCGTGCTCCCGAGCGCGACGGCGCAGACGAGCCACGCTGCCGCAGACCTGCGTAAGGACACCAGGATCCCAGTCCTCGTCGTTCGACTGCACCGGCCAGTCCCGCGTGTCCGCGACGTGGCCCCCTGCCTGTATCGCCACGGGGCGACACCCCGTCAAGGGTTACCGGACAAATTGGCCAGAAAGGACTAGCGCGCCAAGAACCGCAGGGCGGCCGCCGGCACGCGCCGGCGGCCGCGTCCCTGCTACTTCAGGTTGGGCATCACCCGGTCGGCGATGAGCTCGAGCTGTCCCTGCACGTCTGGGACCCCTTCGATGTCCTTGCCGGAGAACGTCTTGACCAGACCCGAGTCGGTGATCGCCGCGATGATGTGGTTCACGCCGACGCCGATCATGTCGCGGTTGAGCTTCTCGGCACACTCTTCGGGCGTCCCCGCGACCGACAGCGTCTCGGCGATGTCGTCGCTGGTCATCTCGATGGCCTTGTCGATCTCGCCCTTGCCCAGAGCTTCCATGATCGGGTCGAAGTCCGCGCGCGAGTAGCTGTGGCGATTCATCAGGCTCTCAGGCATCGACGACAGGTAGAAGGCGACCATGATCTTGGCGGCACGCTTGGCGGCCTCCCCGTCCTCTGCGCAAGCCCAGCAGATCCAGGCGCCGAAGTCGAGGTCCTCGTAGCTGCGGCCGGCCTTCTCCGCGCCGATGCGCATGTGTTTGGCGATGTACTCGTAGTTGTCCTTGGAGTACCCGAGCGCGTGGTGCAGACCATCGGCGATCTCGCCGGCCATCTCGAACGACTTGGGTCCACCCATGCCGCCCAGCTTCAGTGGCAGGTGCTCCTGCACGGGCCGCGCGAAGGTGAACAGCCCGCTGTAGTTGAAGAACTCGCCGTCGAAGGTGATGGCGCCCTCGTCGAGGAAGGTGCGCATCACATGCATGCCCTCGCGCAGGCGCGCCAACGGCTTCTGGGTCGACCAGTCGATCCCGTACTGCTGCAGCATGCCCAGGTTGCCGAAGCTCACGACCGCCTCGGCACGACCATTGGTCAGCTCGTCGAGCGTCGCGAGCTGCTGGGCCAGGATCGTGGGCTCCTTGAGGATGACGTGGGTGACGTTCGGGCCGAAGCGGATGTTGGTCGTCTTGTCCGCCGCGGCCGCGAAGATCAGCCACATGTCCTTGTGCCAGGTCTCGTCGGCGCTGTACGCCGCGTAGAAGCCCAGCCGGTCGGCGGTCTTGATCATCTCGATGCACTCGCCCACCGGATAGTCCGGCAGCATCGCGAAGCTGAACCTGGTCATATCGCTGCTCCTTGGTCTACGCCGGCGTCAGCCGGTCGCGCTCCACGGCCGGTGCCGGCCGTCCGAGATCCAGCTCGTCGCCGCGCTTGGGCAGGATCCACAGCCGCATCAGCACGGCGTAGGTCACGAACGCCACCGCGTACGACGGCAGGCCTGCCGTGATGTACGGGAACAGGCCGTTGGCACTGGTCCACGACAGCGGCTCCAGCGTCCACAGATAGAAGACGGCTCCGGCGACCGTGGCGATCACCGCGGCGGGGTTGAACCCCGACCAGTACCAGTAGCGGCTGGACGAGTCGGCGACGTAGATGTCGCGCAGGCGCCAGGCGTGCACACCGCGGCTGACAAGGAAGTAGTCGGCCATCATGATCCCGCCGTAGGTGCCGGTGAGCAGCGCGATGTAGGCCAGGTACGTCCCGTATGACTCGAACACCGTCGGGTTCTCCAGCAGCACCGCCGGCGCGGAGCAGATCACGACCGCCAGACCCCACTTCAGGTTCGGGAACCGCGTCCGCAAGGTGATCGACATCGGATACACCAGCGCCGTGACCGACGACACGTTCGCGACGGCGAACAGCAACAGCCCGAGGGCGGCCAGGCCCTCGCCGAGGGTGACGATCCACTCGGTCGGGTCGTAGACCTGCAGCGCCAGTGCGATGAAGGCGGAGAAGATCCCGGCCGTGGCGGCCAGGACGCCCCAGCCCCACAGGCAGCCGTGGAACGCGCCTGACTCGCTCTTGGACAGCCGTGTCCACTGCCCGTACCAGAACGTCCACGACAGACCCAGCCCGACGTTGAACTCGATCGCCGACGCGCGGCTCCAGGCCGCGGTCTCCATCGGTTCGGCCGGCTGCGCGGCGAAGATCTCGGGCAGGCCGAACTTGGTGAGCACCGACCAGGTGAAGTAGCCCAGGACGACCAGGAGGAACACCGCCGAGGTGCGGGTGAAGTACTTCAAGACCTGCGGCCCGAGGAAGGCAACGAACGCACCGACGGCGGTAGCGATGACGGCGAACACGATCGCGCCGGGGACCTCCTGGGTCATCCACTCGGGTGCGCCGAACACGCGGAGGAAGCGGATGGCGCTCTGCCCGAACAAGAACGACGCGTAGGCGATCCAGCCGAAGCTGGAGGTGATGTACACCAGCAGCCACACGTCTTTGAACCGGTGACCGAACACCGCAGCCGACCCCTGCCAGTGCTCGATGCCGTAGCGGGCGAAGATCACCGCCATCGCGGCGATGAGCAGCAGCGGGAACGCGTTGCCGAACAGGATGATCGGCAGGGCCTCGCGTGCCGGCACGGTCAGACCGGTCAGGCTGCCGACCAGGAAGAACCAGGCGGCGATCCCGAAGCAGATCTGCACGGCGAGGAAGTCCCACCCGCCGTAGATCCGCTCCCCGCCTCGCAGCGGGAGCAGGTTGAAGTACATCTCCTCACGCACAAGCGCCTTCTTGTCAGCCATTGCCGCCCCCCGTCAGCGCCACGACGAGCCACACCACGATGACCACGTTGACGGCGATGGCCGCCGCGTAGTCGATGCCGCGGATACGCGGAACCCAGCCGGGACCGTCGGCAAGCACCGCTGCCTCGTGGCGCTCCTCGAACTCGCGGATCCTGTGATCGATGTCACGCGCCAGGTCATCCGGGATGCCCGGCAGCGCGACGGACTCGGGCGAATGCCCCATGGCGTCGCTCCCTTCGACGTCGGGGCGACGGCAGCTCGGGAGGTCAGTGCCCGTTGCTCTCCCGGGCGTCGTCGCCGAGGTACTTCGGGTCAAGTCCCAGCTCCTTGGCCGACACGACCCGGTCGGCGAAGTGCTGGTGCATCCAGTCCAGGTGGTCCCACTTGGAGTCCACGATCCGGTGGGTGTCCCACGGCGGGATCTCCTGCTGCGGGTACACCTGCATGAGGTCGGGGTCGACCTCGTAGACGTGGTCGAACCGCATGATCACGTCGTGCTTGATCCGGCGTGCATCCGGCAGCCGGCGCTGGGCAGACAGCCGAAAGCCGATCACGGTGCGCCCTCGTACGCCTGGTCGAACAGGTACTTGCCGGGGTTCATGATGTTGTTGGGGTCCAGCATTCGCTTGATGGACTTCATGACCTCGAAGGCCCCGCCCAGCTCCTGCGGGACGAGGTCGACCTCGCCGGCACGGGTCGCGCCGTGGCATGCGGTGATCGATCCGCCGTGGTCGATCGCCACCTGGGCGATCTCCTTCTTGCAGGCAGTCCACGCCGCCCAGTTCTCGTCGTTGAGCTCTTGCTCCCAGATCCCGATGTCGATCTCGACCAGGTAGTCGCCGTACGGCGAGTGCGACCCGTTGGTGTAGGCGAACATGCCCCAGTCGTCGAAGATGCCGTACCGCTCGATGTATCGGTCGGCGATCGCGTGCCACTTCTCGCGGACCGCCGGCAGCTCGGTGTAGTTGATGGCCGCGTCCTCGCAGTGCCAGGACATCGGCACGACCTGTCCGGCCCGCCCGACCGCCGGACCGCCGGCGCCCTCGCGCAGCCGGCCGTGCAACGGGATGGCGTACCGGTCGTGGCGGGCCGCCCAGTCACCCTGCGAGACCTCGTCGCCGAGGTACCGGCCGCCGGTGTCGTAACCGATCTGCAGGATCCGCCGGGCGGCGGGGACGACCTCGTCCTCGGTGCCGTACAGCGCCACGGCGTTGACGGCGACGACGTCAGAGGGTTGCTCGATGTAGGCCTCGTCGTCGCGGCGCAGGTAGTCCAGCTTGCGCTCGTCGAACAGCACCACCCCCGCCATGGACGCCAGGCCGGACTTCGACAGCGCCCCGCACGACCGGTAGGCCGTGTCGTAGTCCGGATAGGCGAAGAAGGCCGCGAACTCCGCCTCCGGGCGTGGGTGCAGGCTCAACGTCGCGTTGGTCGTGATCCCCAGCGTCCCCTGGTGCCCAAAGAACAGCTCCTTCAGGGTCAGGGCCGTGGAAGCCTTGCGGAGCTTGCGCCCACCGCCGCTGCCGACCTCGATGACCTCACCGGTGGGAAGGACGACTTCCATGGACAGCACGAGGTCCTTGGTGTGCCCGTAGCGCGCGCCGATGAGCGACCAGCCGCTGGTCCCGATCCGTCCGCCCACCATCGAGCAGGGGTACGACGCCGGGTTGTCCGGATAGAACAGGCCGTGCGGCTGCAGGAACTCGTTGAGCTTGAGCATGTTCACGCCGGGCCCGACGTTGACCGTGTAGTTCTGCGTGTCCAGGTCCCAGATGCGGTTCATGCGCTTGACGTCGAGCAGGATCCCGTGGCGCAGCGGCACGGCGCCGTCGGCCAGCCCCGTCCCGGCTGCGCGCGGGACGATGGGCGTCTTCGTCCGGTTGGCGAGCTTGACGATCTCGACGACCTGCTCGGTGGACTCCGGCAGGACGACGACGTCGGGGACGTGGTCGTTCCAGCGGTGCACTGGGAACGGGGACGGCACGCGAGTGCGGTTGTAACGGGCGGGCCGGTCGACCAGGACGTTGGCCTCGCCGAGGATGTCGACCAGCTCGTCGTAGACGCGCTCGGCGACCGGCGTGGGGCTCGGCAAGACGGAGGTCACGCCATCCCTCCCTCCGCTAGTTCGCGGACCCCCTCGACGGCGATGCCGGCGGACTCGGCGACCATCTCCATGATGTCGCGCACCTCGATCTGCGGAGACTGCGCGAGGCCGGCCGTGGTCAGCGGGCGCTCGGACCACACGCAAGCGCTGACCAGCAGATCCACCTCCAGCTCGGCTGCGCGCTCCAGCCGCTGCTCGCTGATCGCGGCGGTGATCTCCGGCTTCTCGATCATCAGCCCGCCCCCCGCCCCGGAGCAGTACGACCACTGCGTCACGTGGTCGACGTCGCGGAAGTCCAGGCCGGGGATGGCCCGCAGGATCTTGCGGGGCGCTTCGTGGATGCCTTTGCGCTTGTTCAGCCGACAGGGATCGTGATACGTGGCCACCCGGTTGATCGGCTGCGTCAGCTGCAGCCGACCCTCGTCGATCAGCTCGGCGACGAGGTCGAGGATGTGCACGATCTCGAAGTCGAAGTCGTCACCGAAGTGCCAGGGGTAGTCCTCGGTGAAGTGCACGTAGTCGTGCGGCTCGATCGTGATGATCCGCTTGGCCCCGATCGCTCGCCAGTCGTCGACGTTGTGCTGGGCGAGGAACCGAGACTGCTCGTTGTACCCCATCTCGCGCGCCGGTCCCCCGCAGCACCACTGCTCTCGCATGAGACCGAACTGGACCCCAGCCAGCTGGAGCACTTGCGCGATCGCCCGGGGCAGCGACGTCCGGTAGAACGCCGCCTCGCAGTCGACGAACATGATCGTCTCGCCCCCGACGGGGATGTCGAGGTCCTTTGCCCAGTTCCGGACGTTGTCCTGGGACACGGGCACGTCGAGCACCGGCTCGTTCTTGGCGTCGACGGTCGCCTCGACCCACCGCTTCCAGTTCGGCTGCTCAACGCCCTGCTCGACCGCAAACGCGCGCATCGCCTTGACGACGTCGACGGTCCGGGTGCGCGCTCGGTAGAACTCTCCGGCCATGAGCGTGTTGGGGCACCGCAGCTCACAGGCCCCGCACTGCGTGCAGTGGACGTAGTCCTCCGCCACATCCTCGACCGTGATGTGGCCCTGCTCCATCGCCACGACGTTGGCGTGGAACGCAGTCGGCGAGTGGTTCTCGTTGCGCGTGACCTGCATCACCGGGCAGACGTTGCGGCAGAACTTGTGGCCGGAGCTGAAGCAGCCGTAGGCCTTGTCCCGCCACTCGGCAACGAACGCCTCGTGTGCCTTCCCGTTGCCGAGCCCGTTCGGCATGTGGTCCATGCAGCCCCCACTGGTATCTGGGTGGAACCGATGGCGGGGAGCAAGGTAGGCAAGCCCCGCAGGCTTGTCCTGAGGGACTTGGCCTAATCGCAGCGGCGTCGTTGGGCCACCTGGCCACGGTCTCCGGCGTCGTTGGGCGGCAGCATGCCCGCACCAGCATCCGAGGTGGTTGGAGGCGGGCGATGTGCCATGCTCGGTGGCCATATGTCTGAGATGCCTACCGGTCTTCGGCGCGCCCTCGCGAGGGCCGACGCCGGCAAGACGCTGTCGGTCGATGAGGCCACCTGGCTCGTCGGCGCCCGCGGCGACGCCCTCGCTCGCCTGACTGCCATCGCGGCGCGGGTGCGTGACAGCGCCTTCGGCCGGCGCGTCACGTACAGCCGCAAAGTCTTCATCCCGTTGACGCACCTGTGTCGGGACCGGTGCGGGTACTGCACCTTCGCCCACCCGCCCAAGGGCGACGTCCCTGCGTACCTGTCGCCGGAGCAGGTGGTCACGATCGCGCGCGCCGGCCAGGCCGCCGGCTGCAAGGAGGCGCTGTTCACGCTCGGCGACAAGCCCGAGCTGCGGTATCCGTCCGCGCGGCGGTGGTTGGAGGCGCGTGGCTACCACACGACGTTGGAGTACCTGCGGGCCGTCGCCGTGCGGGTCATCGAGGAGACCGGTCTGCTGCCCCACCTCAACCCCGGCGTGATGACGTGGGCCGAGATGGCCACGTTGAAGCACGTCGCCGCATCGATGGGCATCATGCTGGAGACCACCGCGGAACGATTGCTCGACCGCGGGGGGGCGCACTGGCGGGCTCCGGACAAACAGCCAGCGGTGCGCCTGCGGACGCTCGACGACGCGGGCCGGCTGTCCATCCCGTTCACCTCCGGGTTGCTGATCGGCATCGGCGAGACGGAGCGCGAACGGGTGGAGACGCTGTTCGCGCTGCGCGACGTCGCGCGGCGATACCGCCACCTGCAGGAGGTCATCGTCCAGAACTTCCGGGCGAAGCCGGACACCGCGATGCGCGCGCATCCCGAACCGGACCGGGACGAGCTACTGGCGACGGTCGCGGTGGCACGCCTGGTGCTGCCCACCCACGTGCACCTGCAGGCGCCGCCGAACCTGTCACCGCAGTGGCAGCGCGACCTGCTCGCGGCGGGGATCGACGACTGGGGCGGCGTGTCACCGGTGACCCCCGACCACGTCAACCCGGAATACGCCTGGCCGGCGCTGGACGCGCTGGCCGCCGTGACGGCCGAGGCCGGTCACTCGCTGACCGAGCGGTTGTGCGTCTACCCCGAGTACGTCCGGCGCCCCGACCCATGGCTGGCCGGGCGGATGCAGGCGCCGGTGGCAGCGCTGGCCGAACCCGACGGGTTGGCGCGTCTGGGACACATCCCCGAGCCGCAGCCCTGGCAGGACCCCGATGGGATCGTCGGCGCGCCGACGGGCGACGACGCGCGGTGGCGCGCTGCCGTGGCCGGCGACGGCACCACAGCGCTGCGCCGGGAGTCCGTGCTCCGCGAAGACGCCGAGGCGGTGTACGGGGACACGGCGCTCATCGCCGCCGAGTCGCTGTCACGCCGGCCGCTGCGCAATGCACC
>Ga0247713_1000292_pt1 | contig 34019 bp, 27 predicted proteins | sample 21E_NmetaG_FD_189936 | JGI IMG/M metagenome (GOLD analysis project Ga0247713, IMG submission 189936) | Soil microbial communities from hillslope of Landscape Evolution Observatory, University of Arizona, Oracle, AZ, United States - 2-1-E_N | ecosystem: Engineered > Artificial ecosystem >...
ACCACGGTCGAGCCCGCCATCCCGCCGGTGGTGGACCCTCGCCCCGCACGGCGGGCCCCACGGGGGTGGGGCCAAATCAGATGAGCACGAGGCTCAAGGGTGGGGCCAGATCAGATGAGCACACCCAAAACGGCATCCCATCGCTGCTTGAGGAGCGAACAGTCTCGCAGTGGGGCGAACGTCACGGATTCCTTCCCTGCTGGCCGCGTTGATCATCGACGCGTGGCGGTCAGGCGAATCGGAGCCTGAACGTACTGAGACGCCGTCGAGGATCTCCGCCGAGCCGGGCGGCGATCCCGAGGGGCCGAAGGTCGGGCGACTCCGCCTACGCCGGCGGGGCCACCCTAGACTCCCTCGGACGTGGCACAGCGGCTGGGCGGAGGTCAGCCGGTTGGCGACCAGTGCCTCAATGACCTGGCCGTGGGTGGCGATGGCCACGTCACGGACCGGGCACGCCCGGTCGATGATCCCGCGAATGTCGAGTCGACGGCAGAACTGGGCGATCACGGGCAGCGAGCCCAACACCTTGGCGCGCTCGAGCTGCTGGGGACCCAGGACCGCTCGTTTCCTTGCCATAGAAGGAAATTAGCGACCTCCTCGCGAATCCCCCTGCAAGGAACTACAAGATCGTCGACCTACTCCAGCCGCCGCTATGTGGGAACACGGGACTAGCGGGAGTCAAGTGAGGCACACGTTCAGCACCGGCGACGGAGAGATCGGTGCCACCGAAAGCAGGACTTCGCATGTTCCGGGCCTCTATCGTGCTGTGGGAGGCGGCGCCGGAGCTAGATGGCCCGTGGATTGACCGGCCAACCTCCAACCGCCCCACGGCTTCTGCCGTACCGTTGTTCAGCCGCCGGCACGTGCCACCACCGTGATGCCGGCTTCCTCAACGACTTCTCGCTCGATGACCAAGCCGGCCTCGCGGCACCATCCCCGCACTTCGTGCTCCGTCTGGCGCTGAGCGTTCTTGGGGACGAACCAGTCGAAGTTGATGTGGTTCATCTCTTGAAGGTCGAGGTCCGCACGGTAGAAAGCCTTGCAGACGTGCCAGTAGAAGAGGCGCTGGACGTCGATCGTCCCGGCCGGGATGCCGAGAATGTCGATGTCGTCCGGGATCTCCACCTTGACGTCGAGCTCCCCGAGGGCCTGGCCGAGCTTGGTGAGGGGAAGAACCGCCTCCCATGCTTGCTGGGCTGTCATGCCTTGGAGGCGGTCCCGGATGTAGTCGTCACTGAACTCGCGGAGCGGGCCCTTCTTCCGGTACACGTAGAAGAGGAGGCGTCCGCCCGGCTTCAGGAGACGGGCGACCGCCTGGAGGGCCTTCTCCGTCGAGTCTGTGTGGTGCAGTACTCCTTCGGAGAACACCACGTCGACGGACGCCTCCGGCAGAGGGGGATTCGAGATGTCCGCCTGCAGGAACCCTGCTTCCATGCCCCGCTCGGCGAAGCGGGCGGCAGCTACGTCGACCGCGTGCGATACGTCGATTCCGAGGTAACGCACGTTCGGCAGCTGCGGGCCGAACAGCTCGATGGCCGACATGGCCGCACCACAGCCGGCGTCCACGACGATCGGCCGCTCACCGTACTCGGCCCACCAATCGGCCGTGCTGACGTCGCCATAACGACTGAGGAGCCAGGCGCGGACCCCGTCGAGTGCGGCCGCGGACTCGAACGTGCCGCGCTGACGCCACTTGAACCCAAAAGTATCCGCAGTTTGGGTCTGTGCGTCGGACATCACCGCCAGTTCCCGCAGGATGCCGGCTTGATAGCGGAACGGCCGGTCGCCGAGGCGGACCTCGGATCCTTCATCCGGCGGGTCGAGGCTGAGGAGGTCGAGCAACCATCCGGGAGTCCTGGGTACGGGCTGCGCGGAGTTCTCGTCACAGGTCATGCAGGACCTCGACCACGTAGGCGTAGTCCTCTTCGCTCATTCGGTTGTGCAGCGCGATGGCCATGGTCTGTTCCTGCAGTGCCGTCGCGACCTTGAACTGCTCGGCGGCCGGCCGAAGGTCTCGCGGTAGTAGGCCAGTTCCGTGACGGCGTCGGTTCCGGGACGGGTGCTGATGCCCCGCTCGTGCAGCATCTGCATGTTCTGGCCCCGGGAAACCGTGGACGCTCCCCAATGGTGGTGACGAACGACTGCCAGGCGTGCCCGTACCGGTCAGGTACGACGGGCATCGACAGCCGGTCGAGGTCGGCGAGCTCCTGCATGTACAAATGGGCCCATTTGTCAGGCTCGGCGTCGAAGCCGGCGAGCTTCCGACAGATGCCCACACCTACCGCGCCCTGGAGGTAGGTCATCCGGTAGTTGAACCCGAGCTCCTCGCGCCTTCGCCGCTCGTGATCGACTTCCCGGGGTGGAAGCTGAAACAGCCGGCGTCACCGAGTCCTCCTGCCGGTCTGCCGGGGTTAGGACGCTCCCGCGGCGCATGCGGCGTCCTCGACCAGACGCACTCCGTCGGGCACCGCGGCCCGGAGACCGTCCATGTCGGCACAGAGCCCGAAGAGGTGGACCGGGATGACGGCGCGGGTTCGAGAGGTGATGGCCGCCTCGACTCCCAACGGGTCGACGTTGTAGGTCTCGGGTGACACGTCGACGAACACGGGCGACGCCCCGCAGTAGCGGACCACGTTGGCGGTGGCCACCCAGGTGAACGCCGGCACGATGACCTCGTCGCCGGGGCCGACTCCCATCGCCGACAGAGCCAGGTGGAGGGCGGTGGTCCTGCCAGTGCGTGCAGTACTTCATGGCGGGCGGCGAAGGCCCGTTCGAATGCCTTCACGTTGGGGTCCTGGATCAGCCAACGGCCTTGCAAGGGCTCAGGCAGCGCCAGCCACTCCTCATCCCCGGTGGAAGGTACGGCGAAAGGGATGGTGGGCCGGGCGCTCATCGCCGCGCCTGAAAACCGACCGGCGCCGGGAACGATCGACGCACCGACTACGAACACGACGGACGGCTGGGCCCGGTTCCCCATCCGAGCAACTCTAGTTGAAGGCGCCCCTTGAGGCCGGGGCCCAGCGAGGGACGCGCTGATCTTGGGGAGTCGCCGTCAGGTTTCGCCCGTGGGCATTCGGGTGAAGTGGACGACGTATCCCGCCTTCCCGAGAGGACGTGCCTCGGCCACTTCAAGGTGGCCGTCTGGGCAGCTCTGAAATCTGGGCCAACGACGACATTGAAACGGTCAATGAGGGAAATCTGGTCCGCCCCGGAAATCGGGCATGGTGGCATGGCCCGGGTAGCTCACGCCACGACGACGGAGAAGGCACTCTATGGTGCGGGCGACGATCTTGAGGTCCAAGGCGATTGTCCAGTTATCGACGTACCAGACATCGAGCGCAAGCCGTTCGTCCCACGGAAGCTCGTTGCGCCCCGCCACTTGAGCCAGGCCAGTCATTCCAGGGCGAAGATCATGACGGCGGGCTTGTTCGGGGTCGTACCGCTCGAGGTACTCCATAAGGAGAGGACGAGGACCTACCAAAGACATGTCGCCCCGCAGCACGTTGTAGAGCTCTGGAAGCTCGTCGAGGCTCGTCGAGCGGAGGAAGCGCCCAAGTCTGGTGAGTCGATGCTCGTCCGGCACGCTCCGATCATCCAGAGACCCTGCGACTCGCATCGTTCGGAACTTGAGGATTGTGAAGGGTGTGCCATGGAGGCCGGGTCGTACCTGACGGAACAACACAGGACGCCCCGCTGTCAGCCGCGTCGCAAGTGCCACTGCGACCATGGGGATGGCTGCGACGACGAGGGCCAAGGCGGCGCCGGCAATGTCAATTAGCCGCTTAAGCCGGATCGAACGACCGAGGTTCAAGGGCTCGTCTGACCGCCGCCGAGCGCCTTCTTGTCGATCCGGACGTTTCCGAGGTACAGGACATCTAGGGCGCAGGTATAGAAGGTACGGATAGCGTCTTCGGGGGAGCACACGATCGGTTCGCCGTTGAGGTTGAAGCTGCTGTTAAGCACCAGCGGGACGCCGGTGAGCCGCTCGAACTCCTTGATCAATCGGTAGAACCGTGGTGAGGAGGACTCGTCTACCGTCTGAAGGCGACCGCTGCCATCGACATGTACGACGGCGGGGACCTCCTGTTCGCGCTCAGGACGGAACGGGAGCACTTTCTCCATGAAACGGACTTCTGTGCCTGGAGGGCACTCGAAGTAGTCGGCCACTCTGTGGGCCAGGATGGCAGGCGCGAAGGGACGAAACCCCTCGCGAAACTTGACCGCCGAGTTCACGACGTCCCTGCCGTCGGGCCGTCGCGGGTCGAGGAGGATCGAGCGATTTCCGAGCGCGCGCTGGCCGAACTCCATTCGACCTTGGAACCAGCCGACGATTCGGCCGTTGACGAGGTCCTCAGCGGCGCTCACCGAAGGGTCGGGCACCGACGTGGCGTTCGGCAGGCCGTAGCGATGAGCTGCAGCAAGGCCCTCTTCGTCGGTGTACCCCGGCCCCCAATATGTGTGGGACGGCACCTCCGAGATTCGCTGCTTGGTCCGCTGGGCATGGAGGTAGAGAGCGGCGCCGACCGACGTCCCGGAGTCGTCGGGACAGCTCCCGACGAACACCTCCTTGAATGGGGTTGCACCGGGGATCTTGCCGTTGAATACGCTGTTCATGAAGCAACCGCCGGAGACAGCCAGGCGGTCATGACCGGTTCGTTCGTGCAGCCGGTGGCAGATGGCGGAAAGCACATGCTCGAACACTGCTTGCGTGGCGGCGGCCAGTTGCTCGTGTGCGGCAGTAAGCTCGTCCCCGGGCATACGAGGCGGTCCGAAGCGCCGCACAAACTTGTCGGAATACATCCGGCGATCCCAGAAGTTAAAGAACTCGAAGTACCGGAGGTCCAACTCGAACGTCCCATCGTCTCCGAACTCGACCAGTTCTCGGAGCAATTCGGTCTGGTCGTTGTCGCTGCTCGCGTACGCGGCTAACGCCATGACCTTCCACTCGTCGGAGTCGGGACGAAACCCCAAGAACTGGGTGACGGCGCCGTAGAAGAGCCCTAGCGAGTGGGGGAACAGGACTTCCTCGATCCGCTCGACGTGGACTCCATTGCCTTGAGCGAGAAGACACGTGTGCTTCTCGCCGCGCCCGTCCATGACGAGGATGGCGCTTTCCTCATAAGGGCTGAGCAGCCAGCTCGCCCCAATGTGGGCGTCGTAGTGATCGATGAAGGTGATGGGGGGACAGTCGACGAATCCGTTGCTTATAGTCAACGATGGTTCTGCCTTGGCGCCCAGCAAGCGAGCGAACTCACTCGGCACCTGCGCCATGTGCTCAATGCGCGACCGCCTCCCTCCAAGGTATCCAGGTGGCGGAGTTTCCATCTCGATCGCCGGATTCCACGCCACGGCAATTTCGTCGATGTCGCGGAAGGTGAGACCGCTCTCGGCCAAGCACCGCTGGACGGCCAGTGTCGGGAAGCCCCGACTCTGTTTGCGCCGGTCGAGCCGCTCTTCCGGTATGGCCGAGACGACGGCGCCATCGACCACTACGCAGGCCGAGCAGATATAGACGTCGTGGCATACGCCAAGAATGTTCATTCCATCGCTCTCATGAATCGTCGGGGCGCTACTTTAGCGGCACTATGTCGGCTCGAACCAGGGGTGGCAATGACGCCTTCGAACTCGAGCATGGGTGATCGACAGATCTGTCGGTGTGGCGGACGCCGTTGAAGGTCGCCCGTCCAGGTTCGATTCAGCCACGACCCCGTTGGGACAGCGGGTGCCAGCCTTTGCGGGGCCGAGGCTCAATAGATGGCGTAACCATTGGGGAGTCACAGGTACGACCTGGTTGCTATGGTCACTTCAGGTCATGCAGGACTTCGACTACGTACGCGAAATCATCGTCAGTCATACGGTTGTGAAGCGGAATAGCCATTGTCTGTTCCTGCAAAGACGCAGCTACTTTGTACTGACCGGCTGGCAAGCCGAAGGTCTTACGGTAATAAGCGAGTTCCGTCACGGCGTGCGTGCCAGGCCGGGTGCTGACACCGCGCTCGTGCAGTATCTGCATGATCTCATTCCGCGGCCGAGGCGCGCCGTCACGGACGGTCGTGATGAACGACTGCCAAGCGTGACCGTGCCCCTCGGGTACAACAGGCATGGACAACCATTCCAAGTCGGCAAGGCTCTCCATGTACCACCGGGCCCAGCGGTCACGCTCCGCTACGAACCGGTCCAGCTTCGATAGCTGCACGACTCCCACGGCACCCTGGAGATCTGTCATCCTATAGTTGAATCCGAGTTCTTCGAACGCGGGAAGCAGGTACGGGGCGTTCCCGAGATGTCGCATCTCCTCTGGAACGCTGGCGCCGTGGTTTCGAAGCGTCTCCGCGCGTGTCGCCATCTCGTCATCCGCCGTGGTCAACATGCCGCCCTCGCCCGTGGTGATCGACTTCCGAGGATGAAAGCTGAAACAGCCTGCGTCGCCCAGGCCCCCGGCCGGCCTGCCCTGGTACGACGCTCCGGCGGCGCAGGCGGCGTCCTCCACCAGATGCACCCGCTCAGGAAGGACGGCCCGCAAGCTGTCCATGTCGGCGCAGAGCCCGAAAAGGTGAACAGGGATGACGGCTCGGGTTCGTGGGGTGAGCGCCGCCTCCACGGCCAGCGGCTCGATGTTGTACGTCTCCGGTGACACGTCGACGAATACCGGGGATGCACCGCAGTACAGCACCACATTGGCGGTGGCCACCCAGGTGAAGGCGGGCACGATGACCTCGTCGCCCGGACCGATTCCTAGCGCGGATAGGGCCAAGTGAAGAGCGGTCGTACAGCTAGTGGTGGCGAGCGCGTGCCGTACTCCGTGGCGGGCGGCGAACGCTCCTTCGAACGCCCTGACGTTCGGGCCCTGGGTGAGCCAACCAGTGCGCAAGGGCTCTCGCAGGGCCTGCCACTCCTCATCCCCGGTCGAGGGCATTGCTATTGCAATGTTGCGTCGGCCGTTCATTGGCGAACCGCAGTTACGCCGTGCGGCCGATTCGTTGACGCGCCGATACCAAGCCGCGCAGAGGCCGGGGTCCGAGTCACCATGGTCCGCAGGCTAGTTGAACGAACGCCCTGACCCTTACTTAGCCCTCAGGGCTCCTCGGCCCCCTGACTGGCATCCGTGCCCGCGACGCGAGGTGCCGGCGATCGGACGAAGTGGACGACGAACCCGGCTCTGCCTAGCGGACGGGCCTCGGCTACCTCCATGCTGGCGGCGGCCGCCAGCTCGGAGATGCGCGGCCGCTCGTACCCGTAGACCTGGACTCCGCCTCGTCGGTACCGGACCTTCCGGAACTCGGTACGAAGGCCCGGAGAGGGGAAGGACGCCACCACCGATTTTGCCGCCGTCCCCAGCCGACTGAGAAGGTCAGCGGCCGTTTCGACGTAATCAAACAGGCCGAGGGCCACCGCCATGTCGTACTGATCCCGGGCGGAGAGGTCGTTCCACGATCCAGCCCGCACCTCCACCAGACCGGGGAAACGCGCCGCTTCGGCCCGGGCAAGTGCGAGCATTCCAGGGGCCGGCTCCAGGCCTGTGACGACAATGCCCTGTGAAGCCAGCGGCTCGAACAGGGGGCCGCTTCCGCATCCGATGTCGAGAACGGTCTTTGATCCGGTCTGGGCCGCCTTCTCGACCGCATAGCGCAGTCGGTCGAAGAGTGCGCCACGTCCGAGGAGGCGGGTCAGTCTCTCGTTGCCGTAGAAGGCAGAGAACTTTTCTGATCGCTCATCGAAATAGCGGTCAAACCCCATGGGCGGCCTCCTGGCACGACACACTGCCAACTGACTGCAAGAGATAGGTGAAAATAGTGGGTATCCGGCTCCGGCCAATTACCTGCTTGAGGACCGTCGGTGACCAGGTCGACCAAGGCGACGGTAGAACCGCGCCGAAGTCGTAGGAGTGGTAGTAGACGACAGCCGGCTGGTGGGTCCGCTGAAGCAACGGCTTGAGGCTTGCCTTCGGCAGGAGGCGCTGGTAGCTACCGCCCCCCAGCGGGAGCCCTTTCCAGCGAAAGACGCTCAACTCCTTTACCGGTGACCTCGGGCCAACGGAACGCCGGTCGGACACGTAGCTGAAACCGGCCCTGGCCAAGATCTCGCGATACTTGTCAAGGCCCATCGACGCCGGTACATCGAAACGCGGCGACCGGAAGCCGACGACCGGCCGCTCGGCGACGTCTTCGACCATCTCCCGGCCCCGGCGCAGCCAGTCTTCGAGCTGGCTCGGGTCTTCCGGTGGCCATCCATGGTCCGGCCCATGGCTGGCCAGCTCGTGACCGGCCGCAGCCAGTTCGCGAAGCGGCCCTCGAACCTGGGCGGCGTACTTGCCGACGACGAAGAGAGTCAGGCGGGATCCGGCCGGGGCTGGCGTGGCAGCGAGCAGCTCGCTGAGTGACTCCAGCCCGGACGGCCCCGTGGCCACGGGGGTGATCGGGTGGCCCAACTCCGCGATGCCGTCGTACCAGTCCTCGACGTCGACAGTGAAGCAAGTGGGCACTATGGGGTTGTCCCGAAGTCGGCGTAGACTTCGCGCAGACGCTCAAGGACCGTCTCCTCGGAGAACTTCGAGACGACCCACTCATGACACGCGTCGCCCAGCTCCATCAGTCGTTCAGGAGCGTCGAGGAGTCCGCGCACGAGTTGGATCAGAGCAGCGGTGTGACCCCTCGGGACGAGCAGACCGAAACTGGTTGGGATGACCTCACGCATGCCCCGGACATCGTAACCGGCGACGGCCCGACCCATCGCGGCCGCCTCCATGGCAACGCGAGGAATGCCCTCCCGGTACGACGGGAGGACGACAAGGTCGGCAGTCGCCAGATGTCCCGGCACGTCGTCGGTGGCTCCTGAGAACTCGACGTACCCCTGGGCTGACATCTCGCGCACCTCCGCCTCGGTGATGGCATCGCGCTGGCCCACCTCCGCCGGGCCCACGTGGACGAAGCGGGCCTTGCCGTGCAGGGACTTGGCCACCGCGAAGAACTCACGGCACCCTTTCTCGGCGACGAGTCGGCTGATCATCATCACCACTGGTTTCTCGCCCGTGCTCGATGGCAAGGGGGCCGGCCTGAATCGTTCGAGCGCTATACCGTTACCGATGTAGACGACCTTCTCGGCGCGGCAGAGCCTCGCCTTGGGCAGCATCTCCTCGTCCTCGCGACTCTGGACCAGCACACGCTGAGCCCAGGCGCAGCACCAGCGCTCGAAGACCCAGCCCAGGACGTTCTGCAGGGGGTTGTTCTCTCTGAAGACCAGACATCCGTGCATCGTGTACAGGGTCGGGAGGCCGGCGAGGCGGGCCGCGGGCAGCCCGAGGAGAGACGCCTTCTGAGTGTGCGTCTGAACGAACGCGAACCGGTGGCGCCGGAACAACATGTGGAGCTGCCCAAGCGATCGGAAGTCCGAAAGGGACAGTTCCCGTCGCATCGGGACATGGTGGACGGTGAGGTACGGAGGGGGATCGGCGTATCCGTCCCCGGACACCAGCGTCCATCGGATGTCGGTGAGCGCTCGCAGCTGGCCGGCCAGAAGAAGGCGCGCTGAAGCCGAAACCGTCACCACCCGACATGCAGCCGGGCGGGCTTCGACTCGAACGGGGTCTCCGTCGGCTTGTGTTGTGTGCACCGGCGGCGGAGACTAGCGCTCTGAGGCGGCCCTCAGGCCAGGCCCAAGACCCTGGGCTACGGTGATGCGTTGACTGCGCTCTGGTTCGGAGCCACCACGTCCATCCGTACGTCGCTCCTCCTGAGGTGGTGCATGCTGGTTCTCTACCGACTGGGCGAATTAGGCATGGGAAAGCGCGGACGATGACGGAGCATCGGGTTGCAGTGGCAGGGTGCGGTCCATGGGGTCGAAACCTCGTCCGCACCATGCACGACCTGGGTGCCCTCGTCGCCATCACTGACCCGAACCCGGTTACCGCAGAGGTGGCGAGCAGCCGGCACGGCGTCCCCTCGAGAACCTTCGCCGAACTGCTCGCCGACCCCGCCGTCGATGCCGTGGTCATCGCTGCGCCGGCGGCCCAGCACGGCCGGTTGGCCCGCTTGGTGCTGGAAGCCGGTAAGCATGTTTTCGTCGAAAAGCCGTTGTCCCTAGGCGTCGATGAGGCCGAGGCGATCTGCGAGGTTGCTGTGACACAGCAGCGTGTCCTCATGGTGGGCCACCTGCTTCAATACCACCCCGCCTTCCAGCGGCTCGAGGCCATGGCGGCGGAAGGCGTGCTCGGGAGGCTTCAGTACCTCTACTCGAACCGTTTGAATTTCGGCCGCATCCGTCGGGAGGAGAACATCCTCTGGAGCTTCGCACCCCACGACATCTCCATGATGCTCCGTCTGGCGCGCTCGGAGCCCGACAGCGTGTCAGCGGTCGGGTCGCGGTTCCTGCACCGCGAGATCGTCGATGTGACCACCACCCACCTCTCGTTCCCGAACGGGATCCAGGGGCACGTCTTCGTGTCGTGGCTCCACCCGTTCAAGGAGCAGAAGCTGGTGGTGATCGGTGACCGTGGAATGGCCGTGTTCGACGACGGGGAGCCGTGGGCCAGCAAGCTCCGCCTCTATCCCCACGAGGTGGCCTGGCGGGACGGCGTGCCGGAGCCGGCCAAGGCCGGCGCAGTGTCGATAGAGGTGGAGCCGGCCGAACCCCTGCGTCGGGAATGCGAGCACTTCCTTTCCTGCATCGCCACCGGGGCGACGCCTCGCACCGATGGGCGTGAGGCGGTCCGGGTGCTGAGGGTGCTCGACGCGGCCGAGCGATCCATGCGGTCGACCCCAAGGGCACTGTCCGGCGCGATGGCGCCGGCCTCGGACGCCCCATTCGTCCACGAGAGCGCTTACGTCGACCAGCCGAGCGAGATCGGTTCCCGCACCAAGATCTGGCACTTCAGCCACCTGCTGGCAGGCACCCGCATCGGACGCGATTGCGTTGTGGGCCAGAACGTCATGATCGGCCCGGACGTCACCGTCGGAGACGGCTGCAAGATCCAGAACAACGTCAGCATCTTCAAGGGCGTCACGCTGGAGGACAGCGTTTTCTGCGGTCCGTCCGCCGTATTCACCAATGTGCTCACGCCCCGTGCTGGTGTGGAGCGCAAGGACGAGTTCCGACCCACCGTGGTGCAGCGAGGCGCCTCCATCGGCGCGAACGCGACGATCGTGTGCGGGCACACTATCGGGGCTTACAGCCTGATCGCCGCTGGCGCAGTCGTCACCCGCGACGTCGCACCGCACAGCCTGATGGCGGGTGTGCCTGCCCGACGCATCGGCTGGGTCAGCCACGACGCCGAGCGACTGGGCGACGACCTGACGTGCCCCCGAAGCGGGCGTCGTTATGAGCAATCACCTGACGGTGGGCTCAGGGAGATCAGTTCAGCGGGTCAGGCGACCACGCCGGCTGTCGCCGATGCCGTAAGCCTGATCGACCTGAAGGCGCAGCGGCATCGCCTCGACGGGCGCATCGAGCGGGCGATGACCGAGGTGGTGGAGCACCAGCAATTCATCATGGGTCCGGAGGTGCGTGAGCTGGAGGCCCGGCTAGCCGCCTTTTGTGGCGCCCCCCACGCCATCTCCTGTGCCAGCGGCACCGATGCGCTGTTGCTGCCGCTGCTGGCATGGGGCCTTCGCCCGGGGCAGGCGGTGCTCGTACCGAGCTTCACGTTCGCGGCGACCGCGGAGGTTGTGGCCCTCACCGGCGCCACCCCGGTGTTCGTCGACGTCGAAGAGGAAAGCGCCAACCTCGACCCCACGAACCTGGAGGCGGCGCTCGAAGCAGCCGCCAAGAGCGGATTGACGGCGGTTGGCGTGATCGCTGTCGACCTGTTCGGGCAGCCGGCCGACTACCCGGACATAGAGCGGTTGGCGGCCCAGCACGGTCTTTGGGTGATGGCCGACGCAGCCCAGTCGTTCGGGGCCAGCCTCGACGGCCGCCCAGTGGGGACCTTCGGGTGGGCTACCGCCACCAGCTTCTTCCCGTCCAAGCCACTCGGATGCTACGGAGATGGCGGGGCGGTGGTGACGGCCGATGAGGGGCTGGCCGAAGAGATTCGCTCTCTCCGGCTGCACGGGAGGGGCGCTCACAAGTACGAGGCCGTCCGCGTCGGGATCAACAGCCGCCTCGACACCATCCAGGCGGCCGTGCTCCTCCAGAAACTCGACCTGCTGGCCGACGAGATCGATGAGCGACAGCGGGTTGCCGAGTGCTACGCCAAGGGACTGGGCGACCTGGTCCGACTGCCAACCGTGCCCCCGGACTCCAGGTCGGCCTGGGCGCAATACACGGTTCGTGTGGACAACCGCGACGATGTCGCCGCACGAATGAAAGAAGAGGGAATTTCAACCGCCGTGTACTATCCGAAGTCGTTGCACCAACAGCCCGCGTACGCCTCTTGTCCGCGCCCGGGGGCGGGGCTACCGGTGAGCGAGAAGCTTGCCGCTGAGGTGCTGAGCCTGCCGATGCACCCCTACCTCTCCGAAGCGGCCCAGGACCAGGTCGTCAGCTCGCTGCGCCGGGCGCTGTCATCGTGAGCGCCCAGACAGCCGAGCCGTTGAACCTCCTTGGGGCACGGGTCGCCGTCCTGGGCGGCGCCGGTCTGATCGGCTCCCACACCGTTGACGCCCTTCTGCTCGAGGACGTCGGCGAGATCCTGGTCTTCGACAACTTCGTACGCGGCACCTCGGAGAACCTGGCCAACGCCCTTTTCGACGAGAGGGTTCGGATCTTCGACGTCGGCGGCGACATTTGCCAGACGGACATCCTCGACGCCGCACTCAAGGGCGTCGACGTTGTCTTCCACTTCGCCGCCCTCTGGCTGCTGCAGTGCCACGACTTCCCCCGCGCCGCCTTCAACGTCAACGTCGAGGGCACCTTCAACGTGCTCGAGGCGTGCGTTGCCAACGGGGTCCGCCGGCTCGTCTACTCCTCCTCGGCATCGGTGTACGGCGATGCGGTCGAGGAGCCGATGACCGAGGAACACCCCTTCAACAACACCAACTTCTACGGCGCCACGAAGATCGCCGGCGAGGCGATGGCCCGCGCCATGCACCACCGGTACGGCTTGCCCTACGTCGGTCTGCGGTACATGAACGTGTACGGACCACGCCAGGATTATCGAGGCGCGTACATCGCAGTCATCATGAAGATGCTGGACAGCATCGACCGCGGAGAGCCGCTCGTCCTCTATGGCGACGGCTCCCAGGCGTACGACTTCGTCCATGTCCAGGACTGCGCCTCAGCCAACGTCTGCGCCATGAAGGCCGCCGCCGTCGACCGCTTCTACAACGTGGGCACCGGCCTGCGAACCTCCGTGGCTGAGCTGGCGCAACTGCTGCTCGAGGTCACCGGCTCCGACGTCGGCATCCGCCACGAGCCGGGGGGCCTCACCTTCGTCAAGAACCGGGTTGGTTCACCGGTGAAGGCCGCCGACGAGCTGGGGTTCCAGGCGGGTGTCGGGCTGGCCGAGGGGCTCCGATCCGTCGTCGAGTGGCGCAACGCCCACAAGGAAGAAGTGGCGAGTCGACGTCGGAAGGTCTCCCACTGAACGCGATCCGCGGGGCCTGAGAGGCGGAGCATGTGCGGGTTCGTAGGTCTGGTGAATCAGCGCGGGGAAGCCGTCGCCCCGGTGATCCTCCGGAGAATGACGGGGCAACTGCCCCATCGTGGTCCCGATGGCGAGGGCTTCTTTCTCGATCGTGGCGTCGGTCTGGGTCACCGGCGCCTGGCGATCATCGACCTCTCACCCGCCGGCCAGCAGCCCATGGCGACAGCCGACGGCGCCTATGTCCTGGCGTACAACGGTGAGGTCTACAACTTCGCGGAGCTCAAGGTCGAGCTTCAGGCCCTGGGTCACCGGTTCCATTCGCGCACCGATTCCGAGGTCGTTCTGCACGCTCTGGTCGAGTGGGGAGAGGCGGCGGTCACCCGGTTCAATGGCATGTTCGCCTTCGCCCTCTACGACCGCGCCCGTGGCGACGTGCTGCTGGGGCGGGATCGCTACGGCATAAAGCCGCTGTACTACGCGGAGCGAGACGGCACGGTGATGTTCGCCTCGGAGATCAAGGCCCTCATCGCCCACCCGAACTACAAGGTGGAACTGGACCCTGAGGGCCTGATCGAATACTTCACCTTCCAGAACTTCTTGACCGACCGGACCCTGTTCGCCGGCACCCGCCTACTTCCGGCCGGCACCGTGATGCGGGTGCCGATGGCCCCCGACGACCCTTTGACGCCGCGGCGCTACTGGGACTTCAAGTTCACCGAGCCGGAGCAAGCGGGGGACTCCGAGGAATACGTCGAAGAGCTCGATCGCCTCTTCGTCCAAGCCGTGAGCCGTCAGTTGGTGAGCGATGTGCCCCTGGGGGCCTACCTCAGTGGCGGTATGGACACGGGCGCCATCACCGCCGTGGCTTCACAGCAGCTCACGGATCTCCGGACCTTCACGGTGGGCTTCGATCTGACTTCTGCCTCTGGCCTCGAAGTGGCGTTCGACGAGAGGGCGAGCGCCGAGCGCCTGTCCTACCTATGCCGTACCGAGCAGTACGAGATGGTGCTGAAGGCGGGCGACATGGAGCGCGTGCTCCCCAGTCTGATGCGGCACCTGGAGGAGCCTCGGGTCGGCCAGAGCTACCCCAACTTCTACGCGGCGAAGTTGGCTGGGAGCCTGGGCAAGGTGGTCCTCTCGGGCGCCGGTGGTGACGAGCTGTTCGGAGGCTACCCGTGGCGGTACTACCAAGCCGCCGTGAACGACAGCTTCGAGCACTACGTCGACAACTACTTCGCCTTCTGGCAGCGTCTTGTCCCGCCCGACGCCGTGCCGAGACTGTTCTCACCGCTCGGTGACCGAGCTCGGTCCGTGGATACCCGCGACATCTTCCGGGACGTGTTCGCCAGTCACGCCTCTGAGCTGGCTCGTCCCGAGGACTACATCAACCACTCCCTTTACTTCGAAGCCAAGACGTTCCTGCACGGGTTGCTCGTGGTGGAAGACAAGCTGAGCATGGCCCATAGTTTGGAAACCCGGCTGCCGTTCCTCGACAACGACCTCGTCGATTTCGCAACCAACGTGCCGGTCGGGCTCAAGCTGGGCACTCTGGACAATGTCGTTCGCCGCAACGAGAACCAGCCTGGCCCGAAGGCGCGTAACTACTGGCGCGATGTCGGTGACGGCAAGATGATCCTCCGTCAGGCGATGAGTCGTCACGTACCGGTAGAAACCACTTCAAAGGCCAAGCAGGGCTTCTCCGGGCCCGACGCCTCGTGGTTCCGGGGCGAGAGCATCGACTACGTGCGGCAACGCCTTTTGGGTCGAAACGCTCGGCTGTACGAGTTTCTCGATCGGACGACCGTTCACGCCCTCATCGAGGACCACCTCAGCGGCAACGCCAACCGAAGACTTCTGATCTGGTCCTTGCTGTGCTTCGAACAGTGGTGCGAAATCTTCCTCGACGGCTCGCCATGCGTCGATGGCTGACTTCGCCATCAGTAGCTCCGCAGCTCAAGGCGCCTGATACGGCGAGGCGCCTTCAGGCTCCAGGAAGCGGGTCGCCGGCGAGGCGTGAGCGGCGTCCGCCGGGGCCCGCCCGGGGACTCGGTGCCGAGACGTGAGGATCGTTTGGACCGTTCTTCGGCTGTCCGTCCTAACGGCCGCTGGAGCAGCCGTGGTCGGATGTATGGTCGTCTGGCCCACCACCTACGAGCCGGAACGGGCTGACGCAGTCGTGCTGCTGTCCGGCGACGGCGCCCGGCTGCCCGGTGCCCTCCACCTGATGGAGCGGAAGGTGGCACCGACCCTGGTCTTCGTCGGCACACCGGACGTCCTCGCCGTGGTCGCCCTCTGCCGGGACCCACAGGCTTTTGAGGTGGTATGCCTGCAGCCCTCTCCTGACAACACCCGCACCGAGGCCCGGGCGGCAGGCGAGCTGGCGCGCGCCCGGCGATGGCAGTCCATGGTGCTGGTGACCTCGCGGTATCACGTCACCCGGGCCCGGTTGCTGTTCAGCCGGTGTTTTGATGGCACGGTGGGGGCGATAGGTGACCCCCCCCGCTACGGACCACAATTCGCTCGTCGACAGATCAGGCACGAGTGGCTCGGCCTGATCCACGCCACAGTCTTTGCCCGCGGCTGTTGAACGGGCACTCCGCTAGATCAGGTGACCGCTCCCTCGTAGCGCCGACGGTTCACCAGCTGGCGCACATCGTCTTCGAGCCCCATGCGCCCACGCGCCTTCTGCCGGAACCACCTCATGCCGTCCGCCAGCTGGACCGGTGAACGGTGGAGCCGGTAGGGGTCGGTGCGGCCGTAGCGGTTGGGCCGGGTTCCGGCCACCGCGGCACTCCGGAAGCGGGCCCGGACCGCGGCCTGAGCCACCTCCGATCCGAGAAGTGCCTTGGGATAGGCGAAGTGCTCGGGGGTCTGGCCGAGGTGGTCTTCGATCAGCTTGATGGAACGGTCCAGCTCCTCGGCCACCTGATCCGGCGGCAGTCGATCGAGCAGCGCATGGGTGTGCGTGTGTGATCCGATCGTGACCAGCCCGGTGCTTACAACGTCGCGAAGCGCACCCCAGGACAGCGGCGTACCCGCGTGCGGGAATGACCTTCCGGAATCTATAAAGTCTGTCGCTACATAGAGGGTGGCCGGCGCACCCATCGCGCTCAGCACCGGCAGCGCAAGGTCCGCGAAGTCGGCGGTGCCGTCGTCGAAGGTTACAACCACTGGGTGGACCGGCGGCTCTTCCGGACGGGCTAGCAGCGATAGCACCGTGCCCAATGAAACGACGCGGCCGGCGGCGGTGAGCTCCTCCATCTGGGCCTGGTAGAGCGGCAGGGGGAGGTCGACCGCCAGCTCGGACCTGCGGCCGACGCGGTGGTAGATCAGGACCACGGCGCCCATAGGGCCGGGCCGGAGGGTGTCCCGGCCTGCGGCGGTAGCCTTGAGCAGGCTCGCGGCGGTGTTCCTGGCGACTGTGCGACCGCTCATTCGCCGACCACCAGGGCTTCCTTCGGCCGCGCCCGGTCGCCCGCGGAGCGGGTCATAGGCCCCGCCGGCGCGAGTCGACCGCCGGTCGGGAAGCCTGCCGGCAGAGGGCCCGCATCCAGGGCACCATCCGGTCGGCTGGTGCTGAGGCGTCGATGTCGCGGGCGGCCCCCGGGTCGAGCGGAGGGGCGGCCACGTGGGAGATCAGGGGGTGAACGGGGCGGCAGTCGACCTCGCCCGCCCCCAGGAGCACCTCGTGCAGCTTCTCGCCGGCGCGCAGCCCGGTGTAGTCGATGGTGATGTGACGCTCCGAGCGGGCGGCGAGAAGGTTGGCCACGTCGGCGATCTTGACGGGGTCTCCCATGTCGAGCACGAGCACCTCCCCGGGAGAACCGATGGCGCCGGCCTGGATGACCAGCTCCACCGCCTCCTCCACCGTCATGAAGTAGCGGGTGACGTCCGGGTCGGTCACTGTGATGGGCCCGCCTCGCTCGATCTGGGACTGGAAGGCGGTGAGCACCGAGCCCCGGCTGCCGATCACGTTCCCGAAGCGGACGCTGAGGCAGTTGGTGTCGCCCTCGGTGGCGAAGTGGGCGGTCAGCCGTTCCGCGATGCGCTTGGTGTACCCCAGCACGCTGCAGGGATCGGCCGCCTTGTCAGTGGAGATGTTGACGAACCGTTCGACGCCGGTATCGACCGCCGCCTGTAAGAGATCCAGCGTGGCCCAGACGTTGCTCTTGAGCGCCTCCGCCGGGTGTCGCTCCAGAAGGGGCAGGTGCTTCAGGGCGGCGGCATGGAAGATTACGTCGGGCCGCCGCTCCTCGAGCAGCCTCCGGACGGAGGGGGTGTCACGGAGGTCGACGAGCACGAGGTCGGGCGAGTCGAGCAGGGCGCGGCCCTCGATGGAGAGCTGCACACCGTGGAGGGACGACTCGTCGCGGTCCACCATGATCAGCTCTTTGGGGGCGAAGCCGTAGATCTGGCGGCAGAGCTCCGAGCCGATGGAGCCGCCGGCACCGGTGACGAGCACCGTACGGCCCGTGAGGTAGCCGGCGATGACATCCACGTCAGTCTTGATCTCGTGACGGCCCAGCAGGTCCGCCGCGGTGACGTCGCGGATCTCCTCGACGCCCACCGTGTCGTCGAAGAGCTCCCGGAGGCTGGGGAGGACCTTCACCTTCATGCCGACCTCGGTGGCGACCTCGGTCAGCTCGGTGACCAGCGCAGAGCTGGCGCTGGGCATGGCGATGAGGAGCGTGTCGGCGTCGTAGGCTGCTGCCGCCTCCTTCAGCGCCGACCGGTTGCCGACCACCTTTACGCCCATGATGCTGAGCTTGCGCTTGGCCGGGTCGTCGTCGAGGAGGGCCACGGGCACGTACTCGGTGGTGTTGTCGCGCAGGAGGGCCGGGATGACCCTGGCGGCTGCGTCGCCTGCACCGAAGACGAGCAGACGCTGGCGGCCTTCGCCGTCCGGTCGGCGGCGGTGCTCCAGAGCGAGCCGCCATGCATAACGGGTGCCAGCCATGAGCACGAGAGCGATGACGCCGCCGGCGAGAGGCACGCTCCGGGGGATCAGCTGATTTCCGAGGAGCGGATTTACGACGAAGACGAGACACGTGGTGATCCCGATGGCACGCACCAGGGAGAAGACCTCGTCGAAGCTGCCGAACCGCCAACGCCCGGTGTAGAGGCCGGCGGCGGAACCGACTGCGACTTGGACTGCCATGGCCAGTGGGACCGCGGTGGCGACGCCCCTCCAACTGCCAGCGGGCAGGTGGAGGTCGTACCGTAGGAGCGTGGCCAAGGTGAGGGCGAGGGCCCAGGCAAACGCGTCCGCGGCCGGTTGCACGATCGTCCGTCGTCGGTCGAGCAGGTGCCAGATGCCCGAGCCGTCGCGATACATAGCCCCCCCAACCGCCACCTATCGACTTTATCGCGTAGCGGCCATGCTCCGCGCTGACCCACCGAAGGCCGGGGAGGGGTCGCGCGGCGTGAGGTAGGGTCGGCAACTCCAAGCAGGAGGGTCGAGAACAAGAGCATGAGGTCCGAGGAAGTCGCCCGCCGGTTCCGTCGCCCTGCATGAGGATCCTTGTCACCGGAGGGGCCGGGTTCATCGGCTCCAACCTGGCCGACGCGTTCCTCGACAGGGGGCACGACGTGCGGGTCCTCGACGACCTGTCCACCGGCTTCGTCGACAACGTCCCGGCCGGGGCTGAGCTGATCGAGGGCTCGGTCTCCGACCTGGAGACCGTGGTGAAGGCGGTCGACGGGGTGGAGCTGGTCATCCACCTGGCCGCCCACCGGGCGGTGCTGCGGTCGGTGGAGGACCCCCTGGCCACCGATACGGCCAACACCCACGGCACCCTCACCGTCCTCAAGTCCGCCCTCGACGCCGGCGTGCGGCGGGTGGTCTACGCCTCCTCGAGCAGCGTCTACGGGCTCGACCCGCCGATGCCGACCCCTGAGACGTCGCTACCTCGGCCTCTCAGCCCCTACGGGGTCACCAAGCTCGCCGGCGAGCACTACTGCCGGGTGTTCGCCGAGCTGTACGGGATGGAGACCGTGGCCTTTCGCTACTTCAACGTCTTCGGGCCCCGCCAGCGCCCGGACTCCGCCTACGCCGCGGTGATCCCGCTGTTCATCGAGGCGCTGCGGGCCGGGAAGCAGCCGGTCGTCCACGGAGACGGTGGGCAGAGCCGGGCCTTCACCTACATCGACGACGTGGTGGCCGCCAACCTGGCCGCCTCGGTGGCACCGGCCTCGGCCTGCGCCGGCCAGGTGTACAACATCGCCAACGACGAGAGCCACAGCCTCCTCGAGCTCCTGGACATCTTGAGCCGGATCCTCGGCGTGCAGGTGGCCCCCCACCACGCCCCGGCCCGACCTGGCGACATTCGTAGCAGCCGGGCCGACGTCAGTGCGGCCACAGCTGCCCTGGGCTTCAAGGCCCAGGTGGGGTTCGAGGAGGGACTGCGCCGGGCCGTGGATTGGTTCGAACGCAGGGACCGGCCGTAGCGGGTCCTACCCTGCCACCAACACCTTGGTGGCAGGGTAGGACCGCTTCAGCTCAGTCGGTGGCCGCGTTCCGCCTGCGTCGCCCGATGGCAATCTGGCCGACGACGAGCAATGCAGCGACGCCGGCGACAAACAGCCACGGGGTGCCGGACCCGGAGCTCTCCGCGGAGGTGGCGGGCGAGCTGGCCAGGGCGGGGTCTGCTCCGGAGGCCCCGCCCACGTCGACGGCGAGGGGGTAAGCAACCGTGGTGGTCGTCGTGGGGGCAGCAGCAGCACCAGGCCCGCAGAACACCGAAATTTTCACGCCGTCAAGCGTAATCTCACGGAAGATCGGCTCGTCAGACGTGAACTGCGCATTTTCGCCGCCCTGGACCTGCTGGTTCAGGATGTAGCGGCCGTCGGCGGTCCTTAGGCACTGAAGCTGGAATGTCCCACCGCTGTACCTACCCTGCACCTGCGCAGAGTTCGTCGACCCATCTTCTGCGGTTGCGCATTGGATCACTTCCGCAGTGACGGTGCCGATAGTCCGAGGGCCTAGGTTTGCTGTCGATCCGTTGGTCGGACAAGAGGCCACGACGTTACCGAAGCGCGCCTCCGAGCCGGTGGTCGGCTGGGCTGAGACCGGCGACGGCCAGGCCAGCATGACTGTCCCGGCCAACAGCACTGCGGCCAAGGCGCCCACCCGGTGACGGAAAGATCGATTCACAGCGTCCTCCTGATCTGCTCGCATGCACTTGTTCAAAGGAACCCCGCCCTTCTTTTTTCCCAACGTGCCCAGATGCGGGCGTACGAAAGCGCCGGATCGTCCGGGTGAGGCAAACTACCACGCGCTGGTGACGAGACGGAACATGTCCGGAGGCCCGTGACCGCCGACCGCACGGCGAGATTCACCACGTGGCGGGAGCTGCAGCGACTGGCCCAGGCCGAGCTCGGCTCCCGTGAGGCCTGGTTCGTGCTCGAGCGGGCTTCGGGGCTCGACCGGGCCGGCCTCATCCCCCGGATGGCCGACCCGGTTCCGGCCCGGACGGTGGACTTCGTCGAGGGCATGGTCGAGCGCCGCCGCCGGGGGGAGCCGCTCCAGTACGTGCTCGGGCTCTGGAGCTTCCGGCGCCTCGAGCTGGTCGTCGACCGGCGTGTCTTGATCCCGCGTCCCGAGACCGAGATGGTGGTCGAGGTGGCCCTGGCCGAGCTGGGCCGGCTCGGCGCCCCGCGGCCCCTGGTCGTGGACCTGGGCACGGGTTCGGGCGCCATCGCCATCTCCATGGCCCTGGAGGCGCCGGGGGCCCGGGTGTGGGGCACCGACCGGTCCGAGGAAGCCCTGGCCGTGGCCCGGGCCAACCTGGCCGGCATGGGGGGCCGGGTCGCGCCCCGGGTGCGGCTGGCCGCAGGCGACTGGTTCGCCGCGCTTCCCCGCGACCTGCGGGGCCGGGTCGACCTGGTCGTGGCCAACCCGCCGTACGTGGGCGACGACGACGTCCTGCCCCCCGAAGTCGCCCAGTGGGAGCCTCCCGGAGCCCTCATCGCCGGGCCGACGGGCCTGGAGGCGGTGTCGACGATCCTCGACGGCGCCCCCCGCTGGTTGCGCCGGCCGGGGGCCATCGTGGTCGAGATCGCCCCCCACCAGGCCGACCGTGCCCTCCAGCTGGCCCGCGAGGCCGGGTTCAACGAGGTCGACGTCCAGCCCGACCTCGCGGGTCGCCCTCGGGCCCTGGTGGGTAGGTTGCTCGGGTGATCGTCTCCGCAGTGGGGGACCCGCCGCCGCCCACGGCCGTGCTCCAGGCGGTACGGGCGTTGTCCCAGGGGCTGCCGATCGGCGTCCCCACCGACACCGTCTACGGGCTGGCCGTCGACCCTTTCCGGCCGGGCGCCACCGACCGCATCTTCACGGTCAAGCGCCGCCCGCGCGACGTGAGCCTGCCCTTGTTCGTATCGGGGGTCGACCAGGCCCTCTCCGTCTCCACCGCCGTCCCCGACCTGGCCCTGCAGCTGATGGAGCGCTACTGGCCGGGGCCGCTCACCATCGTCATCCCGGCCGCCCCCGGGCTCGGCGCCGACCTGGGCGAGGACGAGCTGACCGTCGGGGTGCGCAGTCCCGGCCACCCGGTGCCTCAGGCGCTGTGCGCCGCCACCGGGCCACTGGCGACGACCAGCGCCAACCGCCATGGCGAGCCGCCCCTGACCAGTGCCCGTGAGGTGGCCGAGAGCTTCGGCGACGCCGTCCCCGTCGTGCTCGACGCCGGCGTGTGCGCCGGCAGCCCGTCGACCGTGGTCGACTGCACCGGCCAGGACCTCAAGCTGCTGCGCGAGGGCCGTATCCCCTGGGCTGAGCTGGTGGCCTTCGCCGGCTGAGACTTCAGCCGAGCGGGGGGCGGCGCGGAGCGCGCTTCCGCCGGGCCAAGAGGGCGGCGACGGCCGGCTCTGACGGTGGCGCGGCCTTCGTCGTCTTGGCCACCTTCTTGGGCGCCGGTTTCTTGCGTACGGCAGCTTTGGACGTCGGCGCCTTCGGCGGGGTGAGGGTGTCGAGCCTGGCGTGAATCTCGGCCAGCTGCTGGTCGGACCGTTCGACGGCCGCCTCGACCGCCGCGGTCAGAGGCTGGAGCTGGCGGGTGACCGAGGCCTTCATGGCCTTGGTACGGGCCGCCTCCCGCTCCTCGGCGATCTCGATGTAGGCGGCCACCTCGGCCACAGCGGCGGAAAGCGGCTTGAGCTGGCGCCCCACTGACGCCTTCAGCGCCTGCAGCTGGGCCGATCCCTCCAACCGGGCATCCTCAGCGTTCACCTCGGCGGTGATCTCCACCCGGCGGAGCAGCTCCCGCATGCCGTCCATCACGGCCACGCTGGACAGGTCGGCCGCCTGCATCGAAGAGCGGAAGTCGTCGAGGGCGGAGGCGACGATCTCGGCCAGCCCGTCGGACTGGTCGGCCAGGGCCTTGGCCGCCGCCTCGCCGGCCAGCTCGGGCAGTGACTCGGCCACCATGACCACCCGCAGCTCGGCCTCCCGTGAGTCCAGGAGCTCGGCCAGCATGGCCTGTTGGCGGGTGACGGTGCTGACGACCGCGTGCAGCTCGTTGCGCAGCTCGTCGAAGGCGTCCTCGAACCACTGGAGGATCTCACTGCGGGAGGCGCCGCCCGACCCCGGAGAAGCCGTTTCCGCCCTCGGTGGGGGTGGGGGCGGAGCTGAGGTGCTGTAGCCGTTCCAGTTCACGTTCCCGTTCGACGGGGTGGTGGGCGGCGCGGGGGCCGGCCCAGAGGCCAGCGCCCGTACCCGGGGTGCGTCGATGGCCGGACTGACGGCGAGGGTCACGGGCCGCGGCCCGCGAGCCCAGACATCGGCGCAGCCGTCGAACTGGCCCTCGCACACGACGCCACACTCAGGGCAGGCGCACGCCCGCTCGCCCGCCCTCATGGGATGGCCGCAGCCTTCCTGGATCTGAGAGCCGAATTCGTGGCAACGGCCCATCCCCGCAATGTTACCCGGAGGTTCGGGAAACCAGGCGCGTGTCCGCGGGGACCGGGGCCGTCATGCGTCTATCAATGACGCTGAAGGACATGGTCGGCCAGGACGGCCGCAAACTGTGAACCGAACTGCGCCACCGTCGGGGCACGCTGGCGTAACCCTGCCGACCGGCTCAGGGCCCCTTCGTCGGGCGTCAGCGCGGATGCGGCGCACGCGTCGATCGCCGCGGTCATCGCTGGTACCGAGGTAGCGGGAAACGGTTCGGCAAAGCCACGGGTCACCTCGGGGAGCGAGCCACCGTCACTCACGCACACGGGAAGGCCGCAACACATCGCCTCCCACGCCGGCAAGCCAAAACCCTCCTCCAGCGATGGCTGGACGAGGAAGAGTGAGCTCGCATAGAGCTGATCGATCTCCCCCTGGCTGCACGAGTGGTGGACGGTGACGAACCCGCGCTGCCGTTGGTCGAGGCGACTCAGCATTTCCCTTGCCTGGCCGGGTGTGCCACCGACAAGGACGAGTTGGCCGCCGCCGCGGCAGAAGTCGGTGTCTCCGAACGCGGACAACAGGCGAGGGAGGTTCTTATGAGGAAGGAAGCCGCCGATGAACAGGGCGGCGTCGACCCGGGCCACCGTCTTCCGCAGGGTCAGGACCCGGTCCACGAACTCCCCGTCGAAGGGGAACCGTAAGATCTCCACGTTCTCTGGTGGAACGCCGAGGTCTCGGACGATGCCTGTTTTCGAGTGCTCGCTGATCGTAATGATCGGCCGGGACGTGGCGGCGATCCTCCGGAGAAACAGCCGCCTCAGCTCGCGCGATGCCGGACCCGGGGCGTAGCGAAGCGCGATCGTGTCGTACATGACCGTGGCCGATGGAAGCCGGCGCAGCGGCCGCTGCTGGTGCATGAACACGTAAAAGTCGCCCTGAGGGATGTCGAAGGCATGGCGTTGGCCAAGGAGCATCCTGGGGTCGGCTCCCAAGGGCCTGACGTCGGCCGCTGGCCAGGCCAGAGCGGTGATCGCCGCTTTAGGGCCCCACAGCACCCAGCGGCCATCCGGGGGTCCCTGGGCGAGGCCTCGCAACACCAGCTCGGTCGTCCGTCCCGGCCCTCCGATGCCGAGCCAGCGGCAGTCCAGGACGACCGTCGGGGCGATTGGCACCCTGGGTCAGACCGTCTGTGGTGTTCGCGGGTCCGCGATGTCGAGGCCCCGTGCCGCGGCGGCGTCGAGGACCCACGTGACGAAGCTCCGTTGGAACCGGTCGACCGAGAACCGCTCTGCGTTCCGTCGGCATGCCAGGGGATCGAACGGGCCGTTCAGGACCGTCGTGATGCCCGTGGCCAGGGCCTCCTCGTCCTGTGCCGGCACGAGCACCCCTGTGACGCCGGGCAGCACGGTGTCCACGCTTCCGCCCCGCCCATAGGCCACGACCGGCACGCCGCACGCCTGCGCTTCCACGAGCACGATGCCAAAGTCCTCCTCCGCCGGGAAGATCAGCACGTCTGCCTCTCGGTACAGGTCCCGCAGCTCCTCGTCGTCGGGATTCACGACGAACCACACGTCCGCTCCGAGCTCGTCGGCAAGCGCCCTCAGAGCCGGTTCTTCGGGCCCCGTTCCGGCGACGACAAGGGGATGGCCGACACGGTGGCAGGCTCGAATGGCCAGGTCGAGGCGCTTGTACGGCACCATCCTGGAAACGGCGAGCGCGAAACCGGCCCTGCCCGCCGCCTCGTCGGGGGTGAAGAAGGCAGTGTCGACGGGCGGGGGGATCAGCCGGGACGGGCGGCCGTAGACAGCCTGGATTCGTTGCTGGACGACGGTGGAATTGGCGGCGAACTCGTCGACCCACCGTGTCGACGCAACGTCCCAGGACTTGAGCCACCGCTCGGCTGGGGCGCTGGCTCGGTTCGCTTGCCGACGTTTGTCGACGGAGGGCAGCCACAGGTAGCGCATCGGCGTGTGGCAGTAGGAGAGGTGGAGCGCCTCTCGGGCGGGCCAGAAGCCCTTGGCGCATGCGTGGCTGGAGGTGACCACCACGTCGTAGCGACGGCGGCAGGCATATCGCCACGCCAGTGGCATGAGCGGCAATTGGACCATCCTCCGCTCACGCAGGGGAGCCATGCGGTCCAGGAAGGTGGTGGTCAGGGGGCGTCGGTCGAACGACGGTACGGCTGACCTGTTCCAGGTGAGGGCGTACAAATCAGCGTCCGGGAACGAGCGAGCCATTGCCTCGAACGTCTTGACGCTCCCGTCCCGCGCGGACAGCCACTCGTGGCAAATGGCCAGGCTGGCGCCCGGCCGGGGCTCGCCGGCGCGGCGATGCACCACCTAGTCGGCGCCGAGCCCCGTGAACACGACAAGAGGAGTGCGGAGGATGATCTTGGCGTCAATCCACGGGCCACAGGTACGCAGGTAGTGGCTGTCGAGCTCCGCTCGCTCCGGGAACTGAACAGTGCTGCGCCCGCTGACCTGCCACAGGCCCGTGAGGCCGGGCCGGACGGCGAGATACGCCGACTCGTAGTCGACATAGTCCCGAAGGAACTGGCTGCGCTCGACCGGGCGGGGCCCGACGATGCTCATGTGCCCCGAGAGCACGTTCAGGAGCTGGGGCAGCTCGTCGAGGCTCATGCGGCGCAGCACCCGCCCGACCGCCGTGATCCGGGGGTCGAGGTGGGACGGGATCTTGTGGTCCCCAGTGAGAAACAGCTCTTGAAGGGTCGGATCGGACCGGAGGCGGTCCTCGGAGCCGACCGTCATGGTCCGGAACTTCAGCATGGGGAAGTCTTTGCCGCCTCGTCCGACCCGGCGCTGGTGGAAGAAGACCGGTCCGGGCGAGGTCAGCTTGACGGCGACAGCGACGAGGAGGAACAGAGGAAGGCAGACCACGAGCATGACCAGCGAGAGGACGACGTCGACGGCGCGCTTGCCCAGCCAGGCCCGCCCGCGGGCCGGCGCAAGCGCCTCGGGCGACGTATCCCGGCCTGACAACAGCGGCTGCGGAACCGTCACTGTCCCCGGCAGTTGGTCGACAATCAACACTCCGTCGTGCTGCATCTTCCGCTGACTCCTTGAGTGCGCCCGCTGAACAACCCACCGGGCCCCCCGGCCCGCTCCAGCCAGGCGACAAGATACCGCAGTTCGGCTCCGGCGCAGCGCATGACTTCGGCTCCATCGGAATGACCGGCGATGCGGTCCGGCCGGCGTCTCACCGAAGGCACGATGTCGTTCGACTGGGGGGCGCCCGAGCAACCTGGCCCGGAGCAGCGTAGGTTGCCAATCCAAGGGGAGCGAGAGGACCGCGAGATGCTCAAGGTGCAGATCATCGCCTCACTGGCGATCCTGACTTGCGGGCAGATTCTGTTGTGGCGTCGGCGGGACAACGTGTTCGGCTATCTCCAGGCAGGGCTGTTTATCGCATCGGTGCTCATACCCATCCTGGGCACCACGGTGCTCGACGACGCCGACCCCGACGTCATCGCCCTTTACGCCCGTATCCTGGCCGTGGGCGCCCCGGCCTACCTCCTCGGCCTGTGCTGGGGAGGACACCTCGGTCTTCACGCGCTGAGCCCGCCGGTGAGCTTCAGCCGGGCGTTCCACGAGGTCCCGGCGTGGCTGATTCGTCGAGTTCGGGTGATCAGCGTCGTTGCGCTGGTGTCCCTGCTCGGGGCCTATTTCCTGCTCGGCTACGTTCCGGCGCTGGCCGGTGACCGGTTGTTGGCCAAGTACGGCGTCGGCCCCTATCGGGCCGGCTTCGCCCGAGGTTCACAGCTCTTCCATCTAGCCATGGGGCTGTCGAGTGCAATGGCCGGGGTCCTGCTGGCCGTTGCAGCGGTCCGACGGCGGGCCTTCGAGGTGATCATGCTGGGCGCGCTGCTGGTCGGTCTGGCCGCCACGCTGAACAGGGGCGAGGCAATCATCGGGCCGCTCACGTTCCTCATCGCCTGGGGTATCCAGAAGCGTTGGCGACCGTTCATCCTGCTCACGGTCGTCACGATGTCCTTTCTGGCGTCGACGTTGGTCAACGAGTTCCTGTTTGAGACGGGGTCGGCGCCCGTGTCGACGCCTTCCTTCGCCGTCCGCGTCAGCAAGACTGCCCCGGACATCGTCGACCACCTGGCCTTCCTCAACGGCTACCGGCTCACGGGAGAGGAGAGGGTCGGGACGCGCACGTTGCTGGCCGGGTACAGCCTGAGTGTGGCGAAGGGCTATTGGGATCCGGCCGACTACGCCCTGCGTATCCGGACCGGGCTCGCCGACGTGAGCGAGCTGGCGTCGGGGGGTCTGCGTCTGCCCGCTCCCTTCTGGGGATACGTGTCGTTCGGCTACGCAGGCGCAGTGGCCTGGTCGTGGATCGCCGGGGTGTTCATCGGATGGGGAACCGCCCTCGTGCGCCGGCTACTCAGCGAAGCCGAGAACGACCGGTACCCCAACCAGGCGCTCAATCTGGTACTCGCCTGGGTCTTTTTCAACGGCACGTTCGCCGTCCTCGGCCAGTTCTACTTCCCGTTCCGCTCGGATATCCTGATCGTGGCCCTCGCCGTCGCCCTCGGGCTTGCGCCGGTGAATCGTTTCCTGGACTCCAGGCGCGAAGAGGCCTCCGCCTCTGGCCGGACCGACGGTGACTAGGATCGGTCGAAGTGTCCTCATCGGAGTCGTCTCTGGAGCTCGGCCTCCGCGACTACCTGCGCATCGTCGGCCGGCGGAAGCAGCTCATCCTCGTCGTCGTACTGCTGGTCGTCGTCCCCGCTGTCGTGTTCTCGTTGCTCCAGACCCCCCAGTACGAGGGCCGGGCCGAGCTGCTCCTGCAGCCCCGGACCAGCGAGACGTTGTTCGACCCGAGCAGCGGCGTCCGGGCCGACCCGGCCCGGCTAGTGCAAAACGAGATCCGCATCCTCTCGAGCGCCCCGGTGCGGGACGCGGTCCGGGCCCAGCTCGGTTCCGCGCCGAAGGTCTCGGCCAGCGCCATCGGCACCACCGACCTGATCCGGGTCTCGGCCCGCAGCACCGACCCCGCCCAGGCCGCCTCGCTGGCCAACGTCTACGCCACTTCCTACATCGATTTCCGGCGCAAGCAGGCGGTCGACGATGTCTTGGCCGCCAGCCAACAGGTCCAGGGCAAGATCACCGAACTGCAGAAGCAGATCGACGCGGCGCCCGGCGGGGCGCAAAAGGACTCCCTCGTCCAAGCGCAGTCCCTTTTCAAGCAGAAGCTGGACCAGCTGCAGGTCGACGGGGCGCTGAAGCAGGGGGGCGCCCAGCTGGTGACGCCGGCGGCGGTCCCGACCGTCCCGGTGGCGCCGCAGCCGGTGCGCACGGCCTTCTTCGCGCTGGCGCTCGGGCTGGTCCTGGGGTTGAGCCTCGCAGTCCTGCGGGAGTTCCTGGACGACTCAGTCAAGACCAAGGACGACTTCGAGCGGGTGGCGCCGGGGGTGCCGGTGCTCGGGCTCATCCCGGTCGTCACCGCTTGGCGGGGCAAGGAGACCCCTTACCTCGTCTCCCACGAGGATCCAACATCGCCGGCAGCCGAGGCGTACCGGACGCTGCGCACGTCGGTGCAGTTCCTCGGCCTCGACCAGCCGATGCGCATTTTGCAGATCACCAGTGCAAACCCCCAGGAAGGCAAGACCACCACGCTCACGAATCTCGCCGTGGCTCTCGCCCGGTCGGGGTCCACCGTGGCGGTCGTGTGCTGCGACCTGCGCCGGCCCCGGGTGCACGAGTTCTTCGGCCTCCGCAACGACGTGGGATTCACGTCGGTCCTGCTGGGCAAGGTCGGCCTGGCCGGGGCCATGCAGCAGGTGCCTGACCAGCCCCGGCTGTCACTGCTGGCTTCGGGCCCCCTTCCCCCCAACCCTTCCGAGCTGCTCTCCTCGAAGCGGACGGTGGAGGTCTTCGGCTCCCTCCAAGCCGAGTACGACATCGTCCTGATCGACGCCCCGCCCGTGCTCCCGGTCACCGACGCCCTCGTCCTGTCAGGCCGGGTCGACGCCACCCTGCTCGTCGCCGTGGCCGGCGCCACCACCCGCAAGGAGATCGCCCGGGCCGTGGAGCTGCTGCGCCAGGTCGACGCCCCCCTCGTGGGCGCGGTCCTCAACGGCGTGGACAGCGAGGGCTCCTACGGCTACGCCTACCAGTCCTACCGCTACGAGTCGCCTTCTGCCCGTCGCGAGCCTGCCCGTAAGTAGCGGCTCGAGCAGCAGGCGCCGCCACCGGCGCTGGCGGCGATGGTGGAGTCCCTCCTGGATGTGGCGGCACCGGTCGGGACGCCGGCGACGGCGGCAGTTCGACGTTCGGGGCCGGCGGCGGCGGGAGTGGGTCCTTCGGCGGGCATGGATCGTGGCCGGGCTGGCGTTGGTGGCAGCGGTGATCGGCGTGGTGGGCCTCTCCCAGGCCCTGCGGGCCCGCACCCTGATGATCGGGGCCCGGACGTCGCTCCAGGCAGCGGTCGACGATCCCGCCGCCCTCAGCACCCCTCAGGGGCGGGCGGCGGCGCTGGCCCAGGTCGACGGCGCGGTGACCTCGATCGGGATCGCCCGCTCGAGGATCGCGGGCTCGCCGGTACTGGCGCTGGCCGCCGCCTTGCCCGGCCTACGGGGCCAACGGGCCGCGTTCATCCAGCTCATCGACGACTCGGCTGCGGCCGCCGGCGCCGGACGGGAGCTGCTGGCTGCGGTTGACGCCCTGGCCGCCCGCACCCAGGTCCGCGACGGCGCAGTTCCGCTCGACGGCTTGGCCGAGCTACAGCAGCAGGTTCAGAAGGCGGGCGAGGCCATCGGCTTCCGGTCGGGCGTGAGCGGGGGCGGGGGACTGTGGGGACCGCTGGGCGACGCCCGCCGCCAGTTCGACGAGGTGGCGGCCTCCAGCGCCCGCCGCCTCAGCGAGGGGGCGGAGGCGCTCGGGGCATTGCGGACGTTCCTGGGTTCGGGTGGCAGCCGCCGGTACCTGATCGCCGCTCAGAACAACGCGGAGATGCGTGACCAGGGCGCCGTGCTCTCCTACGTGGCCGTCAGCCTCAGGGACGGACGAATGTCCATCGAGAGGCAAGGGTCGGTGGGCGACCTGACCCTGACCGCCCCTACGGCAACGCCGGTGCCTCGTGGGACCCAGGAAGTGTTCGGGTCGCTTCGCCCGACCCAGACATGGCAGTCGGTCAATGCCACGGCCGACTTCGCCTTCAGCGGGCAGGCCATGGCCGACATGTACCGCCAGGCCACCGGTCAGGCCGTCGACGGTGTCATCGCCCTCGACGTGCCGGCCCTGGCCGGACTGCTGGGCACGGTCGGGGCCGTGTCCATCGAGGGTGTGGCCGAGCCGGTCACTGCCGACAACGTCGGCCGTTTGCTCCTGAACGACTTCTACCAAGGCCTCGGGCCTACGAGCGACCAGTCCGTTCGCAGGGAGCGGCAGGGCGACGTGGTGAAGGCGGTCGTCGACCGGATCACGAGCGGGTCCCGCGACGCGGTCTCCCTGGGCCGGGCCCTGGGCGACGCCGCCCGCGGCGGCCACCTGCGCCTGTGGAGCGCCGACGCGACCGAAGAGGGCGTCTTCGAGAGGACGGGATTGGCGGGCGGGCCGGCGACGAAGGACCCCGACCGGACGTTCCACGTCGCCGTCCAGAACCGGACCGCCAGCAAGCTCGACTACTTCGTCAAGCCGTCGGTCCGCCAGGACATCCGCCTCACCAACGAGGGCGACGCGGTGGTGAGGACGACGGTGGTCATGGAGAACCAGGCGCCCCTCGACGCAAGCCCCTCCTACCAGTTCGGCCCGGCGGGGATCACCGACAAGCCAGGGGACTATCTGGCGTGGGTCCTCCTGTGGGGACCGGCGGGATCGAGGCAGCTCCAGAGCGGCGTAGGCGAGTCCGGCCTCAACCTCTCCCAGTTCGTGGTGGTCGTTCCGGCCGGAGAGCGACGTGAGGTGACCTTCGAGACGGTCGTCCCCGGCGCAGTGCGGGACGGACGTGTGGAGATCCGGTTGGTTCCCCAAGCCCGCCTGGAGCCTGTGCCCCTCGAGATCCGGCTGGAGGCGCCCGGCTGGCACGTGGGAGGCGACCGGAGCTGGCAGGGCCCCTGGGACCGCGTGCGGACGTTCCGTTGGGACGTCAGGCGGCGATAAACCGTTACGCCCGTGCGGGATGAGTTACTCTCTGTCGCTCGCGGCGTCCTTAGGAGGACATAGATGAGGCGGAAATTTCTGGCGACGGCGTTGGCCTTCTCGGCGGTCACGGGGGCAGCGGTTTTCTCACTGGCTGCCCCGGCATCGGGCCAGGCCGGTTACCCCCCGGGCCTGTGTACCGCGACGACCGGCACCCAAGACGTCGGAACCGTCACGGTCGGGCAGCAGTTCGTGCTGCAGCTGGCCCCGACCTGCGTCTTCACGGCGGGGGCCAGGGTCACTATCAACGCCAACGGCGTGACCTTCGACGACGTGGCCGAGCCGAACGGGTCGGTGCTCCTCAACGTCAACGTGCTGTCGACCACCGAGCTGTCGATCAACCCCATCGTCCCGGCGCGCTGCGGGGTCAACACGGTAACGGCCACCGGGCCCTCGCCCACCGCTCAAGGTGGCGTTTCCACCCAGACCGCCAACTTCACGTTGACCTGCCCGACGACGGGCGGCACTGGGGGCACCACCGGAACCGGTCGGACCCTCTCCCGCACCGGCGCCGACACCGTCCGGTACGCAGCCGTCGCGTTGGCGCTCGTGGTGGCCGGCTCGATGGTGGTCCTGGTGACCCGCCGCCGGCGGGCCGACGGCACCGCATAAGAGCCAGCCGCGACGGTGTGATCGTCGCTCTCACTCCAAGTGAGACTGGTCGACGGTGGGGACGGTGGCGGGGTTCCCACTCCAGCCCAGGTGGAGATGGCCGAGGTGGTCGTCGTCGGTGAAGGCACCGGGGAAGTGGCCCAGCTCCGGCCACGGTGAGCCCAGCTCGTCGGGACGGATCGAGGCGTCTGCGATGAGGAGGGCCACCGCCAGCTCGAGGGCTGCGTCGTTGGCGGCGGAAACGGGGGCCCCGTCGACCTCGTAGATGTCCACCGCCCGGCCGTAGTAGTGGTTGGAGACCCGGTCGGTGCCCTTCACGTGCATGGAATGCCCGCTCTCGATGACGCTCACGGAGATGCGGTGGCCGCCGGCCACGGCGGCCAGCATTTCCATCACCCGCCTGTCGACTCTCCCGGCGGCAAGGTCGGCGCCAGCTTGGGGGCTCAGGGTGAGGTTCGGGTTGGCCAGCAGGGCGGCGGCGTCGACGGGGGCGGCGTGCAAGCCGGCGGCGCCGTAGCGGATGGCAAGCTCCAGCACCCCCCTCACGTACCAGTCGGCGTGGTTGTAGGCCCAAAGGGCCCCGGCCAGGCGAGCGGGGTCAGCGGCGCCGTTGGCGCACAGGTAGTTCGCCGCCCCGTAGACCGCGTCGGTCGGGTTGTAGACGTCCGCAGTCCCGTCCCCGTCGCCGTCGACCCCATAGGCGGCCCAGGTGGGGGCCAGGAACTGCATGGGGCCCATGGCCCCGGCGAAGTTGGCCCCGTCCTTCACTCCGGGGGCGGCCGTGCGGCCATGAGCGCTCTCGGTGGCCCCCACCGCAGCGAGCACCGTCCAGGACAACCCGGGACAGGCGGCGGCCGCCTCCTGGTAGAGGGCGAGGTAGTCGGCGGGGATATCGGCCACGGCGAAGCGGCTGGCGTCGACCGAGGCGCTGCTGAGGGTGACGCCCAGGGCCTGGGGGCCGAAAGTGACGTCGGCGATGGCCGCGGAGAGGGCGTTGCGCGCCTCGGCCAATGACCGGCGGGCCTCAGAGAGCTCTTGGGCCTTGGCGGCCAAGGCCAGCTCGGCCGCCGAAGTCCGACTCTCGAGCTCCTCGAGCTGACCGCCCAGGGAGCTGGTCGAAGCGCTGAGCTGGGTGTGGCGGCGCAGGGCGTCCTCGCGGTCGCGCACCCCATCGGGCACGATCACTGCGCTGGCGGGAGAGTCGGGCATCATGCTGCGCCCCAGGTCCACCGCCTTCTGCCACACCGCGGCCACCGGGCTCTTGCTGCCCTTGGCCGGCGCGAGGGCGGGCGGTGCGAGAGCGGTCGGGGCCAGCGACGCCTGCTCCTGGTCGCGCAGCCGGCCACGGGCCTCCTCCAGACGGGTGACGAGGCTCTGGCCCTGCGACCGCATGGCCACCACTGCGGAATCCGCCGAGGCCACCTCGGCTTCAAGGGCCACCACCTTGGCCTCGGCGTCGACGACCCGGGCGTTGAGGTCGCGGCGCCGGGCCGCAGCTGCTTCCAGCACAGCGGGCACCTGGCGGGGCGACGACACCACCGGGGCCAGGGGCAGCCGTCCCGGCGCGGACAGGGCGAGGGGTGAGGGGAGGGGAGCGGGAGCTGGCGCCGGCGCCGAAGTCTGAGGGGCAGGTCCGAGGGAGATGATGGCGGTGGCCGGGCCGCTCGGGCTCGGCGGTGCCGGAGCGGTGACCGGGGCCTGCGGCGAGCCGGGGACGTAAATGATGGCCGTCTGATTCGGGATGGTGGTGGTCGTCGGGGGGACTGTCGTCGGCACGGTGGCAGGCACAGTCGTGGGGGCCACGGTGGTCTGCGGGGCGCCGAGGGGG
>Ga0247713_1000293_pt1 | contig 33743 bp, 40 predicted proteins | sample 21E_NmetaG_FD_189936 | JGI IMG/M metagenome (GOLD analysis project Ga0247713, IMG submission 189936) | Soil microbial communities from hillslope of Landscape Evolution Observatory, University of Arizona, Oracle, AZ, United States - 2-1-E_N | ecosystem: Engineered > Artificial ecosystem >...
GTGGGAGGGCTGGGAGCGGCACGTGGACGTCCTGGCGGAGCGCGCGCGCGTGCTCACGGAGCTTCCGCTCGAACGGGTGGAGCTGCGCGGGCCGGCGACGCGCCTCGACGTCCGCCTCGCGCCGGGGACGCGCTGGCTCGGCGGCCGCGAGCGCAACGGGCACGGGCAGCTCGTCGCGCCGAACTTCCCGACCGAGGAGAGCTTCACGAGCCCCGACGCCTCGGGCACGGAGGGGACGTTCCGCTGCTCGCGGCCGCTCTCGCTGCGCGGCCGGATGATCCACGGGATCGAGGGCGAGTTCCGTCGGGGGCGGCTCGTCCGCCTCGACGCGGCGTCGGAGGCGGACCGCGACTTCCTCGCCGCGTTCGTCGACTCCGACCGGAACGGGCGGCGCCTCGGCGAGGTCGCGCTCGTCGACCGGACGTCGCGGATCGGGCAGGCAGAGCGCGTCTACGGGAACACGCTGATCGACGAGAACGCGGCGGCGCACATCGCGTTCGGCTTCGGCTTCGGGCAGACGCGCGCCGCGGACACCGGCGCACGCGGCGCGCGCGGCGTCAACCGCAGCAGCGTCCACGTCGACGTGATGATCGGGACCGACGACTTCGAGGCGACGGGGATCACGAGGGACGGCCGGCGCGTGCCGCTGCTCGCCGGCGGCGAGTGGCAGATCGCGTGAGCGACCGCGCGCGGCTCGTCGGGATCAACCACGTCGCGATCGAGGTGGACGACCTCGAGGCGGAGCTCGACTTCCTCGGCCGGATCTTCGACGTCCGCCTCCGCGGCCGCAGCCGCGGGATGGCGTTCGTCGACATGGGCGACCAGTTCCTCGCGATCGCCGAAGGGCGGACGCAGTCGCCGGACGGGCACCGCCACTTCGGGCTCGTCGTCGACGACGCGGCGCGGGCGCTCGAGCGGGCGCGGGCGGCGGGCGCGGACGTCCGCGGCAACGACTTCCTCGACCCGTCCGGCAACCGCTTCCAGGTCGTCGAATACGCCGACGTCCAGTTCACGAAGGCGCCGGAGGTCCTCCGCGGCATGGGCGCCGGCGACCTCGGCAAGAGCGAGGCGGCCCTCCGCGAGCTGCGCGAGAAGGGCCTGGCGCCGTAGCGTGCGGCGGAGCGCGTCGTCGAGCCGCGCGCCGCAACCCTCGACCACCCTCAACCGTGTCTGACCCCGGGGTTCGGACACGGCTCGAAAGCCGGTCGAGGTCGCCGCCCCAACTCTCGACCACCCTCAAGCGTGTCTGACCCCGGGGTTCGGACACGGCTCGAAAGCCGGTTGAGGGTTCCGCGGCGCACCGTCGACGGCCCCGACTCCCCACCAGGAGGAGGCGAGCCGGTGGCGGCACGAGGGTCCGGGCGGCGCCAGGGGCGCCGCACGCCCGAGGCGGCCACCCGACCCCCATGGGAGGAGATACCGGCGCCGGGCGGAACCCTGCACTCGCGCGCGAGGCCGCGGTCGCGGGGGCGGTGGTCGCGGATCCACCTTTGGGGTGATGAACCCCTCCCCGAAGCGGGCCGATACCTCGCCTGCGCGACGTCGTCAGGGGGGCAGCGTCCGCGCCATCTGCGGCTCGATCGAAAGGACATCCTGGTGTCGACGGACCTCTCCTGGACCCAATCTGCTCCACCCCTCTCCGTCCCCCCGCTCGGCGGACCCGGAGACACGCTGCCCCCGGCGCCGGTCGCGCCGCCGGTCGCTTCCCTCCCCGCCGCGCCGACCGCACCGCCGGCCGTGGCGCCGCTCGCCGCCGCACGGACGGCGTACGTCGTCTTCGCGCGCCTGGAGTCGGGCGACCGCGTCGAGGTGGCGAGCCACGGCGACGAGGCGTCGGCGCGGAACGAGGCGACGGCGCTGATGCGCTACCTGCGCGACGGACGCGGAGACTGGCCCTACCTCGCGGGGCGGTTCGTCCGCCCGGAGGCGATCGTCTCGATCGACGTCGACGCGGTTCGCGACTAGCGGGCGGCTCGCGGCGCGGGAGCCGCGTCGTCGCCCATCGCGGCGGCGATCGTCTCGCGCCTGCCGCGCCGGCGCCGTCCGGACCGGAACTCGTCGACGTAGGTCTGGAAGTCCCACGTCTCGAGGAACGACTCCGCCGCGGCCCGCCCCGACTGGTACAGCGCCTCGGCCCGCTCCGGCGTGATGTCGAACTCGGTCGTGCCGACGCCGAGCGTCGGGATCGAGATCGTCCGCGCGTAGTCCGCCTGCTCGACGTAGAGCCGGTCGTGCGCCGCCATCATCGTCTCGGCGAGCGCGCGGACGTAGTCGAGCAGCGCGCTGACGCCCCGCTCCCGCTTCTGGATCCGCTCGCCGAGGTGGTCGCGGTTGTGCGGCTCGACGAGGAGCAGCCCGAACGTCGGCCACTGCGGCGGGTCGTCGGCTGCGCAGTCGAACAGCCACACCGGGAAGTTCGACAGCATCCCTCCGTCGACGATCGTCTGCTTCTCGCCCGTGCGCGGGTTCCGGTGCCGCACCGGCTCGAAGTAGATCGGGATGCTCATGCTCATCCGCACCGCGTAGGCGACCTCGAGCTCGTCCGGCTCGATCCCGAGCGCGTGCGCGTCGCGCGGGAGCACGAGCAGCCGCCGCCCGGTCACGTCGGACGCGATCACCTGCAGCCGGTACCGCCAGCGCAGGTCCTCCTCGGCCTCGTCGGCGACGAGGTCGGCGAACGTGTGGACGTCCTTCTTCGCGAGCATCTCCCGCATCCACTCCTGGAACCGCGCCCCCTCGTAGATGCCGAGGTCGCGGAGCAGGCTGAGCGTCCGCGGGAAGAGCGGGATCTTGTCCTCCCAGCCCTTGTCCTGGAACTGCCGGTAGTCGAGCCCCATCACGATGTCGCGCAGCTCCTCCGGCGCGTAGTCGGCCGCGATGAACGCAGCCGTGATCGCGCCGGCGGACGTGCCGGCGACGTTCTCCGCGCGGTAGCCGCGCTCGCGCAGGACGCTGTACGCGCCGGCGAGCCCGATGCCCTTCACGCCGCCGCCCTCGAGGACGAGGTCGACGCGGCTCGGTTCATGGCTCATCGCGGGACACCTCCCGTTCGGGGCGTGCCGCAGGACGCCGGGTCGCTGTTGCGGTGAGCCTGCGCTCGCCGCCCGCCGCTGTCAAGCGCGGCGACTCGATGTGCACGCGCGGGAGCCACTCGAGCCACCGCGGCAGGTACCAGTTCCGCTCGCCGAGCAGGCGCATCGTCGCCGGCACCAGGACGACCCGGATCACCGTCGCGTCGAGCAGCAGCGCGACGGCAACGCCGAACCCCATCTGCTGGAGCATCACGAGGTCGCCGAGGGCGAACCCGGTGAAGACGACGATGATGATCAGCGCCGCGCCGGTGATCACCCGCCCCGTCGTCGCGATCCCGTGCGCGACGGAGGCCGCGTTGTCGCGCGTCTCGCCGTACCGCTCGCGGATCCGGCTGAGCAGGAAGACGTGGTAGTCCATCGAGAGGCCGAAGAGGATCGCGAACAGGAAGACGGGCACCCAGACCTCGATCGCGTCCACCTGCCGGAAGCCGAGCAGGCCCGCGCCGACCCCGTGCTGGAAGACGAGGACGAGGAGTCCGTACGCGGCGCCGACGGACAGCAGGTTCAACAGGATCGCCTTCGCCGGCACGACGAGCGAGCGGAAGGCGAGCATCAGCAGCAGGAAGCTCATCGCGAACACGAAGGCGAAGCTGCGCGGGCGCGCGTCGGTGGTGACCCGCACGTAGTCGAGGTTCGCGGCGGAGACGCCGGTGACGTGCGCGCGGCTCCCCTCCGGCAGGCCCGCCGCGGGCACGTACCGCCGCCGCAGCTCGCGCACCGCGGCGAACGCCTCGTCGCCGAGCGGGTCGCCCGGGACCGCGACCTCGAGCATCGCCGCCCGCCCGTCGCGGCTGACGGCGACCGGCTGCGCCGCGTACCCGCGCTCCTCCTCGAGCCTCCGTCCCAGCTCCTCCAGCGCGCGCGCCGCGGCCTGCGCGTCGCCCTCGACGACGACGCGCGTCGGGTACAGGCGCCCGTAGCCGAAGGCGTCGACGAGCAGGTCGTATCCCTGCCGCGCCTCGTACCGCTGCGGGAGCGTCTCCACACCGAGGCGGCTGCTCGCGAGCCCCACCACGGGAGCGGCCGCGGCGAGGAGAACGCCGCCGGAGAGGAGCGCCGCGAGCAGCGGCCGCCGCATCACGCGCTCGGCGAGCCACGCCCAGAAGCGCCCCTCCGCCTCGCCCGAGACGGCCGCCCGGCCGAGCACGGGTACGCGGAGCGCGTTGACGCGGTCGCCGAGCAGCGCGAGCACCGCAGGGAGCAGCGTCAGCGCCGCGAGGACGGAGACGACGGCGACGAGCACCGCGCCGATCCCGAGGCTCCGCAGCACCGTGTCGGGCACGAACACGATCCCCGTCAGCGCGACCGCGACCGCGATCCCGCTGAAGAGGACGGCGCGGCTCGCCGTCTCGCCCGCCGCGGCGAGGGCGTCCGACGTCGAGAGTCCGCGAGCCCGCTCCTCGCGAACGCGCGAGACCACGAAGAGCGTGTAGTCGATCCCGAGCGCGAGCCCCATCCCCGCGACGACGTTCACGACGAAGATCGACAGGTCGACTCCCTCCGCGAGCAGCGCGACGAGCCCGAGGGTGACGCCGATCGCCACCGCGGCGAGCAGGAGCGGGACGAGCGCGCCGACGAACGCGCCGAAGACGAGCACGAGGATCACGAGCGCGGCGGCGACGCCGAACGTCTCGCCGCGTTTCAGGTCGTGCTGCGACGCGGCGTTGAAGTCGCGGTCGATCACCGCGGCTCCGTAGAGCGCGGCGTCGAACCGCGGGTCGGCGTCGAGCCGCACCACGGGCGGCTCCGCGACGTCGACGCTCGCGCCCTCCGCGAGGGCGAACGGCAGCACCGTCGCGCGGCCGTCGTCCGAGACCACGGGGTCGCCCTGCGCGGGCGGGACCGAGACGCCGTCGAGCGCGTCGAGCGCGCGGGTGAGGCGCGACAGCTCGCGCGCGTACTCCGGATCCGAGACGCGCAGCTCGCGCGCCCGCACGATCACGAGCTCCAGATCCTCCTGCGTCTGCGGGAAGTGCCGCTCGAGCAGCTCGAACCCGCGCGACGCCTCCGTCTCGACGGCGACGTCCGCCTCCGTCGTCAGCGACCCGGGGAGGACGAGGACGAGCGCCGCCGCGGACGCGACGAGGAGCACGACCCACGCGCCGACGACCGGCCACGGGCGCCTCGCGCCGAACCGGGTGAGGCGGGCGGTCACCGCCCGAACGTAGCTGCCGCCCGGACCGCTACGATCGTTAACGTGGTTAACGAGTCTGCCACGGACGTCCGGACGGTCGCGGCCGAGCTGCGGCCGATCGTGATGCGGCTCAGCCGCGAGCTGCGCCGCGAGGCGCGGGCGCTCGGCGTCACCGGCGGGCAGGTGACGCTTCTCTTCCTCGTGAAGGCGTCGCCGGGGCTCGGCGTCGGGGAGCTCGCGGAGCGGGAGCGCATCTCGCCGGCCGCGATGTCGGGCGTCGTCCGGCGGCTCGAGCGCGCCGGCCTCGTCCGGCGCACGCCGGACCCGCACGACGGCCGGCGCCACGGCCTGACGCTGACGGAGGACGGCGAGCGGCTGCTCCGGTCGGTGAAGTCGCGGCGCACCGCGTGGCTCGCGAGCAGGCTCCAGGAGCTCGACGCGGCGGAGGTCGAGGCGGTGGAGCGCGCGCTCCGGCCGCTCGGGCGGCTGCTCGAGGTGGGCCGGTGACGGCGCTGCTCGCGCTGAACGCGCGCACCTTCGCCAGCCTTCGCAAGCACCGGAACTACCGCCTCTTCTTCAGCGGCCAGATCGTCTCCCTGAGCGGGACGTGGATGCAGAACGTCGCGCTCGCGTGGTTCGTCGTCGAGCTGACGCGATCGCCGCTCGCCGTCGGCGTGCTCGCGTTCTGCCGGTTCGCGCCGTTCACCGTCTTCGGGCTGTTCTCCGGCGTCGTCGCGGACCGGCTCGACAACCGCCGGCTGATGATCGCGACGCAGGTGTCGTCGATGCTCGTCTCGATCGCGCTGGCGGCGCTCGCGTTCTCGGGAGCGGCGCAGCTGTGGATGGTGTACGCGCTCGCCGCGGCCGGCGGAACCGCGCTCGTGTTCGACGCGCCGGCGCGCCACGCGCTGACGTTCCAGATGGTCGGCCGCGAGGAGCTGCCGAACGCGGTCGCGCTCAACGCCAGCATCTTCAACGCGTCGCGGATCGTCGGCCCGGCGATCGGCGGCGTCGTCATCGGCGCCGTCGGCGTCGCGTGGTGCTTCGCCGTCAACGCCGCGAGCTTCCTCGCGGTGCTCGCCGCGCTCCTGCTGATGCGCGTGCGCGAGCTGTACGAGCTCGATCGGAAGGAGCGGCCGACGATCTTCCGCGGGATCGGCGAGGGGCTCGTCTACGTGCGGCGCTCGCGCGTCGTCTGGCTGATCCTCGTGATGACGACCGTCCTCAGCACCGTCGGGTTCAACTTCCACGTGCTCGTGCCGGTGCTCGCCGCGGACACGCTGCGGGCGGGGCCGGAGGTGTTCGGGATCCTGTCGGCGTCGTTCGGCGTCGGCGCGCTCACCGGGGCGCTCGCCGCGGCGGGGCTCGGCCGCGCGAGCTGGAAGGCGCTCCTCGTCGGGTCGGTCGGGTTCGGCGTGACGGTGCTCGCGCTCGCGCCGATGCGCAGCGTGCTGCCGGCGGCGCTGCTCCTCCTCGGTGCCGGGGTCGCGTTCACCCTGTGGAGCTCGAACGCGCAGTCGATCCTCCAGCTGACGGCGCCCGACCACCTCCGGGGCCGCGTGCTCAGCATCTACCTGTTCGCGTTCGCCGGGCTCGCGCCCGTCGGCGGCCTCTTCGCTGGGTGGGTCGCGGAGCACGCCGGGACGAGCGCCGCGTTCGCCGTCGCCGGCGCGGCGGGGCTCGCGATGGCCGCGCTCGGGTGGCTGCGGAGCCCGTACCCGATCTGGCGCCGCGCCGCTCCTCCGGCGGAGGCCGCGCTGCCGGGCGACCCGCAGGCGGCGACGCACCGGCCGGCCTAGCGCCGCAGCCGAGCGCGCGGGCCCCGGAGGGGAGGCGGCCGCCGCCGCGAACTCCGCCGCGTGGGCGACACCGTCCTCTTCTACGACGGCTGGGAGCCGATCGTCCGGACGGCGATCGTCACCCCGCTCGCATACGCGGGGCTCGTGCTCGCGCTCCGCGTCGCGGGGAAGCGGACGCTCGCGCAGCTCAACGTCTTCGACTGGGTGGTGACGGTGGCGCTCGGCTCGGCGCTCGCGACGGTCGTCGTCTCCACGGACGTCGCGCTCGCGCAGGGGATGCTGGCGATCGCGGGGCTGATCGCGCTCCAGTTCGCCGTCTCGTTCGTGACGAGCCGGTGGGAGCGGGCGCGGCACGTCGTGACCGCGGAGCCGATGCTGCTCGTCCGCGACGGCGAGATGCTGCGCGAGGCGATGCGGCGCGAGCGCGTCGCCGAGAGCGAGCTCCTCCAGGCGCTGCGCGAGTCGGGGCACCCGCGGGTCGAGGGCGTCGCGGCCGTCGTCCTGGAGACGAACGGCGCGTTCACCGTCCTCACGGAGGCCGCCCCCGACGCGCCGGCGATCGCGCAGCCGCGCAGCCCCGCCTGACACGGTCCCGTCACGCTCTCGTCACGCTTCCGTTCCGGGGTCAGACCCTCGAACGAAACGGTGACGGAGCGTCCACAGCCGTCCGGCCAGGACGGGCGCGGATCCCGCTCAACCAGGCCGCTCGTGACGCTTTCGTGATCCTTCCGTGACGCTTCCGTTCCGGGGTCAGACCCTCGAACGAAACGGTGACGGAGCGTCCACAGCCGGCTGCCGCGGACAGGCCTCCGCGACGCGCCCGCCGACGCGTCTCAGCGGCCGACGAAGATCGTCACCTGCGTCAGCACCGGCGCGTCGCCGGGCGCCGGCTGCTGGAGGATGACGACGCCGCGGTGCCGCGGCTCGGGCGCCTGGCGGTCGACCGTGCGGACGGTGAAGCCCGCCTCCCGCAGCCGCTGCCGCGCCTCGCGCTCCTCCCTCCCCGTCACGTCGGGGATCCGCGCCACCTCGCGCTCGCCCGGCCCGAGCGAGACGTTCAGCCGCACCGGCTGGCCCTGGCGGAGCTCCGTCCCCGGATCGGGGTTCTGCGCGACGACCGTGCCGCGCTCCTCCTGCGACGCGACGGGATACGTGTTCGCGATCAGCCCCGTCTCGTCGATCGCGGCGCCCGCGTCGAGGTGGCTCGCGCCGACGACGTCCGGCACCTGCACCGCCTGCGGCTGCGTCTCGACCGTCTCCGTCTCCGCCTCGGTCTCCGTCTCGGTCTCGGCCTGCGTCTCGGTGTCCGTCTCGCCGGTGTCCGTCGTCACCGTCTGCGTCACCGTCTCCGGCGCCCCGGCGGAGAGGACGAGCGACACCACGGCGCCGCGCGCGAGCTGCGCCCCCGCCTCGGGATCCTGCTCGATCACCGTCCCCTCGGGCTTGTCGCTCTCCTCCGTCCCGGTGACCTCCACCTCGAGCCCCTCGCGCTCGAGCGTCTCCCGCGCCTCGGTTTCGGACAAGCCGAGGACGGACGGCACCGTCGCCCGAGCGTCCGCGGCATCGTCGTCGTCACCGCCCCGCAGCGCGAAGAAGGCGATCAGGAGCCCGACGAGGAGCAGGAGGACGAGGAGCCAGATCCACCAGTTCTCGCGCCACCAGGGCGGCTCCCCGGGCGGCGGCCCCTCCGGCGGCTCGCGCCGCACCTCCGTGACCTGGGTCTCCTCCTCGTAGCGCTCGCCCATCGCCGACGGCGTCCCCGCCGCGGCGCGTTCTCTAACCGCGCCGCGCGCCGGGTAGAGCACGCTCGTGCGCACCACCGCGACGTTCCTGAAGCTGCTCGCCACGCGGAGCGTCGGCACGTTCCTCGCCGCGCACTCGCTCGACTTCGCCGCCTCGATCGCCTACCGGGTCCTGTTCTCGCTCTTCCCGCTCGCGATCCTGCTCGCCGGCATCTTCGGGCTCGTCGGGCGCGCGACCGGCGTGCAGGCGGACGTCGTCGACACGATCGTCGACCAGGCGCCTCTGACCGACGAGGGACGCGCCGAGCTGCGGCGGCTGCTTACGGCGGCAACGCGCGATCTCGGCGCCGTCGGCGTGCTGGGAGCGCTCGGCGTGATCTGGGCCGCGAGCGGGATGATCGCGGCGACGCGCACCGCGATCCAGCTCGCGTGGGCGCGCCAGGAGCAGCGCTCGTTCCTCCGCGGCAAGCTGCTCGACGTGGCCTTCGTCTTCCTGGCCGGCGTCGTCGTCCTGCTCTCGCTCGTGCTCAGCGTCGTGTTCCGCGCCGTGGAGCGCGCGACGGACGCGCTCCTCGACTGGTTCGGCCCGGCCGCGGCCGTCGCGTCGTGGCTCCTCGGCGTCGCGCTGCCCGCCGTCCTCGGCTTCGCCGTGATCCTCCTCGCGTACCGGATCCTGCCGCCGTTCCGCCCCGCGCTCCGCCGGATCGTCCCCGCGGCGCTCTTCGCGGCCGCCGGGATCGCGCTCCTCCAGCAGCTCTTCGTCGTCTACCTGCGGCACTTCGGGCGGTACGACGTGATCTACGGGTCGCTCGGGGCGATCATTGCCTTCCTCCTCTTCGTCTACCTCGCCGCGGCCGTCTTCCTGCTCGGCGTCCACGTCTCGCGCTGCTGGCCGCGCGCGCTGAGGGACGCGCGCGCCGCGGCGGCGTAGGCGGTCGCGCGCAGCGCGGCAGCCGCACGGCTGCTACGGTGGACGCGGTAATCAGGACGGATTCGGTCGGCTTCGCCTTCCCAGTTTCTGTTCGTGAGCGGTCAGGGAGGTGTTTTTTCATGGCAACCGGAACCGTCAAGTGGTTCGACGACTCCAAGGGCTACGGCTTCATCACGCCGGAGGACGGGAGCGCCGACGTGTTCGTGCACTTCAGCGGCATCAGCGGCGACGGCTTCAAGACGCTCGCCGAGGGCGCGCGCGTGCAGTTCGAGACGAAGCAGGGCGACAAGGGCCTGCAGGCCGTCGACGTCCAGGCGATCGCGTAGTGGCCGAGAAGGAAGAGAAGATCGAGCTGGAGGGGGAGGTCGTCGAGGCCTTCAAGAGCGGCATGTTCCGCATCCAGCTCGACAACGGCCACGAGACGCTCGGCTACACCGCCGGGAAGATGCGGCGTTTCCGCATCAAGATCTTCCCGGGCGACCGCATCAAGGTCGAGCTGTCGCCGTACGACCCGACCCGCGGTCGGATCGTCTACCGCTACCGCTAGCCGGAGCACCGGGGCGGGGCCGCGCAGGCTCCGCCCCGAAACGCCTCGCAGGATTCGCGCGCGGCGCGCCGGGGCACGCGGCTCCGGACCGAGGACACCAGTGCGAGAGGAGGGCGAGGCATGCTCGCCGTCACGCAAGACGCCGCGATCGTCATCCGCGGCATCGTCCACGCAGCGGAGCTGCCGGAGGATTCCGGCCTGAGGATCACCGTCGAGGAGGCGGACGAGGAGCGAGTCGGGCTCGGCCTCGACGTCGTGCCCGAGCCGGAGGCGGACGACCAGGTCGTGGGCGCGCTGGGCGCGCACGTCTTCCTGGACGCCCGCGCCGCAGAGCTCCTCGAGGACAAGGTGCTCGACGCCACGCTCGTCGGCGACACGATCAGGTTCGAGATCGGCGAGGCCGGCGGCGAGACGAACGGCCACGTGGAGCTCTAGAACCCGCGTGGACGCGCCGGGCGCCCGGAGGGTTGGGGGCGCCCGGCGTTCCTCGGAGGCTTGCGGGGGGAGAGGGAACAGACCGCAAGCTGCCGGGCGCACCGAGGAGTTTCGCGCGCGCGCCGGAGGTCCTGCGTCGGCGCGCCCGGCTACGGCTTGAAGAACGCGGCGTCCTTCGCGGAGATCCCGCACGCGCGCAGGCGCGCGTAGAGGGCGACCCGCGCCTTCCGCTCGGCAGCCGGCTCCCGGCGCGCGGCGAACGCGGCGTCGAAGACGGCGCGCGCGATCCCGGCCGGCGGCAGGAGGTCGAACTCCGGGTCGTAGTCCGTCTCCTCCCACGCGGTCAGCGCCGCGCACACGTCCACCGCCGGGAGCAACTCGCCGCGGGCGATCGTCAGCCGCGCCAGCCGTGCGTACACGGCGTGGCCCGCCTTCAGCGTGGGGTCGCGCGGCGCGATCCGGCGCAGCGCCGCCGCGAACCCGCGGAACGACGGCAGCGACACGCGCAGCGACGCGACGGGCCCGATCTCGTACAGCAGCGCGTCGAGCGCGATGTCCTGCTCGACGGCGTCGAGCGCCGCCCACGCGTCGCACGCGGAGAGCGCGTCCGCCCACTCGTTCCCCAGCTCCTGCGCCGCGGCGGCGACGGCGGTGTCGAACCGCTTTCCGGCCGCCGCGAGCGCGCGTGCGTCGGCGCGGTCGCGCGCCGTTGGCTTCGCGTGCGTCGCCGCCGCGCCTGCCGGGGCCGCGACGAGCGCGACCGCGGAGGCCAGGGCGAGCAGCCGCGCCACGCCCGCACCCTACGACATCGCCGCCGCGCGTGCGGCGCGCCGCCGGCGTGCAGCCGTTTTACGTGCCCTTTACAGCACCGTCGTCGCCCCTTCACCGGGCGCGGGAACAATGCGAGGGTGCGTACGCGCCGCCTGCTGCTGTGGGCCCTCGCCCTGCTCCTCGCCGTGAACGCGGCGCTGTTCGTCGCCGCGCCGGGCCAGGCGCTGCCGCGGTCGCTCGCCCAGTACTTCTTCGGGCCGAAGATGATCCGGGCCGAGGTGCTCGTCCACGACGGCGGGATCGTCCGCGACTTCCGCCTCGACCAGGGCAGGATCCGCTCGATAGCCCGCGACTCGATCACGCTGCTCGAGCGCGACGGGACGCTCGTCGTCGTCCCGCTCGCGCCGAACGCGGAGGTGCTCGTCAACGGCCGCAAGACGACCGCGCGCTCGCTCAGGCGCGGCCAGACGGCGATCACCGTGCGCGAGAGCGGCCGTCCCGCCGACACCGTCCACGCCTCCGGCTGATGGCGTCGGCCGCGTCCGTCGAGCGGCCGCCGGAGGCCGGCGACGGGCCGGCTCCCGCGACGCTGCTCCTCGTCGAGGACGAGCCGAGCGTCGGCGCGCTCGTCCGCACGTACCTCGAGCGCTCGGGGTACCGGGTCGTGTGGGTGCGGTCGGGGGAGGAGGCGCTCGTCGAGGCGCAGCGGAACGCGTACGACCTCGTGATCCTCGACATCGGGCTCCCCGGCCTCGACGGGTTCGACGTGTGCCGCCTGCTGCGCGCGCGGTCGCACGTGCCGGTGCTGATGCTGACGGCGCGCGACGAGGAGCCCGACCGCGTCGCCGGCCTCGAGCTCGGTGCCGACGACTACGTCGTGAAGCCGTTCTCGCCCCGCGAGCTCGCCGCCCGCGTCAAGGCGGTCCTTCGCCGCAGCGCGCGCCCGGACGAGCCGCAGCCGGAGCTGCTCGTGCTCGGCGACGTCGAGGTGCGGCCGCGCGAGCGCGAGGTGACGGTTGCGGGGCGGCCGGTGACGCTCACCGCGAAGGAGCTCGACCTGCTCGCGTTCCTGATGGAGCACGCGGGGATCGTCTTCAGCCGCGAGCAGCTCCTCGACCGCGTCTGGAGCCTCGCCTACCCCGGCGGGACGCGCACCGTCGACGTCCACGTCGCGCAGCTGCGGCGGAAGCTGGGACGGCCGGAGCTGATCCGGACCGTCCGCGGCGCGGGGTACAAGGCCGCGCGGCCGTGACGCTCGGCGCGCGGCTGTTCGCCGCGATCGGCGCCGTGGCGGTGCTGTCGGTCGCCGTCGCCTTCACGATCGGCGCCGTCCTCACGCGCAAGGCCGTCGAGCGGAACACGCTCCGCGACCTGAGCGCGCAGGCGGACCTGCTGACGCAGCGCGAGCGCGCGGCGCTCCTCCCGTTCTCGAAGCTCCGGGAGCTCGAGCCCTTCCTGACGCGGCAGCACCAGCGCGTGCTCGCCGAGCCCGTCGACGGCAGCTCGCGGTGGTTCCCGTCGGAGCGCGCGCCGGAGCTGCGCCGCGGCGTCCCGCTGAACGGGACGATCGAGGTCGACGGGGAGCGCTACTTCTACGCGGCGCGGCTCCTCGCGGGCCAGGCGTTCGTCCTCCTGAAGCCGACGACGGTGACGACGTCCTCGTGGCGGCCGCACCTCGAGGGACTCGTCGTCGGTGCGCTCGCGGCGGGGCTGCTCGCCGCGGCGGCGGCGTTCCTGCTCGCGCGCGCGATCGCGCGGCCGGTGCGGCGCGTCGCCGACGCCACCCGCAGCCTCGCCGCGGAGGAGACGCACGAGCCGGTGCCCGTCGAGGGCGCCCGCGAGCTCAGGTCGCTCGCGGAGTCGTTCAACGAGATGGCCGACCAGCTCGACCGCGCCCGCGACGCCGAGCGCTCGTTCCTCCTCTCCGTCAGCCACGAGCTGAAGACGCCGCTGACCGCGATCCGCGGGTACGCCGAGGGGGTCGAGGAGGGCGTCGTCACCGCGGCGGAGGCCGGGGAGACGATTCGCGTCGAGGCGCTGCGCCTCGAGCGCCTCGTGCAAGACCTCCTCGATCTCGGCCGGATGAACAAGGCGGAGTTCAGCGTCGAGCGGACGGAGGTCGACCTGGCGCTGACCGTGCGGGACGTCGTCCGCCGCTACGAGGCGCAGGCGCGCGCGTTCGGCGTCGGCCTCGAGGCGGTGTGCGCGGACGACGCCCTCGCCGTCGGCGACGCCGACCGCCTGCTCCAGGTCGCGTCGAACCTCGTGGAGAACGCGCTGCGGCTGACCCCGGCCGGGGGGACGGTGCGCGTGAGGGCGGCGCCGGGCGAGCTCGTGGTCGAGGACACCGGGCCGGGCCTCGGCCCGGAGGAGCTCGAGCGCGCGTTCGAGCGCTTCTACCTCTACTCGCGCTACGGGCGCGAGCGCCAGGTCGGGACGGGCCTCGGCCTCGCGATCGTGAAGCAGCTCGCGGAGGGGATGGGCGGCAGCGTCCGCGTGACGAGCGACCCCGGCCGGCTGACGCGGTTCGCGGTCAGCCTTCCGCGCCCGCGCCGCGAGGCGCCGGTGCGGCCGCTCGCGCCGGCCTGAATCGTTTTACGCGCGCTTTACGCGCCGCGTACATGGCGCTGACGCCCCTCGGGGACGATGTCCGCGTCTGCGTCCTCCCCGACGCAAGTGCGAAGCCCGCCGGGAGCCGCAGCCGGCGGGCTTCGTGCGTTTGCAGGGCGGGTCGACCGCGCACACAGGGGACGTGGTCGATCGAGGCGACGCACCCGTCACCGGCGATCCCCGTCCGGACGAGCCGGAGGCGCTCCGCGAAGGCGCCGCGCCGCGCGCGCGGACGCGCCTCGGCTTCGGCTGGGTCGCGATGATCCTCGTCGTGTTCGCCGCCGTCAGCCTCGTGTTCCTCCTGCGCGCCGCCCTCTAGCCACGGCGCCGCGGCTACCCCGCGGAACGCCGCCAGTCGGGATCGAATCCGGCCGTCAGCTTGCGCAGACCCTTCCCGTCGGCGCCGGCGAGGTAGATCAGGCCCTTCTGCGCGGCGTCGTAGGACGTGAAGGCGAGCGACGCGCCGTCCCGCGACCACGTCGGCCCGAACTCGTCGCGTCCCCTGAGCCCGACGAGCCGGCGCTGGCCGCGCCCGTCGGCACGCATGATCCAGATGTCGCCGTCGGCGGTGCGGTTGCTCGTGAAGGCGATCCGGCTCCCGTCCGGCGACCAGGCGGGGAAGCCGTCGTCGCCGAGCGTGTGCGCGTCGCCCTTCGTGAACGTGAGCCGCTTCAGTCCGCTCCCGTTCGGCCGGACGACGTAGATCTCGGCGTTCTCCGGCGTCGCGAAGCTGCCCGAGAAGGCGATCAGCCCCGCGCCCGACCAGTCGGGCGAGTAGCTCCCGTAGCCGCGCACCGGGCTCGGCGAGATCCGCCGCGCGCCGCTCCCGTCGGCGTTCATCACCAGCACCTCGCCGCCCCGCGCGGAGATGCGCGTGAACGCGATCCGGCGGCCGTCCGGCGACCACGCGGGCGCGACGTCGTTCGCCGCGTGTCGCGTCAGCCGCTTCCCGTTGCGGCCGTCGGCGTCCATGACGTAGAGCTCCTCGTTGCCGTGGCGGTTGCTGGTGAAGGCGATCCGCGTGCCGTCCGGCGACCACGCCGGCGTGTCGTCGCCGGACCGGTTGTCGGTCAGCTTCCGCAGCCCTGTGCCGTCGGCGCGGATCGTGTAGATCTCGGCGTCGCCGTCGCGCTCGCTGACGAACGCGAGGTCGGGCGGCACCGGCACCGCACGGACTCCGGCCGCGGCGGTCCCCGCGACGGCGAGGACGGCGACGGTCGCGAGCCCGGCGAGGCGCTTCGTGTGCTTCTGCACTGCTCTCACCTCCTGGCCGCCGTGGGGCGGCGCTCGTTCGGTCGCCCCGCGCTCTCCGGTTGCGATCTGTCACCTGCTTCGAACACTTCGCATCGTCGCGAGTTCCCGCCCCGCCCGGAATCGGCCGCCGGAACGAACGAGCGTCGTCCTCGAGGACGAGGGGCGGTAGGCTCGCGCCCGTGGAGCTCGGCCCGAAGCCGCGCCTGCGCGGCGTCTCGCACCAGTGGGCGTTCGTCGCCTTCCTCGTCCTCGGCGCGGTCCTCGTCGCGCTCGCGTCGGGCCCGCGGGAGCGCGTCGCGGCCGCCGTCTTCGCCGGCGCGCTCGCGGCGATGTTCGGGACGAGCGCGCTCTACCACCGCGTCGACTGGCGCAGCGTCCGCGCGCGCATGTGGATGCGGCGCCTCGACCACGCGATGATCTACGTGCTGATCGCAGGCACGTACACGCCGTTCGCGCTGCTCGCCCTCGACGGCGCCTGGCGCAGGGGGATCCTGGCGGTGGTCTGGACGGGCGCCGCCGCGGCGGTCCTGCTCAAGTTCGCGTGGGTCGAGGCGCCGAAGTGGCTGGCTGCGGCGTTCGGGATCGGGCTCGGCTGGATCGGGATCGTCGTGCTCCCGAAGCTCCTCGCGGCGATCGGCGTCGCCGGCGCCGTGCTCCTCGCGCTCGGCGGCCTCCTCTACACCTACGGCGCGATCGTCTACGCGCGCCGGCGCCCCGATCCGGTGCCGGCGACCTTCGGGTACCACGAGGTCTTCCACGCCTGCGTGATCGGCGCGGCGGCGTGCCAGTACGCGGTCGTGGCGATGCTGGTGGCGTCGTGACGCGCGTCGTCGAGACGACGTCCCTTGCCGTCGGCAAGTACACGGCGCGGTTCGAGGGCGCCGACCACGGCTCCCCCGTGTCGCTGTTCGTCGGCGAGGTCGCGCCCGGCGGCGGCCCCGTGCTCCACCGGCACCCGTACGAGGAGACGTTCGTCCTCGAGGCCGGCACCGTCGCCTTCACCGTCGACGGCGAGGAACTCGAGGCGCGCGGCGGTCAGATCGTGGTCGTGCCGGCGGGCGCCGCGCACCGCTTCCGCGTCACGGGCGACGCGCCGCTGCGCTTCGTCAGCGTGCACCCGGCGCCGCGGATGGTGCAGGAGGACCTGGAGTAGGACGGGCGGGCCCGGCGGCCCGCCCGTCCCTCCGATCCGCCCGCGTTACCTGGTGGCGTAGGTGATGGCCGCGTCGGCCTGGACGATGCCGTGGCCGAACGTCGTGTCGTAGCCGACCTTGCCGAGATCCTTCGCCGTCTTCACGAGGGCGTCCTCGACACTCGCGGGAGTTGCGGTCTTCTTAGCCGCGACGGTCGCTGACCAGACGAGCGCCGCGACACCCGAGGCGTGCGGCGTCGCCATGGACGTCCCGTCCATGTAGTCCCAGTCGGACGCCACGTTGACGACCGTCGCGGGCTGCCCGACGACCCCGAGCATCTCGTTGCCCGCGGCCTGCGACACCGAGACGGCGGGGATCCAGTTGCCGGAACTCCCGAGGGTGCCCTTGAAGTCGCCGGCGACGTTGTTGTAGATGATCGCCGCGGATGCGCCGGCGGCCGTCACGTTCTTCACCTTGTCCGCGAACGAGATGTCGCCGCGCTGGATCAGCGCGACCCACGCTCCGCTCGCCGGCTTGTTCACGCAGTCGCTCGGCGACAGCGCCTTACCGCAGTTCACCAGCTGTCCGGTGAGGCCGGTGGGCCCCGTCGTCCCGGCATACTCGAGCGCGTACGCGGTGTAGCTCTTCCCCGCCGTGACCGACGACTCGTAGCCGAGCCCGACCGGCACCGACGAGAGGACGCCAACGCCGGGGGCGACGAGGTCGAGGTTGCGGCCCGTGTTCGAGAAGGACGCTAGCGCGTTGTTGACGTCCACGGCGCCGACAGCGAGGTTCGTCGCGTAGGCGGCGGGATAGCTGATCTTCGTGGCCGCGTCGTTGCCGGACGCCGCCACGATCAGCGCACCCTTGGCGCGCATGTCCTTGTAGAAGTTCTCCTCCGTCCTCGACCCACGGGAGCCGCCGAGGCTCATGTTGACGATGTTGCACTTCTTCGTCTCGACGAGCCACCGGACGCCGTTCATGATCCAGCTCGAGTAGCCGCCGGAGTTCTGCAGCACGCGGGCGTGGTAGAGCTTCGCCCCGTACGCCGCGCCGTAGACGCCCTGGCCGTTGCCGCGAACAGCGAGCACCGTTCCGGCGACGTGCGTGCCGTGCGTCTCGTCGGCCGCGCCGCGGACGCCGAGGCCGTCGCCGGTGAAGTCGGCACCGCCGAGGTAGTTCCCGGCGATGTCGGGATGCTCGAAGTCGAGCCCCGTGTCGGCCACGCACGCCAGGACGCCGCTGCCGCTGAACCCGGCGTCGTGGGCATTCACGGATCGGGTCGTGACGAGCCCGTAGAGGCCGTTCGACATGGCCGGCGTCAGCTCGGCGTCCTTCAGGCCGACCGGTACGCGCCACTCGTCCGGCTCGACGTAGCGAACCCCGCCCTCGCGGGCGAGCGCGGACGCGCCGCCCTGGCTGATGCTGATCCCGAGCGCGTCGACGTTCGTGAGGTCGGCGGTGACGACGCCGCCGTGGCGCGCGACGGCGGCGCGCTCGGCCGCCCCCGGCTTGCCGGCGAACCCGACGAGGAACCGCTCGGGCGCGTTCGAGGGCCGCTCCGGCGCTGCCGTGGCCGCACCCGAGATGATCAGGGCCGGCACCGCGAGTGCGGCGAGGAGAAACGTCTTCAACTTGCTCCCCCTTCGTTGGATGCGAGCCGGGCGGGTCCCAGCCTCGGAGCCGGCTCGTGATCCGCGGACAGTACTCCGAATTCGTGCGGTCCGCCACTCCCCCGAGGGTTCGAACTCGCGCGGCCGGGAAGGCTGGCCGCGTGCTGACGATGACTCCCGCAGCGGCGGCGGCGATCCGCGACATCGTCGAGACGAACGAGCTCGACGACCAGGCGGGGCTCCGGATCACCGCGCGGCTCGACGGCGACGAGGTGGAGATCGAGCTCGACCTCGTCGAGGGGCCGGCGGAGGGCGACGAGGTCGTCGAGGACGCAGGCGCGCGGATCTTCCTCGACCCCGAGTCGGCCGGCCTGCTGACCGAGGTCGAGATGGACGTGGAGGAGCACGAGGACCACGTCCACTTCGAGTTCTCGCCGCGCACCGACGACGACGGCGCGTAGCCGCCGCCCCGCGAGAGCTACGCTCTGCGGCCGTGGAGCAGCGCGTCAGCCTCGTCACGCTCGGCGTCGGCGACCTCGAGCGGGCGCGGCGGTTCTACGAGGCGCTCGGCTGGGTCACGCGCGCCGAGGCCGGCGCCGACGTCGTCTTCTTCCAGGCCGGTTGCATGGTCGTCGCCCTGTGGAGCCGCGAGGAGCTGGCGCGCGACACCGCCGTCGAGGACGGGGGCGGCTGGGGCGGGATCACGCTGGCGCACAACGTCCGCTCCCCGGCCGAGGTCGACGCGGTACTCGCCGAGGCGGAGGCGGCGGGCGCGACCGTGCCGCGGCGGGGCGCCGAGACCTTCTGGGGCGGCTACTCCGGTGTGTTCGCCGACCCGGACGGGCACGCGTGGGAGGTCGCGCACAACCCGGGATGGCCGCTCGACGCGAGCGGCGCCGTGCGGCTGCCGGACTAGACGCGCTCGAGGAACGCGAGCACGCGCTCCTTCACGAGCGCCGCGGAGGCCTCGTCGTAGTCGGGGAGGCTGCTGTCGGTGAACAGGTGCCGGTCGCCCGGGTAGACGAACAGCTCCGCGTCCGGAATCGCGTCGTCGAGCTCGCGCGCGACGTCGACGTCGCCCCATGCGTCGTCCTCCATCGTGTGGATCTGGAGCGGGACCCCGTCCGGCCACGTGCCGCCGAACTCCTCCAGCGGGATCGCGGCGTGCAGCAGCAGCGCGCCCTTCGCGCCGGGCCGCGTCTGCGTGAGCATCTGCGCCGGCATCGCGCCGAGCGACATGCCCGCGTACACGAGCTCCTGCGGCATTCCGTCCGCGGCCGCGCGGCCGCGCTCGAACAGGACGTCGAAACCGACCTCCTTCGCGTGGGCGATCCCCTCGTCGAGCGTCGCGAACGCGGCGCCGTCGTACGCGTCGGGCGTGTGGACGACGTGGCCCGCGGCGCGCAGCTCGTCCGCGAGCGCGAGCACGCCGGGCGTCAGCCCCTGCGCGTGGTGGAAGAGCAGCACTTCGGCCATCGCGGCACCCTAGTCGACGCGGCCGTCGAGGAACATCCGCAGCCGCGCCTCGACGCGAGCCGGCTCCTCGTGCCCGGCGGCGTGCGTCGCCACCGCGCGCGCCGCCCACCCGAGCCGCAGCGCGATCTCGACCGCGCGGCGGAGGTCGCGCCCGCCGGCGAACGGTCGGAGGTACGCGTCGCGGAACGGCGCCGTGTCGACGGAGTCCTCCACGTCGTCGAGGCCCCACCGGATCACGCCCTCGAGCGTCACGGCGAGCGTGAGGAACGGGTGCGAGACGACGGCGTCGCCCCAGTCGACGATGCGATAGCCGCCCTCCGCGCCGACGAAGACGTTGCGGTCGTGGAGGTCGTCGTGCTGGACCGTCTCCGGGAGCGCGAACTCGGCGAGCTCCGCCGCGAAGTCGCGCACGAGCGGCGCAGCGCCGCGGAAGCGGCCGGTCGCGACCTCCTCGTAGCGCTCGGGCAGCGTCGCGAGCCGGAGGTCGGGCACGCCGATCGCGAGCAGCTCCTCGACGTCGGGCGCACAGGCGAGCTGCAGCTCCGCGTAGCGCGGCAGCACGTCGAGCCAGCGGCGCACCGAGCCATCCTCCCGCATCACCTCGAGCAGCGGCGTCCCGGCGTCGCGCAGGAGCATCCAACCGCGCTCCTCGTCGAGCGCGAGCGGCTCGGGGACGAGGTCCGGCCGCCGCTCGCTCAGCAGGCGCAGGAGCGCCGCCTCGTGGCGCACCCCCGGCGCCGTCGCCTTGAACCAGACGGTCCCGTCGACGGTCGGCACGCGCAGCACCGTCGACCACGCGCGCACGTGCACCGTCTCGGCCGGGCCGGCGGGCTCGACGGCCGCGGCGATCCACGCCCGCGCCTCGCCGGCCGCTACGACTCGCCGTCCCAGTACTGCGCGGGCTCGCCGTACCGGGTGAGCGAGAGCCGCCCGCCCTTGGCGTCCGCGAGCGCGACCTTCCCGCTGTCCGGGTACTCCACGATCTCGGGGACGATCCGCGACGAGAGCATCAGGAGGCGCACCGGCTCGGCGGTGTCGTTTCGCACCTGGTGCGCGCCGGCGGGCCCGCGCGGGAAGCACGCGACGTCGCCCTCCTGGAGCTCGCGCTCCCCGTCCGGCGTCCGCAGCGTCGGGCGGCCGCGGAGGACGAGCAGCCACTCCTCGTTCGCGTGGTGGAGGTGGTAGGGCCACAGCTTCTTGCCGGGATCGACGTCGTAGAGGCTCCCGCCGAGGAGCTCGGAGCCGATCCGGTCGCCGACCTGCGTCTCGCGGATGCGGAAGCCCTCGTGCTCCATCCCCTCGTCGCAGTCGAGCGCGAAGAGGTTGACGATCTCCATGCGCGGCATCCTAGGCGTGCGGGCGGCGAGGGGCACGCGCGGAGCCCGCGAGCTCAGCGGGATCGGGCGTCGGCCTCCGCCTCGAGCTGCACGGCGACGCGCCCGGCCTCGCCGTGCTTCTCGATCACCATGTGGTCGGGGACGACCTCAACGACGTGCTCGATCTCCCGGACGACATGGTTCTTCTGCACGACGAACCTCGTCGCCGCGGCGCGGATGTGCGCGTACTCGGCGAGCGTCAGATGGACGCGCTCGACACACGACACGTCGCAGCATTCGCAGAGGAACTCGTACATGTGGGAGTCGGAGCCGTGTGCCTCCGCCGCCTCGTTGATCCCCTCGTTGAGCCCGCGGAAGAGATCCTCGTTCTGCGCGAGTCGGGCCTTCTGCGCGTCGTCCATGAGGCAGCCTAGCCGCGAAACGTGCCCGCGGCGCGAAAATCTCCGCGGTCGCCGGTCGCCTTCCTGCTCCTTCGCCGAGTAGCCTCGGCGCGTGGCCGACGGCGTCCTGACCCTGCGCGAGCTGAACCGCGCGACGCTCGCACGGCAGCTCCTGCTCGAGCGGGCGCGGCTCGCGCCGGCGGCGATCGTCGAGCACCTCGTCGGGATGCAGGCGCAGTGGCCGCAGGCGCCGTACGTCGGGATCTGGACGCGCACCGAACGGTTCAGCCGCGAGGAGCTGGAGCGGGAGATCGTCTCCGGAGCGGTGCTGAAGGCGACGGTGATGCGGCAGACGCTGCACCTCGTCACGCGGCGCGACTACGGGCTCCTGCGCGCGGCGCTGAGCGAGACGAATTACCCGGAGCAGAGCGAGACGGCGAAGCGGCTCGCGCCGTCGGTGCGCGCGCTCGCGGAGACGGGGCCGGTGACGACCGCGGAGGCGCTCGCGTTCCTGGAGCGCGAGCACGGGCTGACGGGGATCGACGCGCGCCCGGCGTGGCGCGCCGCCCGGGTGCGGGCGCACGTGCTCCACCACCACGAGACCGCGTTGTGGGGCGGCCGGCCGGAGGGGCGCTTCGTCGCGGTCGAGGAGCCGGAGGAGCACGTGCCGGTGCAGGCGCGGGCGGAGATGCTGCGGCGGTACCTGCTCGCGTTCGGCCCGGCTTCGACGGCGGACGTGCGCGGCTGGGCGATGATGCGGATGACGGAGATCCGGCCGGCGCTGGAGCTGCTCGAGCCGCTCGCGCGGTACCGCGACGAGCGCGGCCGCGAGCTGCTCGACGTCGAGGACGCGCCGCTGCCGGGCGCGGACGTGCCGGCGCCGGTGCGGTTCCTGCCGAAGTGGGACAACGTGCTGCTCGCGTTCGCCGACCGCACGCGCGTGCTCCCGGAGCCATACCGGAAGACGGTGATCCGGGCGAACGGCGACGTCGCGCAGACGTTCCTCGTCGACGGCCTCGTCGCCGGGACGTGGCGGGTCGAGAAGGGGCGCGTCGTCGTGGAGCCGTTCGCGCCGCTGCCGCGGGCGGCGCAGCGGGAGGTCGCCGACGAGGCGGAGCGGCTGGAGGCGTGGCTCGCGGACGCCTAGCCTTCGGCTTGCGTCAGCCGACGGCCTTCTTCAGGAGCGCGCGGATCCTCTTCTCCTCGGCGGCGGTCAGCTTCCGCAGGGCGAAGGACGTCGGCCACATGGCGCCGTCGTCGAGCTTCGCGGAGTCGCTGAAGCCGAGCGTCGCGTACCGCGACTTGAACTTGTCCGCGGCCTGGAAGAAGCAGACGACCTTGCCGTCGAGCGCGTACGCCGGCATCCCGTACCAGGTCCTCGGCGAGAGCTCCGGCGCCGTGGCCTTGACCAGCGCGTGGAGCCGCTCGGCGATGGCGCGGTCCGCCTCCGGCATCTCCGCGATCTTCGCGAGCACGTCGCGTTCCCCGTCCGCCTTGCCGCCGCGCCGCGGCGCCTTGAGCTCCTTCGCGCGCTCTTTCATCGCCGCCCGCTCGTCGGCCGTGAATCCCTCGGTCGCCTCCCACTGCGACGTCTTCGTGCTCCTCTTCGCGGGCTTCCTTTCCGCCATCTGCGAGGCACCTCCGTGCGATCGGTTCACCCGAAGCGTTACACGGCCGGGCAGCGGGCGCAGACGTCGACGGCGCGGATCAATCGCCGTATCGTGCGGCGCGGGCGACGCTGCGCCAGTGCGCGTCGTCGCCAGGACCCTCCTCCGCCGCGGCCGCTAGGGCGTCACGCTCGGCGCGCGTGAGCTCGCGGACGAGGCAGAACTCGTTGCCGAACGGATCCTGCATGACCGCCCAGTCGATGATCGGCCGAGCCCCGTCGTACGCGTGCGGCACGGGGTACACAGTGGGCGGGTACTTCAGGCGGCCGCCGATCGCTTCGATCTGCTCGATCGCAGCGTCGACATCGTCGATCTCGATGTCGATGTGTGCCCGGTTCGCCGACGGGTCGAGCCGCCGTGCGGCGTCGATCGCGGCGGGGTCCGATCTCTTCGACGACGGTACGCGGTGGAGGATGATCTCGTGCTTCCAGGTCGTCTCGTCCTGGTATCCGAGGTACGCGAAGCGGTCGGGCCAAAGGGACGAGATCCGTTGAATCCCCGTCAGCTCGGACCAGAACGCTGCGCCGACCTCGAGGTCTTCGACGTCGATGACGAAGCAGCGCAGCTTCCCGATCGCCACGGCGCGCGACTCTACGTCATCGGCTCCAAGAGCTCTGCGAGCAGCGCGATGCCGCGGTCGATCGCCTCCTCGTCCACCATGCTGAAGGAGAGGCGCACGTTGTCGCCGCCGCGGCCGTCGGGGAAGAAGACGGTGCCGGGGACGATCCCGACGCCCGCCGCGACCGCGCGCTTCGCGAGCGCCTCCGACTCGGCGCCGGCCGGGAGGGTCAGCCACGAGAAGAAGCCGCCCGCCGGCGTCGTCCAGCGCGCGCCGGCCGGCATCTCCCGCTGGAGCGCGGCGAGCATGCGCTCGCACTTGCTCCGGTAGAGCGCGCGCGAGGCGGCGAGCTGCTCCTCGATCCAGCCGCGGCGCGCGTACTCCTCGAAGAGCCGCTGCCCGAGCGCGCCGGCGCACTGGTCGGTGTTCTGCTTCGCGGCGACGAGCTGCGCGGAGATCGGCGCCGGCGCCGCCGCCCAGCCGAGCCGCACGCCGGGGAAGAACGTCTTCGACGTCGTCCCCGCCTGCACGACGACGTCCGGCGCGAGCGACCACAGGCTCGGGAGGCTCTCGCCGGCGAAGCCGAGCTCGCGGTAGGCGACGTCCTCGAGGATCAGGAAGCCGTGGCGCCGGGCGAGCTCGACGAGCGCCTCGCGGCGCTCGCGCGCGAGCGTCACGCCTGCGGGGTTCTGGTGGTCGGGGATCGCGTACAGCAGCTTCGGCCGGCGGCCGCGGCCGAGCAGCCGCTCGAGCTCGTCCACCTGGAGCCCGTCGTCGTCCATCGGTACGACGGCGATCTCCGCGCCGAAGCCGCGGAACGCCATCAGCGCGCCGACGTACGTCGGCCCCTCGACGACGACAAGGTCGCCCGCGTCGAGGACGGCCTTGCCGACGAGCTCGAGCGCCTCGATCGCGCCGCTCGTCAGGAGCAGCTCGTCGCCGGCGGGGCGGCGCCCCTGCGTCGCCTCGATGCGCGCGGCGACCGCGTCGAGCGGCCCGGCGAGCCCGCGCGTGGGCGCGTACTGGAAGGCGGTCACCTCGCCGCTCTCGGCGAACTCGGCGAGGAGCGCCGCGGCGCGCTCGCGCGGGAACGTGCGCGGATCCGGGAAGCCGCCGGCGAACGAGATCAGCCCAGGGACGGCGAGGAGCCCGAGGATCTCCGCGATCGCGTCCCCCACGCCGCCGCGCGTGCGCGCGGAGAAGAGCTCGTCCCAGACGGGCGGCACCGGCGTCACGATCATGCGGGTCAGCGTAGCCGTCCGCTGCGTTAGCGTCGCTCCGGCCGTGCGGGAGGTGTACCTGGAGACGGAGCGGCTCGTGCTGCGGCGGTTCACCGCGGACGACGTGGATCTGCTCGTCGAGCTCGACAGCGACCCCGAGGTGATGCGCTACATCAACGGCGGCGAGCCGACGCCGCGCGAGGAGGTCGAGCGGGAGATCCTGCCGGCGTTCCTCCGCTGGTACGAGCGGCCCGGCGGCTTCGGCTTCTGGGCGGCGGAGGAGAAGGCGACGGGCGAGTTCGTCGGCTGGTTCCACCTGCGCCCGGCGAAGGGCGACCCGCCGGGCCACGTCGAGCTCGGCTACCGCCTACGCCGCGCCGCGTGGGGCAAGGGCTACGCCACGGAGGGCTCGCGCGCGCTGGTAGAGAAGGCGTTCGCCGAGCTGGGCGTGGAGCGCGTCTACGCGACGACGATGGTCGTCAACGAGGCATCGCGGCGAGTGATGGAGAAGGCGGGGCTGCGCTTCGTGCGCGTGTTCCACGCGGATTGGCCGGTGCGGATCGAAGGCGACGAGCACGGGGACGTTGAGTACGCGCTCGGCCGGCCGGAGTGGCAGTCGGAGTAGCGATCCGCCGACCGAGCGCAAGCTGGGCGCCCACAGGCGGCGACACCTGCTCCTACGCGCGTCGCGGGTGCCGGTGATCTTCGCGAGCCGCAAGAATGCCGCGTGGCGCTTCAACGGATTGACAACGTCGGCATCGTGGTGGAATCGCTCGACGCCGCTATCGCTTTCTTCGCCGAGCTGGGCCTCGAACTCGAAGGGCGAGCGATGATCGAGGGTGACTGGTCAGGGCGCGTCACGGGGCTCCGGGACCAGCGCGTCGAGATCGCGATGATGCGCACGCCTGACGGCCACGGCCGGATCGAGCTCTCGCGCTTCCTGGACCCCGCTCCGGTCTCGGACCACAGGAACGCGCCGGTGAACTCCCTCGGCTACCTCCGCGTCATGTTCGCGGTGGAGGGCATCGACGACGTCGTGGCGCGGCTGAGCCGGCACGGAGCCGAACTCGTCGGCGAGGTGGTGCAGTACAAGGAGCTGTACCGGCTCTGCTACGTCCGGGGCCCCGAGGGCATCCTCGTCGGGCTCGCCGAGCAGATCGGGTAGGCGGCTCGTCGCAGAGGTCTGCCCGCGAGACGGAGCGGCTCATGCTGCGGCGGTTCGCGGCGGACCGGCCCACGGGAGAAGTCGACCGGCGACGTGGTCGCCCGGATCCACCTGCGCCCCGGCCGACGACCGGCGCGCCAGGGTCGAGCTCGGCTAACGGCCCTATGCCGCGCCGCGTCGGGCAAGGCCACGCGACGAAGGAGTTCGCTCCCGCTTAGCGCCTGCCGCTCGTTCTCGTCGGCGGGACGCAGTTCGTCCCAATCGTTGAACAAGTGATATCCGAACTGGAGCGGTGATTCGGCGAGCTTCTTCTATTGCGAATCTCGCTCGAAACAATCTGCTCCGTCTTAGCGCGTCAGAAGCTGGCTGAACGACGCTACTCGCGCGACGATGTCGTCCACGGCACTGTCGTACAACGCGGTGCGTCCGCGCAGGACATTGATCTCGTTCTCGGAAACGACGGTTGCCCTCAGATCGCTCGCATACCGCTCGAAGGCCGCGCGGACCGACGCCAGTGCGCTCAGTTGATCACCCAGGTGTCGCCCGAGCCGACGAGCGCCCGCAGGTCGCCCTCGCCGCGCTCCGCGCGCGCCGCGTCGAGCTGGCCCGCCATCGCCTCGTCGTACACCGGCCGCTCGACGTCGCGGAAGACGCCGACCGGCGCCGCGCCGGCGGCGCCGAGCGTCAGCCGCGAGAGGGCGAACGCGAGGCTCGGCTCCTCCGCGTGGGCGTCGTGCACGAGGAGCCGCTCCTCCCCCTCCTCGACGACCAGCCCCACGTAGATCGAGCCGCCCTCGCGGCGGTAGACGCCGCGCTCGCCGGCCTCGCCGAAGCGGATCGGCTGCCCGTGCTCGAGGTAGATCCGGTTCGCCTTCTCGTCGCGGACGAGGTCGAACGCGCCGTCGTTGTAGATGTTGCAGTTCTGCCAGATCTCCACGAGCGCGGCACCGCGGTGGGCGGCCGCGGCGCGCAGCACCTCGGTCAGGTGCTTGCGGTCGGTGTCGATCGCGCGCGCGACGAACGTCGCCTCCGCGCCGAGCGCGACCGACAGCGGGTTGAAGGGGTGGTCGATCGAGCCGTACGGCGTCGAGCCCGTCCGCTTCCCCACCGGCGAGGTCGGGGAGTACTGCCCCTTCGTCAGCCCGTAGATCTCGTTGTTGAAGAGCAGGATCTTCACGTTGACGTTGCGGCGCAGCGCGTGGATCAGGTGGTTGCCCCCGATCGAGAGCGCGTCGCCGTCGCCCGTCACGACCCAGACCGACAGGTCCGGCCGCGAAGTCGAGAGCCCCGTCGCGATCGCCGGCGCGCGGCCGTGGATCGAGTGCATCCCGTAGGTCTGCATGTAGTACGGGAAGCGCGCCGCGCAGCCGATCCCCGAGACGAAGACGATCCGCTCCCGCGGCACGCCCAGCTCCGGCATGAACCCCTGCAGCGCCGCGAGGATCGCGTAGTCGCCGCAGCCGGGGCACCAGCGCACCTCCTGGTCGGACTTGAAGTCCTTCGCGGTGAGCTGCACGAGGTTCCCGTTCCCGTCGCTCACGCCACCGAGCCTCCTAAGTAACAGACTGTTATTTGGATCACAGCAGCCCCTCGATCGCGTCCACGAGCTCGCTCGACCGGAACGGGACGCCGCGGACGCGGTTGTAGCCGACGGCGTCGACGAGGAACTCCGCGCGGACGAGCTTCAGGAGCTGCCCCAGGTTCATCTCCGGGACCAGCACCTGCTCGTACCGCCGCAGCACCTCCCCGGTGTTGCGCGGGAACGGGTTGAGGTGGTGCAGGTGCGCGTGCGCGACCTTGCCGCCGCGGGCGCGCACCTTCCGCGCCGCAGCCGCGATCGGGCCGTACGTGCCGCCCCACCCGAGGACGAGCAGCCGCGCGTCGCCGTCCGGGTCGTCGACCTCGAGCTCCGGGATGTCGGCGGCGATGCCGGCGACCTTCTGCGCGCGCAGGCGCGTCATCCGGTCGTGGTTGTCCGGGTCGTAGCTGACGTTGCCGGTCCCGTCCTGCTTCTCGAGGCCGCCGATCCGGTGCTCGAGCCCCGGCGTGCCTGGGATCGCCCACGGCCGCGCGAGCGTCTCCGGGTCGCGCGCGTACGGGAGGAACGTCCCGTCCTCGGGCGGCTCCGTCGTGAAGCCGGCGTCGAGCCGCGGCAGCGCGTCGACGTCCGGGATCAGCCACGGCTCCGCGCCGTTCGCGAGGTACGCGTCCGAGAGGAGGTAGACGGGCGTCCGGTACTTCAGCGCGATCCGCGCCGCCTCGACCGCCATGTCGAAGCAGTTGCCGGGCGTGGACGCCGCGAGCACCGGCACCGGCGACTCCGAGTTGCGCCCGAAGAGCACCATCAGCAGGTCCGCCTGCTCCGGCTTCGTCGGCATCCCGGTCGACGGGCCGGCGCGCTGGATGTCGAGGATGAGCAGCGGCAGCTCGAGCGCGACGGCGAGCCCGACCGTCTCCGACTTGAGGACGACGCCCGGCCCCGCCGAGGTGGAGACGCCGAGCGACCCGCCGAACGACGCGCCGAGCGCGGCGCCGGCGGCCGCGATCTCGTCCTCCGCCTGGAACGTCCGCACGCCGAACTCCTTGTGCTTCGCGAGCTCCTCGAGGATCCCCGACGCGGGCGTGATCGGGTACGCGCCGAGGAAGAGCGGCAGCCCGCTGCGGACGCTGGCCGCGATGAGCCCGTACGCGAGCGCGGTGTTGCCGGTGATCTGCCGGTAGACGCCGGGCTTCAGCCTCGCCGGCTTGACCTCGTAGGAGACGACGAAGTCCTCGCTCGTCTCGCCGTAGTGGTAGCCGGCGCGGAAGGCGCGCGCGTTCGCCTCGGCGATCTCCGGCCGGCGCGCGAACTTCCGCGCGATGAAGGCGAGGGTGCCCTCGATCGGCCTTCCGTAGAGCCACGACATGAGCCCGAGCGCGAAGAAGTTCTTCGACCGCTCCGCCTCGCGAGGCGTGATGCCGTCGATCCCCTTCAGCGCCTCGACCGTCATCGACGTGAGCGGGACGGCGTGGACGCGGTAGGCGTCGAGCGTGCCGTCGTCGAGCGGGCTCGTCGTGTAGCCGGCCTTCGCGAGGTTGCGCTCGCCGAACGCGTCGCGGTTGACGATCACGGTCGCACCCTGCGGGAGGTCGCGGAGGTTCGTCCGCAGCGCCGCCGGGTTCATCGCGACGAGGACGCTCGGCTGGTCGCCCGGCGTGAGGATGTCGTGGTCGGCGAAGTGGAGCTGGAAGCCCGAGACGCCCGGGAGCGACCCCGCGGGCGCGCGGATCTCGGCGGGGAAGTCCGGCAGCGTCGAGAGGTCGTTCCCGACCAGCGCGGTCTCGCTCGTGAAGCGGTCGCCGGTGAGCTGCATGCCGTCGCCCGAGTCGCCTGCGAAGCGGACGACGACCTGCTCGAGCTGCTCGACCGGCTTCGTCACCTCTGTGGCAGACGTTACCACCGTCCCGTCACGATTCCGACCCGAAGTCGGCACACGCGCGCCGCAGTTCGCGGGCTACGCTCGCAGTGGGGAGGAGGCCGGGGCACCTAGGCAACGCGCGCGGAGACGAGGCGCCGCGAGGCGCCGCGCACGCCCGACTCGCTCCTCGCGCCGCCCGCGTAGGCGCCGCGGACGGTAGAACAGCACCGTGCTGAGCGAGCGCGCACGGCGGCTGGGAAGCACCGCCCTCATCCTCGGCGGCGTCGCGTGGGCGGTCGTCTGGTTCGCCGCGCCGCTCGTCGAGGACGAAGGGCCGTGGCGCGCGGCGCTGAACCCGGCGCTCGTGCTCGTCGCGGCCGGCGTGTGGGTCTTCTACGTCCGCCTCGTCGCGGCGGCGCTCGTCGTCGTAGGGACGGTGGCGATGCTCCTCGCGAACCTGCTCGCGCGCGACCTGTTCGCGGTCGCCGCGCTCGTGACGCTGTTCGCGGTCGCCGCGCTCGTGACGATCGCGGCGCACCTCCTCCTCGGGGTCGCGATCGTCCGCACCGGCGTGCTCCCCCGCGAGACCGGCCTCGCCTTCGCCGGCGGGCTCGCCGCGGTCGTCGCGGGCGCGATGCTGCCGCCGCTGCTCGGCGTCGGCTGGCTCCTCTGGGGCTACGTCCTGCTCGCCGCGCCGCCGGTCGAGGTGCCGGCGGAGTACCGCTAGCGCTCGCCGTCGCCGCCGCCCGCGGAGCCGCCGCTCCCGAGCTCCCGCTGCGAGCCGCCGCCGAGCGACTCGGCGATGCTGCCCATCGTCTGGACGAACTCGCTGGGGATGATCCAGACCTTGTTCGCGTCGCCCTCGGCGATCCGCGGCAGCATCTGCAGGTACTGGTACGCGAGCAGCTTCGGATCGGCGTTGCCGCGGTGGATCGCTTCGAAGACGGTCTCGATCGCCTTCGACTGCCCCTCGGCCTGCAGGATCTCCGACTCCCGCTGCCCCTGGGCGCGCAGGATCGCCGCCTGCTTCTCGCCCTCCGCCGTGAGGATCTGCGACTGCTTCACACCCTCCGCCTGGAGGATCGTCGCGCGGCGGTCGCGCTCGGCCCGCATCTGCTTCTCCATCGCCTCCTTGATCGTCCCCGGCGGCTCGATCGCCTTCAGCTCGACGCGGTTGACGCGGATGCCCCACTTGCCCGTCGCCTCGTCGAGGATCCCGCGGAGCTGCGCGTTGATCTCGTCGCGCGACGTCAGCGTCTGCTCGAGCGTCATCCCGCCGATCACGTTGCGCAGCGTCGTCACCACGAGCTGCTCGATGCCGGCGATGAAGTCGGCGATCTCGTACATCGCCGCCTTCGGGTCGGTCACCTGGTAGTAGACGACGCTGTCGATGTAGACGACGAGGTTGTCCTCCGTGATCACCGACTGCGGGTCGAACGAGACGACCTGCTCCCGGAGGTCGACGAGCGGCTTGACGCGGTCGACGAACGGGATCACGAGCGCCAGCCCCGCGTCGAGCGTCCGGTGGTAGCGGCCGAGCCGCTCGACGATCCCCGCCCGCGCCTGCGGGACGATCCGGATCGCGCGCGCCAGCACCACGATCGCCAGCACCGCGACGACCACCAGAACGATCAGCCCTGCCTCCACCGCCGCCTCCTCACTCGTAGACGAGCGCCGTCGCGCCCTCGATCTTCGCCACCTCGACCCGGGTGCCCGGCTCGATCACGTGCCCGTCGAAGAACGCGCGTGCGCTCCACTCCTCGCCGCCGATCCGGACGCGACCGCCGTGGTCGTCGACCCGCTCGAGCACGAGCGCGCTCTTGCCGACGAGCGCCGCGGTGCCCGTCCGGATCGCCGGCGGCATCGAGACGTGCCGCCGCGCCAGCGGGCGCAGGAGCCAGATCGAGACGACGGACCCGACGACGAACGCCGCGAGCTGGAGGACGAGGCCGCCGCCGACCGCGGCGACGCCCGCCGCCAGCACGGCCGCGAGCGCGACCGCGCCCAGGAAGAAGGTCAGCGTCAGGACCTCCGCGACCCCCAGCAGCGCGGCGAGCACGAGCCAGACGGCCCAGGCAGGCACACCGTGATCCTATTCGCGCGACTCCGGCCGCGCCGACGCGCGGCCGCCCCGCTACGGCGCCTCGGCGAGCAGCGCCCGCACGTCGAGCGGCCGCGTCACCATCGCCACCCCGGCGCCGTCCGGCGGGCGCGGCCACTCCTCGCGAGGGCGGTCGCGGTACAGCTCGACGCCGTTCTCGTCCGGATCGCGCAGGTAGATCGCCTCGCTGACGCCGTGGTCGGAGGCGCCGTCGAGCTGGATCCCGGCGTCGACCACGCGCCGCACCGCGTCCGCGAGCGTCGCCCGGTCGGGATAGCGCACGGCGACGTGGTACAGCCCGGTGGTGCCCGGAGGCGGCGGGGAACCGCCCTCCGACTCCCACGTGTTGAGGCCGAGGTGGTGGTGGTACCCGCCCGCCGACACGAACGCCGCGGAGTCGCCGAACCGCTGCTGCAGCTCGAAGCCGAGGACGCCGCACCAGAAGCCGAGCGACCGCTCGAGGTCCGCGACCTTCAGGTGGACGTGGCCGATGTCGACGCGCGGATCGATCGTCATGTCTCGACGCTACCCGGCGAGGAGCTCCTGAGACGCGCGAGCCGCCTGCGCGGCGCGGCCTCGGCCGCGGGCGCCTCCGCGCGCGGCGCGACCGCCGCCGCGCCGCAGAGGCCCCAGACGCAGTACGCGAGCCACGGCACGCCGTACGCGTCCGTCTGGACCGCGAGCGCGAGCACCGTCGCGAGCGCGGCCGCGAGCCACGCGGCGACCACGTCGCGGCGCCCGACGCGGGCGAGCGCGACGAACAGGAGCAGGTTCCACACGACGAACAGAGCGAGGCCCAGCACGCCCGTCTCCACCCCGAGCTCCGCGTAGTTCGACTCACCGGCGCGGAGCGGCGCGCCGGTGCGGCTCGCGGTCGCGCCGGCATTCCCGAGCCCGTAGCCCTGCGGCTGCTCCGCCACCGTCTCGAAGCCTTCCCGCAGGCTCATCAGGTGGCTCTGCACCGACGGCTCCTGCAGGTCGAGCGGGTCGTGGACCGCGGGGCCGCGCTCCTCCCGGATCTGCCGCTGCACCTCGATCTCCTCCGGCGTGAACCGCGTCTCCGGCCCGATCGCCGGGAAGACGCTGACGAACGCGACCGACAGCGCAAGGAACGCAGGCGCCGCCACCGCCACGCGCCAGTCCCGGCGCACCGCCGCGAGCACGACGAGCCCGCCGGTGAGCGCGAGGAACGCGCCGCGCGTGTGCGTCAGCAGCAGCGCCGCGACGAGGAGCGGCGCGAGCGCGAGCGTCCGCCGCGTCGGGCGCGCGGCGACGAGCAGGAGCGCGACGGCCAGCATGAACGCCGTCCCGAGCGGGCTGAGGAAGGTGGAAAGCAGCCGCCGCAGCGGCCGCTGCTCGTCGCCGGTGTTGAAGACGAAGTTCTCCGGGAGCCCCGAGAGGCCGCGGTACTCGAACCCGAGCTGGTCGCGATACCACCCCGCGATGCCGGAGTCGCGCCACCAGTCGAGCGGCACGGCGTAGACCTCGACGATCCCGATCGCGGCGACGGCGCCCGCGGTGGCGAGCACGGCGGCGCCGAGGCGGCGCAGCTCCTCCGCCCCGAGCGCGAGCGAGCGGCCGAGCAGGTACGCGAGCACGGGCAGGAGCGCGTGGCGCACCGAGAGGACGATCCCCTCCGGCGTCGCGGCGCCGCCGAGCCACGACTGCGGCACGACCGCGTACGCGAGCACGACGCCGGCGAAGGCGAGCGCGAGCACGTCCGCGCGGCCCGGGCGGAACGGCAGCCCCCGCGCGCGGAAGGCGACGGCCGCGAGCGCGGTCGCGAGCAGCGCCTCCTTCCACGCCTGGATCGCCGTCAGCGGCGCGCCGCGGACGCCGCCCGCGTACAGCAGCGCGACGACGACGTTGTGGAGCGCGAGGCCGACGACGAAGGCGTACAGCGCCAGCACCGGCCGCCGCCAGACCGCGGCGACGCCGGCCGCGAGGAGCGGCGCGTAGAGGAGCGCTGCGACCCAGCTCATCGGGGACGCTCGAGCCGGAGGAAGAGGTCGCGGCTGTGGCGGTACGGCGCGTCCTGCCCCTCGTCGCTCGCGGCGACGCGGAGCCGGGCCGCCGCGAGCGCCGCGCCGAGCTCCCGCCGCGTGAGCCGGAACCCCCGGAACGCGGCGGCGCGCAGCGGGCCGCCGCCGAGGCGCTCGCCGACCGGGACGAGTAGCGACCGCAGCGCGCGCCACAGGCGCGGCCGCACGCCCCCGTCGAGCACGGGGAGCTGGACGTAGGCGGTGCCGCCGGGACGCAGGACGCGCCCCAGCTCCCGGAGGTACGACGCGACGACGCGGCGCGACGGCAGGTGCTGGAGGACGAGGTAGCACACGGCCACGTCCACGGACTCGTCCGCGATCCCGTCGAGGCGGTCGC
>Ga0247713_1000294_pt1 | contig 33634 bp, 35 predicted proteins | sample 21E_NmetaG_FD_189936 | JGI IMG/M metagenome (GOLD analysis project Ga0247713, IMG submission 189936) | Soil microbial communities from hillslope of Landscape Evolution Observatory, University of Arizona, Oracle, AZ, United States - 2-1-E_N | ecosystem: Engineered > Artificial ecosystem >...
GCGAGTCCGCCGTGTGGCGGGTGCGGCTGTCGCCGGTGGCGCCACGGCCGGTCGAGCAGGGGGCCCCGCTGGGGGTCGCCGAGCTTCTCGTCGAGGGGGCCGTGATCGACACCACGCCGCTGCGCGCGGTGCGGGCGGTGGCCGGACCCGACGAGTCGCGCGAGGCAGCTGCCCGGGCCGGCGGGGCGCTGCAAGAGGCGCTGCGAGGCTTCGCTCGCGTGTACGTCCGGGATCGCGACGCCTGACCCCGCGACGGCGTCGAGCGGCACGTAGACTCGTTGTGGCCATCGCCGTGGCTGAGCCAAGGGGCGCCGAGTGATTGAGCTGGAACTCGTAGGGGTGCGCGTCGAGTTGCCGCACAACCAGCCGATCGTGCTGCTCAAGGAGCGCTCGGGGGAGCGCTTCCTGCCGATCTGGATCGGTGCCGTGGAGGCCACGTCGATCGCGTTTGCCCTGCAGGGCGTGGCCACGGCCCGACCCATGACCCACGACCTCATGCGCGACCTGCTCGCGAGCCTGGATGTCTCGGTGGACCGTGTGGTGGTGACGCAGCTGCGCGAGCGGACCTTCTACGCCGAGATCCAGATGACGCAGGACGGCGAGTCGATCGTGGTGTCCTCGCGCCCGTCGGACGCGATCGCGCTGGCTGTGCGGGCGACGGTGCCGATCTTCGCCGACGAGGAGGTCCTGGCGGAGGCGGGGATCGAGATCGAGGACGACGACGAGCAGGAAGTCGAGCAGTTCAAGGAGTTCCTCGACAGCGTGTCGCCGGAAGACTTTCGCGAGTAGTCCACACCGGTGTTCACAGGGTTGTGCACAGTCTGTGCACAACGCTCACCGTGCGTACTGACCCTCTAGTCGAGGTGGAGGGTGGGCCGGGTCCGCGGGCGTCGCGGCACGACATCCATTGACCGCGCGACGGATGGCGCGTACGGTGACGCACGCTGGAATTACGGCGATGCGATACGGAAGGCGCGCTCGTGGCTGAACGACGGGAGAACCGCTACTTGCGCGACATCCCTTTGCCGGGGCTTGAAGACTCCCAGCCCGGGTACCGCGGGCCGGCGGTGTGCAAGATCGTCGGGATCAGCTACCGGCAGCTGGACTACTGGACCACCACGGGGCTGATCACGCCGTCGGTGCGCAGCGCCGAGGGCTCGGGGTCCCAGCGGCTGTACGCCTTCGACGACATCGTCCAGCTGCGGGTGATCAAAAGCCTGCTCGACGCAGGGGTGAGCCTGCAGCGCATCCGCGCGGCGCTGGAGTTCGTGCGCGAGCAGGGGCTGAACCTGCGCAACCTGACGCTGCTGTCGGACGGCGCCAAGGTCTACGCGCTGGACGACAACCGGGAGGTCATCGACCTGCTCGGGCGCGGCCAAGGCGTGTTCGCGATCGCTGTGGCCCCGGTGTACGAGGCCGTCGAGGCGGAGGTCACTCGCCTGCCGTCAGAGCGGGCCTACCCGGGCAGCGTCGCCGACGACACCACCACCGCGGCCGCCGAGGGCTGACCGGGGCCGCTCGCGGGCGACACTAGAATCGGGTCCGTCGGACGCCGATTCCCCCGTGCGCCGGCCCCCGCAAGCCAGGTTGCGCTCAAAGGTGCCCGCGTGGACTTCGCCCCTCACACCGACGACGACCTGCAGGCGATGCTCGCCGCGGTCGGCCGGTCCAGCCTCGACGACCTGTTCACCCACATCCCCCAGGGGCTGCGACCACCGGGTGAGCCGAACCTGCCGCGCGGCCGCAGCGAGGACGAGACGTTGTCGGCGCTGGCCCGCCACGCTGCGGCGAACCACACCGACGCGGTGTGCTTCGCAGGCGGCGGTGCCTACGACCACTACGTGCCGGCGGCCATCGCGGCGCTGGTCGGCCGCGGGGAGCTGCTGACGTCCTACACGCCGTACCAGCCCGAGGTCAGCCAGGGCATGCTGCAGGCGCTGTTCGAGTACCAGACGGTGATCAGCGAGCTGACCGGCCTGCCGGTGTCCAACGCCAGCCTGTACGACGGGGGCAGCGCGGTCGCAGAAGCGGTGTCGATGGCGTGCGCGGCGACACGGCGCAACGCCGTGGTCATGTCCTCGGCCCTCGACGCGCCGACGCGGCAGGTGGTGCGGACCTACGGCCACCCGCTGGACCGGGGGACCTCCGAGGTCGACTACGGCGCTGACGGGCGGACCCCCGTCCCGCCGCTGTCCGACGACGTGGCTGCCGTCGTCATCGCCCAGCCCAACGCGCTCGGGGTGGTTGAGGACGTCCGTGCCCACGCCGAGGCCGCCCACGCCGCCGGGGCGCAGCTGATCGTCAAGCTCGAGCCGATTGCTGTGGGACTGCTCGCGACGCCGGGCAGCCAGGGCGCGGACCTGGTCGTCGGCGAGGGCCAACCCCTCGGCCAGGGGCTGGCCTACGGTGGACCCACGTTCGGCTTCCTGGCCTGCCGGACCGACCAGATCCGGCGGATCCCCGGGCGGATCGTGGGGCGGACCGTCGACCGGGCGGGACGGACCGGCTACGTGATGACGCTGCGCGCGCGGGAACAGGACATCCGCCGGGAGAAGGCCACGTCGAACATCTGCACCAACCAGACCCTGTGCGCCGTCGCCGCGCTGATCCACCTGTCCTGGCTCGGCCCGCAGGGGCTGCGCGACCTGGCCCGGGCCTGTCTGGCGCGGGCGCAGCACGCCGCCCGCCGGCTGACCGAGATCGACGGCGTCGAGCTGGCCGTCAGCGGGCCGTTCTACAAGGAGTTCCCGTTGCGCCTCGCGGTTCGGGACCCCCAGGCCGCCGTGACCGCCCTGCATGCAGCCGGGTACCTGGTCGGGCCGGTGGTGGACACCGGGCCCGCGCAGGGGGCCGTCATGGTCGCTTTGACGGAACGGCGCACGGCCGACGAAGTCGAGGGACTGGCCGACGCGCTCGCCAGGATCGTCAAGGAGGACAGCTAGATGCCCGTCATGGGGGAGCGCACCGCCACCGAGCCGACGCTGTTCGACCGTTCCCGCCCGGGGCGTCGGGCGTCCACGCTGCCGGCGTTGGACGTGCCGGACGTCGACCCGGTGCAGGCGCTGGACGGGGTGGAGCTGGCCGAGGCGCCGCCGGCGCTGCCTGAGCTCGGCGAGCTCGACCTGGTGCGTCACTTCACGCGCCTGAGCCACCGCAACCACGGGATCGACGTCGGGTTCTATCCGCTGGGGTCGTGCTCGATGAAGTACAACCCGCGCATGTCGGAGGCGGCCGCCGCGCTGCCAGGGTTCCGCAACCTGCACCCGTGGGCGCCCGACGAGGCTGCGCAGGGGACCCTCGCGCTGCTGTACGACCTGCAACAGTGGCTCGCGGAGCTGACCGGGATGACCACCGCGACGTTCCAACCGGCCGCCGGCGCCCACGGCGAGCTGGCCGGGCTGATGCTGTTCCGGGCGTACCACGAAGACCGCGGCGACGCGCGCCGGACCATCATCATCCCGGACTCGGCGCACGGCACGAACCCCGCCAGCGCGGCGATGTGCGGGTACGACGTCGTCACCGTCCCGTCAGGTGACGACGGGCTCGTCGACGTCGAGGCGCTCGAGGCGCTGGTCGACGAGTCCACCGCCGGCCTGATGCTGACCAACCCCAACACCGTGGGGCTGTTCGAGCTCGACATCGAGCGGATCGCGGCGGCGCTGCACCGCGTCGGTGCGTTGCTGTACTACGACGGGGCGAACTTCAACGCCATCTGCGGCCGTGTGCGGCCGGGCGACATGGGCTTCGACGTGGTCCACCTCAACGTCCACAAGACGTTCGCGACGCCACACGGCGGCGGCGGACCCGGCGCCGGCCCGGTCCTGGTCAGCGACCGGCTCGCGCCGTACCTGCCGGCGCCGGTGGTCGTGCGACGGGACGACGGCAGCTATGCCTGGGATCACGACCGGCCGAAGTCGATCGGTCGGCTGCACGGGTTCCACGGCAACATCGGCATCCTGATCCGCGCCTACGCCTTCTTGCTGTTCCACGGCGGTGACGGACTGCAGCAGATGAGCGGCAAGGCCGTGCTCAACGCCAACTACGTGGCGTCGCAGGTCACCGACGTCCTGCCCTTGGGGTACCCACAGCACCAGCCGATGCACGAGTTCGTCTCGACCGGCAGGGCGATCAAGGTCCACGGGGTGCGGGTGACCGACCTGTGCAAGCGGCTAATCGACCTGGGCTTCCACCCGCCGACGAACTACTTCCCGCTGATCGTCGACGAGGCGCTGATGGTCGAGCCCACGGAGACTGAGTCGCGCGAGACGCTCGACGAGTTCTCGGCGGCGCTGCGGCAGGCCGTCGCCGAAGCGGCCGAGGATCCCGACCGGCTGCGCGACGCCCCGGTCACCACGCCGGTGCGCCGGCTGGACGAGGGCCGCGCCGGCCGGGAGCTGGTGGTGCGCTGGTCATCGGACCAGGCCTGACCGGGGGTGCCTGAGGGCCACACGATCCACCGGTACGCCCGCGAGCACCGCACGCTGCTGCGCGGGGTACCGGTGGCGGCATCGTCGCCGCAGGGGCGGTTCTCCGCCGGCGCCGCGGTGCTGGACGGGCAGACGCTGCTGGATGCCGAGGGCTACGGCAAGCACCTGTTCTACCGGTGGACCGACGAGCGGACGCTGCACGTGCACCTCGGGTTGTACGGGGCGTTCCGGCGATTCGACGGCGATGCGCCGCCGCCCACTCCCGGCACCCGCCTGCAGCTGCAGGCCGGCGCGACGACGCTGCGCCTGGCCGGCCCCACCGCCTGCGATCTGATCGACCCGGCCCAAGAGGAGCGGATCCGCGCCCGGCTGGGCCCCGACCCGCTGCGCCGCGACGCCGATCCCGAGCAGGTCTGGGCCACCCTTCGCCGTCGGGCCACCCCTGTAGGCGGGGCACTGATCGACCAGTCGGTCCTGGCCGGCATCGGCAATGTCTTCCGCTGTGAAGCGCTGTTCCTGCATCAGATCAACCCCGAGACGCCGTCCCACGATCTGGCAAGAGAGCAGTTCGACGCGCTCTGGAGCACGCTCGTCGGGATGCTGCGTGACGGCGTCCGCCGCGGCCGGATCATCACCGTTGACCCCGCGGAGCTCGGCAAGACCCGCCGGCAGATGACGGTCGACGACTGGCGTTACGTGTACCGCCGCACCGGCCTGCCGTGCCGGCGCTGCGGCACACCGATCGTGTCGTGGACGCTGGCCGCGCGCACGATGTACGCCTGCCCGCGCTGCCAGGCCTGACCCACCCCATCCCCGCCGAGGCGGTCCTCCCGAGGTGGTTGAAATCAGGCGCCCCTCCCCAGGTGGTTGAAATGTGGGGCCGGAGCGGCCCGCAATTTCAACCAGCTCCGGCCGGGTTCCGAGGTGGTTGAAATGTGGGGCGGGAGCGGCCCGTGATTTCAACCAGCTCCGGCCGGTTCCGAGGTGGTTGAAATGTGGGGCGGCAGCGGCCCGTGATTTCAACCGGCTTTCACTGGCGCCGGCACCCGCCGGCACCGCCGGCGGCTACTCGACGCGGCGCTCGAGCCAGGAGAGCAGGGTGCGCACGCCGTAACCGGTGCCGCCGGCGGGCAGGTAGTGCATCGCGCGCTCCGGGGGGAGGAAGGCGGGTCCCGCGATGTCCAGGTGTGCCCACGGCACGTCGTCGACGAAGCGCTTGAGGAACAGGCCGCCGATGATGCTGCCGCCGCCGGCGCCGTCGCCGGTGTTGTTCAGATCGGCGACGGGGCTGTCGAGCAGCCGGTCCAGGTCCGGCCACAGCGGCAGGGGCCACAGCGCTTCGCCGGCGAGGTCCGCGGCGCGCCGCAGCGCCCCGAGCAGCTCCTCGTCGTTGCTCATCACCGCCGCGGCGTAGTGACCGACCGCGTGGATGGCCGTGCCGGTCAAAGTGGCGAGGTCCACGATCGCCTCGGGCGCCAGGGTCGTGGCGTAGTGCAGCGCGTCGGCGAGCACCAGCCGACCCTCGGCGTCGGTGTCGAGCACCTCGACGGTGGTACCCCCGTGGATCGTGAGGATGTCGTCGGGGCGCTGCGCATCCTCGCCCGGCATGTTCTCGGCCAGGGCGAGCAGACCCGTGACCTCCAGCCGCGTGCCGAGCTCCGCCAGTACCGAGCAGGTGGCCGCCACCGCCGCGGCGCCGGCCATGTCCGACTTCATCGTGGCCATGGAGCTGCCGCGCTTGAGGCTCAGGCCGCCGGTGTCGAACGTGATGCCCTTGCCGACCAGCGCGACGTGGCCGAGAGGGTTGTCGGGGCGGTAGCGGATCTCGACCAGCCGAGGGGGTGCCGCGGACCCGCGCCCGACGCCGAGCAGGCCGCCGAAGCCGCCCTGCGCCAGCTGGTCCTCGTCCAGCACCGTCGTCTCGCAGGTGTCGCCCACGAGATCGACCACGGCCGTGGCCAGGTCGGCGGGGGTCTTGCGGTCCGGTGGCAGGTTCACCAGATCCCGGGCCGCGATCGTCGCGCGGGCGTAGACCTCGGCGCGTCGCAGGGCCTGCTCGGCGCGGCTGCCCAGGCTGGAGGCGGCGGCTATGACGACCTCGCGCAGGCGGTGCTGCTCGTCCGGCTCGCTGCGGAACCGCTGGTCGCGGTAGGCACCCAGGTGGAAGCCCTCGGCCACGGCTTGCACGGCGCTCGCCTCGGCATGCACCTGCGCGAGCGTCGTCACGACCCGCTGGGCGCCCCGGCCGGCGCGGGCCGCCTCGCCCGCCGCGCGACGCAACCGATCGGTGCCGGTCTCGTCCATGCGGCCCAGGCCCACGAACAGCACCGCGCCGGCGGGGCGGTTCGGCGTCGTCAGCAGCAGCGTCTGGCCGATGTCACCCCGGAAGTCGGGGGTGGTGGGCAGCTCCACACCCAGGTCGCGCAGCACGGCGGCGGCGCCGGGCCCCTCGATCCCGCCCTTGAAGACGGGTACGACGAGCAGGTCGGCGTCGACGTCCAGCGCGTTGTCGCCGGTCAGCGTGACCGTGAGCACAGCAGCATGTCCTTGGTTCGAAAGGCGGCTGGGAAGTCTAGGTGCCTCAGGCGGGGCGCCACGCGCTGTTCGCGCCGCACAGCACCACGCACGGCTCGGATGCCTCGATGAAGCCGCCGAGGACCGCTGCCAGTCCCGCGGCCGAGGCCGGCTCGACAGCGACGCGAAGCACGTCCCACAGCAGATCGCGAGCCTGCAGGATCGCGTTGTCGCTGACCAGGACCACGTCGTCGACGTGCTGCTGGGCAATCGCCAGATTGGGCGCACCGGTCCGCGTCGCGCCCAGCGCCGAGGCGGTCAAGGAGTCCACCTCGACGTCGACGGGGTGGCCGGCGCGCAAGGCCGCATGCAGCGTGGGGATGCCCTCGGGTTCCACGCCGACGACCGACACGTCGGCGTCGGCCGCCGCCGTCGCACAGCCGGCGATGAGCCCGCCACCACCGACCGCTACGACGATGGCGTCGATGCGGTCCCCGACGTCGGCAAGCATCTCCGCGGCCACCGTCCCCTGGCCTGCGATGACGGCGGGGTCGGCGTAGGCGTGCAGGAACGGCGCGTGCATCGCATCGGCGAGCATGCGCGCATGCTCCTCGGCCTCGGCGTAGCGCGACCCATGGCGCACGACGCTGGCGCCGGCTGCGGCCAAACGGCGCGCTTTGGCGTCGTCGACCGCCTCGGGTACGACGATGGTGGCTGCCGCCCCGACAACGGCGGCGGCGTGGGCGACACCAAGGCCGTGGTTGCCGCCTGACGCGGCGACGACCGCATCCGGCGAGACGGCGGCGTTGAGCACGGCGTTGGTTGCCCCGCGCGCCTTGAACGACCCTGTGACCTGCAGCTGCTCCAGCTTGAACCAGATCGAACGGCCGCCCAGGTCGGCGCGGATGACGGGTGTGCGGCGGACGTGCGGCGCGATGCGCTCTGCCGCGGCGGCGACGTCCGCGGGGGTGGGCAAGGCGGTCAGTCGAGGATCTCCTTGCCGGTCACGGCACGGTCGCTGATCTCGTAGACGATCGGCACGCCGGTGGGGATCTCCAGCTTGGGGATGTCGTCGTCGCTGATCTGCTCGAGGTCCTTCATGATGGCCCGCAGGCTGTTGCCGTGCGCGGCAACCATGACGGTCGCCACGCGGTCCGTGGCCGGCAGGACCTCGGCATGGAAGTACGGCAGGGCCCGACGACCGGTGTCGGCCAGGCTCTCACCACCGGGCGGGGGGATGTCGTAGCTGCGCCGCCAGATCCGAACCTGCTCCTCACCGAACTCCTCGGCGGTCTGCGCCTTGTTGCGCCCCGTCAACGCCCCGTAGAAGCGCTCGTTGAGCTGCCAGGCCTCGGTCTGCTCGAGGTCACCCTGCCCGAGCTCGCCGAGCACGATCCGTCCGGTCTCGATCGCACGCTGCAGCGTCGACGTGAACGCCAGGTCCACGCCGAGCCCGCGATCGGCCAGGCGCCGGCCGGCCTTGTGGGCCTCCTCGCGGCCCTGCTCTGACAGTGGCGTGTCGACCCAGCCGGTGAACCGGTTCTCGGCGTTCCACTGCGACTGGCCGTGTCTGATGAGAATGAGGGTGCTCATGGGCGCACACCCTGCCACCGGCGCCGGGTGGGCGCGAACTCCGCGACGCGAGGAACACCGATGCTGATCGACGCCACGATCGACGCGCACCTGGCCACCGTCGGAACGGCCGCGGCGGCTGCCGAGGACACCGCCTATGACGGCGTGTGGGTCGCCGAGATCAACCACGACCCGTTCCTGGCGGCCCTCCACGCTGCGGACCGGACGTCGCGCGCGACGGTGGGGACCGGCATCGCCGTCGCGTTCGCCCGGTCGCCGATGACCGTGGCGATGGCCGCCGACGATCTGCAGCGCCACAGCGGCGGCCGGTTCGTCCTGGGACTGGGATCGCAGATCCGCCCGCACATCGAGCGGCGGTTCTCGATGCCGTGGTCGCACCCCGCCGACCGCATGCGCGAGTTCATCCAGGCGCTGCGCGCGATCTGGCGGTGCTGGGCCGGAGGCGAGCCGCTGCAGTTTGCGGGGCGGTTCTACACCCACACGCTCATGACCCCGTTCTTCAGCCCCGGTCCCAACCCGTACGGGCCCCCACCGGTGTACCTCGCGGCAGTCGGGCCGCGGATGACCCGGGTCGCCGCACAGGAAGCCGACGGTCTGTTCGTGCATGCCTTCACCACCCCCAGGTACCTGCGAGAGGTCACCATCCCGGCGGTGCTCGAGGGGCTCGCCGAGGCGGGGCGCCGGCGCGACGAGTTCACGGTCTGTCTGCCGGCCTTCGTCGTCACCGGCGACGACGAGTCCGAGACCGGGGCTGCGCGCCAGCGCACGCGGGCCCAGATCGCGTTCTACGGCTCGACGCCGGCGTACCGCCCGGTGCTGGCGCTGCACGGCTGGGAGGACCTGCACACCGAGCTGAATGCGCGGTCCAAGCAGGGGGAGTGGGAGCAGATGGCCGCCGCCATCGACGACGAGGTGCTGCACACCTTCGCCGTGGTGGGCACGCCGTCGCAGGTCGCGGCGGCGCTGCGTGAGCGGTTCGCCGGGCTGGTGGACCGACTCAGCTTCGCCACGCATGACGGTGCGGCGGTGCCGGACGGACTGGTCGACGCGCTGCGGGACTGACCGGACGGACGGTTGCGGCCCTGCCTACGGATGCGTAGGTTACGCCTACGTAACCGTCGCCCCAACAGACGCCCGGAGTGGAGCTCCTTATGCCGACCGACGCCGACCGTCGACTGCTCGCCGAGCTCGAGCCGGTCGCCGAGCAGTTGCTCAATCGCCACGAGAAGGCGGCCAAGGAGTGGTTTCCCCACGACTTCATCCCGTACAGCCTGGGGCGCGATTACGACAAGGAGCCGTGGTCGCCGGATCAGTCACGGCTGACCGGTGTCGCGCAGGTGGCCTTCGAGGTCAACCTGCTCACCGAGGACAACCTGCCGAGCTACCACCGCGAGATCCACGACATGTTCGGTCACGGGGACGGCGCGTGGATCAACTGGGTCCACCGGTGGACCGCCGAGGAGGGCCGCCACTCCATCGTCTTGCGCGACTACCTGGTGGTCACCCGCAGCATCGACCCGGTGCAGCTCGAGCGCGGGCGGATGCAGCAGGTCATGACCGGCTACGACCGCGGGGAGAAGGACACCCTGCGCGGCATGGCCTACGTGGCGTTCCAGGAGCTGGCGACCCGCATCTCGCACCGCAACACGGGCCGATATTCCGAGGATCCCGTCGCCGACCGGATCATGGTGCGCATCGCCACCGACGAGAACCTCCACATGATCTTCTACCGGGACATGCTCACCGCAGCCCTGCGCGAGGACCCGTCCGCCGCCGTGACCGCGATCGGGCGCGAAGTGATGGGCTTTGAGATGCCCGGTGCGGGGATGAGCGACTTCACGTCCAAGGCCGTCACGATCGCCAAGGCCGGGATCTACGACCTGCGCGTCCACCACGACGAGGTCGTCTGGCCGCTGCTGCGCCACTGGGGCTTCTTCGATGTCGAGGGGCTCGACGAGCAGGCCGAGCAGGTGCGCACCCAGGTCGAGCAGTACCTGACCGCCCTGGACGGCATGGCCGCCAAGTACGACGCCAAGCGTGAAGCACGCCGGCAGCGTGAGATGTCGCGCGCCTAATCCAGCATCTGCGCCAGCGGCGGCCGCTTCGCGCCGGCGTACGTTCGCAGGTGCTCGGTCCAGGCCGTGCGGAGCAGGGAGGCGTGCGCAGCGGCGCCCTCACCGTCGGCGAGCTCCAGCACGGTGGCGACAAACAGCGCCTCGGTCGCCTCGGCAGGCAGTGCCAGGCGTGTGACGTGACGGCGCAACGTCGCGGCGCTCAGCGCACTCAGCGGGCCCTCGACGAAGGCGGCCCGGAAGCCGGCGCGTGCGGTGCGACGTTGGCGGCCCGCCGCCTCGCGCCGCCGGGCGTGGTGCTGCAGGAAGTACACGACGTCGCTGAGGGCGCTGCGACGGGCCACACCACCCTCCCAGTCGACGACCTTCACGGCGCCGCGATCCCAGAGGACATTGCCGGGGGCGAGGTCACCATGGCCTGGCACCACTGGCACCGGTAGCCCGTCCCACGCCGTGCGGCTGGCCCGCAACCGGTCCGCCAGTCGCTGCGCCTTCGCCCCGAGCGCATCGATGCGGCACAAGATGGAGTCGGCGTCGAGCCGTCGGTGCTCGGCACCGTCGGTGGACTGCAGACGCCCGATCCAGTCGAGCACAGCGGCGTGCTCGCGCGCCGCATGCCGAAGTGAGGGCCGCAGCCGGCGCCGACCGAGGTGCGCCAGCGACGTGCCGGCGACGCCCGTCTGGACCAGGACCACGCTGGCACCTCGTGTCTGCAGGGCGACGGGTCGGGGCACGGAATGCTGCACGCCGGCATGGTGCTGCAGCGCCGTCAGCGCAGCGTGCTCGTTGCGCAGCCGAACCTGCGACCCGGGGTCGACATCGATCTTGACCACGACGGCCGGCGCGCGGTCACCCGGTCGGAACACGGCCCAGACCGCCCGCCCTCTCCACGGGCTGCGGATCTGCAGCGCCCGCAGGCGCGCCCAACCCGCGGCAGGGCCGAGGTGCTCGACGACCGCGTCGTCGGCTGCAAGACAGGACAGCGGCGGTGCGGTCACGGCCGGCGGCGCGCCCGGAAGCCCAGGGCCGGCAAGCACAGGCGGCCCGCCCACCGGGCGGGAGCGATGCGGGCCATGGCCGCCGTCAGCGCCTGGCCGGTGGTGGCGACGGGAAATGCGGACCGCACGTACCAGCGCACGGACTCCGTGCTGTCCAGTGGGACGAGATGCCGCGCCTGGGCGAGGTCACGCAGGCCGAACACCGTCACGGCGCCGAAACCGGCCTGCGTCAGGATGCGACGGCCGGCCCCCGGTGTCGTCCCGCTGCGGCGAGCTGCGCCTCGGCGGATTGCGCCGATGTACAGGTAGCCGCCGGGTCGCAGGACCCGGGCGACCGCGGGCGCCCACGACGCAAGACCGCCGCCGGCGTCGGGGACGATGACATGGTCGACGCTGGCGTCCGGCAGAGCGGCCAGAGAGGTGCAGGTGGCCGCATGAGCGCCCAGCAGGGCCGCGGTCGCTGCGACCGCGGGGTGGTCGCCGACCACCGCAACGCGGTCACCCGAGGTGATCGGGGTGACGAACGCGAGCCCGCGGCCTCGCATGCGCGTGGCCTGGGCTTCATGCGGGGCGTCGCCCACCCCGGGGCTGTTCATCGACGGCGCCGGCATGTGACCCAACGATGGCCGGGCAACCTAAGAGCCGATTAAAGGGCGGATGAGAAGCGGTCGCCGACGGTGGGGTCGGCCGGCAGCCGCGACAGACCCTGGTAGGCCAGTGCCGTCAGGTGCGAGGCCACCGTCTGCTTGTCGGGCTCGCGGACCTCCGCCCACCAGGCGCCGACATGGACCACCATCCCGACCAATGCGTGGGCGTACAGCGGCGCGGACGCCAGTCCCACACCCGACTGCCGGAAGAATCCCGTGAGGACCTCCTCGGCCTTGGCGGCCACGTCGGCCATCAACCCGGCCATGCCGCCGCCCGAGAAGCCCGACGGTGAATCGCGGATGAGCACGCGAAACCCGGCGGGGTCCGCCTCGATGTAGTCGAGGAAGGCCATGGCGCTGCCGTGGACCTGCTCCCGGGCACCCAGCTCCGGACCCAGCCGAGTGGTGATCATCTCCAGCAGTCGGTTGGTCTCACGGTCGACGACGACGGCGTAGACGCCTTCCTTACCGCCGAAGTGCTCGTACACGATCGGCTTCGAGACGCCGGCACGGTGGGCGATCTCCTCGACCGAGGCGCCGTCGTACCCCAGCTCGGCGAAGACGCCCTTGGCGACCTCGACCAGCTGGTTGCGGCGCTCCGCGGCCGTCATGCGTCGTTCAGTCATCGCTCAACCGTAGGGCACGCGGATGCGCGACGGCCGCCGCCCACAGGGGCGACGGCCGTCGGGCGATGCGTGTGAGCTACGCGGCCTCGGTCTCGAGGGTGTCGCCGCCCTCGGCCCCACCGCCGTTTTCAAGCTCCTCACCGCCGCCGGACTGCTCCTCGCCGACGGGACCGGTGGCGATGACCTTGTGCGCCAGACCGGTGGTGCCCTTGCCGTGGACGCTCACCCGGTCGCCGGCCTGCAGGTCGTCGAGCGTGACGACGGCGTCGTTGCGCTGGACTCGCGCACCGTCGGCGAGGGTGAACGTCTGGTCGGTACGGTGCCATGCCTTGCGGTTGCCGCCCTTGACGGCGACCGTGACGGTGCTGCCCTCGACCCCGACGACCCGACCGGTGGCGACGAATCGACGGGCGGCCAGACGGGCGTCGCGGCGTGCCTTTGCGGCCGCCTTCTTCGCGGCGATCGCCGCCTTCTTGGCCGCCTTGCGCTGGGCGAGGGCGGCCTTCTTGGCAGCCTTGCGCTCAGCGACGGCGGCCTTCTTGGCCGCCACCTTCGTGTGCGCGGCCGACGGGCCGGCCTTGGGGCCGGCCAGGGCGGGGACCGCCAGGCCGGCGAGGATCAGGGATGCGGCCGTCACGGCGACGGCGATGCGACGAAAGAGCACGTCGAACTCCAGTGAGGGTGGAAGCGGGGCGGCGAGCGTGCCGCGGTGACCGAACGGTAGATTCGGCACGAATTGGGCGCCCCTGAAGCCGGCGATTTGACTCGAAGTGACTACGTCGGCCTAGTTGTGCTCAGCGGCGGCGCAGGTCCGTGACGGTGCCGGACTCGACGCGGGCGTCGACCAGCGTCCAGATCCCCCGGGCCGCTTGGTCCGGCGGCGTCAGCTCCTGCTGGTCGTGCAGCTGCCGGAACCGGTCAACCGCAGGGAAATCAGCAGGGTCGGTGGAACGGATCTCGGCCTGCATGGCCGTCGCCACGACGCCGGGTGCGACCGACAGCACCCGCAGGTCGCGGTCCCGCTCGCGCTGTTCCGCGCCGACCGTGCGCACCCATTGGTCCAACGCCGCCTTGCCCGCCCCGTACGCGCTCCAGCCCGGGTAGGCGCCGCTGGCCGCGCCCGAGGTGATCATCACCAGGTCAGCGGAGCCGGCGAAACCGCTGGCGACCACCGCCTTGACGAAGGCGTGTCCCAGAACCTGGCCGGCGGCGCTGTTGAGCAGGACGTTGTCACGGTAGGCGGCCGTGTCGACCTCCCCGGCGAAGCCGATGGGCGTCAGCGTGCCCGCGTTGTGGATCAACACCACGCGGGAGCCGCTGAACCGCGTCATCCGCTCCAGCAGGTGCTGCTCGACCGCGACCCACGACGCGGGGTCGGACAGGTCCGCGGGCAGGTGCTCGGTCCCGTCGGGGCCCGCCGACCGCGAGATCGACACGACCCGCACGTCGGGATAGGGCACGGTCACGGCGAGCGCGGCGCCCAACCCTGCGGAGCCGCCGGTGATCCAGACCAGCGCGTCGACCATGACCCGATCGTAGGGCCTCAGCGCCACTAGGCTGGCGGTGTGGCTCACCGACTGCTGCTGGACACCTCCAGCTTGATGTATCGGGCGTACTTCGCCCTGCCGACCTCGATCAAGGCGCCGCACGGCCGGCCCGTCAACGCCCTGCATGGCTACCTGGACATGACCGCCCAGCTGGTGCGGGACCTGCGCCCCGATGAGGTCGTGCACGTGTTCGACCACGACTGGCGACCCGCACCACGCGTCCGCGCGTACGCCGGCTACAAGTCTGAGCGTCCGCCTGACCCCGACGGTCTTCCCGAGCAGTTCGACGTGTTGCGCGACGTGCTCGACGCCCTCGGTCAGACCGTGTCCGAGGCGCCCGGATGGGAAGCCGACGATGCGATCGCCACCTTGTGCGCGACCGCCCCGCCCGGCGACGTCCTCGAGGTGGTCACCGGCGACCGGGACCTGCTGCAGGTCGTGTCCGACGGCGACCCGACGGTGCGGGTGCTGTTCACGGTCAAGGGCGTGTCGCAGCTGGCCGCGTTCGACTGTGCCGCCGTGGAGGAGAAGTACGGCGTCCCGCCTGATCGGTACGCCGAGTTCGCGGCGCTGCGCGGCGACCCCTCCGACGGGCTGCCGGGCGTCCGGGGGGTCGGAGAGAAGACGGCGAGGACGCTGATCCAGCAATACCCGTCGATCACGGCGCTGCTCGACGACACGGCAGCGCAGACCCCGCGGCTGCGCGCTGCGCTTGACGACGCCCGGGGGTACCTCGCCGCCATGGGCGAGGTGGTGCCGGTCCGCACGTCGGTCGACGTGACCACCCTGCGGACCCAGCGCCGCGACGACCACGTCGACGACCTGGCCGAGCAGCAGCGCCTGACCAACCCGCTGCGGCGGCTGCGGGAGGCGCTCGATGCGTAAGGCCGTTGTGGCGGTCGCGCTCATCGCGGCCGCCTGCGGAGAACCTGCCGTGGATGTGTCCCTCGGGGATCGCGACGGCCGGCACGTCGACGACCAGGCGGGGATCCTGCAGGCCGAGGAGCTCGACGCGCACCTGTCTGCGCTGGCTGCCGACGGCGGGCTGGACATCGTGGCGCTGACGTATGAGACCTCACAGGCATCCTGCGGTGAGGCCTTCCGCGCCGGCCAGGAGTTCGTCGAGGCGTGGGGCGCTGACGTGGCGGTGGTCGCGGTCGCGCAGCCTGGGGACTTCACCGACACCGGGGACACACGGCAGCGCTGCCTGGGTGTGCAGCCCCGCGACGACCGCGCGGTCAGCGGGGACGTCCGCGAGCGCATCGCCGAGCAGATCGTTCCGCCCCTGGCGGCACGCAACGACTGGGACGCCGCGTTCCGCGCCGCAGCGGACGAGCTCGCCGGATCATGAGAATCGACGAGCTCGAGCTGGTGTGCCAGGAGGCAGCGCGCGGCGTCGCGCAGCGATCCTCGCGCCCCCTGCCCGCGACCATCGTGCTGCCGCTGCCGGGCGCCACGCGCGTCACCGCACTGGAGGGGTGGCCCGACGACGACGACGACCGCGGCGCCCTGCTCGCCCGCTTCGCCCAGGAGGTGATGGGCCCGGAGAACGCCCCGTGCTACGGGTTTGTCGCCGAGGGCGTCGCGGCCACCGACGCCGAGCAACCGATGGACGTCGTCGTGGTGGCGTTCGGCGCGCGGGGCCACCACCCGCGGATCACCGCCGCACCGCTGCACGACGACGGGGTCGGTGAGTTCACGGCGTCCGAGTCGCTCGCGCCGGCAGCGCTGCCGTTCCTTGCGCCGTTGCAGCGGGCCGTCGACGGGGCCGGCCCACCGGACGCGTTCGCCGGATGACCTACCTGGCGGCCAGCAGCAGGATGACGATGCCCGCCAGCAGCACCGCGGTGGCCACCTTGACGCTGGCCACGTGGAACGAGCGCCGGTAGTCCCTGCCGGCGGGGGAGTAGGCGGGCACGATCGGCCCTTCCGGCCGCAGCCGCGGCGCGACCGGTGTGCGGCGTGCGGCCCGGGTCCGGTCGTACGCGGCACGCACGGACGGGCGCCCCAGCACGGCCCACGCGTCGGTCACCCGCCGGGTCATCTCCTCGGCGCTGGGGTCGCCTGGGCGCAGATCCGGGTGGTGCTCCCGCATCAACCGCCGATACGCTGTCCGGATCTCGGTGTGCCTGGCGTCCGGCTGGACGCCGAGCACCTCGTAGTGGTCCATGAACGCCAAGCGTAGCGGCGTGTCACCGACGTCCGGCGACGTCGCTGGAACGCACGATCAGCAACCAGGTGAGCAGGCCCGAGACGGCGATGAGCGCGAGGGCGGCGATGCTGGCTTGCGCCATCAGCGCATCCTCGGTGGCGTTCCACACGCGGGTCGCAAGGGTGCGGAAGCCCGGTGGGGCCAGCAACAGCGTCGCCGGCAGCTCCTTGGCGGTGGACAGCAGGACGAGGCCACCCCCGGCGAGCAGGCCTGGACGCATGAGCGGCAGCTCCAGCTGCCAAAACCGCCGGAGGCGGTTGGCGCCAAGCGTGCGAGCAGCGTCCTCGACAGCTGACGGGATTCCGGCGACAGCGACCTGGTTCGCCCGTAGGGATTGCGCGCCGAAGTGCGTCACGTACGCGAACACCAGCAGCATCTGGGACTGGTACAGCCGGTCACCGATCGCCTCGGGCATCTGCAGGACCCAGAACGTCAGCGCCAGCGCCCCGACCAGGCCAGGCAGCGCGAACCCGCCGACGATGAGGGCGTTTGCGGTCGCGCCGGTCCAGCCGCGCCGTCGGACCGTGGCGTAGGCCACCGGTAACAGCGCGACGACCGCCGCGGCGGCGGCCAGCACTGCGACCCTGCCGGTGTTCACGGCGGGACCCGCGAGCGTGCCCAGCTCCGCCCACAGCGCGCGGGAGAAGGAGGGCTGGTGGCGCAGGCCCTGCCAGACCCAGAACAGCAGCACTGCCACGGGGGCGGCCAGGCCCGCGGCCACCGTTCCGCCGGCTGCGCACAGCGCTGGCACTCGCCAGCGGCCCAGGGGGACCCGCAATGTGGTGGCGGTCGTCCGCTCGCGCACCGGTGCGTGCGCACGCGCCACCTTGCGCTCCAGCGCGACCACCACGACGGCGAGCAGCCCCAGCAGCAGGCTCATGGCCAGCGACGTGGGGCGGTCGTACAGCCGGGTGGCATAGATCGCACGGGTCAGCGTGTCGTAGCGCAGCAGCGAGACGGCCCCGAAGTCGCTGAGGGTGTACAGCAGGACCAGCAGGCCGCCGGCGAAGATCGACGTGCGGATCTGCGGCAGCACCACCAGCGCGAACACCGACGCGGGGCGATGACCGAGCAGGCGGGCGCTTTCCTCCAACGACGCCGGCAGCGCGCGCAGGCGAGCCGCGACCGGCAGCAGCACGTAGGGGTAGGTGAACAGCGTCAGGATCACCAAGGCCGCCCAGAACCCCCGGACCTGTGGCAGCGACGTGACCCCCAGCGGCGCCACCATGCGCGCCACCAGCCCCCCGCGGGCGAATCCGGCGACGAACGCGAACGCCCCAATGAACGACGGGATCACCAGGGGAAGCAGCAGCAGCACCCCGAACCCCCGCCGTGCCGGCAGGTCGGTGCGGGCGACGAGCCATGCCAGGCCAGTGCCCAGTGTCGCAGCCGCGACGGTCACGCTTCCCGCCAGCAGGATGCTGCGGACCAGGGGGGCCCAGGTGTCGGACTGCAGCCAGACGCCCTGTACGTCGGCGCCGGTGGTGACGTTGCGGATGACGAGGTAGGCCAGGGGCGCCGCAAAGAGCAGGCCCACGGCCAATGCGGCAGCGCCGAGCCCCCAGGAGGGGGGCTCGGCGCGGCGGCGAGGCGGCGCGGTGGCCGGCGCGGCAACTGCCGCCTCAGCCAGCTGCGTCACATCAGGGGGTCTGGATCCCACTGTCGCTGATCATCTCGAAGGTCTCCTGCAGACCCTGGCCGTAGTCGTCGAAGTCGTACTCCGGTCCGCCGACCTCGTCGAGCGGGGGCAGGTTCTCGGGGGCCGCGACACCCTCGACCAGCGGGTACTCGAAGGCCTCGTCCGCGAAGTACCGCTGTCCCTTGTCCGACAGCAGGTACTCGACGAACGCGGTTGCTTCGTCCGGTGAGTCGGTCGAGGTGAGCGTGCTGACCGTGGTCAGCAGCACCAGCGAGCCGAGGTCGCCGTCGGCGAAGCGGTGGTTGCGGCTGGGCAGGGACGGGTCCTCCGCCAGCGCCTGCTCGTTGTAGTAGTGGTTCACCAGCCCCATGGGGACCTCGCCGCGGCCGACGGCCTCGACGATGGCGCTGTTCTTCGGGTAGTTCGGTGACTCGTTGGCGGCCATGCCTTCCAGCCACTGGCGGGCCGCGTCGTCGCCCTCCGTGGCCCGGAAGGCGGTGATGAAGTCCTGGAACGAGCCGTTGTCGGGGGCGACGGCGACCTTGCCCTTGTACTGCTCGTCCGTCAGGTCCTTGACCGAGTCCGGCAGGTCGGACTCCTCGACCTCGTCGCTGTTGTAGACCAGGACACGCTGCCGGCCGGTGATGCCCACCCAGACGCCGGCGTCGGAGCGGTACTGCTCGTCGACGCGGTCGAGCACAGCGTCGTCGATCTCGGACAGTGCGCCCTGCTCAGCAAGGAAGCCGACGGAGCCCGGGCTCTGAGCGAAGAACACATCGGCGGGGGAGCGGTCGCCTTCTTCGGCGATGAGCAGCGCCAGCTCGGCCGAGTCGGCGTACTTGACCTCGACGTCGATGCCGGTGTCGGCGGTGAACTGCTCGAACAGCGGGGCAACGAGGTCTTCCCCGCGACCGGAGTACACGACCAGCGAGTCGGGCCCGCCTTCGGGTGCGGCCTCGGTGGCCTCGGTGTCGGCGGGGGGCTGCTCGGTCGCGGCGGGCTCCGCGCCGCCGGCGGTGGTGGTCTGCCCGCCGCAGGCGCTCGCCAGGACGGCGAGGCAGAGCAGCAGGAACAGCAGGGCGCGCGTCTTCAAAGGTCTCTCTTTCGTCGGTCCCGCACCAACCCTGAACGGGCGGTCTCGGTAAGGTAAGCCTAACTAAACGCTGACGGCAAGTCGGCCCGGCTCGGCCGGGTACGCCGCCGACGGTTCACCGACGTAGCGCAGCGAGACGCGGTCGCCGGGGCGCAGCTGCGGTCCGGCGAGCACCCGTGACCGCACCAGCCCTCCGCCTTCGAGGCGGACCCGGTACACCGCGTCGTGTCCGTAGTACTCGATCTGCTCGATGACGGCGGCGTCGCCGGGGGCGACGAGGATGCGCTCCGGTCGGACGACGACGTCGACGCCACCGCGCAAAGCGTGCTTGAGCGGCACGCGACCCACGGGAGTGTCCGCCCAGTCTCCTGAGGCGGTCCCCGCGACGAAGTTCGCATCACCGACGAAGGCGGCCACTGCCCTGGTCGCGGGCGTCTCGTACACCGCAGCTGGCGACCCCTGCTGGGCGATGGCGCCGTCGACCATCACGGCGACCTCGTCACCGATGGCGAAGGCCTCTTCCTGGTCGTGGGTGACGAACAGCGCGGTCAGGCCGAGGCCTCGGAGCAGCGAACGGACCTCCATGCGGATGGACGTGCGCAGCGCCGCATCCAGGTTGGAGAACGGCTCGTCGAGCAGCAGCGCGGAGGGCCGGTTCGCCAGGGCGCGCGCCAACGCGACGCGCTGCTGCTGCCCGCCCGACAGCGTGGAGGGCATCCGGTCGGCCAGGCCGGACAGCTCGACGAGCGCCAGGGCCTGCTCAACGCGTCCCGAACGGCGCTCGTGGCGAGCCAGACCGAAGCCGACGTTGCGGCCCACGGACAGGTGCGGGAACAGCGCCCAGTCCTGGAACACCATGCCGATGCGGCGACGCTCGGCGGGAACACACGTCGCCGAGTCGAACAACGTCCGGTCACCCAGATGGATGCTGCCGCTGTCGGGCCGCTCCAGCCCCGCGACCGACCGCAGCAGCGTCGTCTTGCCGCAGCCGCTGGGGCCCAGCAGGGCCACCACGCTCCCGGCCGGGACCGACAGGTCCACCCCCCGCAGCACCGGGTCATCACCGAACCGCTTGTGCAGGCCGCCGACGTGGATCGGGTCGACCACGCGGGTCGCGCCCGATCCCGCAGCAGGCGGGGCGGATAGGTTAGGCATCCCTAACACGGTACATCGGGCTGCGGCGCGGTACGAATGGTGGCGATGGCTGACCACGACGCCCCGCTGGTGCTCGTGCTCGGCGCTTCCGGATATGTCGGAGGTCGCCTGGTGCCACGTCTGCTCGAGCACGGCTATCGCGTGCGCTGCCTGGCACGGTCGCCCGGCAAGCTGGCCGGCAACCCGTGGGCCGCCGACGTCGAGATCGTCCGGGGGGACCTGCTCGAGGCCGAGGGGCTGGCTGAGGCGTTCACCGGCGTCACCGCGGTGTGCCACCTCGTGCACTCGATGGGCAAGGCCACGGTTTTCGCCGACGCGGACCGCACGATCGCTCGGAACGTGGCCGCGGCGGCCGAAGCCGCGGGCGTCGGGCGCATCGTGTACCTCGGCGGGCTCGGCGAGGTGGACGCGTCGACGTCGGACCACCTGCGCAGCCGAGCCGAGGTCGGTCAGATCCTGCTCGCCTCGGGCGTGCCGGCCACGGTCTTGCGCGCCGCGGTGATCATCGGGTCGGGCAGCGCGTCGTTCGAGATGCTGCGCCACCTCGTCGACAAGCTGCCGGTGATGGTCACGCCCCGGTGGGTGCGGACCCGCGTCCAACCGATCGCCATCCGCGATGTGCTGCGCTACCTCGTCGGTGTCATCGACGACCCCACCGGCGACGACCACGTCTTCGACATCGCCGGTCCCGACGTCCTCACCTACGAGCAGATGATGCAGGTCTACGCCGAGGTGGCCGGCCTCCCGCGGCGTCTGGTGCTGACCGTCCCGCTGCTGACCCCGTCGCTGTCCAGCCATTGGGTCAATCTGGTGACACCCGTTCCGTTCGGCCTGGCCAAGCCGTTGGTGCTCTCCTTGGCGGTGGAGGTCGTCGCCCGTTCAGACGGTGAGGACATCACCGCCCTCGTCCCGGGCGCGTGCCTGCCGTACCGCGACGCCGTGGCCGTGGCCCTGCAGCGGGTCCGCGACCTGGACGTGGAAACCTCGTGGCGCGACGCCGAGGTCGGCGGCCGTGACCCCGCCGACCCGTATCCAGGCGACCCGGAGTGGTCCGGTGGCACGCTGCTGTCCGACGTGCGCGTGGCCCGCACGACGGCCCCGCCCCTGGCGGTGTTCGGGGCGGTCACCGCGGTCGGGGGCGAGCGCGGCTGGCCGACGTGGCGCTTGCTGTGGGAGATCCGCGGCCTGCTCGACCGGCTCGTCGGCGGCATCGGCCTGCGCCGCGGTCGTCGACATCCGACGGTCCTGCGCGTCGGGGACGCGCTGGACTTCTGGCGGGTCGAGGAGGTCCGTGCTCCCGACGACAGCGGGTACGGCGTGCTTCGGCTGCGCGCCGAGATGCGCCTGCCGGGCCGCGCCTGGCTGGAGTTCCGCACGACGCCTGGTGACGCCGGGGGCACGGTGCTGACCCAGCGCGCGCTGTTCGCCCCCAAGGGCCTGTTCGGACGGCTGTACTGGCTGGCGATGGCGCCGTTCCACCCGCTCATCTTCGCGTCGATGGCGCAGGCGCTGGCCCGTCAGGCCGAGCGCGACGGCACGCGACGGGTCACCAGTAGCGGTGGGCGGACAGGGCCGCCCGCGGGGCTCGTCGAGGGCGACGCGGCGCCATCCCCCGAGCCGCCGCCCTCCCGACGAGCCGGATGACGCGGCCGCGCTGACCGGCAAACGGCGCGAGCAGCTCGAGCATGCCGGCGTCGGTCCACTGGCCGTCGGGCCCGTCGCCGTCGGGCCCGGAAAGGGCGTATCCGACCATCGCCGGGAAGTTGTAGTCACCGACGCTGACCGCGTCGGGATCCCCCAGGCGCACGCGCGTCTCCGCGCTGGTCCACACCCCCACGCCTGGCAGGGCGCGCAGCCGGCGGTCCAGCGCCGTCCAGTCTCGGCGGCAGCGCTCCAGCCGCGCATCCTCCACAGCAGCGGCGTGCAGCGCCCGAGCGCCGCGCCCGGAGATCCCGCACCGGCGCAGGTCCCACATCGGTGTGGCGCCCACCGTGCGCGCGGCCGGCCAAGCCCACAGGTCCGCGGCAACGGCCTCGGTGGTGCACGCCACCAGCTGCGCAACGCTGCGGGCAGCTTCGGCGCTTTGCACCAGCTGCTCGACGATGGACCGCCCCAGCGCCTCGCCCACGCGGGGTGTGCGCGACAGGCGCACCTCGCCAACGAGTGTCGCCATCCGCCGCAACCGCGCGTCGCCGGCGATCACCTCACCGAACGCCGCGACGTCGTCGTGCAGCCCCACCCAGCCGCGCGCGTCGTCCAGCGCCTGTTCGACGGTCTGGGCGGGCGTAGCCACCGGTCCCCGGACTTCCAGTGTCGTGCCGCCGGCGTCGGCCGTCGCCGCGAGGACCAGCGGTCCCGCCGGCCCCGGCTCGGCGCGCCGCATCCACCGACCGTCCCAGCGCACCACGCCACCGCGGCGCGCCCGGTCGGTACGGATGATCCGATCCAGGCGGACGGGGACGCGCACCCGGTCGCTGGCCAGCACGGTGGCAGGCGCGGCAGGGGGGAGGTCGACGGCGGTCACGCCGGGCAGGGTGCCACGCCGGTGCGACACCCCGGCACATCCCAGCGAAACGGCCGGCCCCCGGGGGAAGGGGCCGGCCGTTCGCTGTGCGACGTGCTAGGCCGCGGCGGAGAGCTCCTGCTGCAGGCGCGCGAGCGCCGTGTTCTCGATCTTGCGGACCGACTCGCGGGACAGGCCCAGCTCGCGGCCCAGCGCGTCCAGCGTCACCGACTGCGCCCCGTCGAGGCCGTAGCGGCGCTGCAGCACGTACCAGCTGCGCTCGTCCAGGCTGTCCTGCGCCATCTGGAACAGCCCCTCGCGGAACTGCTTCTCCACGACCTCCTCGGCCGGGGAGTCGTCGGCGACGGCGACGAACTCGCCCAGGTCGCTGGCGTCCGAGTCGTAGCCGACCGGACGGTCAAGTGAGGTCATCGAGTGGTCGCCCTCCATGGCGCGCTCGACCTTCTCGACCGTCAGACGGGTCGCCTCGGCCAGCTCCTCGACGGTGGGCTCACGGCCGGTCTCGGATTCCAGGCGGGCCGACGCCGCGCGCACCTTGACCAGCGCGTCGTGCAGCGCCACCGGCAGGCGGATGGTCCGCTCGCTGCCGGCCACGCCGCGCTGAATCGCCTGACGGATCCACCAGGTGGCGTAGGTCGAGAACTTGTAGCCGCGGCGCCAGTCGAACTTCTCGACCGCGCGCAGCAACCCGAGGTTGCCCTCCTGGATCAGCTCGCCCAGCTCCAGCGTCGAGCGCTTGGAGAACTGTGCGGCGACGCTGACGACCAGCCGCAGGTTCGCGGCGACGAAGTGGTCGAAGGCCTCCTGGCCCTCACGAACGGCAGCCTCGAGTGCGGCGCGGTCCGTGACGGCGCCGGCGTCGAGCTTGGACTGCGCTTCACGGCCACGCTCGATCGTCTTGGCCAGGCGCACCTCATCGGCGGCGGTCAGCAGGCGCACCTTGCCGAGCTCGCTGAAATAGAGGTCCAACAGGTCCTCTGGGACGTTCATCCGTCCTTTGCCTTCCACGTTTGTGCTCTTGTTCACATTCATCTCAACACCGATCGGGGCCGAACTGTTCCCTGTGTAGACGTCCAACGGCACACAAAGGTTCGGATCCGGCGGGGTTTTGGCCTGCGTCGCCCAAAGCTTTGCCCGGGCTTTACCTGCGGCGGGAGTCAGGGCCTGCATCGCTAGGCTGCCCGCATGGGGCTGCCCGTTAACCCGCTGCTGCGCCGCCTCGGCGGCTACCCGCTGGCCGCATTTCAGGACATGGCTCGCGAGATGCGCGCCCAGCCCACGCCGGTTCACGACTTCTCCATCGGCGACCCGGTCGAGCCCACGCCGGCGTTCATCCGGCAGGCGCTGATCGACGGGGTCCCCGCGACCAGCCAGTATCCCACAGCGGCGGGGTTGGCGCAGCTCCGCCAGGCCATCGCGGGCTGGGTGCACCGCCGCTTCGGCGTCGAAGTGGACCCCGACCGGGAGGTGCTGCCCACCACCGGCTCCAAAGAGGCGGTGTTCCACTTGCCGCTGGCGATCGTCGACCCGCACGGAGACCGCCGCGCGGTCATCTGGGGCGACCCGGGCTACCAGGTCTACGAGCGCGGCCAGCTGTTCGCCGGAGGCACGTCGGACCCGGTCGTGCTCGATGACGACCACGGCTGGCGTCTGGCGGTGCCCGACCTCGCGTCTGACCGGCTGCGGGCGGCGTCGATCTTGTGGATCAACTACCCGCACAACCCGACCGGGGCGGCCGTGGACCTGGACTACTACCGCCGGGCGCTGTCGACGGCGCGCGAGCACGAGGTCGTGCTGTGCAGCGACGAGTGCTACGTCGACATCCACCCGGACGAGGACACCCCCCCGTCGCTGCTGCAGGCGTGCGGTGACGACCGCAGCGGGGTGATCGTGGCGTTCTCGCTGTCGAAGCGGTCGGGGATGACCGGCTACCGGTGCGGGGCGCTGGTCGGAGACGCCGACCTGATCGCCGACCAGCGGCTGCTGCGCCCCAACGTGGGGACCGCCAGCCCCGAGCCGATGCAACACGCGGCGATCGCGGCCTGGAGCGACGATGCCCACGCCGCTCAGCGGCGCGGGGTGTTCAACGCCAAGCGGGAGGTGCTGCTGGACTTCTTCGACCGCGCCGGCATCCGCGTCGGGGGCAGCCAGGCGACGTTCTACCTGTGGTTCGCCGCCCCCGGCGGCGACGACGCTGCCTACGCCGAAGCGCTGCTGCGCCACCGGATCATCGCGTCGCCTGGGCGAGCGTTCGGGGCCGGCGGCGCCGGTTGGCTGCGCCTGGCGCTGGTGCCCAGCGTCGACGGTTGCCGGGAGGCGGTCGCGGCCTGGGAGGCGGCGCTGGCCGACGGGTCGGTGCCGGCATGAGGGCCTTGGTCCTCGGAGGGACGTCCTTCGTCGGCCGTCACATCGTCCATGCCGCCCGGGCAGCCGGGATGACCGTCACGCTGTTCAACCGGGGGCGGACCAACCCCGGGCTGTTCTCCGACGTCGAGCGGATCCACGGCGACCGCGAGCGCGACCTCGACGCGCTCGCCGACCGCCGTTGGGACGCTGTCATCGACGTCAACGGCTACGTCCCGCGGATCGTCGGGTTGGCTGCCGACGCGCTGGCCGACCGGTGCGAGCACTACACGTTCATCTCGACGATCGCGGTGTACGGCGACGTCGGCGCCACCGCCCCTGACGAGGACGTTCCGGTCGCAGAGCTCGACACTCCCACCGAGCGGGTGACGGCCGACACCTACGGTGCGCTCAAGGCGGCGTGCGAAGACGTCGTCCGGCAGCGCTTCGGGGACCGTGCGCTCGTCGTGCGGCCCGGGCTGGTGGTGGGCCCGCACGACCCCACCGAGCGGTTCGTGCGGTGGGTGCGGCGCGCCGCGGAGGGTGGCGAGATGCTCGCACCCGGAGACCCCGACGGCCCCGTGCAGTTCATCGACGGCCGCGACCTCGGCGACTGGGTGGTGCGCATGGTGCTGGCCTCCGCCGCCGGGACCTTCAACGCGACGGGCCCCCATCCGGCCGTCACCTTCGGCCAGCTGCTGCAGACCTGCACCGACGTCGCCGGCGCCGGCACGGCCCTGGAGTGGGTCGCCGAGGCCTTCCTGCTCGACCACGAGGTGCAGCCGTGGACCGACCTGCCGCTGTGGCTGCCGGCGGACGCCAACGGCATGTCCCGCACCGTCGTCGACCGTGCGATCGCGGCAGGGCTGACCTTTCGGTCGCTGCAGGACACGGTGCGCGCCACCCTGCTCTGGGACCAGACCCGGGCCGACCGGCGCCCCGCCGGCATGCCGCTGGACCGGGAGCGCGAGCTGCTGGCCGCCTGGGAGGAGCACCGCCGGCGCCGTTAGGCTGCGACGCGACGCACCGCCACCGACGCCTGCGGGAGACGTAACGTGCCAGCCGACATCGCCCAGATCATCGACGACGCCTTCGCGCAGGGCACGCACGCCGACCCTCAGGTGCACGAGGCCGTCGCCGAGGCGCTCGACCTGCTCGACGCGGGCAAGGCCCGCATCGCGGAGAAGCGCGATGGCGAGTGGGTCGTCAACGAGTGGCTCAAGCGCGCGGTGCTGCTGTCGTTCCGCCAGCGCGGCATGGAGACGATCGAGGTGGGCCCGTACGAGTACCACGACAAGGTCCCGCTGAAGACGGGCTATGCCGAGGCGGGCGTGCGCGTGGTTCCGCCGGCGGTGGTCCGCCACGGCGCGTTCGTCGAGTCCGGTGCCGTGCTGATGCCGTCATACGTCAACATCGGGGCGTGGGTCGGGTCCGGGACCATGGTCGACACGTGGGCGACGGTCGGTTCGTGCGCGCAGATCGGTCGGAACGTCCACCTCGCCGGCGGGGTGGGCATCGGGGGCGTGCTGGAGCCGCCGGGTGCGCGGCCTGTCATCGTCGAGGACGACGCCTTCGTCGGGTCGCGCTGCATCGTCGTCGAGGGCGTCGTCGTGGAGGAGGGGGCCGTGCTCGGGGCCGGCACGGTGCTGACGTCGTCCACGCCGGTGATCGACGTGACCGGGTCCGAGGCGGTCGTGGCCAAGGGGCGTGTGCCCGCGCGCTCCGTCGTGATCCCCGGCACGCGCCCGAAGGAGTTCCCGGCCGGCACCTACCAGGTGCCGTGCGCGCTGATCATCGGGCACCGCTCGGAGGCCACGGACACCAAGGTCTCGCTCAACGACGCGCTGCGCGACTACGACGTGCCGGTGTGACCGGGAGACGGCAAGGGTGAGCGACCTCGGCGACCTGCTCCTGGACCTGCTGGCGATGCCCTGCGTCACCGGCGAGGAGGGGCCGATCGCGGCCTGGCTGGAGGAGCGCTACGCACGGCGGGGGGAGCGGGTTCGTCGCTGTGCCAACTCCATCGTTGTCGGCGGGACCGGCGACGGGCGCCCGACGGTCCTGCTCGTCGGTCACACCGACGTCGTGCCGCCCACCCCCGATGACCTCACCCCGCGCCGGGATGGCGAGCGCATCGTCGGCCGGGGGGCCAGCGACATGAAGGCGGGCCTGGCCGTGGCGATGGATTGCTTTGAAGACATGGTGCTGCGCGCTGGGCCCTACGACCTTCTTCTCGTCGCGTACGCGGGGGAGGAGGGCTCGCACGACGGCAACGAGCTGGGACCGGTGCTGACCGCGATGCCTGACCTTGCCGCAGCCGACCTCGCGGTGGTCATGGAGCCCACCGACCTCACCGTCCAGCTCGGCTGCATGGGGGCGCTGCATGCCGAGGTGACCTTTCGCGGCCAAGCGGCGCACTCGGCCCGACCCTGGCAAGGCCGCAACGCTCTGACGGCCGCCGCCGGCCTCCTCGACGAGCTCCACCACCTCGCTCCCGACGACGTGACCGTCGACGGGATGGTGTACCGCGAGGTGTTCACCGCTACCCGCGCATGGACCGGCCCTTCGACGGCGGAGGGCGCCAAGCTCAGCGCGCGCAACGTCGTTCCCCCGGCGTTCACCGTCAACGTCAACTACCGATTCGCCCCGGACAAGGATCTTGCCGAGGCCGAGCGGCGGGTCCTTGCCCTTGTCGATGGCCGGGCGGACGTGGTGATCGTCGACCGCGCACCGGCGGGGCGCCCCCGCCGCGACCACCCCTTGGTCCAGCGCTTCCTCGAACGCGTCCCCGCACCGGTCGAGCCGAAGCAGGCGTGGACTGATGTCGCCCGGTTCTCCGAGGTCGGCGTGCCAGCGCTGAACTTCGGTCCGGGCGTGACGGCACAGGCCCACCAGGCCGGCGAGTACGTGCCGGAAGCGAACTTGCGCGCTGCGCGTTCGGCCATGGAAGACTTCCTGTCCCCGTAGAGAGGCGAGCAACGATGTCGGAGTTTCTGCAGGGGCTGCTGACCGGGATCGTGGTCACGGCCGCGGCCGTTGCGCTGGGCCTGTGGCTGTTGAAGCAATGAGCACCGACGACCCACAGGGGCCCGAACACGACGACGGTGGCGCGGACACCCAGATGTTCCGGGCTTTCGTCGAACGCGAGGAGTCGCACGCCCCTCCCGCGAACAGCCAGACCTTCCGCGTCGTCACGCTGCTCCTCGGGCTGCTGGCGTTCGTCGCCATCGTGTGGCTGCTGCTTCGCTGAAGCGCCGGCTGGGCTGGGCCGTCGGACTGCTCGCCGTGGCGGTCGTCGTGGCCACGGTGGGCATCGGCTGGTACTACGCCGGCGAGATCCTGCTGGTCCGTGACGCCGGTCCTCCGGTGTTCGACACCGAGGTCCTGGCGGTCGATGCCGACGAGATCACGCTCGCTCGCACCGACGGCAGCGCCCGCACGGGCACCTGGGGGCTGGACTTCGAGGGCGGCTACGCGCAGGTCCTCGACGTCCGGGAGGCCAGCGATGACGGTGTGGTGCGGCCGGTTCGACCGCTGGACGGCCTGCCGTCACCCGGTGACCGCGTCCGCGTGGACGGCTACGCGTTCCCACCGGACCCCGCCGCGGCCTTCGACTTCGCGGTGGACGACATCGGCGTCGACGCCGAGCTCGGCGTGCAACCGGCATGGCAGGTGGCGGGAGATCCCGGTCGCTGGGCGATCTTCGTGCACGGCCGCGGCGGGGGTCGTCACGAGTGCTTCCGGCTGTTGCCGCTGTTCCAGCGGTTGCAGTGGTCGTCGCTGTGCATCAGCTATCGCAACGACCCCGGCACACCTGCCGACCCCCGGGGCCTGTACCGGCAGGGACACACCGAGTGGCGTGACGTCGAGGCAGCCGTGGCGGACGTGCTCGAGCAGGGTGCCGAGCAGATCGTGCTGGTCGGCTACTCGATGGGGGGTCAGATCACCGGCACGTTCCTGCGACGGTCCGACCTCGCCCGGCACGTCGACGGCGTCATCTGGGACGCGCCGGCGCTGGACTGGGGGCCGGCCATCGCCGCCGGCGCCGCCGAACGGGGCGTGCCGACGTGGCTCGTGCCGATCGGGATGCAGGCGTCGGAGTGGCGAGCCGGCGTGGACTACGCCGACCTGAACCACGTCGCCAACGCAAGGGACTTCGAGACTCCTGTCCTGCTGTTTCACGGCACGGCCGACTCCACCGTTCCGGTCAGCGTCTCGGATCGCTTCGCCGCCGCCCGCCCCGACCTGACGACCTACGAGCGCGTCGAGGGCGCCGAGCACGTCGCCGCGTGGAACGTCGACCGACAGCGCTACGAACGAGCGGTCCGAGACTTCCTCGGCGAGCTCGAGTAGAGCGCTACCGCGTCAGCCCGCCGGCCTGGCGCGCCGCCGCCTCCACCTTCTCGTAGAACGCCTGCTGCTCCGTTGCGTCGAACGACATGTTGTCGTTGTCCTCGCGCAGCCCCACCGCGCCGTCGATGAGCTCCCGGATGATGTCGGCGTGGCCGGCGTGGCGGTTGGTCTCGGCGATCTGGTGGACCAGGACCTGGTGCAGCGACACCTCCGCCCGGTCCTCGCGCCACCACGGCACCCGCCCGACGGCGTCCAGTGGCAAGGCGGTGATGGTGGCGTCGGCATGCGCGGTGGCCCGCGCGTACAGGTCCAGGATCTCCTCGCGAGACTCCTCGGCCGTCGCCCACATGTCAGCGTCGGACCACTCCAACAGCCACGACGGCGGGTTGTCGAAGGGCCTGCCGAACGTGTCGCCGAAGTACCCGATCTCGACGGCGGCAAGGTGCTTGACAAGCCCGAGCAGGTTCGTGCCCGTCGGCACCAGAGGGCGGCGGACGTCGTACTCGGACAGCCCGTCAAGCTTCCACAGCAGCGCCTCCCGGACCACACGCAAGTACCGGTGCAGCGTTTCCTTGGGATCCGGGACAGCCATGACACGCAGCCTCGCACACCGCTGCGACGCTTCCGAGGGCTGTCGCACCCCGGTGGGCACAATGGGTGCAGCCTGCCGACAAGGGATTCCCACCGCCGTGAGCTACACCGCGAAATCGATCAGCGTGCTCGAGGGCCTCGAGGCCGTCCGCAAGCGCCCCGGCATGTACATCGGTTCGACGGACGTGCGCGGCCTGCACCACCTGATCTGGGAGGTCGTGGACAACGCCGTCGACGAGCACCTCGCCGGCCACGCGAGCAAGATCACCGTCACGATCCGCTCCGACGGCGGTGTCGAGGTCGTCGACAACGGCCGTGGGATCCCCGTCGAGAAGCACCCCAAGGAGCGCAAACCCGCCGTCGAGGTCGTGCTCACCAAGCTGCACGCCGGCGGCAAGTTCGACCAGCAGTCGTATGCCGTCTCCGGCGGTCTGCACGGCGTCGGGGTGTCGGTCGTCAACGCCCTGTCGGTCAAGACCGAAGTCGAGGTCGTCCGCGATGGCAAGCGCCACGCCATCGCCTTTTCCCGTGGCAAGCGCAAAAAGGCGCTGGAGGTCATCGGGCGCGCCAAGCGCACTGGGACCACCGTGCGGTTCTGGCCCGACGAGCAGATCTTCGACACCGTCGAGTTCGACGACGACACGGTCCTGACGCGGCTGCGCGAGACCTGTCTGCTCAACCCCGGGCTGCGGATCGACTTCGCCGACGAGCGAACCGGCCGTCGGGAGTCATTCGAGTTCCGCAAAGGCCTGGCCGACTTCGTCGCCGACCTCCTGGGTGACGACGAGCCCGTGCTCTCCAAGCCGGTCACGGTGTCCCGCAGCGACACGGTCGACGGCAAGGCGTTGGCCTGCGACATCGGCGTCAACTGGCAGGCGGTCGGCTTCGACGAGCGCGTCCGCAGCTACGTCAACGTCATCCGCACGGCCGACGGCGGGACCCACGAGGAGGGGTTCCGCAAGGCGATCACCGGGACGCTGAATCGCTGGGGGGAGCAGAACAAGGCGTTCAAGAAGGGCGACGCCCGCCTGTCCGGCGACGCCATTCGCGAGGGCATGGTCGCGGTCATCAGCGTCAAGATGCCCGACCCGCAGTTCGAGGGGCAGACCAAGGGCAAGCTCGGCAGCGCAATCATGCGCGGCTTCGTCGAGCGCACGGTCAACGAGGTGCTGTCGGAGTGGCTCGACGCCAACCCCGCGTTGGGTCGCAAGATCATCAAGAAGGCGCTGGTGTCGGCCAAGGCACACGAGGCCGCCCGGCAGGCACGTGACCTAACCCGCCGCAAGGGGATCCTCGACAGCCAATCGGCGGGGCTGCCCGGGAAGCTGTCGGACTGCTCCAGCCGCAACCCCGAGGAATGCGAGCTGTACATCGTCGAGGGCGACTCCGCTGGGGGTTCGTCGAAGCTCGCGAGAGACCGCCACACCCAGGCGATCCTGCCGCTGCGCGGGAAGGTCCTCAACGTCGAGAAGGCACAGCTGCGCCGAGCGCTGGCCAACGCCGAGATCCAGAACCTCATCAAGGCCATCGGCACCGGGATCGGCGACGACTTCGACTACGCCAAGCTGCGCTACCACAAGGTGATCGTGCTGTCGGACGCCGACGTCGACGGCGGTCACATCACGACGCTGCTGCTGACCTTCTTCTACCGGCTGATGCCCAAGCTGGTCGACGGCGGCCACCTGTTCATCGCGCAGCCGCCGCTGTACCAGCTGCGCAAGGGCACGAAGTCGTTCTATGCGATGAACGACCGCGAACGGGACCGGCTGCTCAAGACCGAGTTCAAGGGGCAGTCCAACGTCGACGTCGCGCGCTTCAAGGGTCTCGGAGAGATGGACGCCGACCAGCTGTGGAACACCACCATGGACCCAGCGCAGCGCACGCTCCTGCGCGTCACCATCGAACAGGCCGAGCGCGCCGAGAACGTGTTCTCCCTGCTGATGGGGGAGTCGGCCGCGGATCGGCGTGAGTGGATCGAGAACAACGCCCGCTACGCCGAGAACATCGACGCGTAGCGGGCGTCGGGGGCGTCAGGCGCGCTCGACGACCTGGGTGTCGCCGAGCTTGTCGTGCCACCCGCGGTTGTTGGGGTCCGACGAGATCGTGACGATGATGATGATCACGATCACCAGCGACGCGATGCTGGCCAGCCACCCGATCACCGGGATGCCCTGCACGACGCTGAGCAGCATCCACCAGTTCCGCCGGGCCGACGCGTCCGTCGAGATCGTCCCCCCGGAAGCGTCGACCACCCGCATGCTCAACAGCTGCTTCGCCAGCGTGGCGCCGTTGGAGGTCTCGAGGAAGACGAAGTAGGCGAAGCCGGCGACACCGGTGATGACGCCGTAAACCAGGCTGCCCGGCCGCACGCCGAGGATGCCCAGGACGATGGCGAGCGGGATGCCGACGATCAGCGCGTCGAGGATGCGGGCGACGATGCGCTTGCCCAGGCCGGCGGCCGCGCCGGCGCCGGCGGCCGCGCCGGCGCCGGCGCCGACCGGCGGCTGCTGGTACCCCTCGCCGGGCCCGGTCTGGAAGGCGCCGGGTTCGACACCGCCGGTCTGCGACCGCTCCCCGACGGGTTGCCCGATCGGCTCGACCGGCTCCGGCCCGGGTCCGGTTGGATCGTGGTGATCACTCATCGAAGACTCCCCTCCGTCGACCTGCGGGCAGGCTAGCCCACCAGGTCCTCACCGTGCCGGTGGCGCTTCGAATTGCTGGAGGATCTCGCGGGCACGCGCCTCCTCCTCGTCGGCGACCCACACCGACGGCCAGGTGTCGGGGGAGACCGGAACCTCGCCAGCCGCACCCACCAGATGCTCGCCGCGCACCGTGGTCGTGATGCCCTTGGCCTCCAGGACGTGCTTGACCAGATAGGCGTCGGCCAGCGTTCTGGCGGTGTGCACGCGGCGCATCGGGCCCTCCTGTCCGACGACATGGTAGGGGCCGGGCCTGGGGCCTCGGCGGGTTGTAGGGTCGCGAGCGATCTCGCCGAACGACCACAGGAGCAGCGATGGGTTTTGACCGCAAGGCCACCACGATTTGGGAGGGCGACCTGTTCAACGGGTCGGGCAAGGCGTCGCTGGACACGTCCGGGGCCGCCGGACCGCTGGATGTGGCCTGGCCCGCCCGCGCCGGTGACGACACCAGCAAGACCAGCCCGGAGGAGCTCATCGCCGCCGCCCACGCGACCTGCTTCTCGATGGCGCTGTCCGGCGCACTGGCAAAGGGGGGTAACCCACCGGAGCGCCTGGAGGTCTCGGCCGTCGTGACCTTCTCGACTGACGGCGGCGCCCACAT